>Ga0224508_10000115_pt1 | contig 81922 bp, 68 predicted proteins | sample SF_Jan12_sed_USG_4_FD_170157 | JGI IMG/M metagenome (GOLD analysis project Ga0224508, IMG submission 170157) | Sediment microbial communities from San Francisco Bay, California, United States - SF_Jan12_sed_USGS_21 | ecosystem: Environmental > Aquatic > Marine > Sediment | place: USA... | reverse complement strand
GGCCTCGGGAAGCTGCGGCGCCACCCACGGCCACCAGCGCCCGGGCACCGCCCGCACCGCCCCGGCGAGCGCCCGGCGCGCGGGCGCGGGCAGCGACCAGAGCCGGCGCAACCGTCCCATCGCCTCGATATAGCGGTTATAGCCGCCGAACATCTCGTCACCGCCATCACCCGACAGCGCCACCGTGACGTCACGCCGGGTCATGCGCGAGACCAGCCAGGTGGGGATGATCGAGGGATCGGCAAAGGGCTCGTCGCTTATTTGCGCGAGCTTCGGGATCACCGCGAGAGCCGCCTCGGCGGTCAGGATCTCCTGACGATGCTCGGTTCCCAAATGCGCGGCGATGCGGGCCGCATGGGCGGCCTCGTCATAGCCCGGCTGGTCGAAGCCGATGGTGAACGTTTTGACCGGCACGCCGCTCTGGGCCTGCATCAGGGCCGCGACCGTGCTTGAATCGATCCCGCCCGAGAGGAAAACGCCCAGCGGCACATCCGCGACCATGCGCTGGCCGACCGCCTCGCGGAGCAGCGGTTCCAGAGCCTCGACCGCCGCGTCCTCATCCTCGGTGAAGGGCGCCTCACGCCCGGCGCGCACCAGATCGGCCAAGCGCCACCACGCCCGTATCTCGGGCGCGCCGCCTGGGCCGATTTCCAGCACGTGGCCGGGCTGCAACTTGCGCGCGCCCCGATAGATCGACTGAGGTGCCGGCACATAGCCGAAGCGCAGATAGGCGGTGATCGCGTCCCGGTCGACGCGCCGGTCGAAGCCAGGTTCGGCGCTGAGCGCCCGCAGTTCCGAGCCGAACCGGAAACACCCCTGGTCCTGGCCCCAATAGAGCGGTTTGATCCCGAACCGGTCGCGCACCAGGGCGAGGCTTCGCGCCTGCCGGTCCCAGAGCGCGAAGGTGAACATGCCGATCAAGCGCGGCAGGAGCGCATCGAGGCCCCATTCCGCAACGCCTTCGGCAATCACCTCGGTATCGGAGTGTCCGCGGAACCGGCGGCCTAGGGCTTCGAGCTCGGCACGCAGCTCCGGTCCGTTGTAGATCTCGCCATTGTAGCTCAGCACCAGGCGGCCGCAGGAGGAGGTCATTGGCTGGTGTCCGGCCTCGCTGAGGTCGATCACCGCCAGGCGCCGGTGGCCGAGCGCGATGCCTGCTTCCGGGTCCGACCAGACGTCCCCGCTGTCCGGACCGCGATGGCGCAACCTCCCGGCCATGGCGCTGGCGCGCGCGGCGAGATCGGCTTGCCCGCCTGGATCCAGCAGTCCGGCGATCCCGCACATCGTTCTAGGCGGCGGTCTGAGCGGCGGCGGTCCGGGCGGGCGCGAGCAGAGCGCGATAGATCGCCAAATGCCGGTCCACGACATCCGAAACCGCGAAATTCCGCTCTGCATGGGCGCGTGCCGCCTGGCCCATGGACCGCCGCCGCTCGGGGTCAGTCAGCAACGCGCCGATCGCGCCGGCCAAAGCGGCCGGGTCGCGGGGCGGGACCAGAAGTCCCGTCTGGCCCGGCACGACCGCGTCGCGGCATCCGGGGTGGTCGGTGGTGATCACTGCCCGCCCGCAGGCGGCGGCCTCGAGCAGAACCTTCGGCAGGCCTTCGCCGTAATAGGAGGGCAGGACGACCAAATGCGCGGCGCCGAGCGCCGCCGGCATGTCGTCACAGAAGCCTTCGAAGGCCACATTGCCCTGCCGGCGCCAGGTCTCGATCTGCTCTTGGGGAATGGTGGCTGGGTTGCTTGCGGGCGCGTCACCCAAGACGACGAAGCGGGCATTCGTGCCCGAGGCCCGCAGGCGCCGCGCCGCCTCAACGAACTCGGCGATCCCCTTCGGCCGCAACAACCGGGCCGGAAGCAGAACGGTCGCCGGGCCGTCCGGCTCGGGGGCCGGTGCAAAGCGCACCAGATCGACGCCCGAGCCTGCGATCAGTTCAGACGCGATGCCGGGGCAAAGCGCGGTCAGGCGCTGGCGGTCCGTCGGGTTCTGGAAGATGGCGCGGGCGTTCCGGTGAGCCATTGCCGCCCGGTATAGCGGGCGAAGCCCCAAGCGCAACATGCGGCTGCGCGCGCCGCGGCCGTCGAATACGAACCCGAGCCCGCTGATCGCCGCGACCATGGCCGGAACATGGGCTAGGCGGGCGGCGATGCCGCCGAAGACGACAGGCTTGACCGTGATCAGATGCACCAGGTCGGGGGCGGTCCGGCGCATCAGCCCGTAGAGCGCCAAGAGGCTGCGGAACTCGCGGAAGGGATTCATACCATGCCGGCTCATCGGGATCGGCACAGCCCGGATCCCATGATCGGCCAGCCTCGCCGCCGAATTTTGATCTGGAGGGGCGGCGACCTCGACCCGCGCACCGGCCGCTACGGCGGCAAGCACGATCTCTAACCGGTGCGAGATCAGGAACGCCAAATCGTTGACAACGAAGAGCAGGCGTTTGCCGGGCAACGCCGCGCCGCCGGCCTCGTCAGCGGGCACCGAAACCGGTCAGCAGCACGACAACGGTCCGCGACAGGATGTAGGTCTCCATCGCGAAGCTGCCCGCCCGCAGATAGCGCAGATCCAGCCGCGTCTTCTCGAGCGTCGCATCGACGCCCTCGGCGTATCCGCCATCGACCTGCGCCAGTCCGGTAATGCCCGGGCGCACCGTGTGGCGCTGCCGGTAGCCGGGGACCGTGCGCAGATAGTGCTTGGCATGGTTCCAGAAATCGGGCCTGGGGCCGATCACGCTCATCTCGCCCGCCAGCACATTCAGGAATTGCGGCAATTCGTCGAACCGGCTGCGCCTCAGGACATGCCCCAGCGGGGTGATCCGGTCCGCCTCCAGCGGGTCGTCCGGGCCGCGCCTGATCCGCTCGGCCGGGCGCATGGTCCGGAACTTGACCGCGCGGAACGGTTTGCAATCACGCCCCATCCGCGTCTGCAGGAATAACAGTGGTCCCGGGTTCCATAACGGGTTCAGCAGCAGCAAGATCGCCGCGATCGCGCCGACAAACGGAAGCGCGCACAGGGTAATCACGATGTCGAACCATCGCTTGAGAACCCTGAATGTCAGATTGGACGTAGATGCGGCCAGCGCCTGATCCGCGGCGAAGTCCAGCGGTCCGGCCAGTGCCGCGGCCGACGCCAAGTTAAAGTCTTGATGCCCGATTTGTTTGTTCATTGCCCCACCGCCTCGCTCAGTTTGCGCACGCCACCCGTTGGCCAGTCCATGAGCAGATCACGGATCGGACCGGCCAAACCCCCGACAAGGCCCGCACAAGACGTGCGGTCTCGCCCCCAACATGCGCCCCGCAAACAAGGTGACGCGGAGCTGCGGAAACTGTGTTCCCACAGCAGACATTAAATAAGCCTTAAATTAATTCAGTTTCGATTTCGACCTAAATTCGAAGAAATTCGATATGGGGCAAGATGAGTGGTCGATTTGTGCAACTGGTGGTGCAAAAAATTAAACTATATCAGCCTCTTGGCGCGTCTCTGTGGTTGGTGGATTTACTCGCGCGGCCTGCGTCGGGCCGATTCGAAGGACGGCGGATCATGTCGGAACGGCGCGTTTCGAAATTGGCTCTTACCATGCGGATGCGGAGCCGCTATCCTAATCGGGGCAGTTCCCAGGGCGGGTTTCGCGGCTTGGGAGAGGGCGCCGGGAGCGGCGTGATCGGGGTAACATGGGCCTAGATTCCAACGTTCGCCAGGCACTCGCGACGCTGCGCGCCGACGGTGCCGTCGAGCCCACGCATGAGCCGGATGTCGACCTGCGCCGTCTGCTGATGCTGATCTGGCGCTCGAAATGGCTGATCGCGCTATTCGCCGTTGCCGGCATCGCGATCGCCTATGCGCAGCTTCTGCGGATCACCCCGCTTTATACCGCCGAGTCCCGGGTTCTGTGGGAGATCGATCAAACCAAGATCGTCGATATCGATCCGGTCGCCCGCAGCCTGGGCAGCGATTACTTCTCGCTGGGTTCGCAGATCGAGGTGATCAAGTCGGGCCGCCTGCTCGAACGGGTCGTGACCGAACTCGACCTTGCCAACGATCCGGTATTCAATCACGCGCTTCAGCCGCCCGAGGGCTGGACCCGCTGGCTGTCACTATCGAACAATCTGGGCGCGCTCAGGGCCTATCTGTTCGGGGCCGGCGAGGGGCGCGCGGCTGTCGAGGAAACGCCGGATCAGGTGACCGAGCGGCTGATCGCCACGGTGCGCGGCGCCGTTCAAGCCGAGTGGCTGGACAGCACCTATGTGCTGATCATCCGCGCCACCACCTCGGATTCGCAACGCTCCGCAGATCTCGCCAATGCGATGGCGAAGTTCTACATCCTCGACCAGCTCGAGACAAAATTCGACGCCACCCGGCAAGCGACAGACTGGCTGACCGCGCGGGTCGCTGATCTGAGGGTCGCGCTGCAAGCGGCCGAGAAGTCGGTCGAGGGCTTCTCCGCGGGCATGTCGCTGGTCAGCGAGGAGGCGCTCGCTGTCTCGGCGCGCCAACTCAAGGACCTGCGTGAGCGGGCCGAAACCCTGGCCGAGGAGCAGGCGGTCACTGCGGATCGATTGCGCGCGATCAAGGCGGGCCGGACTTCGGAACAGTTTGCGGGGATTGCCGAATTGATGCGCGAGCCGCAGCTGGCGCGGCTGGCTGGCGAGATCGATCGTGTGAAAGGCTCGGGCGACGGGGATGCGCGCGCGCAGCTCTTGTCGCGCTTCGATGCGGCGCTTGACACGGCCACGGGCCGCATGGCCGTGACCGTCGACCGGCTGCGCGGGCAGGAAGCCACGGTTCGTCAGACAATCACCGAGCTGGAAGCCAAGCAGGAGGATGACGCCAAGTCGCTGGTCCAGTTGCGCGAGCTTCAGCGCGAGGCCGAGGCGAGCCGTTTGATCTATGAATTCTTCCTGGCGCGGCTGAAGGAGACGTCGGTGCAGGAAGGGATCCAGCGCCCCGACGCGCGGATTCTGACCGAAGCACAGGTGCCTTGGGGCCCTTCGTCGCCCCGGCGCGGCTTTACCCTGATGATTGGCGGCGGCGGCGGGGTGCTGCTGGCATTGGCGCTGATCCTGCTCTCGGAGCGGCTGAACACCAGCTTCCGCTCGACCGACGAACTGGAGAGCCTGACCGGCGAGGCGGTGATCGGCACGATACCGATGGCGCCGTTTACGCGGCGCCGCGCATTCCTGGACTATCTGATCGACAAGCCAACCTCGAATGTGGCCGAGGCAATCCGGAACCTCAGGACCTCGGTGCTGTTGGCCAATGTGGACCAGCCGCCCCAGGTGATCCTGCTGGCCTCGGCCTTGCCGGGTGAGGGCAAGACCACCTGCTGCGTCGGCCTGGCCCAGATTTCCCGGGCGCTCGGCAAACGGGTTCTGCTTGTTGAATGCGATATCCGCAGGCGGACGTTCCAGGACTATTTCGACCTGCCGCCTCAGGGCGGGTTGCTGTCGCTCCTCAGCGGCTCGCGCGAGTTCGACGAGGTCGTGTATTACGACCAGGAGAGCGGACTGCACATCCTGCCGGGCGAGTCGAGTTCGGTGAACGCGGCCGATGTCTTCGCCTCGCAGCGGTTCTCGGATTTCATCGCCGAGATGCGCGGAAAGTTCGATTTCATCTTCATCGATACGCCGCCGGTCTTGGCGGTCCCGGACGCGCGGGTGATCGCCAAGGCGGCGGACGCGGTGCTGTTCTGCGTGCGCTGGAACAGGACAGCCCGCGAGAATGTGACCGAGGGCCTGAGGTTCTTTGCCCAGATCAACGTCAAGATCGCTGGGCTGGTGCTGAGCCAAGTGAATATCAACAAGATGGCCCGCTACGGGTATTCCACATACCGCTACTACCGGGACACCTCGAAATACTACCATAGCTGAGGACGAACCGCTGCTGAGCCTCTTCGGAAAACGGTCCCCGGCCCCGGCCCCGGCGGCGCATTTCGGCGAACCGGTCGAAACCGGCGGACTGGTCTATGCGGTCGGTGACATTCACGGCTGCCACCGTCTGGCGCGGTCGCTGGTCGCGCGCATCATCGAGGATATCGATGCCCAGGGCGCCCCGGCGATGATCGTCTTCATGGGCGACTACATCGATCGTGGCGAGAACTCGCGCAAGACGGTCGAGTTTCTGATCGAATTTGCCGCCTGGGCGGCGGGCGAGCCTATGCTCGAGACCGTCTTCCTGATGGGCAACCACGAGCAGATGCTGATGCAGTTCCTGCGTGCCCCCGATGTATCCGAGCTATGGCTACGCAGTGGTGGTTTGCAGACCCTGATGAGCTATGGCCTGGGCCATCCCGGCAATCTTGCCGATCCGGAGAACGCGCTTCGGCTGCGCGAGAGCCTGATCGCCGCGCTCGGCGGCCATTTGGGCTTCATCCAGGCTCTGAAAATGCGCCACGCCGTCGGCAACGTGTTTTTTGCCCATGCGGGGGCAAACCCGGCGCAGAGGCTGGACAACCAGCCGATCGAGACATTGCTTTGGGGCCATCAGAGCTTCCTGACCACCCCGCGCAGCGACGGCATCTGGGTCGTTCACGGTCATTTCGTCGTCGAGCGGCCGAGCGCCGTGAGCGGCCGGATCGCCGTCGATACCGGCGCGTATGCCTCGCGGCGGCTGACCGCGGCGCGGATCGCGGACGGCGAAGTCAGCTTCCTGCAGGCACAGCGCGGCAAAGCCTGATCTGCGTTGGGCCTCAGAGTCCGTTCAACCGGTCGGTTGCACTAAGGAAGATCTGCGGCAGGATCTGGCTCAAGACGCGGTTCCAACTCGTGACCGGCTGCTCGGCGACGAAGACCACGTCGTTCGGCCGGATCTGAAACTGGGTCGCGACCGCAAGGTTCGCCGCGTTCTCGGCATCCAGGTGGAACGCGGTCAGGCCGCCCGCCTTTAAGGGGTCGGTCTCGGGCCGGATCACGTAGATCTCGCCGTAATCGGCGAACTTGATGTCGATCCCGTTATCGGTGAACAGCACGTCCGCCAAGCTCATCGAGCGCTCGAAGGGCAGGGGGACGCGCCCCGGCTGGCGCACCTCGCCGGTCCGGTAGGCGTAATGCCGCTCGACCGCGCCCAGTTCCAGCCGCTCACGGAAGACCGCGCGCTCGCTGGCCAGGCGCTCGTCGGCCAACCGTGCGCGCTGGTCGCGAAGCTGCTCGAGCTGGAGTTGGAAGTTCGTGCTCTGCAGTTGCTCCTGCCGAAGCTGCAGCTGCTCCTCGAAATAACGCCGCGCCTCGTCTGCGCGGTAGAGGCTGCCCACATGGATGCTGTCGCCGTCGCGCAGGGCCACGCGGCGGGTCGCGGGATCGGTCTCGAACCGCTCGAGCCCGATCTGGTAGATCTGGCCGTCGCGGAAAAGCTGCACCCGCGTCGTGCTGGGATCGGGCGCGACGGCGCCGCCCGCGAGTTGCACTGCCTCGTGCAGGTAGAGCGGCTTTAGCGTGATCGGCAGCAGGCTGGGTGTCGCCACCAGCCCGCCGACCGAGACGCGCTGCGACTTGAACTCGGCGATCTCGAGCGAGAAGGATGGGTCGATCCCCGCCGCGACCAGCGCCTGGAATATCTCGGCCTCCGCATCTTGCAAAGTCATGCCGGAGACACGGATCCGGCCAGCATCGGGGATCGCGATGGCGCCGTCATCCTGGACGATATAGCCCTGGCGCTTGGATTGGGCGCTGATCAGGCCCGGCAGGTTCTCCAGCGTCGCCGTCCCGTTGACCGAGAGCAGCAGCACGTCCGAGACCCCGATCCGGTAGGGCTCGGGCTCGGTCAGGGGAGGGAATTCGTCGGGCACGAATCCGGGCCGCGCCGTTGGCCGCGCGGTGGCGGGGGGCGGGCTGGGAAGGTCGGGCACCGCGGCGCGCGTAGCGGCCGCGGTTGCGCCGGCGCCTGGCTGGAACGCCAACGGCAGCCGCGCCGGGACATAAGGTATCAGATTGGCGGCCGCGGCGCTTTCATAGGTCAGCGGCAGCACCTGGACATCGTAGTCGGTGGCATAGGTCTCGCCGCCTGCCGCCGCGTCACGCACATCCGGCGCGGTGTAGATTACACCGCACGCGCCCAGAAACGGGGCCAGCGCCAGCGCCAGCCATCCAACCGAAATTGCCCGAACCGCCATACCTTGCCCTCCCTCAATATGGTTAAAGAAATGTTATGCCGCCTTCGTAGCACCGGGGTCCGGCGCCGTTAAGCCCGATCTTCTCCCGATCTTCCGCGGCGGGGGTTTTCCTGGCCGGGTTTGTGTCGCAAGTTGCGGGCATGGACGGGATCGACGCGCATCCATCGCCGAATTTCGGCCCCCGCAGGGACAGTGCGCGGCCCGACATGGTGGTGCTTCACTATACAGGCATGGACACGGCCGGGGCCGCGCGCGACCGGCTCTGCGATCCGGGGGCGGAAGTCAGCGCGCACTACCTGGTCTGCGAGGACGGCCATGTCTGGCGCCTGGTCGACGAGGAGATGCGCGCCTGGCACGCCGGGGCGGCGGCCTGGGGCGCGGTGACAGATGTCAACTCGCGGTCGATTGGAATCGAGATCGCCAATCCGGGACACGAGCTTGGCTATCCGCCCTTTCCGGAGACGCAGATACGTGCGCTGGAAAGCTTGCTCGCCGGAATTCTCCAACGTCTTACCATTCCTCCCGAGCGCGTCGTCAGCCATGCCTGCGTGTCGCCAGGACGCAAGCGCGACCCGGGCGAGAAGTTCGACTGGCGCCGCCTGGCGCTGAGCGGCCTGTCGGTCTGGCTCGACCCGGAACCGGGCGGAGACGCGGAGCCGGATGCCGCCCGGTTCCAGGCGGCGGCCGAGCGCTTCGGCTATCCAGTGACCCGGTCGGGCGATTGGTGCGCGGGGACGCTGGCGGTCTGGCAGGCCTATGCGATGCGCTTTCTGCCCGCCGAGCTAAGCGCGCCGACCGGGCGCGGCGTGACCCATCTCGAGCGCCTGGCGGAACACTGGCCTTGTGCGCCCGAGGCTTGACCGGGTCGCCCGCGCCCCTTACCTGAAAACCAGCGGATGGCCGGATGGCCGCGCCTCCCCCGGGTTTTCCTGGCGGGGGTGAGGAAAGTCCGGGCTCCACGGAGGCACGGTGCCGGGTAACGCCCGGCGAGGGACGAGGCAGGGGCGACTCTGGCCCGGAACCTTAGGGAAAGCGCCACAGAGAGAAGACCGCCGGGATCTCCCCGGCAAGGGTGAAAGGGTGGGGTAAGAGCCCACCGCGCCCCCGGTAACGGGGGTGGCACGGCAAGCCCCACCGGGAGCAAGGTCAGATAGGGATGACAGGGCACCAGCCCTGGACCACCTCCGGTCCGTCATCCGGGTAGACCGCACGAGGCCGCGGGCGACCGTGGTTCCAGATGAATGGCCATCTCCGGCCTGGCCTTCGGGCGGGGCCGGGACAGAACCCGGCTTACAGGCCATCCGCGCTTTCACAATGTCTCGGTTTCGAGGTCGGCTGTGCGGACAGAGCGGACCTTCACTGCATCAGTGCTGCATCAAAAAACTCGACGATTTTCTGATTGAACGCCTTATGGAATGCGGCCCGATCAAAGCCGTCGACATCCACGCACAACCTATTCCAGATCTTAGGCTTGATTTCCTTCAGACGCGGGTCGCATTCGACAAGAAAGGCAAAATGCCCGGCATTCTCGACGACGTGAACTTCCGGTGTATTCGGTAGGTTAGCAGCAATGTTCGCACCATTCGTTTCATGGGGAACGCTGTCGTCAATGGCGCCGGACCAAATCTGGACCGGCAGGGTAACATCAGCCAGTGCCTTCCTATCGAAGCTATAGCCAAATCCCGGCGCCGCTACACTCGCCGCAGAGACTCGGGCACCATCTGCGACCGCGCGTAGTTGCGGTTCGAGTTTGGCCGGGTCAACGTCATCCAACATTCCGATGCGACATGTGAATTCCTCCGGCGTGTCAGCGCAGTGCCGCGCAGCCAGAGAAAAATCCGGCAGAGCGCCGGCGGCGACCAGAGCGGTATAGCCGCCTGCCGAAAAGCCGAAGACGCCGATCCTGCCGGGATCGATACGATCCGCATATGTCCAGTCGGACAACATGTAGTCGATGGCTTCAGACATGTCCGCAGGGCGAGATACCAGCCATTCCGTAGGGGACGCGCTTTCATCCTTTCCATTATCACCAGGATGAGTCGGTGCGACCGCAATATACCCTGCTTCAGCCAACGCCAGCGCCGTGTCCGCATGACCTCCCATCCAGCCGCCATTCCCATGTGACAACAGAACCAGTGGCAAACCTTTCCCCTCAATTGCGCCATCAATCGCCAGTGCCTGACGAAACGGCGTATTGGCTGCATCCGGAACAGGAGAGGAAGAAGGATACCAGATTCCAATATCGATGGGAGGCGTAGACGGCAGTGAGGCTCGCTCAAATCCGGCGGCCTGCAAGTGTACAGGATACAGGGCAACCACAATGAACAGGAACAATCGAAAACGCATATACTGAATCTCCATTGTAATTTGCGGAGACGCTATGAAAAAAACGACTCTTCAGCAACGTCGAAATGGGCTCTTTGCTACCGACCAATTTGAACTCAGGCGCTTCCGATGCCGCTCATGTCTGGCCATGATCGACGCACGCCTTTAGGTTCGCCCAATAGGTAATGAGGCACGTTGGCGATGGCGCGGACATTGGTGATCACGGGGGCGGCGGGGGGTATCGGCCGGGCGCTCGTGCCGCTGCTCGAGGGCGACCGCCTGTTGCTGATCGACCGGGCGGCGTCCGGCATTGCTGACCTGGCCGGCGAGAGCGGCGCGGTACATGTCGCCGGATCGCCGCTCAGCGCTGCCGAATGCGCCGAGGCCTTGGGCGCGGTCGACGGCCCGATAGACGGCTTCGTCCATCTGGCCGGCACCTTCGAGCCCGACCCGGCGCTCGGCGAGACCCCCGAAATCTGGACCCGCACGATCCAGAACAACCTCGAGAACGCCTATAACTTCGTCACCGCGCTGATCCCGCGCCTGCCTGAAGGCGGCATGGGCCGGATCGTTCTGATCTCGTCACTTGCCTTCCGCCGGGGCGGGCCCAGCCACACCGCCTATTCGGCTGCCAAGGGCGGGCTGGTCGGCATGACCCGCTCGCTGGCGCGGCGGTTGGGCGAGCGCGCCACCGTCAACGCGCTGGCGCCCGGGATCATCGAAACGCCGATGCCGGCCGACCTGATCCGCGAGCGAGGGTCGGCGCTCCTCGCCGAGAACCCGCTCGGCCGGTTCGGCCAGCCGCACGAGGTTGCGACCGTGATCCGGTTCCTGCTGAGCGAGGATGCCAGCTACATCAACGGCCAGACCATCAATGTCGATGGCGGCGTCTCGATGCCATGAGCGGCATGCCCGAAAAAGGCCGCGCCGAGGTGCCGGCCGAAGTGGACGTGGCCATCGTCGGCGCGGGCTTCGCCGGGCTTTACCTCCTCTACCTCATGCGCCAGCATGGCTTCAGCGCGGTCGCGATCGAGGCCGCCGAGGGCGTCGGCGGCACCTGGTATTGGAACCGCTACCCGGGCGCGCGCTGCGACATCGAGTCGATGGAATACTCCTACCAGTTCGACAAGGATCTGCAGCAGGAATGGACCTGGTCCGAACGCTACGCGCCCCAACCAGAGATCCTGGCCTATGCGAACCATGTGGCCGACAAGCACGATCTGAGGCGCGACGTCTGCTTTGGACGGCGGGTGCGGTCCGCCACGTATGACGAGGCGGCGCGGCGCTGGACCCTGACCACCGAGCAGGGCGAGACGGTCACAGCGCCCTTCTGCATCATGGCGACCGGTTGCCTGTCGGCGCCGAACGAGACGCGGTTCGACGGCGAGGATAACTTCCGGGGCCCGATCTACCGCACCAGCCTCTGGCCACACGAGGGCGTCAATTTCACCGGCCAGCGGGTCGCGGTGATCGGCACCGGGTCTTCCGCCATCCAGTCGATCCCCGAGATCGCCAAACAGGCCGCCGCGCTGACCGTCTTCCAGCGCACGCCGAACTACGCGGTGCCGGCCTGGAACCACCCGCTCAAGCCGGACTACGCCGCCCGGGTCAAGGCCGATTACGAGGGCTTGCGGGCGCGTCAGCGCAAGGCGTTCTCCGCCGCCGCCTTCCGCTTCAACCCGGATGCGGTTGCCACGAAGACGCCGCCGGACGAGCGGAAGGCGGAATACGAGCGGCGCTGGGCCGAAGGGGGGCTGGGGTTCCTCGCTGCCTATACGGACCTGATGTTTGACCCGCAGGCGAACGCGACCGCGGCCGATTTCGTGCGCGCGAAGATCCGCGAGATCGTCGATGACCCGAAGATCGCCGATCTGCTCTGTCCCACCAACACCATCGGCTGCAAACGGCTTTGCGTCGATACGGACTATTACAAGACCTACAACCTGCCGCATGTGCGCCTGGTCGATGTGTCGGAGACGCCGATCCGGATCACCGGGGACTCGGTGATGGCGGGCGGTGAGGCGTTCCCAGCGGACGCCATCGTTCTGGCGATCGGCTTCGATGCGATGACCGGGGCGCTCATGCGGATCGACATCCAGGGCAGGGCGGGCCGACGATTGGCCCAGAAATGGGCCGAGGGGCCGGTCTCGTTCATGGGGCTGGCGGTCGAGGGCTTTCCGAACCTATTTACCGTCACCGGGCCGGGCAGCCCCTCGGTCTTCACCAACATGCTGCCCTCGATCGAGCAGCATTGCGAATGGATCACCGAGTGCCTTTGCGGCCTGCGCGATGCGGGCGAGAGCGAGATCGAGGTCCGCCCGGATGCCGAGTCGGACTGGCAGGCGCATCATCAGGAAGTGGCCGGCGCTCATCTGCGCTCGGGATGCGCGTCCTGGTATACCGGCGAGAACATCGACGGGAAGCCCGCGGTCTTCATGCCCTATATCGGCGGTTTCCCGCGCTACGTGGAGGCCTGCGAGGCGGTCGCCGCCGGCGGCTACGCGGAGTTCCGGCGGGGTTAGCGCGGCGCGGCCCCAGCCGCGCGGAATTTTTTTCATCGAATCTTTCGATGCGGGCCGGTGGTGGAGCGCACCCCCATCCGGCGCTTATCGAGCCACTGGCGCCGCCGCGGAACCCGGTTGGATCAAGATCTACCCTACGTTGGCGGTCCAGCATCGTCGGGTGGAACTTGTTCCACCCATCCGCTCATGCCGGTCTAAACTTCTGAAATGAAAAGAGAAAGGCCGGGTGGAAAAATGCCACCCGGCCCCGGTTGGATGGTTCCTTAAAACCTGGAACCTGTGCTGTGTACGCAAGCCTACACGGAGGGAGAGGCCGTGCAGGCAAATCAGAGTAAAACATAAAATGGAGTGGAGTGGAAGAGAAAACCCTTGAAGTGGTGCAAAGTGGTAGTGTATACACTGATTCCAGAGGCGCCCGCCGAAAACGAGAAAATCGGCAGTTTCATACAGGCAATCGGCGGGCGCCCCTGACTGGCCTTAGGGCCGCACAGACGGACGTGACAAGGACGGCGGACAAACGAGCAGCATAGGCAAGGTCAAGCCGGACTGAGGGACAGGGGGCGGACTGATTGGCTGAAAGCCCGGTCCGCCCCTACACATTCCGGCCCCGCCGCCCGGGCGAGATCCGCGGCGGCACTGGCGAGGGGCCGGGAAGGCGACGCGAGGGCGCCGGAGGACGGGGTACGCTAGGACGGGGTGGCGTGGGACAGTGCTGAAGTTCTTCACGGGAAGTTCGACCCACAAAGTGGACGGCAAGGGCCGGGTCTCGCTGCCTGCGGATTACCGCAAGGTGCTGGAAGGGCTGGACACCGGCCACGTGGTCGTGCTGCCCCAGATGAACCACCCAGATTCCCATGTGGTCCTGTCGCAGCACGGCTTCGAAAAAGTGGTCGAGCAGTTCGAATCGCTCGAACTCGCGCATGAGGATACCGAGGCGCTGGCGCTGAGGATCGTCACCGATGCCCGCCAGATCCCAGTCGACCCTGCGGGGCGCATGGTGCTGTCGAAAGAGCTTCGCGACCAGATCGGCGTTGGCGACGAGGTGCGTTTCGTTGGCCGCGGCTCGAGCTTCCAGCTGTGGGAGCCCAAGAAACGCGATGCCTACGAGGCGGCGGTCAAGGACCGCAGCCAGGCGCTAGCACCCAAGATCAGGCTCGCGGGGCTGCACTGATGGGCGGCGCCGGGGACCCCATCCCTTCCGCTGCGCCGCATATTCCCGTTCTGCTCGGAGAGGTTCTCGAGGCGCTGGCGCCGATCGAGGGCGGCGTCTTCATTGATGGCACCTTCGGCGCCGGCGGCTACACGCGCGCGCTGCTGGAAGGTGGTGCCCGCCAGGTGATCGCGATCGACCGCGACGTCCAAGCGCTCGCCGCCGGCAGCGATATGGCGCGGGAGTTCGGCACCCGGCTGGTGCTGGTCGAGGGCACCTTCGCGCGGATCGACGATATCGCGGCGGCCCATGGCGCCGGACCCGTCGACGGGATCGTGCTGGACATCGGCGTCTCGTCGATGCAGCTCGACCAGGCCGCGCGTGGCTTCTCGATCCAACGCGACGGGCCGCTGGATATGCGGATGGGCGATGTCGGTCCATCGGCCGCCGACCTTGTCAACCAGGCCAGCGAGGGCGCCCTGGCCGATGTCATCTTTCATTATGGCGAGGATCGCGCCGCGCGGCGGATCGCCCGGGCGATCGTCGCGGCCCGCCGGGATCGTCCCATCGTCCGGACCGGCGCGCTGGCCGAGGCCGTCGCCGGCGTCCTGCCGCGCCAGCGCGCGGGCCAGATCCACCCGGCCACGCGCAGCTTCCAGGCGCTGCGCATTGCGGTCAACGACGAGCTTGGCCAATTGGCCGAGGGCCTGGCGGCGGCCGAGCGGGTTCTGCCCGAAGGCGCGCGTCTGGTGATCGTCACCTTCCATTCACTCGAGGACCGGATCGTGAAACGTTATTTCCAGATCGCCTCTGGCCGCGCGGGCCAGGGTTCGCGCCATGCACCCGCCCGTGACGAACCGGCGCCGCGTTATCAACGACCCTCCAGGGCGGTCGAACCGGGCACCACTGAGATCGCCCGCAATCCGCGGGCACGATCGGCCCGGCTGCGCGCCGCCCGGCGCACTGCGGCGCCTGCTGTCGCGCTCGCCCCCGCGCGTCTGGGGCTGCCACCGGTCCCGCCGGTCGAGCGCCTGATCACGGGAGGCCGCCCATGACCCGGATCGGCCTCTTTCTGCTGGTGGCCGCGGTGGTGGGATCCGCCGCTTGGGCCTACCATGTGAACTACAAGACCCGGAATGCGCTTGACCGGATCGATGTTCTGCGCGGCCAGATCGCCGCCGAGCGAGAGGCGGTCGAGGTGCTGCGCGTCGAATGGGCCTATCTGAATTCGCCCGAGCGCCTGACCCGCCTGGTCGCCAAGAACAACGAGGATCTGCAACTCCAGCCGATGGGGCCGGAAGGGTTCGACACCGTCTCCTCGGTGCCGTTCCCGCCGCGAACCGCTCCAGAGGCAGCGCCGGGCACCTTGCGGTCCGATCCGGTCGTCGTGTCAGAGCGTCAGCCGATCGTTGTCGCCCGCGTGCCCCAACCCGCGCCGCGCCCGGCTGCCTGGAGCAGGCAATGACGATGAAAAAGCACCTCGGCGAACGGATCAGGCTGCGCCTGCCTGCTGCCCGGCGGGGCGTTGAGGGCGGGCGCTCGGAATCGGGATCTGTCCGGCCGGGCCGGACCCGCGAGGATTGGCGGCTGATCCTCGTCGTGTTGGCGATGATGCTGGTCTATGGCGCGGTCGGCTTGCGGATGGGCCTGCTCGCGCTGATCGAGCCGGTCGAGCCCCGGATGGCCGGCGGTGCTGGCGTCACCACCCCCTTGCGCGGCGAGATCGCCGATCGAAATGGCAATTTGCTGGCCGCCAATCTGCCGGCCTTTTCGCTCTACGTCGATCCGACCGAGATCAAGGATCCGGCCGGCGTGGCGGACGACCTGGCGGCGATCTTCCCGGACGAGGATCGCGAGCAATTGTTCAAACGCCTGTCACGCAAGGCGCGGTTCGCCTGGATCAAACGCCCCATCACCCCGCGCCAGCGCCAGGCGGTGCTGGATCTCGGCTATCCCGGCCTGAAATTCGGCTCGCGTGTCATGCGCATCTATCCGGCCGGCCGCACCGCCGCGCATCTGGTCGGCGGCGTCCAGGCGGCGTCCGAGGATGTGCGCTTTGCCGAGCTGGTGGGTTCGGGCGGGGTCGAGGGCTATTTCGACGCCCGCTTGCGCAACCCCGGACAAATCGGCACGCCCCTGGAGCTTTCGATCGACCTGACAGTCCAGGCGGCGCTGCGCGATGTGTTGGCCGCCGGCACCAAGCGCTTCCGCGCCAAGGGGGCGACCGCGGTCGTGATGGACGTGCGCACCGGCGAGCTTCACGCCATGGTCTCGCTGCCCGACTTCGATCCGAACCACAAGCCGAAATCCTATAGCGGTCCTGCCGAACTGGACCCGCGCTTCAACAGGGCCGCTTTTGGCCGTTATGAGCTCGGCTCGACCTTCAAGGTGCTGACAGCCGCCTCGGCGCTGGAATCGGGCATCGTCGGACCCCAGACCATGATCGAAACCGGTTCGGCGCTGGCCTTCGGGCGCTATCGGATTCGCGACACGCACAAGATGCCACCCGAGATGACGGTGGCCGATGTGGTCGTCAGGTCTTCGAATGTGGGCGCGGCGCGCCTTGCGCTGAACCTTGGTACGCCGCGCCTCAAGGACTATCTGAAACGTCTGGGTATGTTCGAGCAATTGCCGCTCGAACTGGCCGAGGCGGCGCGGGCGAAACCGCTTTTGCCGCCACGATGGACGGATCTCTCGACGATGACCATTTCCTTCGGCCACGGGCTGGCCGTCTCGCCGATCCACCTTGCCGCCGCCTTCGCCACACTGGCGAATGACGGCAGACGGGTGCGCCCGACCCTGATCAAGGGCGGCCACGAGCCTGGCGAGCAGATCTTCTCGACCGCGACCAGCCGGGTGATGATGCAGATCATGCGCGACGTTGTGCGCCGGGGCACCGCCCAGCGCGGTCAGCTGGCGGGCTACGATATCGGCGGCAAGACTGGCACGGCCGATAAATACCGCCCGGGCGGCGGCTACTACAACGACCGGGTGATCGCGACCTTCGCGGCGGTCTTCCCGATCAACGAGCCGCGTTTCGTGCTGGTCCTTTCGCTGGATGAGCCGGTGGACCGGTCCGGGAAAGTCGAGCGGCGCGAGGCCAGCCGCACAGCCGTGCCGGTTGCTGCCGCAGCGATCGAACGCATTGCGCCGCTGCTGGGTCTCAGGCCGCAGCCAGGCAGCCTGCCGGGCGCCTTGGCCGCCATTGAGACCAGCGGGCAATAGGGCTGGGAATGGCGCGTCCCCGCACACTTGCCGCGCTTGGCCTGACCGAGATGCCGAACCGGGGCGCTGATGCGGACCCGGATGCACAGGTGCGCGGCATCGCGGTCGATAGCCGCGAGGTGCGCGACGGGTTCGTCTTCGTCGCGATCCCCGGCACGCGGCTGGACGGTGCCAGCTTCGCCCAATACGCGGTGCGCCAAGGGGCGCTCGCGGTGGTCGCAACGCAAGCCGGCGCCGAAACGGCACGGCGGGATCTGGAGGGATTACCGGTCCCGGTCTTCATTGCCGAGGAGCCCCGCCTGGCATTAGCCCGGCTGGCGGCGCGTTTCTACCCGCGCCAGCCCGAGGTGATGGCGGCGGTCACCGGCACGAACGGCAAGACCTCGGTTTCCGATTTCCTGCGCCAAATCTGGGCCTTTGGCGGTCACCGGGCCGCTGCCTTCGGCACAACCGGCGTTCTGGGCGAGGGCTTCGACGAGCCGCTCATTCACACAACGCCGGAACCAATCACGCTCCACGCGCTTCTCGACCGGCTTGCCGCCAAGGGCTGCACCCATGCGGCGATGGAGGCATCGAGCCACGGCCTGGCGCAGTATCGGCTGGACGGCGTCCGGCTGGCCGCCGCGGCGCTGACCAATATCAGCCGCGACCATATGGACTATCACGCCAGCCACGAGGAATATGTGGCGGCCAAACTGCGCCTATTCGGCGCGCTTTTGCCCGAGGGCGCGACGGCGGTGCTGAACGCCGACGATCCGGTCTTCGCGCACGCCCGGGACAGCGCGCTGGCGGCCGGCGCCAAGGTGATCTCGGTCGGGCACGGCATCGGGGCCGATCTGACCATCTCGGTGATGCGCTACACCGCGAAAGGCCAGGTCGTGCAATTCTCCTGGGAAGGGCGGCAACGGACGGAGTCGCTGGATCTGGTCGGCAGTTTCCAGGCACAGAACGCGGCCCTGGCGGCGGGTCTGGCCTTGGCGACGGGCGTGGCCGAGAAGACGGTATTCGATGCGATGCCCACGCTCAAAGGCGTGCGGGGACGAATGGAGTTAGTGGCGCGCCGCGGAAACGGCGCGGCAGTCTATGTGGACTATGCGCACACGCCCGACGCGCTCGCCACCGCGATCGATGCGCTGCGGCCCCATTGCCTGGGGCAGTTGGTCGTGGTGTTCGGCGCCGGCGGCGACCGGGACCCAGGCAAGCGCCCGATGATGGGCCAGGCGGTCGCGTCACGGGCGGATGTGGCGATGGTCACTGACGATAATCCCCGCGGTGAGGATCCGGCCGCGATCCGTCAGGCGGTGATTACCGGCTGTCCCGAGGCCTACGAGATCGGCGATCGGGCCGCCGCGATCCTGGCCGGGGTCGACGCGCTGAAGGAACCTGGCGATTGCCTGCTGATCGCGGGGAAAGGCCATGAACAGGGCCAGGAGGTGAAGGGCGAGATGCTGCCCTTCGATGACGCCACCCAGGCGCGCTCGTCCGTGGGCGCGCTGGAGGAGCTGCAGGAAGTCTCGGGGGCGGGCCGGTGAGCGGACATCTCTGGTCCGCAGAAGAGGCCGCCGCGGCGACCTCGGGCGAGATCCGGGGCGAGTGGCAGGGCGTCACCGGCGTCTCGATCGACACGCGCACCATCCAGCGCGGTGAGCTTTTCGTGGCGCTCGCGGGCGAAAACCGCGATGGCCACGATTTTGTCGCCAAGGCCCTCCAAGCAGGCGCAGGCGCCGCTTTGGTTGCGCGCGTGCCCCAGGGTGTGGCCGAAGACGCTCCGCTCTTGATCGTGCGCGATACCCTGGACGCGCTGCGCGCTTTGGGCGCGTCGGCCCGGGCACGCACGCGGGCCAAGGTCATCGCGGTCACCGGATCGGTCGGCAAGACCTCGACCAAGGACATGTTGCGCGCAATGCTCGCCGGACAGGCCAGGGTCCACGCGGCGGAGAAAAGCTACAACAACCATTGGGGCGTGCCGCTGACCTTGGCCCGGATGCCCGCCGACACCCAGTTCGCGGTGATCGAGATGGGGATGAACCACGCGGGCGAGATCAAACCGCTTTCGCTTCTCGCGCGGCCCCATGTGGCGCTGATCACCGCGGTCGAGGCGGTGCATCTGGCCCAATTCCCTTCGGTCGAAGCAATCGCCGACGCCAAGGCCGAGGTTTTTGCGGGTCTCGAACCTGGCGGCGTCGCGGTGCTGAACCGGGACAACCCTCATTTCCAGCGTCTCGCCTCGCAGGCGGGAGACGCGGCCATCGTGTCTTTCGGCACGGCAGATTCGGACCTGATGCTCGAGCGTGCCTGCATTGGCGACTCGGCGACGGTCGTTAAGGCGTCGATCGACGGGCAGCCGATGACCTTCAAGCTGGGCGCGCCCGGCGCGCATTTCGCGCTCAATGCCGTGGCCGCGCTCGGCTGTGTCAAGGCTGCGGGCGGCGACCTGGCGCGGGCTGGCCTGGCGATGGCGCAATGGGTCCCGCCCGAAGGGCGCGGCCGGCACTGGCGGATCGATCTCGGCCCGGCCGGGATCGATGGCGAAGTCACGCTTATCGACGACAGCTACAACGCCAATCCTGCCTCGATGCGCGCTGCCCTGACCGCCCTGGCCGCCGCGCCGGTGCGCGACGGGATCGGACGCATCGCCCAGGGGCGCCGGATTGCCTTCCTCGGCGACATGCTGGAACTCGGCCCCACGGCCGATCAGCTCCATGCCGCGCTGGCCGAACTCGACGACTTGGACCGGATCGATCAAATCCATCTCACCGGCCCATCAATGCGCGCGCTTCATTCGGCGCTGCCCACTGAAAAGCGCGGCGAATGGTTCGAGGACAGCGGCAAATTGGCCCAGCGCGCACGGCGGATGGTTGACGCGGGCGATGTCTGTATGGTCAAGGGCTCGCTCGGAATGGCCATGCGCCGCGTCGTCGACGCGATCAAGGCGCTGGGCGAGGCGCATGACGCGCATTTGCGCGTCGAGGAGTGAGCAGCGCATGTTCTACCACCTCTTCACCCCCCTTAGCGATGGCGGCGACGTCTTCAATCTGTTCCGCTACATCACCTTCCGGGCGGGTGGGGCGTTCATGACGTCATTGCTGTTCGCGTTTACCTTCGGGCGCCCGATCATCAACTGGCTGCGCAGGATACAGAAGAAGGGCCAGCCGATCCGCGACGACGGGCCCGAGCGGCACATAATCGAGAAGGCGGGCACCCCCACCATGGGCGGCGTGATGATCCTGAGCGCGCTTCTGATCTCGACGCTGCTCTGGGCGCGGCTCGATAACGGTTTCATTTGGATCGTAGCGATGGTCACCTTTGGCTTCGGCGCCATCGGGTTCGCTGACGATTTCCTGAAGGTGCGTCATTTCTCGGTCAAGGGCGTGCCGGGCAAGCTACGCCTTGGCTTAGGCTTCCTGATCGCGCTCGTTGCCGCAATCTGGGCGACCGCGATTCAACCCGAGGACCTGCGGAACACGATCGCCCTGCCGCTGCTTAAGGAATCGGTGATACAAGCCGGAGTTTTCTATGCGCCATTCGCAATGATGGTGATCGCGGGATCAGCCAACGCGGTGAATCTGACCGATGGGCTCGACGGGTTGGCCATCATGCCGGTGATGATTGCCGCGGGCTCGTTGGGCATGATCGCCTATGTGGTGGGGCGCACGGATTTCACCGAGTATCTTCAACTCCACTACGTGCCCGGCACTGGCGAGATCGCGATCTTCTGCTCGGCGCTGATCGGGGCGGGGCTCGGGTTTCTCTGGTATAACGCGCCGCCCGCGATGGTCTTCATGGGCGACACCGGCTCGCTGGCCTTGGGCGGCGCGCTCGGCGCCATCGCGGTGGCGGCCAAGCACGAGATCGTCTGGGCCATTATCGGTGGGCTTTTCGTCTTGGAAGTGGTTAGCGTGATCGTCCAGGTCGTCAGCTTCAAGCTGACCGGCAAGCGGGTCTTCCGCATGGCCCCGATCCACCACCATTTCGAGCAGAAGGGCTGGCAGGAGCCCACCATCGTGATCCGCTTCTGGATCATCGCCGTGATCCTGGCCCTGGTCGGGCTGGCGACGCTGAAGCTGAGGTGATCCCCATCCGCGCATATGCCGGTCAGCGGGTCGGGGTGCTGGGGCTCTCGCGCACGGGGCTCTCGGCGGCGCGGGCGCTGAAGGCGGGCGGGGCCGGGCCTGTCTGCTGGGACGACAACGAGGCGCCTCGCGCGGCGGCCGAGGCCGAGGGCTTCGAAATCGCCGATCTGGGACGCGAGCGCGAGGCTGCCTCGATCACCCGGCTAATTGTCTCTCCGGGCGTGCCGCATCTCTATCCCGAGCCGAACCGGGCGGTCGCCCAGGCGCAGACCCAGGGCGTGCCGCTCGACAACGATATCGGGCTTTTCTTCCAGGCGCTGATGGACGCCGATCCGGAGGACTTCGCCGAGACTATGGATGGGGACGGCCCGGCGCCCAAGGTCGTCGCCGTCACCGGATCGAACGGCAAGTCGACCACCACCGCGCTGATCCATCATATTCTCAAAGAGGCCGGACGCCCCACCCAGATGGGTGGCAATATCGGCCGTGGCGTCCTCGACCTGGATCCGCCCAGTCCCGGCGAGACCACCGTCATCGAAATGTCCTCCTATCAGATCGAACTGGCCCGGATGCTGGCCCCGGACGTGGCCGTCTTCCTGAACCTCTCGCCCGACCACCTGGACCGGCACGGCGGGATCGGCGGTTATTTCGCCGCCAAGCGGCGGCTCTTCGAGATCGGCGCGCCGGAACGCTCGGTGATCGGTGTCGACGAGCAGGAGGGCCGCTACCTGGCCGAACGCCTCGACGGCCCGATCCAGATCTCGGTCACCCGGCGCCTCAAGGGCGAGGGCTGGTCGGTCTTCATGCACAAGGGCCATCTGGCCGAATGGCGCGGCGGCAAGCAGGCCGCCGCCATCGACCTGCGCCCGGCCCTCGGCCTCGTGGGCGCCCACAACCATCAAAACGCTTGCGCCGCATACGCCGCCTGCCGGGCCTTGCGCCTGGGCCCGCGCCAGATCGAGGGCGGGCTGATCTCGTTCCCGGGCCTCGCCCACCGGATGGAGCGGATCGGCGAGGCGCATGGGGTGACCTTCGTCAACGATTCCAAGGCGACCAACGCCGATGCCGCCGAGAAGGCGCTGCTGGCCTACCAGAACATCCGCTGGATCGCCGGGGGGCAGGCAAAGGAGGGGGGCATCGCGCCGCTGGCCCCGCTCTTCGACCGGATCGCCTGCGCCTATCTGATTGGCGAGGCCGCGCCCGCCTTCGCCGGGGCCTTGGACAAAACGCCCAGCAAGTCTTGCGGAACACTGGACAAGGCCATCGCCGCCGCCTGGGCGGATGCAAAGCCCGGCGACGTGATCCTGCTGTCGCCCGCCTGCGCGAGCTGGGATCAGTTCACCAGTTTCGAGGCCCGCGGCGATGCGTTTCGCACCCTCGTCACGCCCTATCTCGAGGCCGCGGCCGAAAAGGAGGCCATCCCATGACCGATCTGACTTTGCGTGGCCCGAACGTCGGGGGCCCGACCTTCCGGGGTTCGGAGTTCGGCCCGGCCGAAAGCTCGATCGTCGGCGATTGGTGGCATTCCGTCGACCGCTGGTCCCTGGGCGCCGTGCTGGCGCTGATCGGGTTGGGCCTGGTCTTGGGCCTCGCGGCCTCACCGCCGCTGGCCTACAAGAACGACCTTTGGACCTATCACTACGTGGTCCGGCATGTGATCTTTGTGTTTTTGGCGCTCGGCGCGATCGCGACGATCTCGATGTCTTCGCTCAGGCGCGTGCGGCGGCTGGGCGTGATGATCTTCGCGGGCGCCCTGTTGGCCACCGCGCTGCTGCCGTGGCTGGGCACCGATTTCGGCAAGGGTGCCACGCGCTGGTATTCGCTGGGCTTCTTCAGCCTGCAACCCTCGGAATTCCTGAAACCCGCCTTCGTTCTGGCCGCGGCCTGGATCATATCGGGCTCCTATCAGCGGTTCGGACCGCCAGGGCGGACGATCTCGGGCGTCGTGGCGGTCGCGATCGCCGCTATGCTGGCCCTGCAACCCGATTTTGGCCAGGCGGTACTGGTATTGGCGGTTTGGTCGACCATGATCTTCGTCTCCGGCGCGCCGATCCTGGCCCTGCTGGGGCTTGGCGTGCTGATCGGCGGCGCGGGGGCCTTCGCCTACACGAAGTCCGTCCATTTCGCCGGCCGCATCGACGGTTATCTGGCGGCCGAGGTCGATCCCAACACCCAGCTCGCCTATGCCCAGACCGCGATCCGCGAGGGCGGGCTTTTCGGCGTCGGTGCCGCGCAAGGCTCGGTCAAATGGACCCTGCCGGACGCCCATACGGATTTCATCATCGCGGTCGCGGCCGAGGAGTTCGGGCTGATCCTGACGCTGTTGATCATCGCGCTTTATCTCTTCATCACACTGCGCGCCCTCGTGCGTTTGCTCGACGAGCGCAACACGTTCATCCGCCTGGCAGGGACCGGGCTGGCGGTGCTCTTTGGCTTGCAGGCCTTCGTCAACATGGCGGTGGCGATCAGGCTATTGCCGGCCAAGGGCATGACGCTGCCCTTCATCTCGTATGGCGGCTCGTCGATGCTGGCGGCCGCGATCACCCTGGGAATGCTGCTGGCGCTGACCCGCGACAGGCGGGCCGATGATGCCGCGGCGTTCCGGAGCGCAGGTTGAACGCGAGAATTGGGGTGAGCAAACCCCTGCTGGTCATCGCGGCAGGGGGAACCGGCGGGCATATGTTCCCAGCCCAGGCGCTGGCCGAGGAGATGCTGAAACGCGGCTGGCGGGTGCGCCTCTCGACCGACGAGCGCGGCGCGCACTATGCGGGCGCCTTTCCCGATGAAGTCGAGCGTCAGGTGGTTAGCGCCGGCACGTTCGCGCGCGGCGGGCTGTCGCGGCTGGCGGCACCATTCCAAATCCTGGCCGGGGCCGTCACCGCGGTGCTGCGCATGGCGCGAGAACGCCCGGCCTGCGTCGCCGGGTTCGGCGGCTATCCCGCTTTTCCGGCGATGACCGCCGCGTGGATCTTGCGCCGGCCACGCCTGATACACGAGGCGAACGGGGTCTTGGGCCGGGTCAACGAGCTCTTCGCGCGCCGGGTCGACCGGGTCGCTTGCGGCATATGGCCGACCGAGCTGCCGTCCGGTGCGGAGGCGGTCCATACGGGCAATCCGGTGCGCGCCTCGATCCTTGAGGTGGTCGGGGCGCCATACCCGCCCGAGGGCGAGGCGCCGAACCTTTTGATTTTCGGCGGCAGCCAGGGGGCCAGCATCCTGTCGCGGGTCGCACCCGCCGCCGTCGCGCTCCTGCCCGAGGCACTGCGCGCGCGCCTGACGGTCGCCCATCAGGCCCGCCCGACCGACCACGACGCCGCCTCGGTGGTCTACGACGAAGCCGGGGTCAAAGCCGAAATCCTGCCCTTCTTCGACGACATGCCCCAGCGGCTGACGCGCGCCGATCTGGTGATCGCCCGCTCCGGCGCCTCGTCGGTCGCCGACATCGCCGTCGTCGGGCGCCCTTCGATCCTGATCCCGCTCGCGATCGCCAAGCGTGACGAGCAGACCGCCAATGCGCGCGGCCTGGTCGAGGCCGGTGCCGCGGTGATGATGCCCGAACGCGACCTGAACCCGGGCGCGCTGGCCGCCGAGATTCAGGCGATCCTCGAGAACCCCGAACGCGCCGCCGGGATGGCCTCCGCCGCTCTGGCCCAGGGCCGCCCGGACGCGACCCAGCGCCTGGCCGATCTGGTGGAGGCGCTTGGCAAAACGCCCGCCGGCTGATACCCCGCCCCAAAAGAACAGAGAGCAGACACACGTGAACCCGCCGACCGCCTTGCCCATGGATATCGGTCCGATCCACTTCATCGGGATCGGCGGGATCGGCATGTCGGGCATCGCCGAGGTGATGCTGAACCTGGGCTACCGGGTGCAGGGCTCGGACCTGAAGGAAAGCCCGATCATCGAGCGCCTGCGGAACCTGGGCGCCACCGTTCATATTGACCAGAAGGCGGAGAATCTGGGCGAGGCCGAGGTCGTGGTGATCTCGACCGCGATCAAGCGCGGCAATGCGGAGCTGGACGCCGCGCGCGAGCGCGCCTTGCCCGTGGTTCGCCGGGCCGAGATGCTGGCCGAGCTGATGCGGCTGCGCTCGAACATCGCCGTCGGCGGCACCCACGGCAAGACCACGACCACCTCGCTGGTCGCGGCGCTTCTGGACGCGGGCGGCGAGGATCCGACGGTCATCAATGGCGGGATCATCCACGCCTATGGCTCGAACGCGCGCAAGGGCGAGGGCCGCTGGATGGTGGTCGAGGCCGACGAGTCCGACGGCACCTTCGTCAAGCTGCCCGCCACCATCGCGGTGGTGACCAATATCGACCCGGAGCATATGGACCATTACGGCTCGGTCGAGGCGCTCCATGCGGGCTTCGAAGCCTTCGCCTCGAACATTCCCTTCTACGGCGCCTTGGTCGCCTGCATCGACCACCCGGAGGTCCAAAGCCTGATCGGCCGGGTCACCGACCGCCGCGTCGTGACCTATGGCTTATCGCGCCAGGCCGATATCCGCGCCGAAAACCTGGCCTACGTGAATGGCGCGATGCGCTTCGACGTGGTCCTGCGCGGCGAACCGGACGAGCGCCACGAAGGCATGACCCTGCCGATGCCGGGCGAGCACAACGTGCTGAACGCGCTCGCCGCCATCGGCGTCGCCTGCGAGCTGGGGATCGGGTTCGACGATATCCGGCGGGGTCTTGGCGAGTTCGACGGGGTCAAGCGCCGCTTCACCCGGGTGGGCGAATGGAACGGCGCGCCGATCATCGACGATTACGGCCACCACCCGGTCGAGATCGCCGCGGTGCTAAAGGCCGCCCGCGCGTCGTCGTCGGGCAAGGTGATCGCGGTCCACCAGCCGCATCGCTACACCCGGCTTCACGATCTCTTCGAGGAGTTTTGCGCCGCCTTCAACGATGCCGATGTCGTTGGCATTACCGAGGTTTTCGCGGCCGGTGAGCAGCCGATCGATCGGATCAGCGCCGCGGCCCTGGTGCGCGGTCTGCGCAGCCATGGCCACCGCGAAGCACACGAGGTAAACGCGCCGGATGGCCTGGCTGACTTCGTCGCCGCCCATGCGGGCCCGGGCGACATCGTGGTGTGCCTCGGCGCCGGCACGATCTCGGCCTGGACCAACGCCTTGCCCGGCGAACTGGCGAAGCGGGCCGGCTGAACGGAGGCCGCGCATGGCCACCAAACCTGTCGAAGCCGGATTGCGCCGCCGTGTCGGCTTCGGCTTGCTCACCCTCTACGGCGTCGGCGTCATGGTCGGCGCCGGGATCTACGTCCTGGTCGGCGCGGTCGCGGGACATGCGGGCACATGGGCCCCGTTGTCGTTCATCGTCGCGGCCCTGATCGCGGCGCCGAGTGGGTTTTCCTATGGCGAGCTATCAGGGCGAATCCCAGAGGCGGCGGGTGAAGCCGCCTATCTGCGAACGGCGACCGGCTGGCCGCTCGCCGGAGCCGCGGCGGGCCTGGCGGTGGTGATCGTGGGCGTCGTTTCCGCGGCGGTCGTCCTGCAGGGCGGGGCAGGCTATCTGCGCGGGCTGATCGACCTGCCCGAGCCGGTCCTGATTATCGGTATCGGCCTGGGGCTGGGTTCCGCGGCGATCATCGGGGTCGTCGAGTCGCTTCTGTTGGCGGCGGTCCTGACCACGGTCGAAGTCGTTGGGCTCGCCATCGTCATCTGGGCTGGCGCGACCGGCGAGGCCGCGGTCCAGCCGGAAATAGCATTCGAGTTGAACATGCTGGGCGTCGCGACCGGCGCGATCCTGGCCTTCTTCGCCTTCTTGGGCTTCGAGGACATGGTCAACATGGTCGAGGAGACCCGCGAGCCGCAGCGCACGGTGCCGCTCGCCATTTTCGCCGCACTGGCGGTGACGGCGGTGCTCTACATCCTGGTCTGCTGGGCGGCGACCCGCGTCGTGTCGGTCGATCAGCTCGCGGCGAGCCGGCGGCCCCTGACCCTTGTATATGAAACCGCGACCGGGCGTAGCGCCGCGTTCCTGGCGCTGATCGCGGTCGCGGCGGCGCTGAACGGCGTGTTGGCGCAGATCGTGATGTCGTCGCGGGTGCTGTTTGGATTGGGCCGCTTCCTGCAACCGCTCTCGGTCTTCCACCATGCCCATCGGCGGTTCCGGACGCCTGTCCTGGCGACGGTTCTGGCGACCGGGGTCACGCTTGCGCTGGCCCTGACCGCGGATCTGGTGGCACTGGCCGAGGTGACCTCGGCCGTGCTGCTTCTGGTCTTCGTCTCGATCAACGGCGCGCTGATCGTGCTGAAACGCGCGGGCCCGGCACCGGAGGGCACTTTCGTCACCCCGGCCTGGCTGCCCTGGTTCGGCGCCATCGGCTCGGCGGTCGCCTTTGTTTGGACGGTGATCTGATGGCTGGCGGGGATTTCGCCGCCGACGGATTGATCGCCCGCCTGCCGCAGGTGCGCGGGCGCTTGACGCCAATGCGTGTCCTGGCGGACCTGACCTGGTTCCGGGTCGGCGGCCCGGCGGAGGTGCTGTTCCAGCCTGCGGACGAAGAGGACCTGGCAGCATTCCTCGCCTTGTGCCCCGACGACGTGCCGGTGATGGCGGTCGGCGTGGGCTCGAACCTGTTGGTGCGTGACGGGGGCATCCCCGGGGTCGTGATCCGCCTCGGCCGCGCTTTCGCGGCGATCGACACCGATGGCACGACGGTCAGGGCCGGCGCCGCCGCGCTGGATGCCAGGGTCGCCGAGGCCGCCGCCGTGGCCGGCATCGCCGGGCTTGAATTCCTGCGCGGGGTGCCCGGCACGATCGGCGGCGCCCTGTCGATGAATGCCGGCTGCTACGGCACCGAGATCAAGGATGTCCTCGTCGAGGCCCATGCGGTCGACCGCAAAGGCAGGCGCTTGACGATCCCGGCAGCCGAAATGGGCTTCTCTTACCGCCACGCGGACGCCGCCGAGGGCGTGATCTTCACCGGCGCCATGCTCGCAGGCCAGCCTGACGATCCGGCCGCGGTTAGCGCCCGGATGGCGGCGCTTCTGGCCAAACGCGAGGCGGCACAGCCGATCCGCGAGCGCACCAGCGGCTCGACCTTCCGCAACCCCGCGGGCTTCTCCTCGACAGGCCAGCCGGGGGACTCGGACGAGCTAAAAGCCTGGAAGCTGATCGACGAAGCCGGTTGCCGCGGGCTGACCGTCGGCGGGGCCCGGGTCAGCGAAAAGCACTGCAATTTTTTAATCAATTTTGACAATGCCACCGCCGCTGATCTCGAGACCTTGGGCGAGACCGTGCGCGCCCGGGTGAAATCGCAAACCGGGGTCGATTTGCACTGGGAAATCCGGCGCGCAGGGGTTAGCATTCCACCCCAATAGACCGCAAAAGCGGCACGAGCCGAATCACCCGGCGGCGCATCCGACGATGCGCTGGAGAACGGGGCCGGCTGAACGATTGGGGCGCGGATGTCGAGCAGGACATTTCCCCGCGTGGTGGTGCTCAAGGGAGGCCTGTCGGCCGAGCGGGAAGTCTCGCTGGTCTCGGGCCGGGAATGCGCAAGCGCACTGCGGCGTGCGGGCTACGAAGTCATCGAGATCGATGCCGGGCGAGATGTCGCCCGGGTGCTCGCGGGTGAGGAGCCCGACGCGGTATTCAACGCGCTGCATGGACGCTGGGGCGAGGACGGCTGCATCCAGGGTGTGCTCGAATGGCTGGGCATCCCCTACACCCATTCCGGCGTCCTGGCCTCGTCGCTGGCGATGGACAAGACCCGCTCGAAGGAGATCTACCGCGCCGCCGGCCTGCCGGTTGCCGAAAGCCTGATCGTTCCGAAAGCCGAGGTCCTGGCCGGGCACCCGATGGAGCCGCCCTATGTGGTCAAGCCCAACAACGAGGGCTCGTCCGTCGGCATCTATATCGTTCAGGAAAATCCGAACGGTCCGGCCCGGCTCGACGACGATGCGCCTGATCGCCTGCTGGTCGAAAAATATGTCCCGGGCCGCGAACTGACCGTGGCGGTGATGGGGGACAGGGCACTCTCGGTCACCGACATCCAGGCCGCCACGGGCTGGTACGATTACCACGCGAAATACGCGGAAGGCGGCTCGCGCCATGTGGTTCCGGCCGAGATCCCCGACGATGTCTTCCAGGCCTGCCTGGATCACGCGGCGACGGCGCACGAGGCGCTGGGCTGCCGCGGCATGAGCCGCACCGACTTCCGCTGGGACGAGGCGCGCGGGCTCGAAGGGCTGGTCTTGCTCGAAACCAACACCCAGCCTGGAATGACCCCGACATCGCTGGCGCCCGAGCAGGCTGACCATTGCGGCATTTCATTCGAAGAACTGTGTCACTGGCTTGTGGAGGACGCCTCATGCGGCCGGTAAGCCCCAGATTGACAAGCCCCAGATTGACCCGCGACGAGATGCGTCGGCTGATCAGCTTCGCTGCGGCCGACAACAATCGCCCATCGAAGCCGGAACCAAAGGACATCCCAGTCGTCGCGAAGCCAGTCGCTGCGAAGCCAGGCGCTGCGAAGCCAGGCGCTGTGAAGAAGGCTCGCGACCCGCGCAAGGGCCCGGGCCCGTCGAAACTCGCCTACCGGCTGTCGCGGGCATGGAAAAAGCCGATGGTGCGCAATGCGGCGCTGGTCTATCTGCCGCTCGCGCTGCTCGGCCTGATCGGCTGGCGCGTCGCGGCGGATGACCAGATGCGTGGCGCGATCGAGGCGCGCGTCGCGGCGGTGATCGAACGGATCGCCGCGCGCCCCGAATTCGCCGTGCGAGGCGTCGCCGTCAGTGGCGGCAGCACCGGGCTTCGGATCGATGTCCACGCTGTCATCGGCGTCGAGCCTGGCACCTCGTCGCTGACACTCGACGTGGACGATTTGCGGCGCCGGGTCGAGGCGCTGGGCCCGGTCGAAAGCGCGGCGGTGCAATTCGACCCGCAAGGCACGCTGATGGTGCGGGTGGTCGAGCGTGTCCCCGTAGTGCTCTACCGCAATGCCGAGAACCGGCTGGTCGTCATGGACGAGGGTGGGGTCGAGATCGGCCCGGCCAGCATTCGCGCCAACTATCGGGATCTGCCCGTTATCCTGGGCGACGGTGCGCCCGAGCACGTGAGCGAGGTCCTGTCGCTGATCGAGACCGCGCCGGAAATCGTGCCCAGGCTGCGGGCCTTCGTCCGCGTCGGCCAGCGGCGCTGGGACGTGGTGCTGGACCGGGACATGCTGATCAAGCTACCGGCCGAGAACAGCACCGAGGCACTTTCACAGATCATGGCGCTGCACTACGCCCAAGACCTTTTGGACCGCGATCTGGCGGTCATCGACATGCGATTTCCGGAACGCCCAGCCCTGCGCATGAGCCCGGAAGCGGCTGAGACCTATCAAATCAGACGGGCGGTCGCCGCGATCGGTGGGGAGGAGACATGAATTTTGCCGAACTTCAGCCGTTCAGGTCCATGCGCTCGCGGCTCTACGCGGCCAGCCGGAAGGGCCGTTTGGCGGTTCTCGACATCGGGTCGTCCAAGATCACCTGCCTGGTTTTGAAGCTCGATCCGGGCCTGCTCGAGGAAGCCGAGCGCAACGATCACCTGGGCACCAGCCGATTTGGTGCCCTGGAGGTGGTCGGCGCGCGCACGGTTCAGTCGCGCGGCGTGCGCCGGGGCGAGATCATCGACATGGACGAAGTGGCTCGTTCGATCCGGCTGGCGCTTTTGACCGCCGAGAAGATGGCGGCGCCCAAGCTCGGCCGTGTCGATCAGGTCGTGGTTTCGTTCTCAGGCGGCAAGCCGCAAAGCTATTCCACCCATGCCCGGGTCGAGACCGAGACCGGGCGCGTCACCGAGCGTGATATCTCGAATGTGCTCGGCGCCTGCCCGCCGCCGCCAATCGGCGAGGGCCGCCAAATCCTGCACGCCCAGCCGGTCGAACTGGAGGTGGATAATCATTCCGGCATCACCGATCCGCGCGGAATGGAGGGCAAGCACCTCTCTTGTGCCATGCATGTGCTGGCGGTGGATCAGCGACCGCTGTCGAATTTGATCGAATGCGTCCGGCAATGTGATCTGGATTTGGCCGGGGTGACCTGCGCTTCCTATGCCAGCGGGCTTTCGGCGCTGGTCGAGGACGAACAGCGCACCGGCGCGGTCTGCATCGACATGGGCGGCGGATCGACCTCGTTCTCGGTCTTCCTGCGCGACAGGCTGATCTGCGTCGAACAGATCCGGTTCGGCGGCGACCATGTCACCAGCGACATTGCCGCCGGGCTGTTGATGCGCTCGGCCGCGGCGGAGCGGATGAAGACGCTCTACGGCGGCGTGATCTCGACCGGCGCCGACGACCGCGACCTGATCGACGCGCCGCAAATCGGCGAGGAGGACGCGCCGAACCGCCGCCAGATCAGCCGCGGGATGCTGATCGGCGTGATCCGCCCCCGGATCGAGGAGACCTTCCGCCATCTGCGCAACCGCTTGGTCGAGATGGGAATTACCGAAATGCCCGGCTGCAGCTTCGTCCTGACCGGCGCCGCCAGCCAGATGCCCGGCATCGACGAGATGGCGACCCGGGTTCTGGGCCGCCGTCCGCGCATCGGCCGACCCCTGCGGATCGCCGGATTACCACAATCGCTGTCGGGGCCGGATTACTCGGCCGCGGTCGGGCTTGCTTCCTACGCGCTGCGCCCCCCGGCCGAGCTATGGGACTTCCCAGCGCCCCGTCCGCTCTCGGCAAAGGGCCGCGCCAACGAGATGTTGCGGTGGTTGCGTGCAAGTTGGTGAAATGTAGGGTGACGACGCGTCCGCTTTACGATAGGTTGAATCCAAAATAACGAGCAGACTTCCACGAAAAAGATGGACCGGCAAACCGGCCACGAGCAGTGAAGAGGCAGGATAATGGCACTGAATCTCCGTGAACCCGACGATCATGAACTCCGTGCACGGATCACCGTGTTCGGTGTAGGCGGCGCTGGAGGAAACGCCGTCAACAACATGATCGAAAAGAAATTGCAGGGCGTCGAGTTTATCGCCGCCAACACCGACGCGCAGGCCCTCCAGCATTCCGCCGCGGCGCGTAAGATCCAACTTGGCACCGGCGTGACCCGGGGCCTCGGCGCGGGATCAAAACCCGAGGTCGGGCTGACCGCGGCCGAGGAATCAATCGAGGAGATCATGAATCACCTCGACGGATGCCACATGTGCTTCATCACCGCCGGGATGGGCGGAGGCACCGGCACTGGCGCCGCCCCGGTCGTCGCCCGCGCGGCGCGAGAGATGGGCATCCTGACGGTCGGTGTCGTGACCAAGCCGTTCCAGTTCGAGGGCGTCCGCCGCATGGAACTGGCCGAGTCCGGCGTCGAGGAGATGCAGGGGGTCGTCGACACCTTGATCGTGATCCCGAACCAGAACCTGTTTCAGGTCGCCTCGGAGCGCACCACCTTCGTCGAGGCCTTCATGATGGCCGATGACGTGCTCTATCAGGGCGTCCAGGGGGTCACGGATCTCATGGTCCGGCCCGGCATGATCAACCTCGACTTCGCCGATGTGCGCTCGGTGATGGAGGAGATGGGCAAGGCGATGATGGGCACCGGCGAGGCCGACGGCGACACCCGCGCCATCGACGCTGCCGAAAAGGCGATCGCCAACCCACTTCTGGACGAGGTCAGCCTCAAGGGCGCCCAGGGCGTCTTGATCAACATCACCGGCGGCTACGACCTGACGCTGTTCGAAATGGACGAGGCCGCGAACCGGATCAAGGACGAGGTCGACGCGAATGCGATGATCAAGTTCGGCTCGGCCATCGACCCCGAGATGGAAGGCCGGATGCGCGTCTCGGTCGTCGCGACCGGCATCGACGCCGAGTCAGCCGTCCAGCGCCAGCCGCTCAGCGGTATGCCGCGCAAGCGTCCCGCTGCCACCGATCCGGGGATGATCTCGGCGGTGCGTGGCGCGGTCCGCCGGCCCGAGGCCGCCACCGCGCAGGCTGAAGTGGCCGAGCCGGTCCGCGAACACGCGCCCGCCGCTGCACCGGTGGCCAGACGCGTCGTGCGTGAGCCCGAGCCGGCACCGGAGCCCATGGCGCAGCCGAGTGAGGTCGAAACCCGGGCCGCCACCACGCCCGGCCCGGACGATATCCGCGCCCGGGCCGAGGAGGTGCGCAAGCGCGCCATGGCCGCGCGCGCCCAGCGTGATACGGACGCGGCCCGCCCGACCCGGGTCATCGACGACGAGCCCGAGCTGTTCGATGTCGACCGTGGCTCGATAGATCATGCGCCGGTAGACCACGCGCGGGCGCGCGCCGAGCCCGAGCCCAGCACGCGCCCATTGGCGGCGGAACGCCGGGCGCCGTCCGAGCGCACCAGCGTCGCCGGCCGCGGCACTGGGCTCTTCGCGATCAACAAGCTGATCCACCGTGTCTCGGGCGCGGGTCAGAGCAGTGAGCCGGACCACCCGGATCGTGGTCCGGTCGCGGACGATGACGATGGCGAGATCCCCGCTTTCCTTCGCCGGCAAGCGAACTGATCGGCCGCGCCCATCGAAGAACCAGTCTCTTCACACTCACTGGCCGCCCCTCGGGGCGGCCATTTTCTATACCCGAATCCGTTGGGTCCGAACCCGTTGGATCAACCGACGCCACACCCAAACCTGCGACGGCGCCGCACCCCCTTTCTTAACGCTGGAAGGGTCACTATTCTGCGCCCTGAAACGCAAACCAACGCGATGACACGCGCACGAACGCGAATTGAGGAAGCGGCCCCATGCTGACCCAGCCCCCGTCAATCCTGCGCCCGATCCGCCTGGCCCTGATCCTTGGGCTCGCCGCTACCCTTGCGGCATGTGGCGGCAAGGATAAGGAGACCCTCGACGACGTGCCGCCCGGCGATATTTTCGCGCTCGGCGAGGCACAACTCAACGACGGCAAGGCCTTCCAGGCGGCCCAGACCTTCAACGAGATCGAACGGCTCTACCCGTTCTCGCAATTGGCGAAGCGGGCGATCATCATGTCCGCTTACTCGTCCTACAATGCGAACGACTTCAGTGGCGCGCGGTCCTCGGCGCGGCGCTATCTCGACCTCTACCCGTCCGACGATGACGCGCCCTATGCGCAGCACCTGATCGCCCTGACCTATTACGACAACATCGTCGATGTGGGCCGCGACCAGGGCACGACCGAGCAGGCGCTGACCGCGCTTCGCCAAGTGGTCAACCGCTATCCGGAAAGCGACTATGCGCGCGACGCCCAGCTGAAAATCGATCTGACGCTGGATCACCTTGCGGGCAAGGAGATGGAGATAGGCCGGTACTACCTGAAGCGCGGCCACTATCTGGCTGCGATCAACCGGTTCCGGGTGGTGGTCGAGAAATACCAGACCACCAGCCAGACACCCGAGGCGCTGCACCGGCTGGTCGAGGCCAACCTTTCGCTGGGGCTCGAGCGCGAGGCCTTGGCCTCGGCGGCCGTGCTGGGCCACAACCACCCGGGCTCGACCTGGTATGCGAACAGCTATGCGCTGCTTACCGGCCGCAACCTGCTGCCGGATGACGAGGACCATGGCGGGTTCTTCAAGCGCGTCTATCGCCGGGTGATCCTGGGTGAGTGGCTCTGAACGTGGACCGGGTTGGGGCCCGGGTTGGGGTCCGGGCTGTCGCGCCATGCTGCTGAGCCTCGAAATCAGGAACATTGTCCTGATCGAGGCGCTGACTTTGGATTTCCAGCCTGGGCTCAACGTGTTGACCGGCGAAACGGGGGCCGGCAAATCTATCCTGCTTGATGCACTGGGATTCGCGCTCGGCCGCCAGGGCGGGCGCGACCTGGTGGGGGCCGCCGGCGACCAGGCAACCGTGACCGCGGTCTTCGCGGTCGAGCCCGATCACCCCGCGGCCGGTATTATGGCCGATCTTGGCCTCGACGCGGGCGAGGGGGAGCTGGTGCTCCGCAGGATCGCGGCCAAGGACGGCCCGGCGCGGGGCTTCGTCAACGACCAGCGCACCAGCGCCGAGGCCCTGCGTCAGATCGGCGGGACCCTGGTCGAGGTGCATGGCCAGCACGATGACCGGGGGCTCTTGAACCCGCGTGGTCACCGTGCACTGCTCGATGCTCTTGGTGGCCACGAGCGAAAACTGGCCGAAACGCGGGCGAATTGGGAAGCGGCGCAAGCGGCGGCCAAACGCCTGACCGAGGCCGAGGATACCCTGACGCGCGCCGCCGGGGACGCCGATTTCCTGCGCCACAGCGTGGCGGAACTCGAGAAGCTGGCCCCTGAGCCGGGCGAGGATGACGCACTCGACGCGGAACGCCGCCTGATTAAGGCAGCCGCGCGGATCCGCGACGAGATCGGCCAGGCGGCCCAGGCGCTCTCGCCCGAGGCCGCCGAGGGCATGCTGGGCGACGCGCTTTCGCGGCTTGGCCACGCGGCGGACAAGGCCGACGGCCTGCTCGACGCGCCGGTGGAGGCAATCGACCGGGCGCTGGTCGCCCTTGGCGAGGCGCAGCGCGGCGTCGAGGATGCGCTCGACCGGCTCAGCTTCGATCCGGGCCGGCTCGACGAGGTCGAGGAGCGGCTCTTCGCGATCCGCGGCCTCGCGCGCAAGCACAACGTGGCACCGGATGACCTCCCGAAGCTGGCGGAGGATTTCGCCGATCGCATGCAGGAGATCGATTTGGGCGATGCGCGGATTGCCGATCTGAAGACCGAGGCCGGGGCCGCGCGCGAGGCCTATAGCAAGGCGGCCGGTGCGCTGACCAAGGCCCGCGAGGCGGCGGTGGCGAAGCTCGACAAGCGCGTGACCAAGGAACTGGCGCCACTGAAGATGGAGAACGCCGCCTTCGAGACGCGGATCGCGCCCGGCCGGGAAGGCCCGGAAGGCGTGGACGACGTGGCGTTCACCGCCAGCATCAACCCCGGCACGCCGGCCGGACCGATCGACCGGATCGCCTCGGGCGGCGAGCTGTCGCGGTTTCTGCTGGCGCTCAAGGTCTGCCTGGCGGCGCGGGCGCCCGGATTGACCATGATCTTCGACGAGATCGACCGGGGCATCGGCGGCGCCACGGCGGATGCCGTTGGTCGGCGCCTGGCCGGGCTGGCCGGGACCGCCCAGGTATTGGTCGTCACCCACAGCCCCCAGGTCGCCGCGCGCGGCGCCCATCACTGGCGGATCGCCAAGACCAGCGACGGGCGCCTGACCCGGACCGATGTCGACGCGCTGGACCCGGACCTACGCGTCGACGAGATCGCCCGGATGCTGGCGGGCGAGACCGTGACGCCAGAAGCACGCTCGGCCGCCCGGGCGCTCATGGAGGGCGCTGCCTGATGCTGGATACGGTCCTGAAGAAGGCGGGTCAGGGCACCGCGGACGCGGTCGGCGCAGGCGGCGAGACGGTGGCGGGCGGCTATATCAACTTCATGCTCAGCCCCTGGGGCGCGGCCTTGGTGGTGGTGGTTTTTCTGGTCCTGCGCGCGATCCGGTGATCAGGCGCGGCTCCGTGGGGTGGACCATGTTCCGCCTTCCGATTAGGGGCGGTGCGCAAGAATGACCGTATCTGACACACGGGCAATTGTCCGCTGTGCGGGACGAAGCGGTCGTTTAGGCAACGTTCTCAAATGTCCGGTTTGATCCCGATTACTGCCGTAGGGGCTATGTCGGTCTCGTGCCATGAAGAGACCTTCGCGGTCGGCAGCGCGACATCCGATGATTAGCCGAAGAGTCGCTCATTGGTGAGTCCGGTGGCTTACCATCGCCGGATCATGATTGCTCTGTCAGCCTGCGGCTTTGCGCTCCTTCAGCGATGAGTCTATGGTTTCTGTGGTCAGCGCATGGCTGGTACAGACATGGAGTTGAGGGGGAATCGCTGCGCTCGCGTTCGACGCTTTGGCGCAACGGAGGCTCTTAACATGTTTGTTTCCATATCTCTTGACCTAGTTGGGTCAACGCCTTTGAAACGGGAGATGTTTCGATATGGAAATCATGATTTCAAAATAATTAATAAGCTTTACGAATTATACGTTCAAAATTTGTTTGAAATAGAGGAATCCTTTTATCGGTTTGTTTGTGAAAGTGGCGCAATAGACATTAGAAGGTTATTTTTAGTAAAGATTATTGGTGACGAGTACTGGTTTGTTTACGATGTCGATGATGGCAACGAAGATGAACTTCGCGCGGTCGGAAATGCCTTCATTTCAGGGCTACTGGATGTTTTGGCGCAGCCGAGAAAGCTAAGCTTCGGTGACGAGAGCTTAGGCGCCAAGTTCGATTTCGATCTTTCACTGAAAGCGCTCGTCGACCTCGTTACCAATGCATTGCATCTTCCGGACCGAAGATACGATCACTTCGAAAACAAGATCATGGGTTTTCTCGGGAGTGAAGCACGACTATCGGAAATTGACCCCGGTGACTATGCGGCGCTGTGCAACGGGCTCAACTTCAGGCCGGCGCGACCAGTCACCAAAGAGCTTCTGGGTGTTGCCAGATCAGACTATGTGGGCATGCAGGTTGACCGGTTCTTTCGAACCGCGAAGGCCTGCAAGCCGCGACTTGTCAGCGTCGGATCTACTCTCTGGAAAAGACTGGGCGTGCAGCTCACCCAACCGCGACCGAGGGTCGGAGTGTATCAAACGGGCAGCGAAGACGGCGTGGATGTGCAATTTGCGGGCAAGTGCGTTGCATCTCGGGAGATCATACCTGCTCACGAAATGACAGGGATAGATCACGATTACGAGGTCTGGCATCTCTATTCCATGCATACCCTACGCGAAGAAATCTACCTCCCCGACAAAGATCTAATCGACTATCTCGCCTCGACCCGCGCCTTCCTTGCCCGCGAGGGCTTTTATGGCGTTGATCGAGTGAAAGGGTGAACAAGCTGCAGAATAAATCGCCGCTGCACAAGAAGGAGTGGAAAATGTCGAAGATCGTTGATTTCGTTGATCAAACGGCTGACAAAGCAGAGACTGTTGCTGAGCGACTCGGCAATCATATGGTTGATGGCTTTCAACTGGTTGCATTGTTTGCAATCGGCGCGACAATCGTCTGGTCAGCCATTGATGCTTATCTCGGTATGATGGAAAAGGGGGCGGCAAGCGTCGAGGACATACTCCTCTTGTTCATCTTCCTGGAATTGGGTGCGATGGTCGGCATCTACTTCAAGACCAATAGATTGCCGGTTCAGTTTCTGCTCTACGTCGCGATCACCGTGATGACGCGGTCACTTGCCAGTTCGCTGAACATCAAGGACATGACGAACGAACGTCTGCTTACAATTGCAGGCGCGACATTGATACTGGCAGTCGCATCGTTTGTTCTTCGCTACTCGGCAGAGGAAGAGATGCCGTTCATCTCGCACACGAGTGAGAAGCCTGACGCGAAATCCTCAAGGAAAGAACAACCATCCAAAAATGATGAGTAGGCCGCGCTATGTCTCACGCGTGCTAAGACCTCAGCGGACCCATGTGAAACGTGACGAATGTCCGCATTGGGTCAGAAGTACACGTAGCGCGCACTCTCCGAGCGTCCGGCTTGCCGCCCATTGCTGCCATTCGGATGCGGTGCAGCATTTTGTAGTTCGGGCTCAATCCAAACCTTAAGCTGCACCCGCAAATTCGACCGTTATTGGCCGGAAGGCTATGTCCGTAGGTTTCACCAGCCCCGTAGGGTGGGCTCGTCAGAGCCCACAATCAACGCAACCGGATTTGCCCGCCGTGGTTCCACCGATCCGCCGCAGCATCAGGCCGATCGCCGGCCGAAACCCGTTGCGCCGGAAAGCCACGGAGCGCGCGCCAACCGTGAAGAATCGGTAAAGATCTCGAATTACCGTTTAAAAACAATCGGCTCATAAGGCTCTCACATGTGAGAGCCTGTGAGATCCCTCAATTCCCGGGCACGATCTTGCCCGGATTGAGAATCCCCCTCGGGTCCAGGGTCCGCTTGATCTCGCCCATCACCGCCCAGGCCTCCCCGTGCTCGGCCTCCATGAACTTGCGCTTGCCCAGGCCCACCCCATGCTCTCCCGTCACCGTGCCGCCGAGCCGGATGGCGCGCTCGGAGATGCGGGCACCCACCCGTTCGGCCTCCGATCTCTCCGCCGGGTCGTCCGGGTCGATGAGCAGCGCCAGGTGGAAGTTCCCATCGCCGACATGGCCGACCAGGGGCGCGATCAGCGGGCTTGCGTCCAGGTCCTCATTGGTCTCCAGGATCGCCTCGGCCAGCCGCGAGATCGGCACGCAGACATCCGTCACGTAGCCCTTCGCCCCGGGTCTGAGCGACTGCTGGGCGTAGAAGATATTGTGCCGCGCCGACCACAGGCGGTTGCGCTCCTCAGGTCTCGTGGTCCATTCGAAACCACGGCCCCGGTGCTCCTCGGCGATCACGCCCACGGTCTCGGACTGCTCGGCCACGCCGGCCTCCGACCCTTGGAACTCCAGGAACAAGGTCGGCAATTCCGGCATGTCGTAGCCCGCGTGCCCGTTGAAGCCCTTGATCGACAGCGCGTCCAACAGCTCGATCCGGGCGATCGGCACTCCCATCTGGATGGTCTCGATCACCGTGTTGACCGCGTCCTCCATGGCCTCGAAGGCGCAAGTCGCCGCCGCCACCGCCTCGGGCACGCCGTGAAGGCGCAAGGTCAGCTCGGTGATGATCCCGAGCGTCCCTTCCGAGCCGACGAAGAGCTTTGTCAGGTCATAGCCGGCCGCGGATTTCCGGGCGCGGCTGCCGGTCCGGATTACCCGCCCATCCGCCAGCACCACCTCCAGCGCCAGCACCGCCTCGCGCATCGTGCCATAGCGCACCGCGCAGGTGCCGGACGCCCGCGTCGCCGCCATGCCGCCGATCGAGGCGTCCGCACCCGGATCGACCGGGAAGAAGAGCCCGGTCTCGCGCAGCTCCTCGTTCAGCCGGATGCGCTGGATACCGGGCTGCACGACTACGTCCATGTCTTCCGAATGGACTGCCAGCACCTTGTCCATCTGGGTGAAATCCAGGCTGATCCCACCCTGGACGGGGATCACATGGCCTTCCAGCGAGGTGCCGGTGCCCCAGGGCACGATTGGGCAGCCATGCTCGTTGCAGGTGCGCGCGACCAGCGCCACTTCCTCGGTCGAGTGGGGCCAGATTACCGCGTCGGGCAGTCGCGGGCGGTGATGCGCCTCGTCGTGCCCGTGCTGTTCGCGCACGCTTTCGGCCTGGCTCAGCCGGTCACCGAAATGCGGGGCCAACTCGGTAATCGCACTCTCAATGCTCATCGAACCTCTCGCAGGCTTTTCCTTGTCTTGGCCCGGGATAAGCTGATTTATTCGCGCCAGCAACGCTTAAGGAGGCTCCATGGCCGAGACCGAGATCGCGTACGAGAAGGCCCCGATCCGCACCACCACCCGCCACGTGCCGCCGGAGTGGATCGACTATAATGGCCATATGAACGTCGCCTATTACACCATGGCCTTTGACCAGGCGGCGGACGAGATTTTCGAGGGGGTCCTGAAGATCGGAGAGAACCTGGTCCGCGAGCACCGCATGGGGCCGATGGCGTTGCAGACCCAGATCCACTATCTGGGCGAACTGCTCGAGGGCGGCGCGTTCCACTGCGAGTTCCAGGTGCTGGACGCGGACCCGAAGCGGGTCCACTTCTTCATGACTATGATCAACGGCGAGACCGGCCAGCCGGCGGCGACCTATGAAAGCCTGACCATGAACGTGGACCTCGAGGCCAGGCGCTCGGCGCCCTATCCGGACGCGGCGCAAGAGCGGATCCAGCGGCTGACGGCAGCCCATGCGGGGCTCCCGCGACCCGCACAGGCCGGAAACCGCCTGGGCATTCGCAGCAACACCTGATCAACTTCCCGCGCCAGGGGCTTTTCGCCGAGTCCTTATGGTCTTAGGCTGTGGATAATTGAAAACGATACGCCTTCAGGGGTAGTGCCGGGCGACATGCCGGTAGCGGGGATCAAGCCAGCCAAGGAATGGCTTCGGGCCAAGGCCGCCCGGCTGCGCGCCCGGGTGCTGCGAACCCGCGATTTCAGCCAAATCGTGCTTTGGCCGCTTGCGATGGTCATCGGCGTGGTCACCGGATATGCGGTGATCCTGTTCCGCCAAGGCATCATTTGGCTGCAAACCCAGTTCTACGGCGCCGATAACGAGGTGATCCATTCGGTCGCCGCCGCGCTTCCCTGGTATCTGGTCCTCGTTATTCCCATCGTCGGCGGGCTGATCGTGGGGCTGATCCTGACGGTCTTCACCCGAGACGCCCGGGCGCGCGGGGTCGATGCCGTGATCGAGGCGGCGGCGATCCATGACGGCAAGGTCGACCGGCGCACCGGCGTCGCCTCGGTCGGGGCGGCGTTGGTGACGCTCTCGACCGGGGGCAGTACCGGCCGCGAGGGACCAGCGATCCATCTAGGCGCGGTGATCGCGAGCTGGGTCTCGGAAAAGCTCAAAGCGCCCCCGATCGCGGCGCGTGACATTCTGGGCTGCGCGGCCGCGGCCGCGGTCTCGGCCAGCTTCAACGCGCCATTGGCGGGCGCGCTTTTCGCCATGGAAGTGGTTCTGCGTCACTTCGCGCTGCACGCGCTCGGGCCGATCGTGATCGCCGCGGTCGCGGCCACGGTGGTCGGGCGGATCCATCTGGGCGACGTCACCGAGTTCACCCTTCCGGTCCACACAATCGCCTTTTATTGGGAGATCCCGGCGTTCATGATCCTCGGCGTCCTATCGGGCTTCGTCGGCGCGGTGATGGTGCGCAGCCTCTTCGTCGCCGAGGGGGTTGCCGACCGGGTGCAGCAGGCGCTGCATATCCCCGACCTGCTGCGACCGGCGGTGGCGGGCGCGATGTTGGGCATCATCGCGCTCCAGTTCCCCCATATCATTGGCGTCGGCTACGAGACCACGTCGCTGGCGCTGACGACCCAATTCGCGTTCTTCACGGCGGTGGCCTTCGCCGTGGTCAAGGTAGTCGCGGTCTGCATCACCTATGCGGGGCGGATGGGTGGCGGCGTCTTTTCGCCCGCGATCATGCTGGGCGCGCTGACGGGATGCGCCTTCGGCGAATTGGCGATCCAGATCTTCCCGGCGGTCTCGGGCAGCCAAGGGCTTTATGCCTTGGCGGGCATGGGCGCGGTGGCGGGCGCTGTCCTGGGAGCGCCGATCTCGTCGACCCTGATCGTCTTCGAGCTGACCGGCGACTGGCAGGCGGGGATCGCGGTGATGATCTCGGTCTCGCTCGCCTCGGTCGTGGCCAGCCGGATCGTCGCGCGCTCGGCCTTCTTGACCCAGCTCGAGCGGCGCGGCCTGAAACTATCGGACGGGCCGCAGGGCTATCTGGCGGCGACCATGCCGGTCGTCCATCTGATGCGCCATCGCGGGGCCGAGGATTGCGCGGCCGATGCCAGTTGCTGGGAATTGATCGAGCAGGGTGTCTACCTGCGCCGCGAAGACCATCTGGACCGGGCGCTGCCAATGTTCAGAGAGCTGGGCGGGCGGTTCCTACCAGTGATCGACGGCGCGGTAACAGAGGAAACCAAGCCCGAGCTTCTGGGCGCGCTGTTCCGCGCCGATGCGCTGTCGGCCTATAGCCGGGTGCTGGAGGAGGAATTGCGCGAAGAGCACGCGTGATTATCTGGCCGCCGCCCACCCAGGCCTCCCCGCCCAACCACCAATTCTCTACCATTGGCATGATTGGTGGTTGGGTGGGGAGGCCTGGGTGGGCGGCGGAATCTAGCCTACAACGCTTCCACCGTGGCCTTTTCGGCGTAAAACGCGATGTAGCCCTTGATCGCTTCCGCGCCCGGCAGCGGGTCTTCGTAGGACCAGGCCGCATCGGTGATGGGACCGGACTTGGCCGCGATGTGGAAATGCCTGGCCTCGCCCTTGTGTGGGCAATTCGTGCGGGTCTCGGAACGATCGAGGAACTCGATCCCCGCATCCTCTCGCGGGAAATAGATCACCGGCTCGTAGCCATGCTCGGTCAGCATCAGAGCACGTACGGTCTCGCCGATCACCGCGCCTCCGGCCCGCACCACATGGACGCCGCTGGCGGGCGCGATCGAAAATTTCTCGGACATCAGGCTTTCCCCTCAAACGTAGATGAATGTATTTCCGATCCTCGGCTAGTCCAGTGGCGCGCATGCCTGGTCGAGCCAGTCGATAACCACGCCGTCGCCTTCCGGGCCGAGCGCCGCGCCGATCTCGCCCCGCACGCGCGCATGGTAATCGTCGAGCCACGCCCGCTCGTCCACACTCAACAGATCAGAGGCGATCAGCCGCCGGTCGATCGGCGCCAGGGTCAGCGTCTCGAAGCCCATCATTTCGCGTTCGCCGCCCTCCGTGACCGAGGGTTCGGTGACCAGGACCAGGTTCTCGATCCGGATGCCGAACGCGCCGGTGCGGTAATAGCCGGGCTCGTTCGAGACGATCATGCCGGGGGCCAGGGCCACGTCGCCCCCTTTGCGCGACAGGCGCTGTGGGCCTTCATGCACGTTCAAATACGCTCCAACCCCGTGGCCGGTACCGTGATCATAGTCCAGACCCGCGCGCCAGAGCGGCCCGCGCGCCAGCGCGTCGAGATCGCGTCCGCTGACCCCATCAGGCCAGCGCGTGCGGCTGAGCTGGATCATGCCCTTCAGCACCAGGGTAAAAGGCCGCCGCGCTTCCTCGGGCGGCGGCCCGACGGCGATGGTCCGCGTTATGTCGGTCGTGCCATCCTGGTATTGCCCGCCCGAGTCCACCAGCAACAGTTCGCCCGGTGCCAGGGTCCGGTTGGTCTGGCGGGTGACCCGGTAATGCACGATCGCGCCGTTCGGCCCGGACCCGCAGATCGTGTCGAACGAGATATCCAAGAGGGCCCGATCGGCGGCGCGGAATTTCTCTAGCGCCGTGACCACATCGATCTCGGTCAGCTCGGTCCCCGCCGCGATTTCGGTGTCGAGCCAGTGGAGAAACCGAACCATCGCGGCGCCGTCGCGGCGATGAGCCACGCGCATGCCCTCGCACTCGGCTTCGTTCTTTATTGCTTTCGGCAGGACACAGGGGTCTTGACCCCAAACGATGTGTGCGTCCGCACCTTTTAGCTGGTCCGCCACCCAAAGCGGGCAGGTTGCTTTGTCGATTAGGACGGTCTTGTCACCGAACATCGCCAGGCCCTCGCCGAAGTGGTCAGGTGGCGCGATGGCGACCTCGTTTCCCAGATGCGCGCGGACCTCGCCATCGCATTTCTCGGGTTCCATGTAGAGCGCGACGGTGCCGTCCGCGTTTAGGATTCCGAAGCCCAGCGCCACTGGCGAGCGGGGCAGGTCGCCGCCTCGGATGTTCAGCAGCCAGGCCAGACTATCGGGCTGGGTCAGGACGGCCGCCGCCGCCCCCGCTTCGGCGACCCGGGCGCCGACCCGGCGGCGGCGTGCCGCGGTTTCCTCGCCGGCCAGTTCCGTCGGCTGGACCCGGACCGCCCCAAGCGGCGGCGGTGGCCGGTCTTCCCAGATCGCGTCGACCGGGTTGGCATCGAGCGGCATCAGCTTCGCGCCCGCTGTGGCGGTGGCCTTCCTGAGACGGTCAATCTCGTTGCGCCCGTGGAGCCACGGATCATAGGCAAGCGCCTGGTCCTCGCCGAGCGTCTTTTCCACCCATTTGGCGACCGGCGTCTCGTGGATCGGCACGATCTCGAAGATGGACGGCTCGACCTGGGCCTCGGCCTGCAGCGTGTAGCGCCCGTCGACGAAAAGCGCAGCGCAGTCGGTCATGACAATCGCCAGCCCGGCCGAACCGGTGAAGCCGGTCAGATAGGCCAGCCGTTCGTCGCAGGGGGCAACCGTCTCGCCCTGATGGGCATCGGCGCGCGGCGCCAGGAAGCCGTCCGCTCCCAGCCCGACAAGGCGCGCGCGCAACGCGGCGACCCGTTCGGGCGTGCCCTCCCTGCCGCCCTTTTGATCGAAGGATTGGAACATCGCGCACCCCCGGCTGGCCAGCGCCCATGCTGGCCCCGGAGCGCTTGGCGGAGCAAGCCGAAAATGACGCTTTCGCGAGCTTGACTTGAATCGGGCCGCCAACTGACGCAATTAGGCCGTCGGAATGAAGGGACGGTTGCTTTTCAGCGCCTTGGCGTTCTTTGTCATGGCGGCGCCAAGCGCTGCGTTCGCGTCGCCAGAGGGGCGCGCGGCGCCGTTCGGCCTTTGGCTGACCCAAAGCGGCCGGGCGATCGTCAGGATCGCGCCTTGCGACGCGGCGCCCGCGAAGGCCTGCGGCCGGATCGCCTGGCTGCGCGAGCCGCTGGATAACGTGGGACAGGCCAAGACCGACCGGAACAATCACGACGAAACGCTCCGCAACGCGCCGCTCTGTTCGACCGAACTGGTCAAGAGCTTCGGCAGATCAGATGACGGCACCTGGTCGGGGATGATCTACAATCCCCGCGACGGAAAATCCTACGCGGCAAAAATCACGGCAGACCCGGGCCAGCTGGTCCTGCGCGGCTATGTGCTGCTACCGATTTTCGGGAAGGCGCAGACCTGGACCCGGGTCGCGGATGACCGGGGCGGGTGCTGATCTCGCTCCCGGACGGTCGTGACTTTCTGCCGGCCCTAACTTTCGGACGGCCCTAACTTTCTGACGGCCAGGCGAGCCATGCGGCCGCGCCGCCCGCCAACTCCGACGGCTCGAAACCCACAAGCAAGCTGACCCGACCGCCCTGCGCATCACTTGCGTAGATGCGCTCTGCGATGCGGCCCCGCCGGAAGCCGACCGGGATGCGCGTGCCCTTGAAGACCTCGCCATTGCCCGCGAAACGCAACTCGACCTGCTCGGCCGGCCCGTAGGCGACGCGCGCGATCTCGCCGTTCAGGTCGCGCAGAAGGATCCCGCCCTCGATCTCCTCGGCGACCAGCAACAGGTCCAGATCAAGCGCTGCCGAGCGCAAACGGGCGCTGGTTCCGGTCGCATAGGCGGTCTCGTCAGCGGCAATCATCACGACGTCGTCCAGTGCCACGACCTGGCAGCCGCAGGCCGGCTGGTCCGGCGTTATCTGGGCGAGACACTTCTCGAGCGCCGCGCGCGCCACCTCCGGGCGCGAGTTGCCGGCAACGCCGTCCGCCATCGCGATCACGGGGCAAGCGTTGGCTGGCGTGCCACGTGCCAATGCCCGGGGGCGCCCGGATTTCAGGAATTTGAGCCCGATCTCGGTGTTGGTCAGATAGGGCAGGCTGTCGATCCCGGTCCACCGCGCCGATTCGCGCGCGGCAAGGTTTGACGAATCAATTCTTGCGGCGGCTTTCATGGCCGCGGGCAGCTCCATGGGGCTTTTTGCGGCAATTTTCGGCGGGTAGCGCATCACCAGCATGCGTTGCAAATGAAATTCTTCAACCAGAGGTTGTCTTTGCGAGCGTTGAATGGCGCCATTTTCGACGCAGCCAAGAAGCAGGCAAAGCGACGAGACAACCACCAGATGTATTGATCTCACTGCAAACCTGCTTATGATTTCAATTGCCCCGTTTTTTTGCACTTGCCGCGAAAATCTATAGCATTTTCGATTGAGGCGGAAGCGTGGCAGAAATATAGTGTTCAGTGGGGTTTGCGCGAGTAAGCTGTGGGGTGGCATGGTGACTGATACCCAAACGAATTCAGGCAACGTCTTATGGGGCCACGTAAAGTGGTATGACGCGGTCAAAGGGTACGGCTTCGTCGTACCGGAGGACGGTGGTCCGGACATTATGGTGCACGCATCCTGTGTGCGGGCCTTTGGAAAGATGGCGTTGACCGAGGGCGCGCGGGTACATCTGCTCGCTAGCCATGGGCAGCGTGGTCTCAACGCTCAGGAGATCCTTGAAGTCGAGGAGCCGGAAGGCGAGGCCAGCGATGGCTTCTCCGAAACCGCGCGCCCGACCGAGTTCCTGGGGCCGGACGTCGAGGTCGGCCCTCTGGTGCCCGCGCGGGTGAAGTGGTTCGACAAGCAAAAGGGCTTCGGCTTCGTCAATATCTTCGGGCGCAGCGAAGATGTCTTCGTGCACATGGAGACGGTTCGCCGCTGTGGCTTCCAGGATTTGGCAAGCGGTGAGGGGATGGCGGTGCGCACGTTCCGTGGCCCCCGCGGGCTGATGGTGGCCGAGCTCAAGCTCTGGGAATCGGCCCTGAGCGTGGACGACGAGAGCTGAGCGGAGTCCGTGAGGTCTTGCGCCGGGCCCTTTGGGCCGGCGCGATTATTGCGGTCGCGGCCCAGGCCGCTCCGGCGGCGGAGCATTGCGCCGCAGACCGAATCGAGATTCGGACCGAAAGCGGCAGCGAGGCATTCACGATCGAGATCGCGGACGATCCGACGGAACAGGCCCGTGGGCTGATGTTCCGCCCGTCCTTGCCGCGCGGCCACGGCATGCTGTTCATCTACGATCCGCCCCAGCGTGCGAGCTTTTGGATGCGCAATACGATGATCCCACTCGACATGCTGTTCATCGACGATACCGGCCGGGTCGAGAGCATCGCGGTGCGTACCGACACCTATTCGACCCGCGGCTCATCCTCTGAGGGCGACGTGCGCGCCGTGCTCGAGATCAATGGCGGGCTCTCCGAGGAACTGGGGATCGCGCCTGGCGCCCAAACGGTGCATCCCGCCTTCAAGGCGGCGCCCGAGGATGCGGCCTGTCCGGAGTGACGGCGCAGCACAATGCCCCGGCCTCGAGCCGGGGCCTCGATCGACATCTCCGAAAAGTTCACCGGGGTCCCCAAACCCGGGACATTCGCCGCTCCGGCTTGTCTCGACGCGGCGTTTCGGGTAGTGCCGCACGCACGGGGCGTAGCGCAGCCTGGTAGCGCGTCGGTTTTGGGTACCGAAGGTCACAAGTTCGAATCTTGTCGCCCCGACCATTTCCCCTGACTATCGAGCGCCGATGACGAGGGCCTCCAATCCGCTGCGCCAATTCTGGGGCAGGGGCGTCGGTCTTTGCGTTTTGCGATCCACGTAGACGTGAATGAAATGACCCGCCGCCGCGGCCTGGTCATCGCTCTCCCGGAAGATGCCGACGCCATACTGCACCGACGAGGTGCCGATGCGGTCGACCCGCAATCCACCCTCCAGCCGGTCCGGAAAGGCAAGTTGGGCAAAGTAGCTGCATTTGGTCTCGACGACGTAGCCCACCAGGGTGCCATGCGCGATATCCAAAAGGCCTGCGTCGATCAGGTGGCCGTTCACCACCGTATCGAAGAAGGCGTAGAATTCGACGTTATTGATATGGCCGTAGATGTCATTGTCGCGCCAGCGGGTCGCGATCGGCCGGTAGACGGCGAAACCGGCGCGCGTGGGCGCTGCCGGCCTCACCCGCCGCTGGCGGCGGATTTGCCCGCCTTGCCACCTTTGGCCGTGGCGGCGCGTCCGGGGATCGTGGTGCGCTCGTAGCCCGTATTGGTCGGCGAGCCACGCTCGCGGTAGGGGGTGCGGTTGAAATGCGAGCGATAACATTTTGAGAAATGCGATGGCGATGTGAAGCCGCAGGCCAGCGCCACGTTGATCACCGACATGTCCGTTTGCAGCAGCAAGTTGCGCGCCTTCTCGAGCCTCAGCTCCATGTAGTAGCGCTTCGGGCTGCGGTTGAGGTAGCGCCGGAACAGCCGCTCCAGCTGCCGGGTCGACATGTTGACCGACTTGGCCAATTCCGAGGGGCTGATCGGCTCTTCGGTCGAGCGCTCCATCGTTTGGATGATCGAGACCAGCTTCGGATGCCTGACCCCGATCCGAGCGGGCACCGACAGGCGCTGCTCGTCGGTGTCGCTACGCAGGGGCGTGTGCACCATCGTGTCGGCCACCAGCGAGCCCAGATCGTGCCCGTGCTCGTCAGTGATGATGTGCAGCATCATGTCGGCCGCGGACGTGCCACCGGCACAGGAGAAGATCCCGTCATCCAGGCAGTAGAGCAGGTTCGAAAGCTGGACCTCAGGGAACTCCTCCATGAAAGAGGCGTGGTTTTCCCAGTGGATGGTGCAGTGTTTGCCGTCCAAAAGGCCCGCCTTGGCCAGCACATAGCTGCCCGTGCAAAGCGCGCCGATCACGACCCCGCGCCGGGCCTGTTTCCTGAGCCAGGTCAGAACCGGCCGCGAGGCCGCTTGCTCCAACCCGAAACCAGTGCAGACCGCAATCGAGGCCTCGCGCGGCATGTCTTCCAAACCGCCATCCACATTGATCGTGATCCCGTTCGAGGCGGTGACCGGCCCGCCCGTCTCCGAGACCAAGCGCCAGCTATAGAGCGGCTGGCGCGACATGCGATTGGCCTGGCGCAAGGGCTCCAACGCGGCCGCGAACGGCATCATCGAGAACATGTCCGCCAGCAAGAAGACGAACTCGTGGGTCTTGGGTGCAGCTGCGCCGGCCTGTTCGGTCATCGGAGCGCTCAATCCGCTGCTGTCATGCGGCGATCCCTTCGGTCTCGTCGTTCATCGCTCAATTGCGACATTGACGCTGGTTTTCAAGCATCGTCAAGCATCTGTGCGGGAAATTTTGAGAATGCGTAAACTCTGGCTCTGCTCGGCCCAACTCGAGTTATCCACAGGTCTAGCCACAGGTTTTGTGCTAGGCTATAGGGGCATCTCCGAAGACTATGGAGACCAGGGAAATGACCCGGACATGGACAAATAGCAGCTGGCGCGAGCACGAAGCCCTGCAAATGCCGGTCTATGCCGACGAGGCGAAGCTGGAGGCGGTGACCGCGAAGCTTGCCACTTATCCACCCCTGGTTTTTGCAGGCGAGGCGCGCAATCTCACCGCCGAACTGGCCGAAGTGGCCGAACGCAAGGCTTTCCTGTTACAGGGCGGCGATTGCGCCGAGAGTTTCGCCGAATTCGGCGCCGACAATATCCGCGACAGCTTCCGCGTCTTGTTGCAGATGGCGGTGGTGCTGACCTTCGCCGCCCGGGTGCCGGTGGTGAAGGTAGGCCGGGTTGCCGGCCAGTTCGCCAAGCCTCGCTCGGCCCCGACCGAGACAGTTGACGGCGTGGAGCTGCCCACTTACCGGGGCGATATCATCAACGGCTTCGACTTCGCGGCCGAGGCCCGCGAGCCGGACCCGGAGCGGATGCTGCAGGCCTACATGCAGTCGGCGGCGACGCTGAACCTGCTCCGCGCCTTCGCGACCGGCGGCTATGCGGATTTGCACCGGGTGCAGTCCTGGAACCTGGATTTCGCAAAGGGCTCGGCCGAGACCGAGAAATTCCAGCAACTGGCGGCCCGGATCTCGACTGCGGTCGACTTTATGGATGCCTGCGGGGTCAATCCGGTCAACTCGGCGAAACTGCGCACCGTGAGCCACTACACCAGCCATGAGGCGTTGCTTCTGCCCTATGAGGAAGCGCTGACCCGGATCGACTCGACCTCCGGCCAGCATGTTGCGGGCTCGGGCCACATGATCTGGATCGGTGACCGCACGCGCCAGCCGGACGGCGCCCATGTGGAGTTCTGCCGGGGCGTGATGAATCCGTTGGGGCTGAAGTGCGGGCCGTCGCTGGCGCCGGACGAGCTGGTGCGCCTGATCGACATCTTGAACCCCTCGAACGAGGCCGGCCGGATCACGCTGATCTGCCGGACCGGGGCCGGAAAGGTGGCAGATCACCTGCCAGGCTGGATCCGCGCGGTCGAGCGGGCGGGCAAGAAGGTCGTCTGGTCCTGCGATCCCATGCACGGCAACACGATCAAGTCCGACTCCGGTTACAAGACCCGGCCGTTCGAGCGGGTCCTGACCGAAGTGCGCGAGTTCTTCGCGGTCCACGCCGCCGAAGGCACCTATGCCGGCGGCGTCCATTTCGAGATGACCGGCAAGGATGTGACCGAATGCATCGGCGGAATGCAGCAGCTTACCTCGGCTGATCTTTCCAGCCGGTATCACACCGCCTGCGATCCTCGGCTGAATTCCAGCCAGGCGCTGGAGCTGGCATTCCTTTTGGCCGAGGAGCTGGAGAGCGTGACGCCGCCGCACCGTCAGCAGGCTGTTGGCTGACGCCGCAGCGAGCCATGTCATCGTCGTGACAGCTCCCGCCGGGCGGGGGCTGTCCGACCTGGAAATCAGCGAGATCGCCGAGCGGGTGGCGGCCGGTTCGCGCCGGCGTCTTGGGGCGACGGCCGCCGAGATCGCCTGTCGTGACCGGCTGCCGCTCGAAGCCCTTCGCCAATCCTTTCCAGGGATCGACGTCAACATCGTGCCAGTCGAGGGCCGCCGCAAGCGGCTGCTGATCGCCGACATGGATTCGACTATGATCCCGGTCGAGTGCATCGACGAAGTGGCCGACTTCGCCGGGGTCAAACCGCAGGTCTCGGCCATCACCGAGCGCGCGATGCGTGGCGAGGTCGACTTCAGCGGTGCCCTGCGCGAGCGGGTCGCGCTGATCGCCGGCCTGCCCGAGGCGGCGCTGGCAGATGTCTACGAGCAGCGGATCAACCTGAACCCCGGCGCCAGAACGCTGGTCCGTACGATGGCCGCGCACGGCGCGCATTGTGCCCTGGTCTCGGGCGGGTTCACCTATTTCACCGAACGGGTGGCCGAGAAGGCGGGCTTTGCCGAGAACCGCGCCAACCGGCTTTTGTTCGAGGACGGCAAGCTGACCGGCAAGGTCGCCGAGCCGGTTCTAGGCCGGGCGGCAAAGCTCGATGCCCTGCATGAGCTGACCGAGACGATGGGGATCGGCGGGCACCAGGTCCTGAGCGTCGGCGACGGCGCCAACGATCTGGACTTGATCCAGGCCGCGGGGCTGGGCGTCGCCTATCGCGCCAAACCGGCCCTGGTCGCCGAAGCGGATGCGGTGATCGACCGTGCGGATCTGACAGCCTTGCTTTATCTTCAAGGCTATGGCGAGCGGGATTTCGTGCGCGATTGAAGCGCAACATTTCAGCCCGGTAGCGGCCTCGTGATCCTGTCCCGTTGGTAATTACAGCGCAGATTGGCTATTTTTGTCTCTAGCGAGACGAGGAGCGACCGGACCCATGAAACGTATCCGCAAGGAAAGCTGGCTGATCAGCGAGAACGAGGTCACGCCCGAACCGGTGTTCTGGAACCGCCGCCGCGTCTTGGCGGCGGGCGGCGGCCTGATCGCAGCGGGTGCCGCGGCGGCTGTGATCCGCGGCCGGATCCCCATGGGTCCGATGCCGGCGGCAGCGGCAATCCGCGCGGGCGGTCCGGGAACCGTCCTGGACCCTCAGCCACTGCTCAATCCGAAATTCGCCGATGCGGGCCGCATGGTAACCGACGAGGAAATCAACTCGACCTACAACAATTTCTACGAATTCGGTTCGCACAAGAAGATCGCCGAGGCCTCCATGGCCCTGGATACCACGGGCTGGACGGTCGCGATCGACGGCATGGTCGAGACGCCTTTCGAGATCGGCATGGAGGATCTGCTGAAGCAGATCGATCTGGAGGAGCGCATCTACCGGCATCGCTGCGTCGAGGCCTGGTCGATGGTGGTGCCCTGGATCGGCTTTCCGCTCAGCAAGCTGATGGCGCTGGCCAAGCCGCTGTCGGGGGCGAAATACGTTCGGTTCGAGACCTTCCACGACCCGATGGTCGCCCGCGGCCAGCGTCAGCATTGGTATCCCTGGCCCTATGTGGAAGGCGTGACCATGGCCGAGGCGGAAAACGACCTGTCGCTGATGGTGGTCGGCGCCTATGGAAAGGTGCTGCCCCAGCAATTCGGCGCGCCGATGCGCCTGCACCTGCCCTGGAAATACGGGTTCAAGTCGATCAAATCGATCAAGAAGGTCACCTTCACCGACGAACGCCCGGTCAGCTTCTGGGAGGATCTCGCGGTCCAGGAATATGGCTTCTGGGCCAATGTGAACCCCGCGGTCGCCCATCCGCGCTGGAGCCAGGCGCAGGAGCGGGTGCTGGGCACCGACAAGCGCGTGCCGACCGTTCGCTTCAACGGCTATGGCGCCGAAGTGGCCCATCTCTACGACGGATTGGAGGCGGAATTCGCCGATCGCCTCTGGCGGTAAACGCTGCCCAAGCCTGTATCCAGAGCCTGCGCCACACACAGGGCGCGCGGGGATCCGCGCCGCCCAAGTGACGCGAACTCAGCAAGCGAACCGTACTTCGCACAAAAAAAAAGCCGGACCAAACGGCCCGGCCTAGTTCAACAGGGAGGTATCACAACCTGAAGCGCAACTCAGAAGCGGCGCTTCACCATCGGATGTAGTCCGCCATCCCTGGTTCCGCAAGCGGTCGCCCTGTCGCAGGGGTGAATACCAGCTATGCGCTGGATGCAACCCTAGCCTCAACACGTTGCTCCCGAACGAAATTCTCGACCTCATTTACCATGAAGTCGCGGAACGCCAGGACCCGGCGCGAGCGCCGCAGCTCTTCCGGATAGACGAAGTAGACCGGGAAGGGCGGGCTGATCTGGTTGGGCACGATGTTGACCAGTTCCGGATAGTCCCGGGTCACGTAGTCCGGCAGCGCGGCGATCCCCAGGCCGTTGATCGCGGCCTTCAGCACCCCGAAATAGCTGTTGATCATCAGATGGGTGTTCCGGTGCGGGTGGATATGCTCCTTCAGCCAATCCGACGCCGCGTTAGGCTGCGGGGCGTTCGGGCTGAACGAGATCACACGGCGCTTGTCCAAATCGTCGACCGTCTCGGGCATGCCGGCCTCTTCGAGGTAGTCCTTCGAGGCATAGAGCCGCATATGGACATCCATCAAAGGGCGCCGGATCAGGTCGGCCTGTTGCGGGCTGGCTAAGCGAATTGCCACATCCGCCTCGCGCATCGGCAGGTCCAGGATTGCCTCGGTTAGGATCATGTTTACCGAGAGATCGGGATGCGCCTCGAACAGCCGGTGGAGCCGGGGGGCCAGCCAAATGGTGCCGAACCCCGCTGTCGCGGTCACCCGCAGGTCCCCATAGACCTCGTCTTTCGAGTCGCGGATCCGCGCCGCCGCGGCATTCAGGCGCTTGCTCATGGCCAGCGTGGCCTCGTAGAGCAATTCACCCTGCTCGGTCAGCAAAAGGCCGCGCGCGTGACGGTGGAACAGCGTTGATTTAAGCTGGTCTTCAAGGCCGCGGATCTGGCGGCTGATCGCCGATTGGCTCAAATTCAGCTGCTCTCCGGCATGGGTCAGGCTGCCGGCATCGGCGACCGCGTGGAAGACCCGTAGCTTGTCCCAATCCATCCTTGCCGTTCCTTCAACCGCCTTGCCGGGGCAGGGCATTTCTCCTGTGGTTCCCGCGGTAGTTTGGTATCACTATATCCACAATGACGAAGTTTCGCTGGAGAATGCGACATATGGGTCTGAGATCCCTCACCGCAAGCCTGGTGTTCGCCTTTCTGCTGAGCCTATCCCAGGTTGCAGAGGCCGAGGAATTGAAGGGGCGTTACTACGGGGTCGACGACGCGACGGGCGCGTCGATCGAGATCAAGCCGGATTCCAGGGGCTATCGGGGCAAGTTTTTCGACGCGCAGGGCCGCAGTCAGTCCTTCAGTGCCGACAGGTCCGGCGATGCCGCCGAGGCCGTTCTGGACATGGACGGACGGACCGTGCTGATGCGGGTGGCACCGCTGCCTTACGGGGCCGCGGTGACAATCGTGCCGTTCGACCAGTCCGGGAATCTGGTGACGGACGAAGGGCGGATTCTGAACTTTGTCCGCGTGGGACTGGCGCTGCCCGAGCCAGGGTCTGATTTCGTAACGCCGCCGCGCGATGGCCTGGGCCGGATCAGCGCGAACGGGTTTCTGGCCTCCTACGAGTTCTGGGACGCGAATGGTGTGCGCAACGGCTATCTGTCGCTGCCAGACCGGTTCCGGACCCTGATCCGCCTGTTCTCGGCGGTGCAACTCGACGTCATCTGGAAACTCTGCCTGGCGCCCAACGCGGACCGGGCGCTGGCCGTGGCCCTGCGCGGGCAGGGGGTCTCGTGTGCCGAGGTCGTAGATACGATGGCGACGACACAGCGCGACGGACGGTTCGCGCAGTTCAAGGCCGAGGTGGCAAAGCAAAAAGCGACGCTGCGCATGAACGTGCGCTGCGCCGACGGCTATCCGGAGACCAAGCCCAACTGCGACCGGGCCGCCAAAGAGCTAAGTGCCCAGGCGGTCCTGCTGGAGACAGCAGGAACCGTCCTGGGCAGATATCGCTGAATTCTTCAGTGACGGAAACCCGAGACCGGGCGGCTCCCGTGATCGCCATCCTGGACCGACATTCCACCGCCCCAACCGGCCATCAGCTCCAGCGCCGGACGCAGCGCCTCGCCTTTACCGGTCACGCGGTACTCGAGACGCCGGGCACCCGCGTGTACGGGACGCTTCACCAGAATACCTTCCGCGACCAGCTTCGACAGCCGGTTCGAAAGGATGTTCCGGGCGACGCCCAGACGGCTTTGGAAATTGTCAAAACGGGTCGTCCCCTGAAGGGCCGCCCACATGATCAGAAGGCTCCAGCTGTCGCCCACCTGGCGGACAGCCCGATCCATTCCATTCGACTCCGTGCGTGCAAATTCGTTCACAACCGCTCCCCTTTGTTACGCAACCCAATGATAAGCTCCGTCCGAAAAACACGTGGGGTCGGGGAATCTTGCGAGAAATTCGCTATTTTTTTCTCTGAATCCTCTCACAAGGGCACTGGGACTATTCAGAAAATCAGATAAATTGCTCAAAGAAATGGAATTTTTCGGATTGCAGATCGAAACGAAAAATTGGGAGGAATTTGCGTGTCATTGAGCAACTGCCGCGTTTTGGTGACCGGCGCGTCCAGCGGGTTGGGGGCGCATTTCACGCAGATGCTGGCTGCGCGAGGCGCCCATGTTTGTGCCGCGGCACGCCGTTTGGAGGCGCTGAAGGCGTTGGCGGACGGGGCCGGGGGCCGGATCATTCCGGTCCGGATGGATGTCGCGGATCCGGACTCGGTCACCGCCGGCATTGCCGCGGCAGCCGAGGCGATGGGTGGGCTGGACGGCGTCGCCAATAATGCGGGAATTTCGTGGGGCGGGCGCACGCTGGACATGCCCGACGCGGACTGGCAGCGGGTAATCGACATCAACCTCAGCGGTGTCTTCCGGGTCGCCACGGCCGCGGCGCGGGTGATGGCGGGGCAGGGCGGCGGCGCGATCGTTAACACCGCCTCGATCCTGGGTTTCGGCACCGGGCTAGGGCTCGCCGCATATTCTGCGTCGAAAGCAGCGGTCGTGCATCTGACGCGCAACTTGGCGCTGGAATGGGCGCGCCACGGCATCCGGGTCAACGCGATCGCACCCGGCTATTTCCCGACCGAGATGAACGCGGATTATTTGGCCAGCGACGAGGGTCAGAAGCTGTTGAAGGGTATCCCGATGCGCCGGTTCGGGCGGCTTCAGGATCTTGACGGGCCAATGGAGCTACTTCTCTCGGAAAAGGGCGCCTATATTACCGGAGTGACCCTCCCGGTGGATGGCGGCCACCTGGTCCGTCCGCTGTGAGGGTGCTTGCGGGAAATGTCAGTATAGCTTACCTATAATGCCGTTCTGATCCGTTCCCCCAAGGAGCCACGCAAGGAGAGGCCACGCATGGACTTGCGCGACGTCCGTCTGTCGGACCGCTACGATCTGGAAAAGTCGCCAGTGCTGCTGTCCGGCACCCAGGCCCTGGTCCGCGCCACCCTGATGCAGCGGGCGCGCGACGCGGCGGCGGGGCTGGACACGGCGGGCTATGTAACCGGCTATCGCGGCTCGCCCTTGGGCGCGGTCGATGGGGTCTTCCAAGCGGCCGGCAAGTATCTGACCGAAAGCCAGATCAAGTTCCATCCGGGCCTGAACGAGGATCTGGCGGCGACGGCGCTTTGGGGCACCCAGCAAGCCGAGCTGCGCGGCGAGGGCAAGCATCAGGGGGTCTTCGGCCTCTGGTACGGCAAGGGGCCCGGGGTCGACCGCACCGGTGACGTCTTCCGGCACGCGAATTTTGCTGGAACCTCGCGCCATGGCGGCGTGCTGGTCGCCATGGGCGACGACCATACTTGCGAAAGCTCGACCACCTGCCATCAGTCCGAAATGGCGCTGATGGACGCAATGATGCCGATCCTGTCACCCGCCGGTGTGCAGGAGCTGATCGACCACATGCTCTATGGCTGGGCGCTCAGCCGATTCTCCGGCCTCTGGGTCGGGATCAAGTCGATGAAGGACACGGTCGAGGCGACCGCGGTGGTCGATGGCGATCCGCACCAGCTGACGATCACCGAGCCCGCCGATTTCATCCTGCCTCCCGACGGACTAAACATCCGCCTGGGCGATACTGCGCAGCTGCAGGAAGCGCGGATGCACGACTTCAAGCGTTTCGCGGCCCAGGCCTTCACGCAGGCCAACGGGCTCGATGGCCGGGTACATGGCCAGGCGGGCGCCCGTGTCGGCATCGTCTCGTCCGGGAAGAGCTGGCTCGACACCGTTCACGCGCTCGAGATGCTGGGGATCGACGACCAGGCGGCGCGCCGGCTCGGCGTCACCACCTACAAGGTCGGCATGGTCTGGCCGTTGGAGATCCAGCGCCTGCGCGACTGGGCCCAGGGCCTGGATCTGATCGTGATCGTCGAGGAAAAGCGCCCGGTCATCGAGATCCAGTTGAAGGAGGTGCTGTTCGGCGTGCCGAACCATCCCCGCGTCGTCGGCTGGAAGGAGGAGGACGGCACGGTCCTCTTCTCGGTCAAGATGGACCTGAACCCGATGGTCATCGCACGAGGGTTGGGGCGGATGCTGGCAAGCGCCGGGATCAGCCACCCTCCGATGACCCAGGGCCTCGAGCGCCTGACGCGCCTGGCCGAGGCCGGTAACGCGCCGGAGCTGGCCGAGCGCCAGCCCTGGTTTTGCGCTGGCTGCCCGCACAACACCTCGACCCGGGTGCCCGAGGGCAGCCGCGCCTATGCCGGGATCGGCTGCCACTACATGGTCCAGTGGATGGACCGCGAGACCGAGGGTTTCACCCATATGGGCGGCGAGGGCGCGAACTGGATTGGCGAGGCGCCGTTCTCGACCCGCAAGCACATTTTCCAGAACCTGGGCGACGGCACCTACAACCATTCCGGCCTGATGGCGATCCGGGCCGCGGTGGCCGCGAACACCAACATCACCTTCAAGATCCTCTACAACGACGCGGTCGCGATGACAGGCGGCCAGGCCCATGACGGCGGGCTGACCCCAGGCCAGATCGCCCGCGAAGCGCTGGCGGCCGGCGCCAAGCGCGTCGTCGCCGTGATCGACGAGAAGGAGGAGCAGCCCGAATTCCCCTCGGACGTGGCGGTCCACGAGCGTGACCGCCTAGCCGTCGCCCAGCGCGAATTGGCTAGGATCGAAGGCGTCACGGCGCTGATTTACGTGCAGACCTGCGCCGCCGAGAAGCGCCGCCGCCGCAAGCGCGGCAAATTCCCGGACCCGAACAAGCGCGTCTTCATCAACCCAAGTGTCTGCGAGGGCTGCGGCGATTGCGGGGTGCAATCGAACTGCGTCGCCATCCTGCCGCTCGAGACGCCCCTGGGACGCAAGCGCCAGATCGACCAATCCGCCTGCAACAAGGATTTCTCCTGCCTCAAGGGCTTCTGCCCCAGCTTCGTGACTGTCGAGGACGCCGAGCCCCGGGGCCGCGAGACGGCCGCATTCGACCTGCCGCCGCTGCCTGAGCCCCAGACGCCCGAGCTGACCCGTCCCTGGAACCTGCTGATCACCGGCGTCGGCGGTACCGGCGTGGTCACGGTCGGCGCGCTTCTGACCATGGCGGCGCATCTGGAGGGCAAGGGCGCGAGCGAGATGCAGATGGCGGGCCTGGCTCAAAAGGGCGGCGCGGTGACGATCCATTGCCGCCTCGCGCCTGCGCCGCAAGACATCAACGCGATCCGCATTGCCGCCGGCGAGGCCGACGCGGTGATCGGCGGCGATCTGGTGGTCACCGCCGCGCCGAAGACGTTGAGCGCCATGGAACGCGGCCGGTCGCGCGTTCTCTGCAATACCCACGAGATCGTCACCGGCCAGTTCACTCACGACACCGAGTTCAAGCTGCCGAGCGAGGCCCTGAAATTGGCGCTCGAGCGCCGGGTCGGCGCGGATGCGCTGAGCATGATCGACGCGACCAGCCTGGCCGAGACCCTGCTGGGCGACGCGATCTTCGCCAATGTCCTGCTTCTGGGCGCGGCGTGGCAGGCGGGCATGGTGCCGCTGTCGGCGGACGCGATCCGCAAGGCGATCGAGCTGAACGCGGCTGGGGTCGAGCGCAACCTGCGCGCCTTCGAGATCGGCCGCTGGGCGGTCGCCAACCCGCTGGAGGCCCGAGCCGCCGTGGCGCCGGAGGTCCCGCCGGAAGAGACGCTGGACCGAATGATCGACCGGCGCGCGGATTTCCTGGTGGGCTATCAGGGCAAGCGTCTGGCCAAGCGCTACCGCAAGTTGGTCCAGAAGGCGCGCGAGGCCGAGGCGGCGTCAGGCGCAGCCGGCTTCACGCAAGCGGTCGCCGAGGGCTATTTCAAGCTTCTTTCCTACAAGGACGAATACGAGGTCGCGCGGCTGCATACCGAGACACTTGAGGCCGCGCTGAACGAGGCCTTCGGCACCTACGGCAAGGTCACCTACCATCTGTCCCCGCCGGTCCTGCGGCGCGTGGATCCTGATGGGCGGCCGGCCAAAAGCGAGTTCGGGCCGCGCATGGCGCGGATCTTCCGGTGGCTGGCATGGTTCAAGTTCCTGCGCGGCACGCCCTTCGATCCCTTCGGTCGCAACGCCGAGCGGCGGATGGAGCGGCAAATGATCAAGGACTACCGGGCCATGGTCGAGGAACTGATCGCCGGCCTGACCGCCGCGAACGGGCCGCTGGCGGTCGAACTGGCCCGGCTGCCCCTGAAGATCCGGGGTTTCGGACACGTCAAGGTCGCGAATGCCGAAAGCGCGGCCGAGGAACGCGCGGTCCTGCTGGAGCGTTTCCGGTCTGGCGAGACGTCCATCCCGCAGGCGGCTGAATAAGCGAGTTGCATTTCCCGCCATCTCGGCCTGGTAGGGTGGGGTTTCACCCCACCGTTGGACGGGAAAGACGGTGGGGAATGGTGGGGGGTGAACCCCGCACTACAATTGCTCACGCCGCCTGCATATTGTCCTTCGCGCGGCGATCGCGGATCACGGTGATCCGGTTCATGCAGCGATACTCCGGCAAATAGTCCGCCACCGCGTAATGCATCGTCACGCGGTTGTCCCACATCGCCAGATCGCCCGCCCGCCAGCGCCACCGCATCTGGTCCTCGGGCTTGTTCATATGATTTGCCAGGAAGGTCTTGAGCGCGTTCGCCTCGTTCGTCGTGAGCCCAACGATATGGGTCACGAAGGCTTCATTGAAATTCAGAAACTTCCGGCCGGTGACCGGATGGCTGCCGATCAGTGGTCTGATGTTGTGGCCAAAGCGGCTGACGCTCTCGTTCAGCCGTTCGACGCCGCTCTCACCGTTCCGCTCGCCCGCGAAGCTGTTGCGAAAATCGCCGAAATCGTGAATCGCCTGCATTCCCTCAAGATCTCGTTTCATGCCATCGGGCAATCGGTCATAGGCGGCATGGCAGCTCGACCACATCGTATCGCCCCCGACCGGCGGGACGTGGCGCGCGACAAGTACCGAGGCGAAGGGTTGTTCCACTTTAAATGTGAGATCGGTGTGCCAGCTATTGGTGTCCCGCGAAGCCCCGGAGTCGTTCTCCAGCAGCACGATGTTCTCGAATCCCTCGACGTGCGGATAGAGAGGATGGGGCTCGTCCAGGTCGCCGAAACCTCGCGCGAAGTCCAGGTGAGCCGCTGGCGTGATCGCGGTGTCGCGGAAGAAGATGACGAAGTTCTGAAGCAGCGCCTGATAGATCGCATCATGATCGTCCGGATTGATCGGGCGCGAGAAGTCGATACCGGAAACGACGGCACCGATCGCGGGCGTTATCTTCGAAACTTCGATCATTGGGCGCTCCGGTAAAACGAGGCATCGTTCGGATTTTATCGCATGGCGGCGCCTGCCCGCGTCAACGCTTGCCACAACGAAGAAGTGTCATTTTCTGTACGAGCGACCGCAGATAGCGGGATCTGCCCCACCCTACACCCCCGACCCACCCAGCAAGGCCAGCCAAAGGCTGATGGTGGCGAGCGAGAGGATTGTGCCCAGGATCACCGCGCTGGCCGCAGTGCCGACCGCGCGATTATACATCGCCGCGAAGACATAGCCGTTCACACCCGGTGGCATCGCCGCCATCAGAACCGCGGCGCGCAGGAACGGCTCGGGCAAGCCGAAGACCGGGCCTGACAGCAGCCAGGCGAGCGCTGGGCAGAGCATCAAGGAAACCAGCGAGATCATTGTCGCTTCGCCCAATTCCGCCTTCAGCGCATAGCGGGTGAGCACGCCGCCGAGCGCGAAGAGCGCGACCGGTAGCGCCGCGCGCGCAAGCATCGAGATCGCGTCGTAGAGCACGCCCGGGATGCCCAGCCCCGCGATATTCGCCGCCAGTCCGAACGCCAGGCCCAGCATCAGGGGGTTGGCCGCGACTGCCCTGACCGTCCGGAGCAGTGCGCCGGCCGCCCCCCTCCCATCCCGGCGCAACAGCTCCATCGCCAGGATCCCGACCGTGTAGAAGACCGGCACATGGAACGCCAAAAGCGCGAACATGGCGGAAAGCTCGGCCGCACCGAACGCGCGCTGCATGATCGGGATGCCCAGCAGCACCGCATTTCCGAACATGGCCGAGAAACCAGCCGAGACCGCCTCGCCCGGGCGGCGCGTAAATAGTTTGCGCGAGATCAGCGCGGCGGTCGTGAAACAGGCAAGCGAGGCCCCATAGAACGCAATCAGATGGTCCGCCCGCATCGCCGTGCCCAAGTCCAGTTCGTACATCGCCTTGAACAGCAAGCAGGGGACCGCCAGCGCGGTGGCAAAGCGGACCAGCGCATCGACGCCCGCATCCGGGAAGAACTTGATCCGCACCAACGCATAGCCCGTGCCGACCACCAGGAAGACCGGCAGGACGATCACCAGAAGCGCGGCGATCAGGCTCACGCGTCAGGGTCCAGCGGATATTCCAGCACCAGGCCGTCATGGGCCGGGCGCACGTTTTCCGGCGTCGCGGCGTCGAGCTCGGCGTAGTCCAGGTCCACATGCATGTTGGTCAGATAGGCCCGTGGCGGCGCCGCCTTGACGATCCATTCCACCGCCGTCTCGACATTTACATGGCTCGGGTGGTTGGTGTGGCGAAGCGCGTCCAGGATCCAGCAATCGGCGTCTCTAAGCACGTCCCAGGCCGCCTCACTCATGTCTTTGATGTCGGGTGTGTAGATCACCGGACCGAAGCGGAATCCCAACGCCTCGATATCGCCATGGGGCACGTAGAAGGGCTCGGCGACGACCTCACCGCCCGCGCCGTCGACCCGGACGGGCCCGTCGATCCGATAATGGTCCAGGATTGCCGGGTAGTTCGAGCCCGGCGCCTGTTCGAAGATATAGCCGAACCGGGTCTTCAGTGTGCGCTCGGTCGGCTCGTCCATCCAGGCCGGCAGGCGGGCGCGCCGGTTGAAGACGACCATGCGCAGATCGTCGATCCCATGGACATGGTCCGCATGGTCATGGGTGAAGATCACCGCGTCCAGATAGCCGGTGCCCGCATCGATAAGCTGTGCGCGCGTGTCGGGCCCCGCGTCGATCAGGACGCTGGTCCGGCCTTCGGCGCCGATCCGCTGCACCAGCAGCGAGCAGCGGCGGCGCCGGTTCTTCGGGTTCGCCGGGTCGCAGGCCCCCCAATTCGGCCCCTCCGGGCCGATCCTCGGCACGCCGCCCGACGATCCGGTGCCCAGGACGGTGATGCGCAGCACATCACCCATGGGCCGCCGCCTTGGCAAAGAGCCGGTCGAAATTGGCCGAGGTAGCGGCGCAGAATTCCTCGTAGTCGACGCCCATGGTCTCGGCGCCACCCCGGGCCGTGTCGGCCACGAAGGCCGGCTCGCAGCGATTGCCGCGATGGGGAGGGGGCGCGAGATACGGGCTGTCGGTTTCGACGAGGATCCGGTCGAGCGGAGCTGCGGCGAAGATCGCGCGCAAGGCATCCGATTTCGGGAATGCGGCGATCCCGGACATCGACAGATAAAAGCCCAGATCGAGCGCCGTCGCTGCCAGCGCCTGGCCTGACGAGAAGCAGTGCATGACGCATGTGTAGGGCGCCGCCTGGTGCTCGTCCGAAAGGATGCGCGCCATATCCTCGTCCGCGTCGCGCGCATGGATAATCAACGGCAGGCGGGTCTGGCGCGCCGCCTCGATATGGACCCGCAGGCTTTCCTGCTGCGCCGCCATCGACTCCTTGGTGTAGTGGTAGTCGAGGCCGGTCTCGCCGATCCCCACCATCTTGGGGTGTTCGCTCAGCGCGAGCAGATCGGCGACCGACACTTCCGGCTCCGTGGCCACGTTCATCGGGTGGACCCCGGCCGCATAGAATATCCCCTCATGCGCCTCGGCAATCGCGCGGACCTGCGGCTCGGTGCGTGGCCGGGTGCAGATCGTCACCATGCGGGTCACGCCGGCGTCGCGGGCGCGCGCGACCACATCCGGCAATTCCCCGATCAGTTGAGGGAAGTCCAGATGGCAATGGCTATCGACCAACTGGGGCAGGGGCATGTCCGCGTTGTCCTTGCATGGGCCAGCCCCTGCGGCGGCTGTTTCTCAGGCCGCGTCGCGTGCCCGGGTCAGGGTGGCGTCGAGTTCGAGGAACGTATCGATGATCGTCTGGCCAGGGTCAAGATTGACCGCCCGGGCATGGGCGGTCGCGGCGGCGATGCGCGCCGACGCCTCGGCCCAGAGCGCGGCCTGGGCGGGGCTGCGCGCGACCGCCTGCATCAAGGGCGCTTCCCCCGGAACGGCCTCGGGAACGGCCTCGGGAACGGCCTCGGAGCCGGGCAGCGCGCCGGCCATGGCGCCGTGCCGGGCCAGGCGGCCGATCAGGGTCAGGGTGAGCTTCGGTACCAGGTCAAACCGGCTCTCTGCGTCGCGGCCCGTGGCCCAGTCGGTCAGCGCCATCAGGGCACCGCGCTTGACGCCACGTCCGCCGTTGAAAAGCGCGATCAGCCGGCCATAGAGCGCGACCCCGTCGCCCGCGATCAGCCGCAATGCCTCGCCGACCGAGCCGCCCGCCAACAGCGCCAGCGCCTCGGCGTCGGCTTCGGACACCGGCGCGCCAGCCTGCGCCAGTGCCTCGGCCAGGTCAGCCGCGCCCAGCGGCCGCAAATCCAGGGTCCGGCAGCGCGAGCGGATCGTCGGCAGAAGCCCGGCGGGCGCATGGGCGATCAGCAAAAGGACAGTCCGGACGGGGGGCTCTTCCAGCACCTTCAGCAGCGCATTCGCGGCCGAGCGGTTCATCTCGTCGGCCGGATCGACAATCACCACGCGCCAGCCCCCATCGGCGGCGCTGAGCGACAGGAAGCGGCGCACCGCGCGCACGTCATCGACGGAAATCTGGGTGCGCAGGCGCCCACGCTCGTTCAGCCCGCGCCGGAGCACGGTCAGACGCGGCTCGCTCTGCGCCCGGATGCGTTGCAGGATGGCGCAGCCCTCGGGCGGGTCGAGACTTGCCGGCGCCGACGGCCCGAAAAGCGCGGCTTCGCCGGTGGGCCCATCGGTGATCAGCGCCCGCGCGATCCGGTAGGCCAGCGTCGCCTTGCCGACCCCGCGTGATCCGCGCAGTAGCCAGCCATGGTGCAGCCGCCCCTCGGCCCAGGCGCCCAGGAACTCTCGCTCGGCCGCTGCCTGGCCGATCAGGCGCGTTGTCTCGCGGGGATGTGGGTAGCCCGATACGCGATCCGACTCCGGGGTCTGTGGCGCCTCACTCATGGGGTTAGCCCCAGCCGCGGCGCGACCGCTTCCCAGACCTTATCGGCCACCGCATCCGGGGCCGCGGCCGCGTCGATCACCACACAGCGTTCAGGTTCAGCCTCAGCAATCGCCAGGAATTCCTGGCGCAGCCGGGCCTGGAAGGCGGCACCCTTTTGCTCGAAGCGGTTCTCGGCCGCGCCGTTCGCGCGCGCATCGGTCCGCGACAGGCCGGCCCCGGCGTCCAAGTCGAAGATCAGGGTCAGGTCCGGGTCGAGCCTGATTGCCAGCGCATGCAACCGGTCGACCACTTGGCGCAACTCAACCGCGCCCGCCCCCTGATAGGCCCGGGTCGAGTCGACATAGCGGTCGCAGATCACGATCGAACCTGCCGCCAGCGCAGGCTCGACCGTGCGCTCCACATGATCGCGCCGCGCGGCGGTGAACAGCAGGGTCTCGGTCTCAGCCGACCAGCGGCCGGGCGCCCCTTCGACCAGCAGCTTGCGGATTTCCTCGGCGCCCGGCGCGCCGCCAGGTTCGCGGGTCTCGATCACGGAATGACCCAGCGCCCGCAGGCGTTCGGCAAGTCGCTGCGCCTGGGTCGATTTGCCGGCCCCGTCGATGCCCTCGACCGTGAGGAAGAACCCGCGCTTGGCCACGCGCCTCAGCCCGCGACGCCTTCGAGCAGCCGGCGCATCAACAGCCGCGCCGCCGCGCCGAACCGTGCACCGACCCCACCGCGCTCGACCAGTTCGACCGCGACCAGGGGCACCGAGACCGGCGTGACATCGGGGATCGTTACTTCGAGGCGGCCCAACTCGGCACCCGCCTCGACCGGCGCCGCGACCGGTTCGTTGAAATGCGCCCGCATCTGCGCCTGCTCCAGGCTGCCGACCGGCACGGTGACGACCAGTTCGTCGGCGGTCGCCAGGCCGACACTGTCCTTATCGCCGATCCAGACCTTCGCGGTCGCGACCGTCTGGCCCTTCTCCAGCAGCCGCCGGGTCTCGAACGCCCGGAACGCCCAATTGATCAGCCGCTCGGCCTCCTGGCTGCGGGCCTGATTGCTGTCGAGTCCGGCGATCACCAACACCACGCGGCGCCCGTCGCGCTCGGCCGAGGCGACCAACCCGTAGCCCGCCTCCTCAGTGTGACCCGTTTTCAACCCATCGGCACCGATATCCAGGTCCAACAGCGGGTTGCGATTGCTCTGCGTGATGCCGTCCCAGGTGAAGCTGGTCTCGGCAAAGATCGGATAATAATCGGGATAGTCGTCGACCAGCCGCTCGGCCAGGATCGCCAGGTCGCGCAGGCTCATCTCGTGGCCCGCCGCGGGCCAACCCGTGGAATTAACGAAATTCGAATTGGCAAGCCCGAGCTGACCCGCCCGTTGGTTCATCAGTTGCGCGAAGCTCTCTTCCGTGCCCGAGATCGCCTCGGCCAGCGCCACCGCCGCGTCATTGCCCGATTGCACGATCACCCCGCGCAGCAGGTCCTGGATGCTGACCACCTCGCCCGAGCGGATGAACATTTTTGAGCCACCCATCGCCGCCGCCCTGGCGCTGGTGCGGAAGTTGTCTTCCAGCTTCAGGCGTCCGTTTCTGAGCGCGTCGAATACGATCTCCAGGGTCATCAGTTTCGACATCGATGCGGGCGGCAGCGGCGTATCCGCGTCCTTCTCCAACAGCACCGCCCCGCTGGATAGATCGATCAGAAAGGCGGCGCGCGCGGGCGTCGTCTGCGGCTGCGCCTTCGCCGTTTGCAGCGCCGGCAAAAGGCTCAGCGCAAGCGCCACCAGCAATACCTGCAGAACGGGGGCCGGTCTGCCAGTCCGAGGTTGGCTGCGGGCCATGTGCATCCCTCCTTGGGTCATTTGTCCGCCGATCAACCGCCCAGTTATCCTTCGGCCGGGACGGCGTCGTCGGTCACGAATGCGCGTATCTGTTCCAGCGCCTGGTCCCTGGCCTCTACACTGTCGTAGGGCCCGACCAGCACCTGCGTCGGCTCCGCCTCGTCAATTTCGGGCGCGCGGATCTCCACCGTCATGCCGGCCTCGCGCAGATCGGCACCAAGGGCCTCGGCCTCGATTGCGTTCTCGAATGTTCCGGCCCTGATATAAAGGGGGCCTGTTGCGGCTGGCGCGGGATCGGCCAATGGTGCGGCGGCCTCGGCTTCGGGAACCGTCGGATCGCTCGTGCTCTCCGGCGACAGGACTTCCAGCGCCGCGCCGAAAAGCGCAACCAGACTTCCGGCCTCGTCAGCGCCGGCCTCCGCCTCCTCGCCCCCGCCATAGATCGCGGAAATCTCGATCGGAGCCTCATCCTCGGCGGGCGGATCAGCCGGTTGGGCAATCTCTTGATCCTCGGTCGTTTGCTGGTCGTCGAGATCCTCGCCCGGTTCCGCGTCCGGCTTTGTCGCCGCGGCCGCCTCCACAGCCGCCGGATCCGCATAGGTCAGCGCCTCGATCGTCACCTGGGTCGCATGGCCAGGAACCAAGCCCAAAGCGTCCGCCGCTTGCGAAGACACGATGATGCGCGGCCCCGCGGCGCCCGCGTCGCGCCGCAACATCGCGGCGTCGGTCACCGCGCCGGTCTCGCCGTTTGTCACCCGCACCTGTCGCGCGGCGCCGAGGTCCGGGAAGGCGATCCAACGCCCGCGCAAGGTCTCCTCGCCATTCCACAGCAGAAAGTCCTCAGCTTGGAACGTGTCCGGATCGGCGACCAGAACGAGGCGTGGAGCCGTCTTCGGCGCGGGTACGGCTTTCTGCGCCACACCTGGTGCCGGGTCCTGCGCCGACTGGTCCAGCCCCATGCAGCCGCCGGTCACTCCCGCCATCAGCGTCAGTGCCAGCACGCGAGCGGGCGCGCAACCGGCGCCCGCGCTCGTTATCCCCGCGATCAGACGTATGCCCATCTGCTCTGCCATTCGCTCCGCCCTTCATTTGGGGCTTCGTTCAATAGTAGCGAAACCGGAACCGAGTGGGAAGCGGTGGGCGAAAATCGCCCCCCCTGGACCGATATCAGCGCAATGACTAATTTAACAGCGCCGGAAGGGTGGCAGAGTGGTCGATCGCGGCGGTCTTGAAAACCGTTGAACCGAGAGGTTCCGGGGGTTCGAATCCCTCCCCTTCCGCCATAATATGCACTTTTTAAATTAAAAATCAGATACTTAATCATAAAATTCCACCTGTCTTCCCCCTTTAATTCCCCCATTATCGCGATGCCACTCTTCGCAGCAGCGTAATTTGATATCATTTCTCGCCCCCGCCTGGCCTTTTCCTCTCCTGCGAGTCAAAAGCTGGCCAACCAATCTGAATATTCGCGGTGAACCATTTGCTGCACTTCGCCCTGCGTTACGACAAAAAATCTGTCGGTTCCAGCCACGCTGCCCAGGCGGACAAATTCATAGATTAGGTCGCCATAAAGCGTCTCATCCAAGCGAAGCACCGTTTGACGTTCGCCATCGAATTCGATCTGCAGAAAACTTTTGCCGTCGAAGCTATTCGCAGTGCCAAAGGCCGGTTAAAGGACCGTAACGACGGGCATTTTTGATTTTACTCCCCTCGGGTGCTCAGTGACACGCATCTCTAAGACAGAAACCTTTGTTCTTATTGGCAAACCGATCATTTTTTTGGACAACGCCGGACACTGGATACGGTCGCCGAAATATGAATTTGTTCGTGAGTTGAATCGCTGAACTCAAACGCAATAATTTATGAGGTTTTGTGCGCCTTCTCCCCAACGGCGCCGTCACCCTATCGTCTTCCTGGCAATGCGGCCCGACCGACCGTCTGCTTTCGGGCTGAGAACCGACATGGCTGCGTCGGGAGGTGAAGGTCGTCCTTGACCCGAAGCGTGCATTCAGATCGTCCGGGCACGACGGCAGCTATGCGGACGAAGCGGTCATTCGTAAGTTCGGAGCTTGGTGACTCCGGGCTTTCGTGCACTCTTCGGTTTCGATTGGCCACGATCTGGCGAGACCTACGGCTGCGAAGTGTTCTCCTAGACTACCATTGAGCGTAATTCCGAGTGGGGTTGGGGTGGCCGCCGCGAACCCCGGAATACGTCACCAGTGGCGGTCACCCCACATCCAATCGACAAGAACAGCCGCTCGTGGGCTGCCACGCCCGTCGAAAGAAGCGTTCGAGCGTAGGTTTGGGCTCTAAGCAGACATCCGACTGAGCCAGTCAAGATTTCTCACCGGTGGTTTTCGTCGAACGGCAGGTGTGCGGGACGAAGCGGTCATCCGAGCAAATTGGTCAGATGACGGGTCGGTGACCCGAAGCCGTCATACTTGATTTTCTTGCTTGTGGTGCTCTCAGGCTCCTTCGGAAATTGAAACGGCGGGCCAAAGTCGCCCGCCGCTTCGTCATCGATCTGGAGTGCGCGGAAAAGTGACCATTCCTCCTCGCGCATACCGGTCGCCTGAGGGGTCAGAAGACCAGGTCGTTGTTCTTGCCGCGGGTTCGCGACGCCGAGTTCCCGGGGCTTGGTTCGCTTCGAGTCAACATAAAGCGCGCAAGACACAAAGCGCCCGCAAAGCGTATCCAACCTGCACCCGACATAGAGACCGATCTAATCACCAGGTCTGGCTTAGAACTACAAAATGTTTGGATCTATCGATTGCACTCCATCGCCGTTCTGGTTCTCCAGCGTGCCGATGTTCACGCCGGAGCCCGTGGTCGCGAGCGTTGAGTTCACGCTCGACACGAGCGAACTCACGCCGCCGTTGAAGATCGCATAGATGACCATGATGCCGAGGAGTAGAATACCCGCTGTTAGGGCAACCCAGTCAATAGTGACGGCGCCGGCGTCGTCTCGTAAAAAATTCGCAAACATTTGATATTCCTCTCGCTCCCGGTTGAAAGGTATCATTTTGCAATCTTTTATTAAAACTATTTTATTATCAATGAAATAATTCGATTCTTATAATCGAATGTTAATTTTATGATAAAAAATATTATTATATTTATTTAAAAAGTGTAATGAGCAAATTTCAATATGCTAGTGGTTGCAATATTTGGGAATCTCTACGTTAGCCCGGCACGCTGCAGTGTGAGCACTAGTGAAGAGACTTAGCACGATGAAACGGGCTACCCATTAAATGGCGGCATTTGGCACGAAGTGGACGCTCTCGGGACTCACCTCGAAGGTCGGCAATGGGCTCTAAGCGGTCATCCGACGACTTCACTCAGACAATCTCAGTGACGCTGTGCGCCCAAGGTCAGCTGCGCGGGACAAAGTTGCCGTTGGCGCCGAATTTCGAATGTCGGGTTCAACCTTTATCGGTGACGTTCGGGCCAGGTCGAGGCTGTGCGGCCAACCGATCCACGACGTAGCTCGACGGATCAAAGCACCAACGAAGCGAGGTTCCGTTGTCGCCAGCGAATAGTCTCCGCGGTGGTATGGTTACTCGTAGGGCGTGATCTCGGCCTCGGTCATTGCGTAGCCAACCTCAGCGAGTTGAGTTGCTGTGGCGGCAGCACCAAAGATACCGGTCGCATAGATCGGATCCCACATGCTCTCGCCTTCGAACGGTGTCTTGGTTTGGACAAACACAAGCTGATTGGGCGGTGGCGGGGGCACGTGAATGCACGCCCCAAAATACGGCACGAGGACAAAGGTCGAAACCGCTGTTCCTGCGAAGTCCAATGGAACCGCAAACCCCGGTATTCGGACGAGTTTGCCGTTATATTCCGTCACAACCGCGCTCGCTGCCTCCTGATCGAAGGGGGTCGAGATTTGGCCATGCTCTACAATTCCGAGGCCCTGAAGCGTTTCATACAACAGCCCTTTGTTCTCGGCTGGAATGAGATCTTCCCATTCCAGCTCGATTGGGTCCGTTGAAGCGTCAGCCGGAAGCGCGCCCAAGGAGGCAAACGCTGCAATCTGGAGAGCAACCTGTCGTCTCGTGAGAGGCATCATCATCCCTCGCTCAGATTTGAACCGTCATTCCGTCCGCGACCGACAACCGGTAGGCCCTGGCTGCAGGCAGGATACTAATTACAACGCTCGCAACCAACACCGCACCCAGAACAGTGAGCTCGTGGGCGGACAAGCCAGTTATCGGCAAATATAACCCATAGGCCGCGTCGATATAAGGCCGGGCGATCAACAATCCCGTGTAGAGGAGAGCCACCCCGGCCCCTATCCCGATGCAGGTCAGAAGCAGCGCCTCCAGCATGAGCATCATGAAGATTGTCCCGGGCCCAGCGCCGACCGCGCGAAAGATCGCCATTTCACGGCGGCGCTCGTTCAGGCCGGAGAAGATCATCGCCGCCATGCCCAGCAAAGCGGTGGCGACGACGAGCGCCGACACGCCCACCAAGGCGATCTCCGCGATCCCCACGATCCCCCAGAGCTCCTGCAGTGCGACGCCTGGCAGGATCGCGAGCAAAGGCTCTTCGGGGTATTCATTGATCGCACGTTGCAGCGTGAAGACCTTCAGCCGCGAGGTGACGCCTATCATTGCCGCCGTGACGGCCTTCGGCGTTAACTCCATCTGCCGAGCGGCTTTAGCAGAGATCGCCGGTCCGGACCTCGCACCGCCCTGCCAATCGACGTGGATTGCTTCGATCCCCTCCAGGCTCACCAACACGGTCCGGTCAACGGGTGTGCCCGTCTTCTCAAGGACGCCAGCGACTCGGAAAGGTTTGTCCTTGTGTTCGCTGAACGATGCGAGCCCATGCGCGACAACGATGTCATCATCGAGCCGATACCCAAGTTTTGCCGCAACATCCGCGCCGAGCACGGCATCGAAGACATCGCTGAACGGGTCGCCATTGGCAAAGGACAGCGACTGGCCACTCCGGAACTTGTAGCGGTCAAAAAAATCAGCCGTCGTCCCCATTACTCGGAAACCGCGATGGCTGTCGCCGAGCGAGATGGGAACGATCCAGGCGACCTCGGGTCGCGAAGCCAGGTCCTGGTAGGTCTGCCAGGTGATGTTATTCGTGGCATTGCCGATGCGGAAGACCGAGTAGAGCAGAAGCTGCACGCTGCCGGACCGGGCGCCGACGATCAGGTCGGTGTTCGAGATCGTGTTCGCGAAACTCGCGCGTGCGCCATTGCGCACTTTCTCGACACCGAGGATCAGACCGACGGACAATGCGATCGCGACGATCGTCAGACCGACCGTGATCCGCCGCGCAAGTAATGATGCGAATGCCAGTCGGAGAAGGATCACGCCGCAGCTTCCCTGGAAATCGTGGCGACATCGCCGAGACGCAGCGCCCGGTCGAACTGGCCGGTCAGTCGCTCATCGTGGGTCACCATGATTAATGTGGCATTGGCAGCATTCGCCTGTTCGAAGAGCAGATCGAGAAACCTGTCCTGGGTGCCGGCATCCAGCGAGGACGTCGGCTCATCCGCCAGGATCAGCGCTGGCGCGCCCAGAAGCGCCCGAGCGACCGCGACCCTTTGTTGCTGCCCAACACTCAATTCCGAAGCGCGCGCCCGCAACACCAGAGCGTTCGGGAGTCCCAGCGCGTCGGTCAACTTCAGCGCCTCTTCTCTTGGGTCATCTAGCCGTGCGCGGCGAGCTTTCGCGAACCGAAGCGGCAAGAGAAGATTGTCCATCGGCGTTGCGAAGGGCAGCAAGTTGAACTGCTGGAAGATGACGCCAATCTGTTCGGCCCGGAAGCGGTCCCGCGCGCTGCGGCGGAGCGCAGAAATCTCGGTTCCCGCAACGCGAATGGAACCGTGGTCCGGCGCCATGATCCCGCTGATCAGGCTGAGAAGCGTCGACTTGCCCGAACCGCTCTCACCCAACAAGGCAATGCGCTCACCGGAATCCACGGTGAGGCCCGCGACATCGATCCTGAAGGGTGTCCGCCCGCGCCACGAAAACGCGACGTCGCGCATCTCCAGCGCGACGTCGATGTGTTCTACCGTCGCCAACTTGCTTTAGATTAGGCCTTCGAGCGAGAGAACCGGACTGTCACGTTCAATCTCGAAGCCTTGGGTTCCCTTGTCCGAGATCATCTGCACCTCCAGTTCCCGCGCATTCGGGAACTGAGAGAAATAGGGAAACGCGATCCTGTCAATCGTATCGGGGGCGGTGCAGGCCAGCAGATACTCCGCGCGGAATTCCGTGTGCCCTTCTTCGTCCTCGTGGTGTTCTTCGCCGGCATGTTCCTTATGCTCGCCCTCGTCGGCATGCTCCTTGTGTTCGCCCTCCTCAGCGTGATCATGACCATGACCATGACCGTGTTCTTCGTGGTCAGCGTTTTCGCCGACCAGGGCCGCATTCGCCTCGACAACCGTGCAGCCCGCTGCATCCGGGATCGAGAATAGCTCCAGAGGCGTTGCCAAGACTGCAATTGCGCCGCTGATCGCTGCGCGGTCTTCGTCGCTCTCGGGCGGGTGCTCGAACCCCACGATGTCCGCGCCAGGCGCTTCCAACTCCATTGCGACCTGATCACCTTCGAACGCAATGTTGAGCAGGCCGACACCATGTTCGTGGGCATCAAGCTGACGATCCTGTTGCGCATAGGCTGGCAAAGCGATTGCAATGATCGCCGCTAGGGTGGTGGCTCTCTGCATTCTGTTGTCTCCGTGAATCAGTCGCAGAATCACTCAGGGCAAGTAGCTGTAATGTTATATTATAACGCAATCAAGACATTCACTGAGATTGAGCTTACGAACGTCGGGTTTGTCGCGGTTGCTTCCGTTCGACCGCAGCGCAGCATCGAGCAAAAAGGGCTCGAAGCCGACCTTCGCTGCACCTCGCACCAATGTCTGCAATGCGGACAAACCTGCCGTTCGAGCAAAATTTCAAATGTCCGGTTCGGTCCCGATTGCTGCCTTTGGGGCTAAGCCAAGAATGTGCCAGTAGCACGCGCTCCTTCGAAAATCTGAGCGTCCGCTTTGGCGGCTTTTGGACGCTCTTAGCAAAAAAGAATTGCATTGCGCCAATACCGTTTGCCGGCTGCGCTCTCACGTTCGCTGATTGCAACGATATGCCATTTCGAGAGATCGTTCCCGGACGACCACCGACCGCATGGGGCTAATTCCACCTAATGCAGTTTCGACCGATTAAGCACAGAGCCAGAGCCTGGAAAAGTCGCCAAAATTCGCTCCTTCGATTGGCGAGAGTAGATCACATGTATTTTGTCAAACTGAAAGTTTAGTGACTATGTGTCGATGTCTGGGCCATCGAGGCTGGCAACTTCGACGCACCGAACGCTCCGGACACTAAAGATCGACGATATCATTCGATTGTGCCGGCGGACAGACGAACCTGAATTGGCAGAAGGCCGCCCCTAACGACGATTGTTTCCTTGCTGGGATAAGAGTTGATCGCACCTGGACACGGATCGATCGCGCGCCTATCGGTTGGTGCAATCGCGTTTGCAACAGCGGCTCGGAATGATCGAGGCAGGCTTTTATAGAAGAGTAGCCCACCTGAGAACCAGACGAATCGATTCAGGGTCGGGTTCAGAGCAATTTGCTATCTCGAACGATGTCACGGGCGCAATGTTCCGCTGTGACCGTCGGATCGTCACATTCCTGGACCGGCTAGATGGCCGAACGCACCCCAAACAGGCGGCGCGCGCTGCTGGAATTGAACCGGATGTTATTGACCAATTGATGGCTCAACTTGCCAGAAATGGTTTGATCGATCGGTCAGGCGAAACCGTTGCGCAAACAGCAAAGAAACCCCCGATCGAGAGCCGGATGATCTTCTTTCGCATTGGTCTGGGTAATGTTGCACGGCTGATCGAGTTAATCCTGCCGCTGGCACGCATCCCGTTCACACCGCTCGGTTTCGGGATCTGGGTCCTCCTTGTTGCAAGTGCCTGCTACGTGCTTCTGGGATCCTGGGATGCATTCCAGCAGGCGGCCGGCGCGCTTACGGAGCTGACCTGGCGCGGGGCCGCCACATTGGCGGCAATCTTTCTCGCGTTGAAGGTCTTGCACGAGATCGGTCACGCCACGGCACTGCGACATTTCTCGGATGCAGAGGGCGTCTCGACCGGACCGATCCATGTGGGGGTCGCGTTCTTCGCTTTGATGCCAATCCCATTTACGGATGCGACCGAGGCCTGGCTGCTGAGAAATCGCTTCCGTCGCGCCGCAATCGGCTTGGCAGGGATCTACTTCGAGAGTTGGGTCGCCGCACTCACCGCCCTGGCCTGGGCGACGATCCGCCCTGGCGAGCTCCAAACAGTCCTGTTTCAGGTATTGATCATCGCGGGGGCATCGACGCTTTTGTTCAATTTGAATCCCCTTGTACGTCTTGATGGTTATTTCGTGCTCACCGACCTGATTGGAAAGCCGAATCTCGCGAGCCGCGCATCGATGGCAGCGCGCGGTGCGATGCTGCGCCTGCTTGGGGCGCCGGCCGGTCAGGCGCACACCGGATATTTGGCCTATTGGCTGGCAAGTTCCCTCTATCGTTGGGTCATCTTCGCGGGCATCTTCTGGCTTGCCTACGCGATCGATCCGCGCCTCGCCTGGGCGGTGATCCCTCTGGCACTGATGATCCTAGTCATCCGACCGGTTCTAAATTTCGTCGCGGCCGCCCGCACACATTCCGCACATCCGGTCCGGCTTGGAGGTGCCCTGGCGGCAGGGCTGCTGCTTGTCGCTGGGCTGGTGATCCCGGTTCCGGACAATCTCTATATCGACGGCAGGCTGGTCTTGAGCAGATCCGAGGCGCTGCGTCTGAACGAGGATGCCCGCATCTTGAAAGCCGCGCAAATGGGATGGGTGGCACCGAGCGAGATCATCGCGTCGGCCGACAGCCCGGAACTGACTCTCAGCATTGCTCAGCTGCGGCTCGATGCCTCGCGAATTGAGGGCGCGCTGCGCTCCGACGGTTTGAGCGACGCAGCCGCCCAGCAGGTGCTGCGCGCGTCGCTTGACCAGGTCACTGCGCAGATCGCGGGGCGGGTCGCGCGGCTAGAAGCGCTGGAGGCGAGGAAACCGGTCAGGGTTTTCTGGCAACCGGAAGCGGCGCGTGACTTCCAATCTGCCTGGGTTGCCGCATACGACAACCGCGTCCTTGGAACGATTGCCCAGCCCGAGCCAGCGCGCGTCGAAGCCTTTCTCATGCAGGGAGAGTTCGACGACACCACGCGGCTGAAATCCGGCTCGTCGGTGGAGATGAAGGCGCGCGAGCGCCCAGCCTGCAAGACCGAGGGAGAGGTGATCGATCAGGTTGCGACAAGGCTCGGCGAGGACGAGCTTTTCCGCCTGCAAGTCGCGATTGATGGGAAGAACCCGTGCTTTGAGGGGTTGCCTGACGGATCCGGCGCCGTGATCCGCCTGGCACGCGAGCGCAAAGCTCTGGTTTGGCAGGCATTTCGATATTTCGAACGGCTCGCGCAAAGCCGGATTCCGCTTCCGATGCAGCGCTGAAATTTGCTAGGGTCGCTGGGATGGGAGCGACTCGGCACAGATCGGTGGAATCGGTTACTTCGGCACTTCCGCCTGGCTACGGATCACTCATGCCGATCTTGTCGCAGAGCCACGGAAAGCTGGGCTACAGGCGGAACCAGACATATGCATTCGCCCGAGACCTGCCGGCCGTTCCATTGATCGCCGACGAGATGCCGCGGGCACAGGGTGACTTTCCGATCGTCTTTACGCCTGCGCCGCCACATATGCCGGTGGCCCTCTTGGGCGGTAGCGTGGGAAACGCATTTATCGACGAGTCAGGTGCCTGGACCCGGGGCCGCTACCTGCCCGCATATCTGCGGCGGTATCCATTTGCGCTGGTGCGCGACAAAGCCGACAGCGAACGGATGGTGCTATGCGCCGATCTGTCGGCGGAAGGTTTTTTCGAAACCGACGGCGCACAGGTGGGATGTCTATTTGATGAAGTGGTCCCGTCGGAGCGGTTGAATAAGATCCTCAAGTTTTGCGAAACTTACGAATCCGGGCTCGTGAAAACCCGCCGTTTGTGTGAAGAACTGAACGCCCTCGACCTTTTCGAGAATTCGAGGGTGACCCTGCATCATCGAGGCGGAAAAAAGATCAAGCTCGAAGGCTTTATGATGATCCAAGAGGAGAAGCTCCGCGAACAGAGCGACGCGGTCCTCGCCGGCCTTGTGCGCCGTGGCGTTGCCGGGTTGATCGCGGCGCATCACTTCTCGTTGGCACAATTCTCCGCGCTTGACGCGGTGCAGAAATGATCGCACCGCGCGCGGCAGCGTTGGCTCTTGCGGCATCGATGGTGCTGACCCCGGCTGCGCACGCGCAGGAGATTGTCGGCGTTTCCGAATTTGCGCGCCTGGTGGATCTGCATGCAAAGGTTTCGGCTGCCGTCTCGGATGTCGTGGTGGCGGAAGGCGCCGCGGTGCTCGAAGGCGATACTCTCATCCGGCTCGATGACCGGCTGCAGCGGGCGCGTTTCCAGGTCGCAGAGACAGCGGCGAATGCGCTTGGCCCAATTGCGCGCGCCGAAGCACAGTTGCGCGTCGCCAAGGATCGCCATGCCCGGCTAAAGCGCGCTGCGGCGCGGGGCGGTGCTCCGAAATGGGAGGTCGCTGAAGCCGAAGGAGCGGTCGCCATCGCCGAGGCTACTCTTCGGGCAGCGATGGAGGAAGTGGAATCAAACCGCGCCCGGCGCGATCTCGAGGCCGTCGCTCTGCTCGACTTTACGATCACCGCACCGTTCGACGGCATCATTCTCGAGACCAATGCCGAGATTGGGGCGCTTCCAAGCAGCGAGGATCCCCTGGCCGTAGTCGCCGATCCATCGGAGATGAGGGTCTCGGTTTTCGTGCCCGTCGAGCGGGTGACAGGGCTGAGCCCTGGGGATCGATTTCCCGCGCGGATTGGGATGCCGTTCAATCGAGAAATTGAGGTGACGCTTGAATCGATCGACCCGCGGGTCGAGCCGTCGAGCAGGACACTCAGGGTCGTCTTCCACTATGAGAACGATGTCGCCAGCCCTGCGGGCTTGGAGATCGCCATCTTGCTGCCAGACGGTTCGTGATGGCGAATGAGAGGTTTCAAAACATAGAGCCCGCCGCGACGCCGGGATCCCTGCGCGACGCGCTTTCCACTCTGTTCGAGCAGCCGCGTCGGGCCGACGGCCGGTTCTCCGAACGGCTTTGTGAATTCGTCAGGAACCTGACCAATGCGCGCGGCGTGGGTTTGTTCTCGGGTTCCAAAGCCGAGCCGCTGACATCGATCGGGATCCTCGACCCGGTCGAGCGTCTGATCGCCGTCGCAAAAGCGGCGACCGATACCGATCGCGTGGTCTCGGATGGCGCTACGGCTCTCGCCGTCGCGCTCAGTCTTCCAGATGGCAACGCAGCGGTGCTTGCATTGCACATGCCACCCGGCAACCCGGTTCAATTTTCGCTCGCTCACGAGCGCCTCGAATTGATCCACCGGGTCTGCGCGTCGAACCAAGGGTCGCTGGGATCCAATCTGCCACCGGGCATCCTCGAGACGGCCGCTGCCGTCGGGAAAGGCGAATGGTCACAGGCTCAGGCTCTGAGTGATTCCCTCTCCGCGGCGAGCGGTGGGGTGCCGGTTTCAATCGCCGAAATGGGGGGGGGACGCGTGAAGCGTTGCGCGATTAGCGGGCAGGTGGAACCGTCGCGGCGTGGCAATGCAATGTCGGAGCTCCAGGACAAGATCGATGCGGCCATGGTCGGCGATGCCCGAGGAATGGGCGTCTACCTGGATGGCGACGCGGCGCCAAGATATGCAATCGTCCCCAAGGCGCGCCCTCCATCCGAGGCCGCGCTTCTGGCGGCTGTCGAGGTTCTAACCGGCTGCAACCGCCAATACCAAAGCTGGACGTCGCGCAATCGGCGGGTCCTGGTCCGAACGGCAATCGCCGCTGGCTTGGCCGCGCTCTTGCTTTGGCCCGTCGATGATGCGGTTGACCTGCCCGCCTCGGTGGTCGCCGAGACCGCGCGCATTGTCACCGCGCCTTTCGACGGACAGATTGCCGAGATCGCGGTCGAGGATGGATCCCGGGTCGCTGCGGGCGAGACCCTGCTGATCCGAATGGACAAAACTCAGATCGACCTTGAATTGGCGGAATCGCGGGCCGCGCTCGCGGCCGCGTTGACCCGCAAAGACAGCTTGCGCGCGCGCAATGATGCCGCGGCGTTGCGTGAGGCGGAGATCGAGGCAGAACAGGCCCGACTGACCGTCGACGCGTTGGAGCAAAAGCGCGGATTGGCCGAGGTCTACGCGCCAATCGACGGAGTCGTACAGGCTGAAGAACTCTCACAGCGGCTTGGGTCCTTCGTAGGCCTTGGAATGCCGGTCTTGTCGATTCAGGGAGAGGCCGGCGTTGCGCTGGAAGTGGTAATCGATCCACGTGCTCGCGGCCGCATGCGCGAGGGAAATGTCGGTGAATTCAGGCCTGATTCCGCGCCCAGCCGGGTATACCTCGTGTCGCTGTCGGTGATCTCTCCCGCACCTGTTTTCGAGGGCCAGGCCGTCACTTATTTGGGGCGCACGAAATTGAATGCCCCGGACGACGGCGAGTTCCTGAAATCGGGCATGCAGGGCGTTGCGCATTTCGTCTTCGACGAAGTAGCGCTCGGGCTCTTGATTTGGCGCCGCCTGCGCGATTGGGCCCTGATCACCTTCTGGATCTGAAGCATCATTTCCTAACGCGAACCGGCCGAGGTCGCGGAAACGGTCAGGAACTCTGCATTGAACCGGTTCAAACCGGAAGCCAACGGGTTGACCGAGGCGTCGAAGAGTCGCTGCACGGTCAGCTCCGCAGCACCTTCGAATACCTCGCCGATGCGGATTGACTCCGGTTCGGCGAAAAGGTCGTGGCTCATCGCCGGCGCGTAGAAGAGCCGCGTATTGAAGGTCTCGCCCTTCGGATTGGCGTTGACGCCCGCCGTGTCCTCAATACGCAGCCGGTAGACATCGTCGGTCAGCCGGGTACCGATCAAGGCGACGCGTTCATCTGCAGCGAGGCCAAGTTCGCCGGTATCTGCCTCGGGCAGGGTTCCGGTCGGATCGTGGAAGATGCTCCCAGCCTCGAAGAACTGATCGAACCCGCGATCTTGTGCGATGCCCGCCTGCACCAGCGGGAATGCCGCGATCCATTGCCCGGCCGCGTCCGCCAACACATAGCGCGACGAGACGAATCCGCCCAATTCGTCGAATAGCTCGATCGACAGGCCCGCCCCGTATTCTGTCGTGCCGCTGTAGATCGGATCGATCAGGACAACCGGAAGGAACAGCGCGTCGTCGATGACCGAGAAATTTGGCGTCCGATCCACCTCTGGCGCCCCAGCGGGTATTGCGACGACAATCGCGGAATCCTGCAGCGAGATCGGACGGCCAGGCCCGTCCGCCAATCCTGGCGGCCCAGGGAATTCCGGCGGCGGATTCCCGACCAGCGGCACCGACCCTCCAGTCACCTGAGCGGTGTTCACCAGGTCCTCTAGGATCGGCGATGTGAACTGAACCTCGGCCTCGTAAACGATGGTCAGCGATTCGCCCGGCTGTAGAATTGGAACATTGATCTCGACCGCGGTGTCGCCCGGCTGGTCCCCATCGACCACAGCGCCGAGCGAAGGATCGGACAGGGTCAGATTCCCTGTCAGCACGATCCCGGCCGGGATTGCGTCGGTGATCACCAGATCGAATGCCGGAGCGGTCGCTGTGGCCAGGTTCTCGATCACGACGGTGTAGTTGAATGTCTGGCCGAGGAAGAGGTCCGTGTCCTCGACGCTCTTGTCGAGCACGATATTCGGTTCGACAACATCGATCACAGCATCGTCGTTCTCGGTACCCGAACCGAAATCGAGTGTCGCATCATCAATAAAGCTGTCGCCTTCCGCGTTGCGCGCATCGTCTTCGACCCGGATCAGTGCATCAACAATCAATGTGTCATTGGCGTCCAGCACATTGTCCGCCGCATTCGTCACAGTACCCAAATCGATGACCAGCCGATCCGCGAATGTATCACCGTTGCTGTCTGTGAAGCTGGTGATCGGCGATGCGACCTGCGGGCCGGAAATCGTCGGCGTCCCGGTGACGAAAACGCCCAAGAACGAGAACGCGCCGTCCAGGGGTAGCTGATCGGTGATTGTCAGATCGGCCTCGCCTTCCGGCAGGTCGATCTGGAACCGGTAGACGACGATCTCGCCGATCGTCAAATCCGGCGCGGCCGGATCGAAGAAACTGGCGCCGGTTTCGGTAACGGATGTGGTGAAGACCGACTTATCGAAGTCCGGGCTTCCGGTCGGCACTGCTTCCTCGTCGATCAGCGGATCGGCCGGATCGTTTGGATCCGAAGTCGTGGTCCGCTCGGTCACGAAGCCCGGATCGCCGGGCTCGAGCGGCGAGGTGTCGAACGAGACAACGCGTGCGGTGTTCTCGACATCGAGGCCGAACGAGAAACCATTGGTCACAACTGCATTGTAAGTGATCGTCAGGGTGCCGCCCGCATCGAGTGCCGGCGCGGTCAGGGTGAAACCCAGTGTGCTGTCCGGATTCGCGACTTCGGTTGCGGTGCTGCCATCGGACGAGACAACACTGCCCGAGACCAGCGACAGCCCCGCATCCTGAAGAAGATCTTCGACCACGATGTCGAAAGCAGGTCCCGTGCCGGTGTTTTGGATGGTGATCTGATACGGGATCACATCGCCTGCATCCACTGGACCAGCCTCGGTGGTCGATTTGTCGAGCGCCAGAACCGGCTCGACCACCTCGACGGTCTCGCTCGCCTGGGTCGGGTTGGCAGGATCGGTCAGCTCGGTCGTGGGGTCGTTGGGGTCGAAGGCTTGCAGCGTGGCCGTATTGGTCAGTTGCGCCCCGGCCGTCGCCGCCGCTACGTCCGCCACCACGCTCGTCACCTGCAACACGATCTGGCGCAGAT
>Ga0224508_10000114_pt1 | contig 82426 bp, 86 predicted proteins | sample SF_Jan12_sed_USG_4_FD_170157 | JGI IMG/M metagenome (GOLD analysis project Ga0224508, IMG submission 170157) | Sediment microbial communities from San Francisco Bay, California, United States - SF_Jan12_sed_USGS_21 | ecosystem: Environmental > Aquatic > Marine > Sediment | place: USA... | reverse complement strand
CGGAGAATTTGGTGGGCCCGGTAGGACTCGAACCTACGACCAAGGGATTATGAGTCCCCTGCTCTAACCAACTGAGCTACAGGCCCACGGGCGCGGAATTCTATCAGGTTTATCAGTCTTCGAGCAGGAAGCTGCGCAGTTGTTCGGAGCGACTGGGATGCCGCAGCTTGCGCAGTGCCTTGGCTTCAATCTGCCGGATACGCTCACGGGTTACGTCGAACTGCTTGCCGACTTCTTCCAGTGTGTGGTCCGTGTTCATGTCGATACCAAAACGCATGCGCAGCACTTTGGCTTCGCGTGGCGTCAGACCGGCCAATACGCCATGAGTAGTCTCACGCAAGCCTTCGTTTGTGGCCGAGTCGATAGGCGAGTCGACGGCGGTGTCTTCGATAAAGTCGCCGAGGTGTGAATCCTCGTCGTCGCCGATCGGGGTTTCCATTGAGATGGGCTCCTTAGCGATCTTCAGTACCTTGCGGACTTTGTCCTCCGGCATCTCCATGCGCTCGGCCAGCTCGTCCGGTGTTGGTTCGCGGCCGATTTCCTGCAGCATTTGCCGGCTGATGCGATTGAGCTTGTTGATCGTCTCGATCATATGTACCGGAATACGAATAGTTCGCGCCTGATCGGCGATGGAACGCGTTATGGCCTGCCGTATCCACCAGGTGGCATAGGTCGAGAACTTGTAGCCTCGCCGGTATTCAAACTTGTCGACGGCTTTCATCAAACCGATATTGCCTTCCTGGATCAGATCCAGGAACTGCAGACCGCGATTGGTGTATTTCTTGGCGATAGAAATGACCAGTCGCAGGTTGGCCTCGACCATTTCCTTCTTGGCACGCCGTGCCTTCGCTTCGCCGATCGACATCTGCCGATTGATTTCCTTGAGCTCGGTAACGGCCAGATGATTGATGGTTTGTACCAAAATCAGCTTGCGCTGTGCTCGCAGAATATCCGGGCGCAGTTTGGCCAGTGTCGATGAATGCTTTCTTTTGGCCCGTATATGTTTCTCGATCCAGTTGAGGTCGGTTTCGTTTGCCGGGAAGCTGGCGATGAAATCTTTGCGTGGCATTCCGGCATCACGAACACAGTGCCGCATGATCAGACGTTCCTGACTGCGGATCATGCCGATAGTCTGACGCAGGCTATTTACCAACAACTCAAAAGTTTTCGGCGCCAGCTTGAGTTCCATAATCTGATCAGCGATTTTTTCGCGTGACTTAAGGACTTTCGGATCACGTGTGCCGCTTTTCTCGATGGCGCCTATCAAACGGGTATGTGCCCGCTTCATTGTCGCAAAACGTCGTTTGGCTTCCTCCGGGTCGGGTCCAACGTCCTTTTCCTCTTCTTCCTCCTCTTCTTTCTTGGCGTTCTTGTTATTCGAGGCCGCCGTATTCACAGGTTGCGCAATTTCATCAGGCGCGTTGGGATCGATAAACCCGGTCAGCAGTTCATTGAGTCTTTTTTCACCAGCATGTACTTCTTCCCAAATACCAATCAGGATTTCGGCAGTACCCGGTAGCATCGCTACCGCATAACGGACTTGGTTGAGCCCCTGTTCGATCCGCTTGGCAATGCGAATTTCACCTTCGCGGGTCAAAAGCTCGACAGTTCCCATTTCACGCATGTACATGCGCACCGGATCAGTGGTGCGACCAAACTCACTGTCGACGGTGGCCAGGGCAGCAGCAGCTTCGGCTGCATCTTCATCACTGTCTGCAGCCGGCGCATCGGACAGCACAGTCGATTCATCGTCAGGCGCTTTTTCGTGTACAGTGATACCCATGTCGTTAATCATGTTAACGACGTCCTCGATCTGTTCAGGATCGACAATTTCATTAGGCAGGTGATCGTTGACTTCCGAATAAGTCAGGAAGCCCTGTTCCTTGCCGCGTGCGATGAGCAGCTTCAGCTGTGACGCGCGGTCCTCGGCGACGCCGGGTCTCAATGGTTCAGTTGCTGCGGTTGTTTTGCGGCTCACTCAAATTGCCTCTTGACTAATGTGCAAAGTAACGGACCAGTATATCGGAGACTTGACCCTGCCTACAGCGCTCTTTCGCCGTCTGCGGCCCCGGTGGAGCCCCCACGGTCCCGTAACAACCCCTGGAGCTCGTGTTTCTCGTCCGAGCTCAGCCCTTTCTGGTGGGCTTTGGTCAACAATTCGTCTGCCCGGCGGCGGCTGGAATCCCGCGCCACCAAATGTAACAAACTGTTACGAACTTCCTCCAAAGCCCCATCTTCCTCGACCAGCAGATCGCTGGCCGCAAGGGTCGCCAGATGCCGTCCGACCGTATCTTCCCGCCATCGTTCCAAAACCGCCGCGGTCGTCAGGCCCGGTGATTGCTGCAACTCCTTCAGGAGACGGGTCAGCACATCAATCCCCGGCTGGTCGACGTCAAGCAATCCGGTCGGCACCTCTACCTGTTCGGCGATCTGAGGGTAATGCAACAGCAACGTGATCGCCTGACGAACCAGATTGCCACGGCCCGTACTAATACGATGCCGCTGCTGCCGCAGCGGTTTAGGCGCCACGCGTTTTGCCCCACCGAGCAAAGAGCGCAGACGCGGCGCATCCATCCGAACTGCCTGCCCGATTCGGTCGATCAACATTTCCCGATAAACGCCGTCGGGCAAACGATCGATCAACGGCCGCGCCAGTTCGACAAACCGTGCCCGACCATCGACATTGTCCAGATCAGTCTGATCGGATAGCTGACGAATCAGATATTCCGACAGTGGTAGCGCCTCAGCCATACGCTCCCGAAAACGTTCCGCACCTTCTGCCCGAACCAGCGAGTCCGGATCCTGTCCATCGGGCAGGAACAGAAAGTCGATCCTGCGGCCTTCACGCATGCTGGTCAGAGAATTCTCCATCGCACGCCAGGCGGCTTTCCGGCCGGCTCGGTCACCGTCGAAACAAAACACGACATTTTCGGAAATTCTGAACAATCGATCCAAATGCGCTTCGGTACACGCAGTGCCCAGTGTTGCTACGGCATTGCGGATGCCATGCTGGGCCAGCCCCACGACATCCATGTATCCTTCGACAACCAGTAGCGTGGAAATATCCCGCAACGCCTGGCGTGCTTCATGCAGTCCGTACAGCTCCCGACCCTTATGAAAAAGCGGTGATTCAGGCGAATTGAGATATTTGGGTTCGCCGTCCCCCAGGATACGACCACCAAATGCAATCACCCGTCCGCGGGTGTCGCGGATCGGAAACATCACGCGATCGCGAAACATGTCATAGCAACCGTCGCCACCCTGGCGCGGTTTGATCATCCCGGTATCCAGCAAATGCCTGCGTGCCGCCGCTTCGGCGCCGACCGAACAGACCAGACCGTCCCAGCGATCCGGCGCGTAACCAATTCCGAACTCCCTGACCGTATCGCCGCTCAAACCCCTGTCCTTCAGGTAGTCGACCGCAACCGTGCTTTTCTTGAGGTTTTGGGCGTAAAACGCCGCAGCCTCTCCCAGCGTGGCATAGGATTCGGCGCGTGGGCGAACGCGAGTCTCACCACCTTCCCGCGGGATCTCCATGCCAATCTGGCCGGCCAGGTCCTCGACTGCTTCGATAAAACCCAATCCTTCGAATTCCATAACAAAGCCCAGCGCGGTGCCGTGCATACCGCATCCAAAGCAGTGATAGAACTGCTTGGTTGGACTGACTGTAAATGACGGCGTCTTCTCTTCGTGGAAGGGGCAACATGCCTTGAACTCGCGACCGGCTTTTTGTAAACGGACACGCGAGCCGATGACTTCGGCTATGTCCGTCCGGGAAATAAGTTCGTCAATAAAATGTTGGGGGATTCGCCCGCTCATCATGCTGGGTCATGTTTTGCTGATCACAAGATATTTCTAGCTTAGTCGAAAAAAACACGGGCTGTGTGACGCCGTGTAAAGCTATGAACCGAGTGCCTTCTTCACCAGGGTGCTGACATCGCCCATATCCGCGCGTCCTGCGGCACGTTTTTTGATTTCAGCCATGACCCGGCCCATATCTTGCATGCCGCCGGCGCCGGTTCCAGCAATGACGTCGGCCACGAGTTGGCTCAGCGCGGCTTCGTCCAGCGGCTCGGGCAGATAGGACTGCAGGACAGTGATTTCGGCGGCCTCGATTTTGGCCAGATCCGGTCGGTCGCCTGCCTCGAATTGACGGATTGATTCCTTCCGCTGTTTCACCATCTTTTCCAACACTGAAAGTATTGCCGGATCGTCGAGTTCGATTCGTTCGTCAACTTCCCGTTGCTTGATGGCCGCAAGCAGCATGCGCAAGGTGCTCAGGCGCGGTTTATCCCCGGCGCGCAAGGCCTGCTTGACGTCGTCGGACAGTCTGGTTTTCAGGGAGGACACTGGTTGGAAAAACGGGATCAGTACAGACGCGTTCGCCGCTGGTTGTCGCGGGACAGGCGTTTTGCGTGGCGCTTCACTGCCGCGGCTTTCCGCCGCTTTCTTTCCTGAGTCGGTTTCTCGTAATGCTCGCGCCGACGTAGCTCCGTCAGGATGCCTGCCTTCTCGCAGGCGCGCTTGAACCGCCGCATGGCAGCATCAAAATACTCGTTTTCCTTGACCCGGACGCTGGGCATTCGATCACCTCAGTGAAGCACAAAAAAGGCCGTCTCCGGCCGAACGCGGTATTCTAAGGCCGGAAAATCGGAGAGTAAAGGGAATGAGGGTCCTGGGGATCGAAACATCCTGTGACGAGACAGGCCTGGCAGTGTATGACGACCAGGCCGGGCTGCTGGGTCATGCCCTGCACAGCCAGGCGGGGTTGCATGCCGAATGGGGCGGGGTCGTGCCGGAGCTGGCGTCCAGAGACCATGTGATTCGACTGATTCCACTGTTGCGGGAGGTTTTTTCTTCCTGGCCTGGTCCGGGTAAGGCCCCCCACCCCGGCCCTCCTCCCGGCGGGGGGAGGGGGGGACCCCCAGTTGATGGCGTCGCCTATACCGCCGGGCCCGGGTTGGTCGGGGCCTTGCTGACCGGCGCCGCATTTGCCCGAAGTCTCGCCTGGGCCTGGGGCATCCCGGCCATCGGCGTCCATCATATGGAGGGTCATTTACTTGCACCGATGCTTGAGCGTGACGCGCCCGGTTTTCCGTTTTTGGCCTTGTTGGTGTCGGGCGGGCACACCCTGTTGGTGCATGTGCATGATTTGGGGCGATACGAGATCTTGGGAGAAACCCGCGACGACGCGGTGGGCGAGGCATTCGACAAGACGGCAAAAATGCTCGGCCTGGGTTATCCCGGCGGACCGGCCGTCGCCGCATTGGCACTTTTAGGCAAACCGGGGGCCGTTGAATTTCCGCGCCCCATGACCCGACGTCCGGGGCTGGAGTTTAGTTTTAGCGGACTAAAAACCGCCGTGCTCAGAGCAGTCGAGCGTGCCGGTGACGAGGAACAAGCAAGAGCGGACATCGCCCGTGGTTTTGAAGATGCAGTGATTGACACACTGGCGATCAAGTGCGCACGGGCAATTGAACAAACAGGCCTGGGCACACTGGTTGTTGCCGGAGGCGTCGGTGCGAATGTGCGTTTGCGGGAAAGACTGCAACGTGAGTGCGAATGCTCTGGCGTCCGTGTGTGCTATCCGCGGCAGGAATTTTGTACGGACAATGGCGCAATGATTGCTTATGCAGGACTACAGCGTTTGCGTGCCGGCGCCGGTGATCCACCGGTTTTTTGGGCGCGACCTCGCTGGTCTCTCGATGAACTCAGTATGACCGGGTAAGACTATGCACACATCAGACTTTGGCGACACAATTTTTCTGACTGATCTGCGGGTACGCGCGATCATTGGTATCAACGACTGGGAACGGCGGGTGCGTCAAACCGTATCGGTGGATTTACTGATGCCCGCAGATGCACGTCGGGCTGCGCGTACCGACGATATTGCCGACACTGTCAATTACAAGGCAGTTGCCAAGCGTTTGTTGGCTTATGTGTCGGAGTCAGAGTTCCAGCTGGTCGAGACACTGGCGGAACGTATTGCTGAAATCGTACTCCAAGAGTTTGAGCTGCGCTGGATTCGCGTGAGCGTCCATAAGCCTGGCGCGATCCGTGGAGCAAAGGACGTTGGCATTACGATTTTGCGAGGCGATCTCACCGGGTCGGTAATCGCCGAAAAAAATGAGATATACGTGGGTCTCGGCAGCAATGTACAGGCCGAGCGATACCTGCCAATGGCCATATCGGCGTTGGCAAAACGTTTTGGCCCGTTGCGGCGCTCTGCTGTGTATCGCAATGCCGCGATTGGTTTTGAGGGAGATGATTTTCTGAATATGGTGATTGGATTTGAGTCGTCCGAAGATGTAGTGGCGATATCGGCCGCTCTGGGACGCATTGAACAGGAATGTGGTCGCGAACGCAGCGGAATGCGTTTTGCTCCACGCACCATGGATCTGGATCTGTTGATGTGCGGTCAACAGGTCCATGCCGGCCCGGAGTTTGTTTTACCGCGACCGGAGCTTTTGCGTCATGCCTATATCTTGCGGCCGCTGGCCGAACTCGCCGGTCCCATGATGCATCCGGTGGAAAAACGCAGTCTTGCTGAGCTGTGGCGCGACAGCGGTTTGGCCGATCACGAAATGACACAGGTGGATATCAGTTTCGAATGAACACCCGCCCGCTATTCGCGTTGCTTTTTGTCTTTGCCGCTGCCTGCGGTGGCGGCGGGGGTGGTGGCGGCGTTAACGCCGTTTTGCCGGACGGGTGTACGACGGCCGAGAAAAATCGCTTCGTCAATGATGTTATGCGGGATATCTATTATTGGGTTGACGAAATGCCCGCTGCCGATCCAACAGCGTTTGAATCTCCGGATGCCCTGCTTAATTTTCTTTTATTTGATGATCTCGATCGTTTTAGTGCGATCGCCGACGCGGCGACGGAAGACGCGTTCTTTTCAGAAAGCCAGTTTATCGGTGTCGGTATTGGAACATTGGTAGTCGGTGAAGATCAGCTCCGGGTGACGCAGACTTTTACGGATGGACCAGCGCGTGCGGCGGGTTTGGAGCGCGGCTTTTTTATACTGGAAATCAACGGCCAGACTATTGCCGAAGTTTTGGCGGGCGATGGTGTTTCCGCGGCTTTCGGGCCTGACGAAGTCGGAGCGCCGGTTGATTTGCGCTTCACGGATCTGGCCGGTACCGAAATGGAGGTCACGATATCTAAGGCGGTCGTTACGATTGATACCGTCTCGGCATCGGCGGTGTTTAGTGTAGGCGGCAGGCAAACCGGTTATCTCAAATTTCGCAATTTCGTCGAACCGTCCTTCGATGCTCTGGCAGTCGCGTTTACTGACCTTGCGGCGCAGGGCGTGGAAGAGCTGGTACTGGATCTGCGTTATAACGGTGGTGGTCTGATATCCGTTGCAGAGTTCCTATCCGGATTGTTAGGCGGACAGACTACTGCCGGCGAGATTTTCGCAAATCGGATACACAACACACAAAATAGCTTTCGTAATCTTCAGACGAGGTTTGTCGACGAAACCGATGCGTTAGATCTGACTCGTGTAGTTATCATCACGACCGGCTCGACCGCCTCAGCCAGTGAAATGATTATCAACGGTCTGGAGCCGTTTCTGGACGTGTTGCTGGTCGGTGACGACACATTTGGCAAGCCTGTGGGTTCCTATGGCTTCAGTTTTTGCAGCAGTGTTTTGCGGCCTATTTCCTTCGCCAACGAAAATGCAGTCGGTAACACAGATTTCTTTGCGGGTTTCGGTGTCGATTGCCCGGCCGAGGATGATCTTGAGCATGCACTGGGCGATCCGCTGGAGGCATCGCTGGCCGAAGCCCTATACGTCGTTGAAAACAACACCTGCTCCGCAGCGGCGCAATCACTTAAACAAACCCGCGTGGCAGAAAAACAGCGGCGTCCCCAAAGTTACGACCTGTTTCGGGGTCTTCATTAATGCGACGCGAAGTGTTTAGATCCGCATTATTGACTGCCACAGGGTGTCTTGTTTGCTGCGCAACAAACGCACAAACCATGATGCTGTCGACCGCCAGTGCTGACTATGTCGTCACTAACATTTTTAGTGATGTCGATTTTTTCAGCATAAATATCGAAATTGATGCGCCTCTCGCACCCGGTGTTTATGTTGACCCAGCCATAGTCAACGTCACTTATCAGGTGACGGGGAACTTGACCGCCGGTACCCCGTCAGACTTTCCAGCCTTTGATCTACAACGGAGCGTCACCGGCGCGGAGTTTTATGCGCAGGGCAGTTCGCTGAGTTTTGAAGTTAGTCAGGCGGCGGTACTTAGTGATGGTGTTCAGGCAGCCGAGTTGGTTGGAAGCGCAGTTATTCTGACGTTCAATGGCCGGGAAATTGACAACGGGCGGTTTCATCCGGCGCTACTGGAATTGAACGCCGATGGCACAGGACGTATTCAAAACTCAAACAATATCGTGACGCAAACCCCGTTGCTTAGTGTGGATTTTGGCGACGAATATATTAATGATCTGAGCTTCGACCCCGGCAACACAACGTTGATCACAGAGATCCCCGCGCCGGATATTCCGAATGCGATCTCTGGTGGCAGTGGTTCGATCTCGCCTGCCGCGTTGATCCTGCTGGCACTTATGGCCCGACGGCGTCGCGCCTGTCGAAGCGACAGACAGCTCTAAATACTGCGGCCACCATCCACGGCGATGATCTGGCCGGTGATGTATCCGCCATCGCGTAGCAAGAACAACACCGTCTCAGCCACGTCCCGCGGCTCACCACGACGTTTCAGAGCGGTGCCGGCAATGATTTGTTCGCGTAGCGCTTCATCCGAGCCCTGTTCGGGCCACATTATGGGTCCGGGTGCGACGCCGTTGACCCGAATGTCGGGTCCCAGTTCTCTCGCCAGCGAACGGGTCAACATATCCAGACCTGCTTTGGCGGCACAATAGACAGGATGGTGACGCAGCGGGCGTTTGGCATGGATATCGACAATATTCACGATTGCCCCGTTGGCCTTACGCAAGGCTGGCGCAGCGGCCTGAGAAAGAAACAGCGGTGCGCCCAGATTGGTAGTGATGAGATCGTCCCATTGATCTCGGTTTATGGCCCCTACCGGCGTCGGGTAAAAGGTAGACGCGTTGTTAACCAAACCATCCAGGCGGCCAAACTGTTCTACTACCGCATCGATCATGCCAGGCAATTCATCAAGGTCACGAAGGTCAGCCTGCAACGCCAGTGCTGAGTCGGGTCGTTGCCGGTTTAGTTCCATTGTAAGTTCGGCGGCATCATTGACCGAGCTGTGATAGTGCACGGCCACATTTGCGCCCGCCGCATGCAGGTGACGGGCGATTTCGGCGCCGATCCGTCGTGCGGCGCCAGTGACCAATACAACTTTTGTCTGCATAATTTGTCCCACTCACGGCCGTGTGCCAGATCCGGGGCCGTTCATTCTGCACAACGGGAGTGTAATCGTCGAATCCAGCTGGCCCAAACCTGACCGTGACGCTCAAAAACATAGCGAACGGCTGATTGCGCATCTGCGTCTACAGATCGATGCGGCGGATGGTTGGATGAGTTTTGCAGACTTTATGCGGGAGACGCTGTATGCGCCAGGTCTGGGTTACTACAGTGCCGGCGCGGATAAGTTTGGCGAAGCTGGCGATTTCATTACCGCACCGGAAATTTCGTCGTTGTTTGGTCATTGTGTGGCTGCTCAATGTGCCGGCATCCTGGAGCATGTTGGCGGTGACACGATAGTAGAAGCCGGTGCAGGCAGTGGGGCGCTGGCAGCCGACATTATTAGCGAGTTTCCGCCGAAGAAATACCGCATCGTCGAAGTCTCTGCCGATCTGCGGGCGCGTCAACAATCCCGGATAAAACCAGAAGACGTGGCGGCAGATGTGGACTGGTTGAATGGCCCGGAGGAAATCGATGCCTTTAACGGTGTGATTATTGGCAACGAAGTAATCGATGCGTTGCCGGTCGAGCGATTTCGGATTACCGCGAATGGTGTCGATGCAGTCGGGGTCGTGTGGAACGGCGCAGCCTTTTCGAGCATCACGCGACCGGCCGAGGAGACGTTGATTGCTGCGGTCCGTGAGGTGGAGGAGCAAATGGGCAGATCGCTGCCGCCAGGCTACTGTTCCGAAATACGTCCACAACTGGCGGCGTTTATTGCCGAATGGGCCAGCAAACTGCAACGCGGTGCGATGATATGGATCGACTACGGCTGCAGTCGTGCCGAATACTATGCATCCGACCGCGATCAGGGCACGTTAATGTGTCATTACCGTCATCGGGCACACGACGATCCCTTTATGTATCCCGGTTTGCAGGATATTACGGCCTGGGTCGACTTTAGCGCCCTCGCGCAGGCCGGTACCAGTGCCGGTCTTACATTGAGCGGCTACGCTACGCAAGCGCACTTTCTGTTGGGTTGCGGAATCGATCAACGTTACGACGCTATGCGACGTGAGGCAGAAGATGAGTCCCGGGTGCTTGAGCTAAATGAACAACTGCGGCGACTCATGATGCCCGGAGAGATGGGCGAACGCTTTCGCGTCATGGCATTGACGAGCGGTCTGGATCACGATCTCATCGGGTTTTCTTTTCGCGATCTGTCGGCGACCCTGTAATTAAATTAATAAATTACGATGGTAGACCCCTTTTCTTTTTCTTCACCGCAATATCAGCCACGCGATAAATCCACCGCCGACGATCCAGCAATACCAGGCAAACGCATAAAAGCGCTTTGTCTTGAGGAACCAGACAAAAGCTGCCAATGCGGCAAGACCGCTGATCAACGCACTGATCCCGCCGACGGCGATATAGGTGATCAGTGCCTCGTCGGCATTGCCCAGTTCAGGCAACAACAAAACGGCAGCCCCGGAAATAGCGACTACACCCAACAAGAATGAAAACTCTGCGGCCGCCGCCGGTGCCATTCCCAAGGCCAGTGCGGCAGCCACCGTAGAACCGCTGCGGGAAATACCCGGAAGAATGGCAAACGCTTGTGCGCAACCAATTAAAAGAGCGTTGCGCCAGGTGGGTTCGGTGGCTTGCCCCCCGGCGATCGTATAGCGAGTGCTCCAGACAATAAATCCTGTAATCAACAGCATTAATCCCGCAACGATGGGTGATTCGAACAGGGTTTCTATAAGTTCCCGGGCCAGTAGCGCAACCGCGATGGCAGGCAAGGTCCCGACGGCGAGTTTGCCAACATAGCGCCAGGCATCGGCTTGGCCGGTGAATGTGCCAACCGTCAGCCGCACGACCGATTTTTTATAAAAAATAAGAATGGCAACCAGGGTCGCCACGTGTACGGCTACTTCAAATACGATGCCACCACCGGGTTCAAAACCCAGCAGCTCCTGCATCATCACCAGATGACCGGAGCTCGAAACCGGAAAAAATTCGGTGAGCCCCTGGACGAGACCTAAGACAAAGGATTCAAGCCATTCCATCGGCGCGCATGGTACATGGAATGAAGGGGTCCCGCTCGCCGGGCGCGGGGTGACGACGAGCTAAACCGATTAATAGCAGCGGCAGTATCCTAATCGGGCGATTTACGGATCGCAGCCACGCGCGCTTGATGCAGTCGGGTACCGATTGCCTCGCCTTGCAGGCCCTCGGTGTCGATGTCGTTGGCGCTGATGCGGCTGGCGGTGGCCAGCGCCTTGCGTAACAACTCGGCCTGTGGATAGCCGCGATTCTCCATCCCCAGGCGCCCACGTGCATCCGCCTCGCATGCAAGCAAAAATAATTCAAACCGCTCGGGACGACGGAAAGCATCGCATTGTTCAAGCAGGCGAATGACAGTGTTCGCACGCATCTCCATTGCGCGATGACAGCGACCATGATCAAGCGCAACGATTTGCGCCAGTTCGCGGTGTTCATTGGGAACACGCAACCGGTCGCACAGCTTATTCAATAAATCTATTGAACGTTGCTCATGACCCCGGTGGCTGGGCCATTCCGCTTTTGGCGTCGAGCCTTTGCCGAGGTCATGGGTGAGCGCAGCGAAGCGAACGCGTGTGTTGGCGCTTAATTGTGCTGCCTGCTCCAGAACCATCAGTACATGACGCCCAGTGTCGATCTCCGGATGCCAGCGTGCTGGCTGTGGCACGCCAAACAATGCATCAAGCTCGGGATAGATCACGGCTAACGCGCCACAATCGCGCAGCACCTGGAAGAAAGTCGCCGGGTGAGCGGTGCTCAATGCCTTGAGCGTTTCCTGCCAGACTCGCTCGGGTACCAGCGCATCGACTTCACCGTCTTTTGTCATCTGTGTCATCAGCGCCATGGTTTCGGTGGCGACTTCAAAACCCAGATGCTTGAAGCGTGCTGCAAAACGCGCGGTGCGCAGCACGCGCACCGGGTCTTCGACGAATGCCTCCGAAACATGACGCAGTTTCCGGGCGCTAATGTCGTCAGCTCCGCCATGCGGATCAATGGGCTGACCGTTCTCGTCCTCGGCAATGGCGTTTATTGTCAGGTCACGACGCGCAAGGTCCTGTTCCAGCGTGACATCAGGCGCGGCGTGTAAAACGAAGCCGTGGTATCCACGCCCGGTCTTGCGTTCGGTTCGCGCCAGCGCGTACTCCTCGTTTGTTTCGGGATGCAAAAATACGGGGAAGTCGGCGCCCACCTGGCGAAAACCGCGGTCCAGCATTTCCTGCGGCATGGCGCCAACAACCACCCAGTCGTCGTCACCAGCTGGTTCACCCAGCAAGCGGTCACGGACGGCGCCACCCACGCGATAGATCTTCATGACGGCATTCTAGCAATGGTTGCGTGCTGCCAACGTGATATCTTGCGTGACATGCGAATTGGCGTACTCGCACTGGCGGTCGTACTGGCTGTGCCACTGGGCGGTTGTACGCGTGCTGGCTACTATCTGCAGTCTGCACGCGGTCAACTCGACTTGCTTTCTCGGCGGGTCGCAATCGAAAAGCTGATCGAAGATCCGGAGACGTCCAACGAGTTACGCGACAGGTTGGTGACGGTCAACGCGATCCGTGAATTCGCTTCTGCCGAGCTGGGACTGCCAGACAACCGCAGTTATCGTGGTTATGCGGACCTGGAGCGTGCCTATGTGGTCTGGAACGTCTTTGCGGCGCCGGAATTCTCCGTCGAGCCGGAGAGCTGGTGTTTTCCCATAGTCGGTTGCGTTACCTATCGAGGCTATTTCAAAGAGCACAGCGCGCAGAAGTTCGCAGCCCAACTGGCAGCGGACGGTCTGGATGTTTATGTGGCCGGTATCGCGGCGTATAGCACATTGGGTCGTTTCGCCGACCCGGTGTTAAACACCATGCTCTCAGGTGACGATCTTTATCTCGCCGGTCTGATTTTTCATGAACTCTCGCATCAACTGTTCTATATCAAAGACGCGACAGAATTCAATGAGAGCTTTGCGATGCTGATTGAAGAGGAAGGCGTTCGACGTTGGCTTGTGCATAATGAAAACGAACAGGCATGGGATGGCTGGCTGGCGCGCCGCGTGCGCGCCGAGCAATTCAACCAAATCGTTTCGCTGGCGCGGGAAAACCTGATGGCTTTGTATGCGACGGACATTGATCCGGCGCAGATGCGGGCAGAAAAACAGCTTGTAATGGCGCAGCTAAAAAAATCGCACGAGCGTCTGCGTACCCAGTGGGGCGGTCATTCCAGCTATGAAGGCTGGTTTGCCGGTCCGCTGAACAACGCACAACTCAGTTCGGTGGCCACCTATACCTTGCTGGTTCCAGCACTACGGGTGTTGTTATCTCAATCGGCTAATGACCTGGCGATTTTCTATCAACGTGTGCAGGAAATCGGTGCCTTGCCTGTAGAAGAGCGCGAGCAGATCCTGCAGAAACTAGGTGCCCGTTCCGGGCATTAGACTGTTGTGCGACGGTATTCATCGAGACGGCTACGGCTCGAAGTGCGGCCGAGTAACCGCGGAATAAGTAGCGCGCTGGAGACCGGTTTTATGCCCAGCTTTTCAAACCCGTTGGTGTCGCAAATGCTGTTGATTGTCAGCGAGCGGAAGTTGTCCGTGGAGAAAGGCTTGCCTGGGATAAAATCCATAATGAAGGCCTGTATTCTGGCCAAGCCATCGGGAATGCCTACTACGCGTCGTCGCAATCCGAGCGAATCGGATATCAACGCAATAACCTCTCTCAAGGAATACACTTCCGGGCCGCCGAGCTGAAAAGTCTTGCCATAGGTTCCCGGGTCGTCTACCGAGCGGGCGTAGGCCACAACCACATCGCCAACATAAACAGGCTGTACTCGGGCATTGGCACGCGGTAGTGGGAACAGATACAACGGCATTCGCAGGAGTGCCGCAAAACGATTCACGAAAGAATCGTCCGGACCAAAAATCACCGAGGGCTGGAAGATAGTCCCGTCGATATCCTGTGCTCGACGCACGATCGACTCGGCTTCGCCTTTGGTTCTCAGATAATGACTGGGTCCTTCTTTTGCATCGGCTTTTAGTGAGCTCATATACAGCAGTCTGCGCACACCGGTTTGCTGACAGGCCGCGACTATCTTGCCCGTTAGCTCCACGTGTGCGCGTTCAAATCCCTTACCGTCGCGTCCGCGCTCATTCAGGATTCCCACCAGATTCACTACCACGTCGCAGCCGCTGACCTGGTCGCGTATGAACTCTGAGTTGTAGACGTCGCCCTGCACTATGCTTACTGTCGGTAGAACTTTTAGTGCGCGATGACGTTCCGCATTGCGGGTCACCAGGCGAACACGCCAGCCTTCATTTGCCAGTCGTGTAGTCAGATGACCACCGACAAAACCGGTTCCGCCAAAAAGGCAGATGTTACGTATATTCATGTTGATCAGGCCCGAATCGCCTAGTTCGCGCTGGTCGGTACAGGCGGCATGATTGCGGCCAGACGTTGCGTCTCGCCAGTCAGCCGCCAGTGGAAAATGACGTCTGCCGCGAGCACACGACGCAGATAACCACGTGTTTCGGTGTATGGCACCAACTCAACCCAAATATCAGCCGCCATTGCCTCGTCCTTAGGCAGCCAGCGGGCGACGCGATGTGGGCCAGCATTGTAAGCTGCGGTGGCCAGAACCTGGTGGTCGTCGAATCGCGCATACATGCGATCGAGATAAAATGTACCCAACGCGATATTGTCTTTTGGATTTAGCAGTGTGTAGCGGCCGCGGTAGCGCATCTTGGCCTGGCGTGCCGTCATCCGGCCCGTGTCGGGTGTTACCTGCATCACGCCGAGGGCACCGGCCGTAGAAGTTACATCTGGCATGAACAGGCTTTCGCTGCGGGCAATGCCAAATGCCCAGGTAGTGGGCAGGCCAAGTTCTGTTGTGTGTGTCTCGAACAACTCCCGAAACGCCATCGGGTAGCTTAGCGATAGGTCATCGCGTATGCCCGCCCTGGCAGCAGTTGAAATAGCACGCGAGTGCCAACCCCATCGGCTCGCCAGTATTGCCGACTGCGCTTTCTCCTGGCGGTTTAGCGCCTTAACTGATTGGTCCCACTCGGATCGTCCCTTGCCATGCAATTCGACGAAAAACATTTCTCTCGCGCGCACGAGACCATCAATTGTCTCGAGTCGTAGCAACAAGGCTTCGTCAGGCAAAGCGGGCACATGATTGTATTCGTACGGTGTGGCCAGTCGGTCGGCGGCCAGGAACTGGTAGTAGCCACGTGATTGGGATAGCGACGCGTAAACGCTGGCGGCCTCATCGCTGCGTCCACTCGCCTCCAACGCCCGCGCCTGCCAGTATTGCCACTTGGATTCGCCTTTGTTGTCGTTGCTCATGGCCGCGATCGCCTGCAGTAGACCGAGCCAGTCACCGTTGCGCAAAGCAATGCGTACGCCCCACTCCAGCAACGTGTCGTCGATCATGTGGCGTTCAAGCCCAAAAATTCGCTCCTGCGCCTGTGGCAAGTGATTACGTGCCGAGGTGAGCGCGAGACTGCGAATAACCGAACGGCGTTCGGAAGCATCAAAATTGAACGCGGTTTCGATTCTGGACCAGGCCGCACTGGCAGCATCAAAGTCGGAACGCGCCAGGCGCTTCACGCCGTATATCAAGAGCTCTTTATTGTTGTCCGTGTCGGCAAGACTGTCTGTTTTCGACAAAGCGGTTGCAGGTCGGTGACGCATGCGTCGCCATTTTTGCACCAGTTCCTGGTCCTCGTCTTGCATGGGCTTGGCCAGCCAGGCAGCCAACTCGAATTTTCGTTTTTTCAGAGCAAGCATGATGCGTTCGCGTCGATGCTCGTCGTCAATCAGTCCTTGTTGCTCAAGCGCATCGAATACCGGATCGCATTCTGTTGCCCGGCTTTTCCCACTCATCCAGTAGGCCAGCGCATCTGGCGCAAACCGACTGTCGGGGCCTGTACGAAGCCGTGCTGTCAGTGCCAGGCACGCGAGGATTTCATCGTCGCTTTGCGCGTACTCGGTGTCGTAAACCGCGAGGTACTTGCTCCATTGGCCACGCGCCGCCAGAGACTTGGCCCAGCGATAACGTAAATCCCGAACAGCCGACGAACCGCTGTGATTGGAGACAAACTCGTCGATCTCGGAATCGGCGATCTTGCCTACTTGTGAGCGCAGCCAGGCGGCTTGGAGATCCGGGTACAACGGATAATCGGCAAGCAGCAGCTGGTTTTGCCGAATTGCGGAGGCATCGCCATCGAGGGCCCGCTGCCAGGCGTCACGAAAGGCGTCTCGCTGGTCTTCGAGGCGTTGGGGCCAGTTTGCAGTGGCCAGCTGCGGCAGCAGCAGCAGCAGGGCGGCGATCAGGGCGCGGTACATAATCCCTCTAGCTTAGCGAATGAAACGGCCCACACAAGGGCCTCAGTTCACATTTTTATGCGATATTCCAACAGTTTAGCAACAGACCCGCATTATGTTAAACTCCAGGGACTCTCCCTAGTCGTCCGGTCCCCCTCGGCCGGGCGACCTTTTTTTATCCACAGCCGTGACGTTGATTCCTAAAGAATCAGCAATAGTTGAGCGCTGCCACGACGGACAGTGAGCACAAGTGAGTCGGCGTCGGAAACCGCTTCGTTGAAACCCGCAACGCTGTCGACACGGGTGCGGTTTACCTTGGTGATAATGTCGCCACTTTGCATGCCGCGTCTTGCGGCGGCACTACCTGCTTCGACGTTTGTCACCAATACACCGTCGATGCCACGATACTTCCGGCTGTCGGGCAGTTCGGCCAACTCAGCACCTTGCAGACCGGCCGGTAGCTGTGCCGCTTTCGGTTGCTCTGCCTGGCCGCCCAGTACAGCGGTGAAGCGCTTGCGTTTGCCATCTCGAATGGCAACCAGTTTGACTTCGTCACCTATGCGTTTCAGACCGACGGTATTACGTAGCTCGCCGGCGTCATCAACCGCGGCGCCATCGAGTTCCACAATAACGTCGCCGGCTTCGACCCCGGCTCTGGCGGCTGCCGATCCCGGCATTACCTGTGCGACCAGCGCTCCACTTTCAGTCTCCAGTCCATAAGCTTCTGCCAGCGCTGGCGTCAGGGTGTAAATATTCACACCGAGCAAACCACGGCGTACTTCGCCGAACTCAATGATCTGCTCCATGATTGTCTGTGCCATGTTGATCGGAATCGCAAATCCAATCCCAAGATTGCCACCGCTATTGGAGATGATTGCCGAATTGATACCGATCAGCTCGCCACGCAAAGTGATCAGAGCACCGCCGGAATTGCCCGGGTTAATCGGCGCATCGGTTTGTATGAAATCTTCGTATGCGTCGCGGTTCAGTCCGGAGCGGCCCAGTGCGCTGACGATGCCGGATGTCACCGTGTTGGAAAAACCGAAGGGATTGCCAATGGCGACGACAAAGTCGCCGACTTCAAGTTCGTCTGAGTTGCCGAGCGGTATTTGATCCAGCTCATCGGGTTCAACCTGGAGTACTGCGATGTCGGAGCCGGCATCCGAACCGATAACCTTTGCGTCGAGCGTTCGGTCATCCAATAGTGTCACTTCGATTTCTTCCGCATTGCTGACCACATGTGCATTGGTCAGGACGTAGCCTTTTTCTGCGTCAACGATTACGCCCGAGCCGGCACTTTGGAATTGGCGCCGTTGTGGTTGCTCGGGGACATTAAAAAAGCGGCGGAAGAATGGATCGTCAAAAAAGGGATTATTCGCAACTTCAACGCTACCGCGGATCGCGATGTTCACCACCGAAGGCGACACTTCCTTGATCATCGGCGCCAGCGTTGGCACGCCTCGACCGTCCACTTCCAACGGCAGCGCAGCTTTCAGCGCCGGCACACTCAGTATTAGTAGTGCGGCTGCAAGGGTGACCCTTAGGCTCATGGGCTAGTTCTCCCGAAAAATAGACAGGTAATGGTATTCAAAGCGGGCAGGCCGCGGCAACTCTGGACTTGATATGAAAAAAGACAGCGAAACAGGGGCGATGGTTCCCACCAATCGCCCCTGTTGGCCTGTGGCCCGTTCAGTTAACGGTGACTTCGATTCGCTTCGGCTTAGCCTGCGGAGCCTTTGGAATGCTGACCTCGAGCACGCCGTTATTACTGCGCGCCGTGACCGCTTCCGGGTCTACGCCATCGGGAAGTGTGAAGCGGCGCAGGAACTTACCGCTGACCCGCTCTACCCGGCGGTAGCCGTCGTGCTCTTGTGCCTGGTCGGACTCGCGGGTTCCGCTGAGCGACAATACGGCGTCTTCGACCGCTATATCGATCTGGGCCGGGTCTACACCCGGGACATCCAGGTGTAATACAAAACGGTCCTCATCCTCACGGATATCGACGGCCGGTACCCAGTTGGTTGAGCAGTTTTCGCCGAAACCGCGAAAAATACGGTCGATCTCACGGTGGAGCGGTTCATAACGCATCAGATTCATTAGCAGGGTCCTCCAAGGGGATGAAATAGTGCTACCTGTGGATGTGGGGACCGCTCCGACTTTTTCAAGACCGGCTTGACATAAGGCGTCAAAAGCGCGGTGTGGCGAAACACAATATGTTGTGGTTTGTCTGGTGTGGAAGGGCGAAAAAAATAGTCCCAACTAATTCAACAACTTTTCCACAAGTTATTCACAATACACTGATTTTCAATAAGAAATTTGTTGGGCCCTCAAGCGTTTCTGGTCTTGACAGTTACCCTGACCGGCCCTAGTCTTAAACCCCGCTGCACAAGATGTTGTATCGCCGCCAGGCGGGCTACCAACAACACCCTGCAGCAGTGGGGAGGGCCGGCGATGCAGGGCCGGCAGACATTAAACGAACGAGAATCCTTGGGGACCCGCCTAGATGAAGACTGCGCTGAAACTTGCACCGACCGTTACAGAAATACCGTTTCAACCGGCCTCGATCGACATATGGGAGAAGAAATATCGATTGTGCAGCCGCGACGGCAGCGCAATTGATAAGACACTCGACGATACCTACAAACGTGTTGCCAGATCGCTTGCCGATGTCGAACCAGAGGATCGGCGCGAACGTTGGAACGAACGTTTTCTGTGGGCGCTTCGTCACGGTGCAATTCCCGCCGGACGCATCATGTCTAATGCCGGGGCACAGGAGCACAAACCAGCGACTTCGACTATCAATTGTACGGTCTCCGGCACCATCAAGGATTCAATGAATGACATTCTGGGGAAAGTGCATGAGGCGGGACTAACGCTGAAGGCTGGTTGCGGTGTTGGTTACGAGTACTCAACGTTACGCCCGCGTGGCGCTTATGTGTCTGGCGCCGGTGCGTACACATCGGGGCCGTTGTCGTTCATGGATATTTATGATCGCATGTGTTTTACCGTTTCGTCAGCGGGTGGCCGCCGTGGCGCGCAGATGGCGACATTCGATATCGGGCATCCTGATGTGGTCGACTTTATCCGCGCCAAGCGTGAAGACGGGCGTCTCCGGCAGTTCAATTTGTCGTTGCTGATCACCGACGAATTCATGCAGGCCGTAGCGGATGACCAGGAATGGTCTCTGGCATTTCCGATTTCAGAGTGCCAGCAGGCCGAAGAAAATCTGGATCTGGAGGATCCCGACCAGGTTATCTGGCGACATTGGCCAGACAACGAAAAGTATTTGACCAACAGCGAAGGCCTGGCAGCCTGCAAGGTTTGCGAAAAGATGCCGGCGCGTCGTATGTGGGATCTCATCATGAGCTCCACCTATGACTTTGCGGAACCGGGGTTTGTCCTCATTGATAGGGTTAATGAGATGAACAACAACTGGTTTGCCGAGAACATCCGTGCGACAAATCCATGCGGAGAACAGCCATTGCCGCCCTATGGGAGTTGTCTGTTGGGTTCGGTAAATCTTACGCGTTTCGTTCGCGAACCGTTCACCGAAAACGCTAGTTTCGACTGGCTAGAATTCAATAAGGTCGTGCGCATTTTTACCCGCATGCTCGACAATGTCGTCGAGATAAACGGGCTGCCGTTATCGCGTCAGCGCGAAGAGATCAAAGGAAAGCGCCGTCATGGCATGGGTTTTCTGGGCCTGGGTTCAGCTATCGCGATGCTGAATATGACCTACGGTGAGGAGGCCTCCATAGAGCTTACCGAGCGTATCGCCCGTGAACTCGCTTTGACCGGCTGGCAGGCCGCGCTCGAACTGGCCAAGGAAAAAGGACCGGCGCCTATCATGCTGGAGGAATTTACGGTTACCGAGGAGATGTTGCGTCAGCGGCCGAAAATGGCGCGGGATGGCTGGCGTGTAGGCGCCAAAGTACCGGGCCGGGTTTTGCACGCCCGTTACAGCCGGTACATGGAGCGTATCGCAGAAGTGGCACCGGAGCTGGTCGACGAATTGGCCGAGGTGGGCGCGCGTTTTACCCATCACAGTTCTATCGCACCCACCGGGACCATCTCGCTGTCGTTGGCAAACAATGCCAGTAATGGTATCGAGCCCAGCTTTGCCCATCACTATTTTCGCAATGTGATTCGCGAAGGCCGCAAAACCAAGGAAAAGGTCGATGTCTATTCCTTCGAGTTGCTAGCGTATCGGGAATTGATCGAAGCCAAAGCGGGGCCGGACGCGACCAGCGCGGAGGCTTTGCCGAAAAATTTTGTTACTACAGCGGACATTCATCCACGGGCACACGTCGATATTCAGGCCGCAGCGCAGCGTTGGGTTGATTCTTCCATATCCAAAACTGCCAATGTCCCGACGGACTATCCGTATGAGGACTTCAAAGACATCTATATGTATGCCTACAAAAAGGGGCTGAAGGGCTGCACAACTTTCCGATTCAACCCCGAGGCGTTTCAGGGTGTATTGGTCAAAGAGAACGATCTGAAGAACACGACCTACAAATTCACGCTCGAGAACGGTGACGTTCTTGAGGTCAAAGGCAATGAGGAGGTGGAATACGACGGTGACGTACATACTGCCGCAAACCTCTTCGATGCGTTGAAAGAAGGCTATTACGGCAAGCTCTAGGGCTTGTAACCGCCAACCCCATTAACATCAGACAAGATTTGAATGATATGAAACCAATCAAGATAGAGAGAAGCATAGTCGACTACAGTGTCGTCAGAGACGAACCAGCCACCGAGCAGGAAGCGCCGCCGGCAGTCGAGCAACCTGTCGTAGCAAAAACCAATGGGGCAGCGAAATCCAATGGAGCAGCGGAGACCAATGGAGCCACTGCACCGGACCCGGGCGAGGACACCAAGAGCACGGCCGATGTTATTCACATGCATGAGAAGGTCAATCGACCGGAGATGCTGGAAGGCTCGACGTATAAGGTTAAGACGCCTGTTTCAGATCACGCAATGTACGTCACGATTAACGACATCATTCTCAACTACGGCACAGAACACGAACAACGGCGGCCGTTCGAGATATTTGTCAACTCCAAAAATCTGGATCACTACCAGTGGATCGTCGCCCTGACACGGATTATCTCAGCGGTGTTCCGCAAAGGTGGCGACGTGACATTTCTGGTCGATGAGCTCAAAGCTGTATTCGATCCACGCGGTGGCTATTGGAAAGCCGGTGGTACCTACATGCCTTCGATTATTGCCGAACTCGGTCATGTGGTAGAAACCCACTTGCGCAAGATCGGGCTATTGCAGCCCCCTGAAATTGATGAGCATCGTCAGCGTCTGATTGACCAGAAGCGCGCCGAATATGAAGACTATAACCGGCAAAAAGACGCGTTTGCCGAAACGGTTTATCCCGAGGGTGCACAGCTATGTGTACAGTGCAGTACCGCTGCCGTGGTAATGCTCGACGGGTGCAGAACTTGTCTGAGTTGTGGCGATAGCGAATGCGGGTGAACCGCTAGGGCTAACGCGAAACGCGCATGATGTTGCGGGGAGGGGATGATAGTACGTATCTACCGTCGGCTCGCCTGATTTCAGCGATACGGTTTTGCTGTAAGGATCACAACGTCAAGGACTCATCGCCGATCCTCAACGTCTAACTATTCAGAAACGAAAATTCTTCGCCATCCAGGTAACTGAGCGCATCCCCCGCGATAATGTGCGCAGCACCCTGCAAACACTCCAGCAACGACGGATGGGGAAAGATCGATTCCATCAGGTAGGTATAAGGCAAGCTGCGCTCAATCATGATGGAGGCCGTGCCGACTATGGTGTCGGCATCTTTGCCGACGGCGCGAATGCCAACAATTCGATCATCACCCTCAGGTGCCACTATGAGCTTCACAAAGCCAACGGGTGGTTGAATGGTGTGGGCACGGTGATTTCTCCCATACGGATATTTTCCAACCCGAACCTCACCAAACTTTTGTCGTGCTTCTGTTTCCGTAAAACCCGCGCCTGCGATCATGGGAATGGTGAAAATTATAAAGGGCACATGATCCATGTTCTGCGGAACTGGTTGCCCAAGCATATGCGCTACGGCAAGCCTGCCCTCGGCTTGTGCGACATGCACCAGTGACAAATCAACCGGCGTGTTGCGATAACCAACGTCACCAACTGCGTAGATGTGGCTGACATTTGTCCGCATCTCACCAGTCGTCGGTATATAACCTCTTTTATCAAATTCAACACCGGCCGCCTCCAGGTTGAGTTCACTGGAACAGGCTTCACGGCCGACCGCAAGCAACACCACGCTGGTCTCGATATCTCCGGTCGTCAAATGCGTCGTTACGCTGGATTTATTGACAGTTAAGCTTTCGTAACGGCTTTCCGGAATAACACAAATACCCCTGCGGTCGAACGCTTTTTGCAGGAATGCCGAGACATCCGGATCTTCATTACCCAAGATGACCTTTTGCGTATCAACGAGATGAACCTTTGAGCCCATAGCTGAGAAAATGCAGGCGAATTCGCAACCGATTACCCCGGCCCCCAGAATAAGAATAGAGTCAGGAGAATGTGGCATGGAAGGCGCTTCGTCGCTGGTGATGACTCTTGATCCGTCGATATCGATTCCGGGAAAGACCCGTGGTCTGGTGCCCGTTGCAATCACAATGTTGTCCGCAGTGTAGGTCTCGCCATCGACTTCTACGTTACGAGCGTCAACAAAGCTGCCCCTGCCTTTGACGAGTCGAATGCCAAGGCGCTGGAGCTCATGATCGAGCATATTGGTTAGTGTGCCCGACGATTCGTGCACCCCGCGCTGAACCATAGAATAGTCTGGTTCTTCGTGTTGGCCGAACACATCTTCCCGAAAGTGGTAGTAAGTGTATTGCTGTGCAATTTCAAACCCGGCCTTTGATTTGAATGCCCCTTCAATGCCATAACCCATCAAAGGACCATCATTGATCATCGTGACGGTCTTGTTCGCTAGCGCGGCCTTTGTTGCGGCACTGATACCACCGGGCCCGCCACCGATCACCAGTAAATTTGATTGTTGCGTCACGATTACTACCTCATTTGTTGTCGTAGTTTATAGCTGACTGGCAACGATGCTGACAAGCGTATTCTTCCACCCCGCGGGCAGCGGCTCCTGCAGCTCTGCCGCGGCTCTGAAATCGGGATCGAACACCTTTGGGGGAAATGGGGTCAGAGTACATTTCCCAAATGACCGCTTGTGGCAAACGGTGCCGAGAGGCTGGGTGCCGGCACTGACTTATTTGACTATTTGTTTGTTGCGGGTTGGCGAGCCAGCGCCACCGTAGCGGGCAATGCCACGTGAGATTACTTCGGGCGCCCCGCCAAAGTAATTTGCGAGTTCGCTCAGCATTGCGGTTCCGTTTGAAAATGCACGAAGCCAACAACTTGCACACGGTATGCGAGGTGTCGGCTTATGAGGCAACCTACAGTTGTGGCTGGAAACAGCCCACTCCAGTCGTCCGCGACGATGCCGTAGAATCTCCTAAGGGATGGTTTTGGGCGGCCCGTTTGGCCGGCTCCGTCCAACTCAGCATTGTTCTTATTAGCAAGTTGACGTCTTAACGTCAAAGCGCTACCCTTTTGCGATGAGTGAATCTACCTTGAAAAGAGCTACCGTCTACTTTGATCCGCTCCTGCATCGTGCACTTCGTCTCAAATCGGCTGAAACGGATCGCAGCATTTCCGAGCTTGTGAACGAGGCTGTCAAGGCCGCGCTTGCAGAAGACGCCAGTGACATTGAAGCATTCGAAGTTCGGGAGAAGGAAGCAGACTATGCATTCGAGGACGTCGTCAAGGATCTGAAACGACGTGGCAAGATATAGCCTGCGGATAAAGAGGTCGGCCCGCAAAGAACTTGAATCAGTCGCCACGAAGGCAGATCGGCGACGCATTATCAGTCGAATCGAATCACTGGCTGACAATCCTAGACCCCCCGGAGCGTTGAAGCTGTCAGGCCGCGAGCGTTACCGCATCCGACAGGGCCGCTACCGTATTCTCTACACGATCGAGGATACGGTGCTGATTGTTCACGTAATCAAAATTGGCGATCGCAAAAATATCTACCGCAGCAAGTAAGCTTCTGCACGGAACGATATTGCTTCGTCGCGGTGCTCCTCGCAAAGACTACGGGCAAGAGGCATTGGTCTCTGATATCTTTGTTCGCTTAAGAGGAAAACGCCATGTCAAAGGTCAGGCAAACGCCAGGCGTCTACATCGTAGAGAAAGGCGCCCTCCCAAATTCCGTCGTTGAAGTTGCTACCGCTGTGCCAGCTTTTGTCGGCTACACGGAAAAAGCGGTCAACAAGGACAAGACGTTACACAACACACCTCGCCGTATTACATCGATGACCGAATACCACGATCATTTTGGTTCTGGTCCACCGATCAGCTATGCGCTAAGCGAAAAACCGGTGGGCTCGACTGCAGATACGGTCGTACGGCAAGGCGATAAAGAATACATACTCGAGCGAAAGAGCCAGGCATACAATCTTTACTGGAGCATGCTGCTTTTTTATCAAAATGGCGGAGGACCGTGCTACATCGTATCGATTGGCGACTACAGCGGCGCGCCTGAAGCGGACAAGTTGAAAGATGGATTTGAAACACTCGTCACCGAACAGGAGCCGACGATGGTCGTCGTGCCCGATGCCGTTTTGCTTGCTGTAGACGATTGTATCGGCGTTCAGCAACAGAGCATAAAACACTGCCGCGAGATGCAGAGCCGTGTCTCGATACTCGATGTTCATGATGGCTACAAGGATCGCGCAGAAGAGCCTGATTGCATCACGGCCTTCCGTAGCAAGCTCGGTAACGACGATCTGGACTATGCAGCAGCCTATTATCCCTGGATCGAGACAACGATTGTGCAAGACAGCGATCTGGGCGTTAAGAGCTTCGATAAGGCCACCCGCGCAACGCTGCAGGCACTAATGAAGGCAGAGCTGGGTATTGGCGAAACGCCGGAGCCCGGAAAGCAGGAACAGCAGGCCGAGCTGATCGGCAAACTGGATGGTAAAAGCTGGTCAGTAGAAGAACAGAAGGATATTGAAGCTAACGAAAAACTACTCAACAAGAGCCTGATCGCGATGAGTCCGGCGTATAAGAGTCTGTTGCACGCCATCAAAAGCTCGGTGAATCTGCTGCCTCCCAGCGGCGCTCTGGCCGGCGTCTATACGATGGTCGACAACACACGCGGAGTCTGGAAAGCGCCTGCCAACGTAAGCCTTAACGGTGTCATCCGGCCGGCCGTCAACATTTCGCACGACGAGCAGGAAGATCTGAACGTCACTCCTCAGGGTAAATCGGTCAACGCGATTCGTAGCTTCCCCGGCGAAGGCACCCTGGTCTGGGGCGCGCGCACACTTGACGGTAATAGCCTGGACTGGCGTTACATCAACGTGCGCCGCACCTTAATTATGCTGGAACAATCGCTGAAACTGGCTATCAAGACGGTGGTCTTCGAACCCAACGATGCCAACACCTGGATTACGGTGAAGAACCTGGCCAGAAACTTCCTCACCGGCATTTGGAAGCGTGGTGGTCTCGCAGGTGCCACGCCGGATGACGCTTTTAGCGTGCAAGTCGGACTCGGTGAAACGATGACACCCGACGACATACTGGAAGGAATCCTGAGAATCACCATTCTCGTCGCGCCCACTCGCCCGGCGGAATTCATCGCGATCACGTTCCAGCAACAAATGCAGAAAGCATGATCACTGCCTAGTCTGACATCAGATGTTCCCGTTCCCGCTACGGTTCTATATTCGAGCGGCCGGCCGCGGCCAGGACTTCTGCAATCCTTAGCGGGTAGTGATCCTGACCTTCACCCATTCTGCTTCGGTGTCGCTGTCGTCTTTGAATTTCACCTCGACCGTACGTCCTTCGCGGCAGTCGCTGTAACTGCCTTTCAGGTTCGTGAGTTTCAATTTGGAACGATCGAGCCAAACTTTGGTTTGTTTTGTGATCGCCACGGTTTTGTAACCGGATGATCCTTCGACGGTCATCGATTGGACCGCGGCGTCGTGGGATTTTATCTCTCCCATGTACGTATAGCCGTCAGCGACACTCACCCAGTAACCGATTGGAATATATCTCTCGGTCGCAGGATGGCCGTACACGGAACCGATAAAAGTCAATCCGAGCATTATCAAGACGCTTTGTAAGACTACTTTGGTCATGTTGATGCTCCTATGTTCCGACTAACTTGTCACGGGCGGCAGACAGTGCATCCAGCGCGTCGGCAATGTAGCCGCTGGTATGGCGGCGCAATACGGTATCGATTGCCAGTCTGGCCTGATTGAGCGATTTGACCGCGCTCGGATGTAGACCGCCGCCGACCAGCACCTGGATAGCATCATGGGTCTCTGCCGAGGCCCGTTCCAGCAGCTCGATCTTGCGCAGTCGGTTGGACCCGCGAATGTTTTCACTGCGTTGTATCAGATCGATGCTTTCGCGGATATTCTCAAGGCTGTTAATAACACGCAGAAAAGCGGCGACCTCAACGACCTGGGTCGCGTCCAAATTAATACCGCTGCCGGTCGCACCCGAAAGCAGCTGTCCGGCCGGCGAGTTATTGAACGACTCGCCATTATAGAAAGCGACTGCACCCTCGATGGTCTCAACGGAATTGTTGTGGAAAAACGGACCGGTATCGGCCGCCTCGATCAGGGTTGGTGTGTTGAACTCGCCGATACCAGGATTTCCAAAGCCGTCGTCCGGCGGATTCATTTGACCGGTCAAATCGGCGGGTTGGTCCGGCAGATCTTCGACACCAGTGTTGAAGTTGAGATTTCCCGCATCGCCAAAAATAACCGGGTCGCCATTAGCGCCGGCGTTGAAGTGACATGCGTTGCACTTGCCTAACCCATTATCGAGGAATATTTCCTGACCACGACGTGCGACATCGCCCGTCAAAGCCAGCGGCAGGTCGAGCTCCTCCTGCCGCCCCAGTGAAAGCTGAAATGTCTCGAGGGCATCGAGTTCGGTTTCCGTTGGTAATCGAAAATCGACATCGGCAATACGATTAGTGGAAAGCGTGAAATGCTGAATCACTGCGCCCACGGCAAACGATCGCAAAGTGCCATCGCCGGGAGCACCATCACCGCTCCAGCCGGTGCGTGGACCGTCCGCGCTCGCTATAGATGTCGGTAGTGCCAATGTATGTGGAATGCCGCGCATGTTGAAGTTGTTGGGTAGATCACCAAACCCGTCCTGGTTTTCCAGTATCAATGCAAATTTTCGCATCAATTCCGGGTTTTCAAAATTATCCGCCAGGTTTGGGTTGGTCTCGGCTACAAAGAGTGGATCATCCGCTGGCAATGTCGCAATAAACGCCGGCGACAAGGCAAAATTTTCTTCAGCTCTATGACACGTGCCGCAGGTGCGGCCATTACCAGCAAATGTTTCGTTAAAGAAGATGTCCTCGCCGAGTCGTTCCAGATCATCTTCAGGTGGTGGTACTGTTTGGCACCCGGTGATAGAAAACGCTCCCACAATAGAAGCGACAATAGCACCAGTCAGCCGGCGAACTTCCATTACAAGCCTCCTTTTTCGATCGGAACCGAAAAACCTGAGCAGGAGCCCCAAGGCACTACTAAGGGTAGCTGAAAATCGGCGTATAACAACCGTTCTGAAAGCGATGCCGGGCACACTGAATGACCGGTGCTAACGAACAAGCGGCATCGTGCGGCGAATCAGGGCGTGATGGTGACGGGCGTTTTTTCACGAACGGCCAGCCAGATTTCCTGCATTGCGGTGTTGCTCACGCCGATACAGCCATCGGTCCAATCGCGATTGCGATAATCCTCGTATGGCGGTTGGGCATCATTTGGGTAACCGTGAATCATGATCTGGCCGCCCGGTTTTACGCCGAGTCGCTCTGCAGTACGAAGGTCCTCTTCGCTGGGATAGGAAATCCGCATTGAGAGATAATACTCACTGTCGACGTTTTTGAAGTCGATAGCATATGTACCTTCGGGAGTGCGCGAATCACCCTGGCGCCATTTATGGCCGCGGGGTTGACCGCCAAGCGAGATGCGAAAGTTCTTCTCGCGCCCATCGGCCAGCACCATCGTCAGCCGGCGTTTCGATTTCTCCACCAGGATCTTTTTCGCAGGCGTGCGATCGAAGCGCGTGCGCATGTTGTCTGCCGAATCGGCCAGCGTAGTGAGCGGCAAGACCAGCGCTGTCAGGAGAATCGATTTGTACTGGATCGTGGACACGACGTTGATTGAAGCCAAGATCTGTGAATTTGTCTAGTCCGGATGGCTATTGCAATGCAGCGAACTGTGCCCGGGTGAGATTCTCATGACCGGTCGCGGTGATGTGAATGTCGTCTTCTACCCGTGCGCCGCCAAAGGGCCGAAAATCTGCCACCCGATCCCACGCGACCTGTTTGCCGGCATCGCTTGCCCGTAACTGTTGCAACAGCATGTCTATAAAATAAAGACCGGGTTCTATCGTGCAAACTGTTCCGGGCTGCAAGGTTCGAGTCAGCCTGAGAAAGGGATGATCATCGGGCGGTGGGCGTTGTGTTCCCTCTGGCGTTGCCTGATGACCGCCCACGTCGTGTACCTGTGCACCGATGTAATGCCCCAGTCCATGCGGGAAGAATGTTGCCATGATGCCCAGCTCTACCGCTGTTTCGGCGCTACAGCCTAATACCCCATGCTCGATCAGCACTGCGGCCAGCAGCGTATTGGCCTCGAGATGCAAATCGACATAGTCGACACCCGGTTTTGCCCGTTCGCAAATTGTTTGCTGTGTGCGATCCAAAGAATCGATTAAGGCGGCGAAAAAGTTGTCCGCCGTACAATACGTGCGCGTGATGTCAGCGGCATAACCGTTAAATGCGGCACCAGCATCGATCAGGAACGCCTGCGGTGAGTCGTGGTCGTGTTGATACTCACAATAATGCAGCACAGCACCATGGCCATTGAGTGCGACAATATTACCGTAGGGAAGCTGATCGGGATCCTGACCACAGGCCCTGCAGTAGTCCATATGGATTTCAAATTCCGATGCCCCACTACGAAAGGCTTTTTCGGCAGCACGATGTCCCTGTACGGCTATCGCATTAGCGCGCCGCATACATTCGACTTCGTATTCGGTCTTTGTGGCACGGGCAAAATGCAGCAGGTTGATCAGTGCCGGGGGGTTGAGCTCGCCCAGACTGGCAATGTCGGCCGGCACCGTATGATCGGCGATTAGAGCGATCCGACCGGGCAGATCAGACAATGCATCCCTAACCTGCTGTTCGCTGCGTGCAATGCGCAGGTCAAACTGAGCCGGCCAGTATCCCTCCGGATCGGCTGGTGGTGAGTGCCAGTAGTCTTCCGGTTGCAGATAAACGAGTCGCGGCGTGTCGCTGCGGCCTACCACTATGGCGCCGCCCTGATGATCCGGCAGCGGCACCCAGGTCTTGAAGTGCGGGTTCGCACGGAACGGGCAAAAGCTGTCGTCGAGAAACACCGGGTGGGACTTGCCCGAGTAGACAATCAACCAGTCGTATTCGGTAGTGGTGAGGGCCTCGGCATGACGTGCGTGCAAGCTTGCATGGTGCGTCAGATAGAGTTCCGCTATACGGTCATTCATTGTCTGTTATCCCGACGGTGGGATTTCAGATGATATGACGAATAGGCCGAGCGGCCCAGGAAACGATCAGGCGTGTTCGACGGAATAGCTGATGTGAGCTCTGAAATTGAGCTCGTAGTAGCATTTTTGCTGACCGACCACGCTGGCGTTGCGCCAACCATGGCAAAGTCGTCGACCGCTAAACTCGTTACGACCTTCGTCGGTGGCTGCCAGCAGGTCATCCTGCAAATCGAATCCACCGTCAACGCAATCAGCGTTTTTGCAGCGAAAAACGAAATATGCTCTGGACTGCGGTCCGAAACTTCGATTGTTCAGACTTGGCTCGACATCGTTGTCCGGGCCAGTGATAGTCAGATTGATCGCCAGATGACTAATCCCCGGGAATACATCGGCAATTTTTTTGGCAACTTCGAGTTCAGTTAATCCCGAGACTTCAGTTGCCTCGGGCAACTGCTGCGGTTGCTCCTGCTTTCGGAATTTTTTCAGAAACTCAAACATCGACCCAAACCCTGTTGACAAGCCCGGCGCATACCGCCGGGTTGCCGGTATATCCAGAGCATTACACCTGAGAGTAGGGAACGTGCCTGTGACGAGCCGCACATTGTGGGACTGGCATCCGCTGAGCGGAAGCGGCTCTTTCGTGGCAGCCCCGCTGCCCGAACAGCCTTATGGGCTGTGTGAGGACCGGTGGCTTTGCGTCCCCGCCTCTCGGTGGGTTTGCCCTGGTCACGCGTGTCTGACGACACGATGAGCTTTATTTATACAGGAATGACCCGGTTTGGGCGTTGATGGTAATCACACAATCGGGCCCGGAAAAGAAAAAAGCCGCATCCTGTCGGATGCGGCTTTTTGTGTATTTAACTTAAGACCCTAGCCGCGTCGGCGCATGAAGCCCAGACCAAAAAGACCGGATGCAAAGAGCAGCAGCGGTGCCGGGATCGGAACCACCTGAATGCCGATATCGATACCGAGGGCGTTTTCGGTGTCACCACCCCACAGGAACAGTTCGTTGTTGGCAAATGAGTTAAACGGACCACCGAAGGTTTCCGCGGCAAACGTAAGGGTGCCCACGCAAGGGGAACAACCATCAAGGGGTCCGCCGGTGACGTCCAAACTGTAAGCCAGCGTACCGCTGGGCCCGCTAAGATCCAGCAAAAGGTCCTGTACCGTAAATGTAGCTGAAGCGCCGTTGGTGCTTCCCAGGGTGTAGCTCGGCGTGCCGATCGCCGTCAGCGTCGTTCCGGTCAGGTCGAGCGAAATAGTCTCGCCCGTACCCCAACGCAGAAAGTCACCGGGACTTGACGCGCTCGGCGTTGCGCTGTCGTGGATGAGGGACCAGGCATCGGCGACGAGCCAGTTACCCGTCACTGTGGCCGCATTGGCGCTGATCGCAAAAGATGACAGCAGTAGTATTGCCGTAGCACGAAAAATAAAGGCTTTCATTGTTTTATTCCTAGTTATTTTATCGGTTTTATTTTGGTAATAAATGGCGTTAAAACCACCAACCCCACGTCTGGATTTTGATCCAGTACACGCCTACCAGTGTAGGTGCCCACTGCGGCTGGCGCAAATGTCAAAAACTGCTTGTTTCCTAGGTAATTGATATCGTTTAGGGTCGGCGGGCCATTTCACATAATCCAGGCCGCATATTCACGGGCCGAGCGCCCGTCAGGCCAGTTTTGGACCGTTTTTCAGGGCCTGGCGCAAAGCCACGAGCACCATGTTAATTTCGGCTGAACTGATCGAAAACGGCGGCGTGAACCGTAAAGACCGCTTGCCGCCATGTACCACGCCAATGCCGTGCATGCGCATGTATTCTTCTGTGCTGCCCGTGCCGTAACAACGGTAGCGCTGATCGTTAAGCTCGCAACTAAGCAGCAGACCGGTTCCCTGAACACCGGTAATCGTATCGTCGAGCTCGGTGGCCAGCGATTCCAGACCCGCGACAAACTCCGCTCCTCGTTCGCGAATATTATTGCGTAGATCGTCGTCTAGCGATCCCAGTACGGCGCAGGCCACGTCTAGGGCCCGCGGATTGGTGGTCATGGTATTGCCGTATATACCAGGGCGATAAATGCCCACGGCCCGCTCGGACAGCGCAAGCACCGACAGCGGGAATTGACCCGCGTTGAGTGCTTTGGAATAGGTTTCCATGTCCGGTGGTGTGCAGTCGGAGAAACCCGGGTAGTCAACGATCGAAAGGTATCCGTGTGCCCTCAAGCCTGCCTGGATGGAGTCGATGACCAGCATCGATCCATGTTCCAGCGTGAGACGACGGGCCGTGTCGTAAAAATCGCGGGTGATCGCCAGACCCGGATTGCCCTCTCCCATGACCGGTTCCAGGCATAGTGCTTCGACAAAAAAGCCTTGCTGTTCGGCCATTGCAAAAACTTCTGTTAGCTGGACGATATTGTTCGGTTCGACTGTTATCGGCCCGGATTTTTCGCTGAAACTGGCAAGGTTTGACACGTAATTGCCCAGCGTCGAATCCGAGTAGCTGGCCGGTCGATCGGTCCGTCCGTGAAAGCTCTTTTCCAGTGCGACCCGTCGGATCGGTTTGCCCCGATGGCGACCATTCGGATCGGTTTGCAGCTTTGCGTTGACATCGGCCAGTCGCAGCGCGACCGTCATGGACTCTGATCCGCTATTGAGGCACATGAAACCATCAAACGGGCAGCCGCCACGCGTCTGGCCGACTTCCTTGCGTAGCGCCTGGACAAAACGCTGGTGAGACAGACTGGGTGTCATGACATTGGCCATGACTTGATGTTGATTCATCGCGTCCAGCACAACCTGCGGCGAGTGCCCGAGACCCAACATTCCATAGCCACCGGAGTCGTGCACCACGGCGCCGGCCAGGGTAACGACCCAGGGTCCGTGGGCGGCGATGGCGATATACGGATTAACCGCGTCGGCAGCGTAGAAATTGATCAGACCGGACTGGAGGGTGGCCGCCAGTGCTTGTTCATCGCCGGCCAGCAGGTTTGGATATTCGACCTGCATCAACCGATGTGCCTCAGAAGCGTCGCTGATTGCCTGCCGCAACGCCGGGTCCTTCTGGAGAAAGCGCTCGATGACTGGATCGGGCAAACCCACAGTGCGGCTTCCGGGTGACAGTTTCCGGATCACGGCAAGCATGGCCATGGGATCGTTCGTTACAGGTTCCACGTTTTTCGATTGCAGCATTTCTTGGCCTCGTGCGGTAGCCGTACAGTATACGGGAGGTGGCTAGGGCGGCTCCACCGACCCGTTCCGCGGAATTGGACACAGGTGCGTTAGAATAGGGGCTTGCCAGGAGAAAAACTGTGGCCGACGAAGAAACCATCAATTTATATGCGACCCACCTATGGCAGAACGACGACGAATATCTGCGGCTGTTCGATTACCTCGGGGATGTAGAGAACTTCTATTATGTCAATCACAGCAAACCGGACGCACAGCCGGCCGACGATCCGCTCGCGGCTCGGGACGCGTTGCTCGACCAGATTCAGGCAGCGGAAGTGGTCATCGTCTTGTGCACCCAATACCTGCAGGATCCGGATATGATCGATTTGCAGCTCGCGACGGCCAAACGACACGGTAAGCCGATATTGGCAATCGAGCCTTTTGGGCCGGATCCGGTGCCGGAAAAGATTAAACAAATGTCAGATCATGTAGTTGAGTGGTATGCACGCAATATCGTTGATGCTATAAAGATGCTGGCACGTGGCGAGGAAATCAGTCGGTTCGACACAATTGACTGGCCCGGCGATGCCTAAACTTTTTGTAACAAAACAACCGGAGAGTTCTGTGACCAAGACAACCATCTTAATTGGCATTTTTGCCGTAGCGCTGAGCGGTGTTGCCGGCGCCAATGACGTCGAGAAAGCCTATGAAGTATGTGCTGCTTGTCACGGTGCAAACGGCGAGGGTAACAACGACCTCAACGCACCGCGTATTGCCGGCATGCCCGCCTGGTACTCGGTATTGCAGTTACAAAATTTCAAATCGGGACTCCGTGGCACTAACGCCAAGGACCAATACGGTACGCAGATGCGTCCGATGGCGATGACGCTGACCGACGATGCGGCCGTCGATAATATTGCTGCCTATGTTGCGACACTCGAAGCACCAAAGCCTGAGGCGACCGTAAAAGGGGACGTCGAAAAAGGTAAGGCCGCATATGCAACTTGTGCCGCCTGCCACGCAGCAGATGGCTCGGGCAATGAGGCATTGAAAACGCCACCACTGGCTGGTCAGGCCGATTGGTATGTGGAGCGTCAGCTTCAGGCCTACAAAAGTGGAGTGCGAGGCACCGATCCCAAAGACGGGCTGGGCATGCAAATGCGGCCGATGGCCATGATGCTCGCAACCGACGAAGCCGTACGTGACGTAACAGCCTATATCGCTACACTGGACTGAGTGCTTCAGGCTTTTTTTTGCGACGACGCGGCCACGCCTGACGGCAAGCTGCACATTCACGGCATCTATTACGAGCTGACAGCCGAGGGCTTTCCGGCCCGTCAGGAGCGGCTGGTATTGTGCGGCATCATCGAATGGCAGTCTGGCGATGCCGGCAATCAGGACTTTATTGTCGATCTGCTCGACCCCGATGGGCATTCTGTCTTTACAGTCCAGGGCCACACTGTGGTGACGGATGCCGGCCCCGGTCGCGCACCAGCGCATACAAATCTCGTATTGCCATTGGAAAACGTGGTGTTTCCGGCAGCAGGACGATATCGCAGTCGTTTTAAAGTTCGTGGAACCGAGATTTTCGGACCTAACCTGTACCTCAGTGATTCGCGCGAGGTCTCTGCCTCAAGCTAAAGCGTCGCCGCGGCGCAACATGACAGCGCGGTCTTAAAGAAGGCAACATGCGCCCGGACACTGCATCGCAGCAAAACGAAAGGTATGGGGATGTCCGTATCGGTTCTCGCGGCTCTGCGGACCTTTAAGAAACACGCGTTGATTGTACTGGCTGTGATAGTCGGTTTTACCGTCGGTCACCTGGTCAACGCGAATTTCTATAGTGACGACGCGCCCGTTCAGCCTATCGAATTTAGTCATCGCATTCATGCGGCGGAAAACGAAATTCCGTGCATGCATTGTCATGTGCATGCGGCGACCTCAATCAATGCCGGCGTACCCAGTGTTAATAAGTGCATGAATTGTCATCGGGCGATGCCCGGAGTTTGGGAAAGCCCTGAGATATTAAAGGTGCGTGGTTATTGGGAGCGCAGTGAGCCGATACCTTGGGTCAAAGTGTATGACCTGCCGGACTTTGTTTATTTTCCGCACAAGCGGCATATACAGGCAGAAGTTGAGTGTCAGAGCTGTCACGGTGATGTGCAGGAAATGGATCGCGTCGAGAAAGTATCGCCGTTAAAAATGCAGTGGTGTCTTGATTGCCACAAAACGCGTGAAGTTGAGAATGGGCGGGATTGCTGGACCTGTCACAAATGAAATGGGACGCAAACTGACATGTCGGCGATAGACCGGAGAGATTTTCTCAAACTCGTTGGCGCCGGGACTGCGGGTGCCGGCGCGGGCTTTCTGGTCAAGGAGAGCAGCCGGGATCGACGCGAACAATACATACCCTACGTTGCCACACCCGAGGATTACGCACCGGGCATTGCCACTTGGTACAAGACAGTTTGCCGTCAATGCAATGCGGGTTGCGGAATCCAAGTACGCATTCGTGAGGGCCGGGCGAAAAAGATCGAGGGCAATGCCATGCATCCTGTTAGCCAGGGACGCAGTTGCGCGCTTGGCCAGTCGGGACTGAATGTGCTTTACCACCCGGATCGACTGCGGACACCACAGCAACGCCGCGGTGATCGTGGCTCTGGTTCGTTTGCTCCGATCAGTTGGGAGCAGGCCTATACGTCCGTCGCCGAAAGATTGGCTTCGTTGCGTCGCGCTGGAAAAGGCGAACGCATCGCTGTGCTGACCGGTACCGTGCAGGGTCACATGCACGACCTGTTGGAAATTTTCATGCGGGGTTTGGGTTCGGAGCGCTATCTACAATACGACTTTAGCAGTCCCGAGAGCCTCTTGGCTGCAAACAAGACGACGTATGGGCGTGAAGAATTGCCTTACTATGATATCGCCAACGCGGATTTTCTGTTGTCCTTTGGTGCTGACTATCTGTCGCATTGGCTGTCGCCTGTCCATCACGGGATGGCTTACGGCAACCTGCGTCAGGGTGCAGGACGCAAACGTGGGGATGTCGTTCAAGTCGAGGCACGCATGTCACTCAGTGGCGCCAATGCAGACAAATGGCTGCCAGCCAGGCCGGGTAGTGAAGGCCTCATCGCGCTGGCCATCGCCAACAAAATTGCTGGTGGCAGCGGTGGTCTGTCTGCTTACACCGTCGCGCGTGCGGCCAGTGCCAGCGGATTGACGGCTGAGACTATCGAAGAGTTGGCGGTTGCGTTTACCACTGCAGACAAGCCCCTGGCGATAGCCGGTGGCCCGGCTACGCACTCCAGTAACGGAACGGCAAACGCTGTTGCCGTGAATGTGCTGAATGCAGTGGGTGGCGGAGCGCTGGTCGCCAATCCAAGTCCGGTTATCGGCGCGAGTGCGACGAACCGGCGTGCCGGTTTTGCCGACATACGAAAACTGATTGCCGATATGAGTGCGGGCAGCATTGACGCTTTGATAATTGCCGACACCAATCCGGTGTTTAGCGTACCGGATCAGTTCGGTTTGCGCGCCGCGATCGAGTCGGTGCCGTTTGTTACGGCAATATCACCGTTTGTGGATGACACTTCTGCGATGGCCGACATTATTCTCACACCGCATTCTGCGTTGGAGAGTTGGGGTGATGATGCGCCACAACCGGGTGTTGGTTTGAGCACGGCCTCAATCGCACAGCCGGTCGTCGCACCGGTCCACGATACCCGCGCACTCGGTGACATTATTATTGAACTGGGTCGCCGGCTGGATAACAACGTTGCCACTACGTTGCCGTGGGACACTACTTATGACTTCTTACGCGCACAGTGGCGGAAAATATACGATGCGCGTGCGGGATCTCTCGATGGAATGAATTTTGAGGAATTCTGGAACAGTGTGTTGCAGGCAGGCGTCTGGGCCGAAGAACGAAAAGGCCCGGCTTTGGCTGTAACATCGGGTGTAATCGATCCTGGCACACCCGTCATTCCCGATGGCGAGTTTTCGTTCCACTTTCAGCCGTATATCAGCCCAATCTTTGCCGACGGACGTGGCGCCAATCTCCCATGGCAACAGGAGTTACCCGATCCACTGACGGGTGTTGTTTACAACAGCTGGATCGAACTCAATCCGGCAACAGCCAAAGAGATGAAGTTGAAAGATGGTGATGTCGTAGAAGTTAGTTCCGCCAGCGGCAGTCTGCGTGCGCCGGTAATTATTTACCCGGCCGTACGACCGGACGTGGTGGCGATGCCGATAGGTCAGGGGCATCAGCATTACGGCCGCTACGCGAGTAAGCGTGGCGCCAACCCGTTGGCAATACTGAATGACACCGTAGATCGTGACAGTGGCGCATTGGCCTGGTGTGCGACTACGGTCAGTATCAAGTCCGTAGGTGAGCGGGTGGCGCTTATCCGTAATTCCGGGACACCACGGGAATTGGGTCGCTCAATACTCGGTCCTTATGGTGAGGGCGGCAAGACCCGACACGAAAGCGACGACGATCATGGCTAAAGAAACGGAGCAACAGATGGCGGGAATCGTCGAAAAATGGAAGAAATTTCGGGAACCCGGCTATCCCGGGAAGTTCGACTATCACTGGGGAATGGTGATCGATCTGGACCGTTGCAGTGGTTGTGAGGCGTGCGTAGTTGCTTGCCAGGCCGAAAACAATCTTCCCATTGTCGGTGAGAAGCAGTTTGCACTGAACCGGGAAATAAAGTGGATACGAATTGAGCGTTACTGGCAGGGTGAGTACCCGGACGCCAAAGTAACCTTCATGCCGATGCTTTGCCAGCAATGCGACCAGGCACCTTGCGAAATGGCGTGCCCCGTATTTGCGACCTATCACAATCAGGACGGACTCAACACGCAGATTTATAACCGCTGCATCGGTACACGCACTTGCGCGGTTTACTGTCCCTACGAAGTGCGGTACTTCAACTGGTATACCTTCAAATGGGATGAACCACTTGAGCAACAGCTCAATCCGGACGTTTCCGTTCGCGAAAAAGGCGTCATGGAAAAATGCACGTTTTGTATCCAACGCATACGTCAGGCCAAGGATCACGCCAAGGACCGCGGTGGCGACCAGCGTGTGCGCGACGGTGAGATTTCTCCGGCATGTGTGCAGGCTTGTCCCACCGAGGCAATCGTATTCGGCGACTTCAATGACCCCGATAGTGCGGTGTCAAAGGCAGCCGAGGACAAGAGAAATTATCGGGTACTGGAGAAACTCAATACCACGCCTTCGATCGTCTATTTAAGCAAGGTCGAGCAGCATGGCTGAGTACCAGGAACCTGCGTGGGGTGACGTAAACAAGGACGTCTTGAGGTCCATGATGGTCACGACACCCAAGTATTGGTGGCTGCTAGGCACCACTGTGACCATCGCGGTCGTGATGTTCTTCCTGCCTTGGTTCTATCAGTGGAATGTCGGTGTCGGTGCCGCTGGTATGAACAGGAATGCCATGTGGGGCACGTATCTGTCCAATTTTATTTTTTGGATCGGCCTCAGTCACTCCGGCACATTGTTGTCGGCAGTCCTGCATATCACCCAAAGTTCCTGGCGCAAAACGATTTATCGCAGCGCCGAGGCGATGACACTATTCTCGCTGATGACCGCCGCTATGTTTGTGATGGTGCATGTTGGTCGCGTTTGGTTTGTGCATTGGAGCTTCCCGGTCCCTAACGCAATGGGGCTGTGGCCAAATTTCAGATCGCCGCTCATGTTTGATGTGATGGCGATAACGACGTATCTCACTGCTAGCTCGATTTTCATCTACATGGGTTCTGTACCGGATTTTGCCGCAGTGCGTGACAACAGCACCGGTATGCGTCGCCGGCTCTATACGATCTTCTCTTTTGGCTGGCGCGGTACCGAGCATCAGTGGCACACCCTGAATTGGGCCTATACTTTTTTCGCTGTGCTTGTGATTCCGCTGGCTGTGTCGGTACATAGCATCGTATCTTGGGATTTTGCGCTGTCGGTTGTTCCGGGCCTACATCACACGATATTTGCGCCGTATTTTGTGTGCGGAGCGATCTATTCCGGAACAGCCGGCATCGTGACCGTGATGTATGTACTACGTAAAGCCTTTGGCTACGAAAAATACATACGCGAGATACACGTTGATAATCTTGGCAAGTTGTTGCTGGTATTGTCGTTAATCTGGTCTTACATCAACATCATGGAGTTGTTTAACGCATGGTATGGCGGTACGTCTTTTGAAGGCGAGTGGCTCAAGTTTCGGCTAACGGGGTTCTACGCCCCACTTTATTGGGAGATGATACTTTTCTGTGCTGTGGCGCCATTGCTGATGTTCTCCAACAAGATACGCAAGTCATGGAACAAGATGCTGATTCTTTCGATTCTGATCAATATCGGCATGTTGACTGAACGCTTTATCATTGTGGCAACCGCCTTGCCGCGCAAGTTTCTGCCGGATGCTTTTGGTTTTTATGTACCAAGCCTGGTTGAGATATCGATCACCATCGGCTCGTTTGCCATCTTTGCCACCCTGTTCCTAATATTCGTCAAGTGGGTGCCCTGTATTTCGATCTACGAAACCAAGGAAACACTTACGCCGCTACGGAGGGACGCCTGATGGCTGAAAGTCTGTTAGCACTGTACAAATATGAAGAAGATTTTCTCGAGGTCACCGACCGTCTAAAAACCATGAACACGCCAGGTCTCGGTGTGATGTCACCGATACCGATGCATTCGGTAGAAAAAGTGATGGGCATAGGCAAGAGCGATGTGCGGTTTTTCTCGTTGGCCGGCGCTATAACCGGTGCAATTTGTGGCTTTGGCCTTGCCGCCGGAACCGCGTTGGTTTTTCTATTGCCGACCGGCGGGCGGCCGATCATCCCACTACCACCCTATCTGGTCATCATGTACGAGATGACGATACTGTTTGGAGTGCTGGCAACCCTCTTTGGCTTCCATGTCGTTTCCGGCCTTCCTGCGTGGCGCGATGCGCCCTACACACCCGAGGCCAACATCGATCGCTTTGTCGTGTCAGTGCCGGTCGAACACGACACGGATATCCCGCAAATTGAGAGCATCATGCGTGAGGGTGGTGCCGATGAAATCAAGCGGGTGGAGTACTGATATGCGCTGGCTGGTTTTTCTGCTCCTTATGGTTGGCGGTGGTTCGGTATCAGCATTGCCATGGTCAAAGGACATGGTCGACCAGCCGTCAGTCAAACCGCAGGAAAAGCTCGTACGCGAAGCAGTCGGTTCGGTACCCGCGACCGGCAAAGAGGTGATGCCCGTACCTAGGGACGTCGCCGATGTCGTGCGATCTCGGCTCGAGGCGTCTCGTAAAGTGTTTAACCCTGTTGTTGTCGATGAAGCATCGATTGCGCGCGGCAAGGAAGTATACGCAATACATTGTGAGGTGTGCCATGGCGCCGGTGGTAAAGGCGACGGTGTGGTAGGGAAAAAGATTGTACCTCCACCAATGGATTTATCCACCGACTATGTGCAGCTGCAAAGTGAGGGGCAAATGTTTTATACGATCACTCATGGTGGGATTGCAATGCCGTTCTACAGAGATGCCATTAAGGTCATTGATCGGTGGCACGTAATCAATTTTGTCAAGAGCGAGCTGAAGCCCGAATGAGCGAAGCCGCACAATCGATCGCGGTGCCCCAAAGTATTGGGGTAGACAACCGCGGCGCTTTCAATACAGCGCGGCTAATTTTTGTTGTGGTATTTCTTGTCAGCGCAATTACTGCAGTAGTGGCGTTGCCTGGCGACAAAGACGGCGGTTGGGGAATGTTCACCGCTACGTTTTTGTTTCTGCAGGGTTTGACCCAGTTTGGAATTGCGTTTACCGCAATCATGAGACTGTCAGGTGGTTTCTGGGCTCGACCAGTGTTTCGACTCGCAGAAATTTCCACGCTGGCTTTTTTCCCGATCTCGATAATCGGTATTTTGATTATTTATTTTGGCGCTCGTCATCAGCTTTTTTTCTGGCTGTCACCTGAACCGGGCGAACATCTCAGTTCGTGGCTCGGCGAAAACAAGCTGTTGTTCCGTGCGCTGGTCTCACAGATCGTGTTCTATGTATTTGCGTTTCTCTATGTGCGCATCGGACTGAGACCGGACATCACTGCAGCGTCCGTCAGCGAGGCGCGCGGATTGCGCAAGCTAATGTTGGGTCTGTTTGGTGGTGCCGGTGGAGAAACCGACCCCGTTGTCCTGACCGATCGGCTTTACAAATGGTCTGTCGCTGTCCTGATCATTGCTGCGTTAGCTAACACGTTTATCTCGTTGGATTTTGCGATGATGCTGTGGCCGCATTATCACAGCACCGTTTTCACCCTGTACTACATGATCGGCTGCATATTTGGCGGCACCGCGCTAATCCTGTTACTGGCGACTTTTCAGAGTCGTTTCGTCAACATGGAGAATGTTTTCAAGACGCGACAGGTAAAAAATATCGGAATTATGCTGACCGGATTCATGTGTCTTTGGCTGTACCTCTTTTGGGCGCAGTTTTTTGTGTCGTGGTTTGGAAATTTGGCCGCCGAATTGCGTCCCTTGGACGCACAGATGAAAAATCATTACGGTCCGTACTTCTGGGCCTCGGTAGCTTGTTTGTTTCTATTGCCGCTGGCATTTTTGATATTTGCCAAGGTCAAAAGAGATATACGACTGGCCGGACTGGTCGCCACGCTAATCGTGACGGGCGTGTGGCTAAACCGGTATTTGATGGTTTTGCCTGCGCAATGGGAATCGCATGTCCCGTTCAGCACGATAGGTGGAACGGCGGGTACCATAGCTTTGATTAGCGGTTTTTTGCTATTGCTGCTGATACTTTTTGACGTCTTCCCGATGCTGTCGCGCTGGGAAATTGAACATATTCCGGCCGAGCAGCGAAAAGACTGGCATAGTCAGCATTAGTGCGGGCCGCGGAAGCGGGATATGCCGGTAATTCATCTACAACGCAAGATCAAAGCACATGCAGACGTGGTCTGGCGGGTCATTAGTGATCTTTCGGGTTTCGCCGACGTGTCACCCCATGTCAGTAAAGTTGAAATGCTCGGTGGGGAAAAAGAGACCGCGCGCCGCCGATTGCACAGCCCCAACGGATATAGCTGGACAGAGCATTGTGTGTCTTGGGACGAAGGTAAGTCGTATGCCATGGAAGTGGATTCGAGCGATGGCGTGTATCCGTTTAAAAAGATGCACCGGCGTTTCGAATTGGAAGAGCAACCCGATGGTGTGGTGCTTCGCATGCACTACAAGTACCGACCAAAGTACGGAATTTTCGGCCGCATAGCAGACGCGCTCTTCTTGCATCGAAAGCGACGCAATCTCTATGAAGAATTGCTCAATAACTGGATCGCTCGGATTCGCGACCTGGAGTGGGCCTACACGGTCACCGTTGCCACAATCTTACAAAGCAAGGGACACGATGTGGTCACGGCCAGGGAAGATAATAGTATTATCGACGTTGCCCGAACACTACGAAGAAACCGCATAGGCGCTGTATTGATCCGTGATGCATCGGGTCAACTGGTGGGGCTGGCGTCAGAGCGGGATATCACGTCCGCACTTGGCGATCACGGCCCGACGGCATTGGAGTTGCCGATAGGTGACGTAATGTCCAGAAAGCTCGTCGTTTGCGAGCCACACCATGATATGGGTTTTGTGATGGCCTGTATGACGGATCGCCGCGTGCGCCATCTGCCGGTTTTGGAAGACGGTGAGTTGGTTGGAATTATCAGTATCGGTGATATCGTTAAGGCTAGAATCTATAGTCTGGAATCCCAGTCCGAAACTATGCAGGAGTATATTGCGGGTCGTGAGTGGCGTTATCACCACAAGCTTACAGGGGTCCATGATGTTGCCGCGCTGCGGCACGAGCTAGGCAAACAATAGGCGGAAATGTAAATAGTTGCATCGTCACGTACAGTTGTCGACGATTCGTCTACAATTAACGTTTGAAAATATTAATTTTGGAGGAATGAGGCATGGCCAGAATTGCAGACATTGAGGGTATTGGCCCGTCCTATGCAGCCAAGCTGCAGGAGTGCGGAATCAAAAGCACGGACGAGCTGCTTGTAAAAGGCGGGAGCCCGGTTGGGCGTAAAGAGATCGCAGCCAAGGCGGGCCTCACTGAGAAGCAGATTCTTGGCTGGGTCAATCGCGCTGATTTGTCGCGCATCAAGGGCGTCGGTAGTGAATATGCCGATCTGCTTGAGTGTGCCGGTGTTGATACTGTCCCCGAGCTGAAAAATAGAAGCGCAAAAAATCTACACGCCAAGCTGGTTGAGGTTAATGAGCGCAAGAAGCTGGTACGCAAGCTGCCGACTGCTAATCAGGTATCCGATTGGGTCGGCCAGGCGAAGAAGCTGCCGCGCGCCGTAAAGTATTGATCGACTGTACTTTCGATTCTAAAAAGCCGGGCCAGTCCCGGCTTTTTACATTCTGTATCACCCGTAATAATTTGAGAACATCCTTTAAACAATGCAAAAAACTATCGTATTACGGGATGTTGGGCCGGATAATGTTGTTGTCGCAATGTGAGAGGACCGACCGTGCTTAGTTTCTTCAAGATGTTCCGTCGCAGCAAGAAAACCACAAAAAGCGCCCGTCCCCGCAAGTATTCCAGGGATTTAAACATCTCGGCTGAGCAGGGCTACAATCCTTACGACACATTGCCTGGCGTGCCACGCGAGCGTTTTGGTTTGTACCGGCACGACGACGGCAAATGGCGGTTCTAGAAGCGGCTTGAGCCGCGAATCACGAGTGGCGTCGATTCCCGGATGAATCACGCATGGCGTCGATTCCCGGATGAATCACGCATGGCGTCGATTCCCGGATGAATCACGCATGGCGTCGATTCCCGGATGGATCACGCGTGGCGTCGAGCCTAGAAGCCGGTATCGTTTTGGCGTCTCCGGAGAGGAACTCAGTCGCCGCCAAAACGAAACCGGCTTCTCTCTCGCCGCCAGTTTGATTCTTATAACTGCCGGCTCAGCCACAATTCGTTTGCGATGGAAAAGGAGTCTGTCCCCAGAGGGGGACAGACCGCTCTTCAAACGAAACCGGCTTCTCTCTCGCCGCCAGTTTGATTCTTATAACTGCCGGCTCAGCCACAATTCCTTTGCGATGGAAAAGGAGTCTGTCCCCAGAGGGGGACAGACCGCTCTTCAAACGAAACCGGCTTCTCTCTCGCCGCCAGTTTGATTCTTATAACTGCCGGCTCAGCCACAATTCCTTTGCGATGGAAAAGGAGTCTGTCCCCAGAGGGGGACAGACCGCTTAACTGCAGAGGGGGACAGACCGCTTTTTATTTGGCGTACTCGCCAGCGCCCTGGAAATGGAGAGAGACGTATTCGGTATCTCCGACGACCCAACTGTCGTGTGGTTCCGGGCCGATTTGGAAAAGATCGCCAGACTCAAGCGTATGGACTTCGCCGTCTTTGAAGGCGCACGTCGCCTTTCCCGCAAGCACCATGCCGAGGTGCCCGACTTCGCAGAACTCCGTGCCGGCGAGCGGCGAGACATCCACTGACCATTTCCACCCCGGGGAGTAGGTGGCCCGTCCAATCGTCATGCCGGCAAAACGAATGATCTCAAACTTCCCTTTCTCGAACACGCGGATTTCATCCGGTGTCTCAAATCGCTTCAGGATAATATCGTCCATTCACTTTCTCCGGTAATCTGCTGTGTTGCAAACGTGCTGAAGATAGCATTATTGAAAATTAAGCACTTAAAAAAAACCCCGCGTTAGCGGGGTCTTAGGTCCGGCGGTGGTGTTATTATTATTATTATTTTCTTGTTGTAGTTATCTTTTGCAGATTCGAAGAAAGGGTGTATGTCAGTTCTGGGTTTTCTCCGTGGCATCGCTAGGCGAGTGGCGTCTCGGGCAATGAATGCCTTCTTTTGGTATGACGCTTTTTCACTAAAACTACCTCGCAAACCATCTTCGTTATGTCGCCGAGCTCTTTGCGGCCCTTTGGCGACCCTTACATCTATGTGTAAGCAGGTTTTGTGCCAGATGCGGGGGTTCGCCATGTGAATCAGGAAGATACGCGCCTCACCCCTAAACTTATGTAAAATATGGGAAAATTACAGCGGCTCAATTACTGTTTGCTGTAAAGAAAGCCGACAGGTGAGTCCGAAGCGCTATGATGCAAAACGGGTGGCCGGTTGGCCGATGAGGCCGTAGTCTGTCTGTTATTGAAAACACAGCGGGATAAGTGTCATGTCTGGTGATTACGAGCGTGTCGCAGCAGCCATACGTTTTATTGAAGAGTCAGTAACCGAACAGCCGTCCATCGAAGCGATCGCGTTGGCGGCAGGCGTGAGTGTGTCGCACTGCCAGAGATTGTTTCGACGCTGGGCCGGCGTCAGCCCAAAACGGTTTCTGCAGTTTCTTACGGTGCAGCATGCAAAGGCTTTGTTGGACGAGTCGGCGAATGTGCTGGAAACATCTTTGCAGAGCGGACTATCGGGTCCTTCGCGTCTGCACGATCAATTTATCTCGATAGAGGCGGTCAGTCCCGGAGAATATCAGCGTCGCGGTAATGGGCTCGAGATACGCTATGGACATCATTCCAGTCCCTTCGGCGAGATCATGCTGGCACTGACCGATCGTGGTATTTGCGGTCTCTCATTTTGTGAGGTCGATAACAACAAATCAGAATTGGCACGGCTGAAAAAACTCTGGCCCGGGGCCAGCTTTAGACAATCTGATGCCGACACCGCAGAACTTGCCCGCAGACTTGAACACCCACCGGATGTCGCGCACCCGCTTTCTCTGCTCGTTACCGGTACAAATTTCCAAATCAAGATTTGGCAGGCGTTATTGCGGATACCTTCCGGGGCGGTCTGTACCTATGGTCAGTTGGCCAGCTTGGCAGGTGAGCCCGGTAGTGCCCGGGCGACAGGAACAGCAATTGGTTCAAACCACATCGCCTGGCTGATCCCTTGTCACCGCGTAATCCGCAGTACTGGCCAAAGCGGTCAGTATCGTTGGGGCAGTGTACGCAAGCAGGCTCTGTTGGCGTGGGAGGCCGGACGCCACCGGGGCCCGGCGATTACAGCGGCCGCAAGCTGAACGAACAGCAAGAAGTTCGATTCGATCTAGGCGGCAGGTCTGTGGCTGGCGTCCACTGGCAGCGCAGCGACGCCGAACCGGTAATTGCATTGCATGGCTGGCTCGATAACGCGGCGACCTGGTCTCGTCTGTTGCCGCTGCTAGATTGCTATGACGCCTGCGCCATCGACTTTGCAGGACATGGCCGGTCGGATCACCGTCCCGTGTCCATTGCCTATCATTTTATCGATAACGTTGCCGACGTAATCGCCGTGGCCGACAATATGGGCTGGAAGCGTTTCGGTTTGCTCGGACATTCACTGGGTGCGTCTGTTGCAACATTGGTCGCCGGAACGATACCGCAACGGATCAGCTCCATGGTCTGCATTGAGGGATTCGGTCCGCTGACCACGTCGGCGGAGCAGGCGCCTGAACAGTTACAAAAATCCATTGCACGCTACAACAGCGGCACCGGAATAGTCCGCCGTTTTGATTCAATGCAACAGGCCGCGTCGGTGCGCGCCAAGTCTACGCACATAAGCCTGTCTGCGGCCAAAATATTGTGCGAACGCGGAACGTACGTAGAAGACGAGCGTGTAGTTTGGAGTTCTGATCCGCGACTGCTGTACGACTCGCCGATGCGCCTCACGGAAGATCAGGCTTGTGCATTTATCAGCCGCATTTCGGCGCCGGCCCTGCTGATCCGTGCCGACAATGGCTTGGACTATTTGCGGCATGTATATGAGCGTCGCATGGCCTTATGTCCCCAGCTTAAGACCACGGTTGTCTCAGGTGGCCATCACCCGCATCTCGAAGAAAAAAGCGTTGCCGACGTGGCCAAGGCAATCCTGGCCTTCCACAGCTCCGGTCGCTAAAACGACAACCACAAACAAATGCCCCACCCGCTGGTGCCCCGGTTTGCGATCTCACTATGTTAATTGTTTTAGGCTGTGACGCGGGACACTGATAAAACGGCGACGATTCGGCTATAGTGCGGCTCCAATTCAAAAAAGACGATAGTATTCTGTGAAAGACAAAGGCCAGAGTAAGCAAGAAAAGGAGGCGCCGCCCCCGGGGAACAAGCGCGTGGATCGTAACGAATGGATTGCTCGGGCGGTTGCAGCTGCGGCGATGAGGCGGAAAAAATCTGAATCGCAGGATGGCTAGAGCGTTTAAAAAAAAGCCAGGCTAACCGATTGCAACTAGTGTGATCCGGGTCACGGCCAAAATCGGGCAGTATTTCTATTATCTGTGCTCACAACCAGGCAGCACAGAAGAAAAGATTAATGCAGCAACTCGTGCGCATCATCGATGATCTCGACGACGTATTCGGAATCCTCGGTGCCGCAAGTTCAGGTGCCTATTTGCTGATAGTTTTTCTGAGCCTCGCGCTGGTTTTCTTTGCTACGGTGACGTTGGGCATGCGCGGTTTTCTCGGCGCACTGCTCTTTTGCGGTGTTGCGGTTTCTGCCGCAACGGTCTCAGCATTCCGCAACTGACCACCTTATCGATCCGCGCTATAGTATTTCCACCGAGGGTAAGCCGGCGGAAACGTAGCTGTGGCACTGAGCATGAAATCGTCCTGTGAGCGCTGTGGGCAGAGTCTGACACACTCCGACGAAGCCTATATCTGCTCCTACGAGTGTACCTTTTGCCCTGCTTGCAGCAGCGAGATGCAAAATTGTCCCAATTGTTCCGGCGAGCTCGTGGTGCGCCCGACGCGAGCAGAAGCGCCGGCAAACACTGACGGGTATCCAGCTTAACCAAGACCGCCGCAGGCGCCCACCCGACACAGTTTTGACCGGCAGCGGGGGGCATGCTATACAGCCACGCTTTCGCACGCCGTCCGGGGGATAACGATGGAAGTGATCGGGCTAGATATCGGTTTCGGCTATACCAAGGCTACAAACGGCCAGCGTTTCATCGTTTTCAAGACGGTCTACGGCGAGGCGGCGGAATTGCAATTCCGCGAGCAGCTTTTGAGTGACCCCGAAGAAGAAGACTACTTGCACGTTGAGATTGACGACCATAATTACTTCGTGGGTGAGTTGGCCGAGCGACAGAGCCTCGAGCGATACTTCACCCTGGATCAAAGTCAATTCGTGGCGGAGTTCACAAAGGTTCTTGCGCTGACCCCTCTGGCGAACATGGTCGAGCGACAGGAACCGATCAAACTAGTCGCCGGGTTGCCGATCAGTCACTACCGGCGACATCGCAACGAGTTGATCAATATTCTAAAAGGACAGCATCCGCTGGTCGTTGTCAACAAAAACGGCGAACGCGAAGACACAGTTGTGCGCGTTTCTGAAGTACGCGTGGTTCCCCAGCCGTTTGGCACGGTCATGAATTTAATGCTTAGCGAACTGGGCGAAGTTCGGGATCGACGTTTTCTGACAGAGAAAATTGGTGTAATCGATGTTGGATTCCGTACGACCGACTACACGATCGCGGATCGTACTCGTTATTCGGAGCGTGGCAGCCGAACAACCGACACGGGAATTTCGCGTGCCTATTCAACGATTGCCTCGAAATTGCAGGAGTCCAGTGGCGTTAACGTTGAGTTGTACAGGCTCTACGATGCAATGGATCGCGGGTCGATCAAGATTCATGGCAAACGCTATGATCTCAAGCTGGTCAAAGAACACGCGTACTCACAACTGGCATCCGCAATCGCAACAGACGCCAATCGGCTTTGGGCCAACGATTGGGATATCGATCGTGTCATGATCACAGGCGGTGGCGGTGCCGTGCTGGCACCGTTTCTTACGGGATTATTAAAGGGCGAGATTATGCCGATCGAGCCCGGCACAGATACGCGCCTGAATAACGTACGCGGCTATTGGAAATACGGAAAACGGATGTGGACACGCGGTTCAGGCGCGAAGAAAACGGCCTAAAAAAAGACGGCAATTTCAATTAATAAGGATTGTAAACTCTGGCTTGATCTCAAGATTATAGGCCCGGTAGAATGCCGGTCCCAGCAATATCCAGTCAGGAGCTACCATGAGAAAATTGATTGCAACCGCATTGCTGTTGAGTCTTTCTGGTTTGGGATATACCTATAGCATCAAGCACAGCTATTCAGGTGAGGACGGTTCCACCGAATACTACGGCGCCTGTAATGACGGACAGTTGCTGAAAGTAACGCAGCATGCGGATGGCCGGTTTTCTTACGAAGGGCCGGCCGGTGATGGCACCGTGAGGGCTTCCGGCAGTCTGGACAAGGCAGCAGCAGCAGCCTGCGGCGAGTAAATCATAGCGAGTGTGATCCAGCACACATTTCACCGGATTCGGTGCTGATAGTCTTTCAATAACCCCAGGGCTGGCACAGCTTCAGGCCGTTTCCATGCTAGTTATTGAAGACCCCGATGCAATCGATTCCACTCACGAAGCTATCACGCGTGTAGGGGCACGTTTCTCGATTGCGCATGACGCGCTGCTCAACAACAGGTCTCATCTCGATGACGCACTTGAGCATTATCTCGACGTGCTGTTTACGAGCTTAGCCGATTTTCAGCTTGGCGGTCCCGACAAAGAGCCATTGGATGATCGCGTCGTTGGTGCTCTGTACAAGATGAAGGGTTTACGCGACCAGTTTCTGGATTGCGTAGACGTGGCGCTAAATAACGAACGAAGTTCCGAGATCCATAACGTCATACGACAGTTTCTAGGAAGGTCGTTGGTGTACAAACACGCGCCCAGAGACATAATTCACTTCAATCATCTTTGGTGCGACCATTATCGTTTTCTGTTGCGTGAACTGTTTCTTGGCGTGATTGCATTGTTAATCAAGAACCAAGAATATGAAGAAGTGAACACATATCTGGACGCTCATTATCTTTTCGAAACGGATCGGGGACCGCAAACGACCAGTTTTCTGGGATTCGATGCATACATCAAGACACTGGATGAGTTTCGTACGAGGCGTTTGCACGAGCAGCGTATTTCTGCAGCCGCGGATTTTCAGCGCGAGCGTGCCGATCTCAACTTTTTGAGTTTTGATGACATCATGCAGGCGGACTTTCTGTTGTGCATACGAGGGCTGTTGCATTATCCCAAAGCATTGACTCGCTGGTTCCCCCGTACCCTTGTCTATGCTGAGAAATTCGAGAAATCCGGATTCGATCTCTTCTTTTCGGCCCGATCAAAAGGGAAGTTCCCGCCGGTTCGCACGTTGCTGGGCGTAAAGAACAGAGCGGAGCTGACTGAGCGCTTTGCAAAAGTTGTTGCAGAGTGCTCTCTGACGCAATGGAAATTCGGCGGAGTTCCAATCCCGTTTGAGAGATACCTGGGGCTCACTGAACCCGTTAACGCCTGAGCCCCGTCCAATTTCGGTCCGCCGCCCACCGGTGCTTGGCAGCGAGAGGCAGCAGGACTATTCTTTGCCGATGAGCAAGAAACCCACTGACCTTGAACGTCAGCGCCTCACTGCTATGCAGTACGCTGTCACACGCGAAAATGCCACGGAGCCCGCGTTTACTGGCGAGTACGTCTACAACAAAGACGATGGGAGCTACTGCTGCGTTTGTTGTGACACCGTCCTGTTCGATGCCGGCACAAAATACGATTCCGGTTCGGGATGGCCAAGTTTCACCGCACCCAGCGCCAACGAGCGAGTTGTGCTGATTTCAGACAACAGTCACGGCATGCACAGGACAGAGGTTCGCTGTACAAATTGCGATGCCCATCTTGGACATGTCTTCGATGACGGACCCGATCCTGGCGGCAAGCGCTTCTGTGTCAATTCCGCGGCGCTGAATTTCAAAGCCACCGACGACAACGGGGATGAATCCTGATGAAAAGAGCATATTCGGTATTTGCACTGATAGCCGCGTTGCTGCTCGCTGATTCAATCCAGGCGCGTACGCTGATTCACGCCGGTGCGCTCATAAATCCGGATTCCACAACGCTGCGCGAGGTGACGATCATAGTCGACGACGGGCAGATCAGCGCCGTAGAAAACGGTTTTACGCATCCCGGGGGCGATGACCAGTTGATTGATTTGAGCGAGCTGACGGTCTTGCCCGGACTGATGGACATGCATGTACATTTCACATCCGCGTTTAGCCGCGAAACCTACTTGGAGCGCTTTCAACTCAATCCTGCCGACCTGGCGCTACGTGCTGCCGGTGCCGCCGAGAAGACGTTGCTTGCCGGTTTTACGACAGTGCGTGATCTCGGTGACCGGTTCAACGTTACCGTTGCGCTGCGCAAAGCCATCGACCAGGGTCATGTGCGCGGGCCACGCATCTACACAGCAGCCAAATCGTTGGGCACCACCGGCGGGCATGCCGATCCGACTAATGGATGGCGCATGGATCTACGTGGTGATCCGGGACCGAAGCAGGGCGTCGTCAACGGTGTGGAAGATGCGGCAAAAGCGGTGCGACAGCGGTACAAGGACGGGGCCGATCTCATAAAGATCACAGCGACCGGTGGCGTGCTCAGCGTTGCAAAGAGTGGTCAAAACCCGCAGTTCACCCAAGCGGAGATCGAAGCAGTCGTCAGTACAGCTAAAGACTATGACTTTCATGTCGCAGCGCACGCGCACGGTGCAGAGGGAATGAAACGCGCTGTGCGCGCCGGTGTACGGTCGATCGAACACGGCACATTCATGGATCAGGAGACCATGCGTTTGATGAAACGGCACGGGACTTTTTACGTGCCGACTATTTCTGCGGGAGACTGGGTCGCAGAACAAGCGAAAGTAGACGGTTTTTTTCCTGACATCGTTCGCCCCAAGGCTGCAGCGATTGGACCGCAGATTAAAGCGACGTTTTCGGCGGCGCGTGCTGCCGGTGTGAAGATCGCTTTTGGTACCGACAGTGGCGTGTCAGCACATGGCGACAACGCGAAAGAGTTTGCGTTGATGGTGGAAGGTGGCATGACACCAACCGAAGCGTTGCGTTCCGCCACTCTCACGGCTGCACAGCTACTGGACGTAGAAAATATGCTGGGCAGTATCGAGGCAGGGAAACAGGCCGATATCATAGCGGTCGCTGGTGATCCTACATCAGATATAACCGTGCTAGAGAATATTCAATTCGTTATGAAAGAAGGCGTAATCTACCAACAATGAGCGCCACGAGGTTGCTTGTTTCTTTCGTCGTCGCCAGTCTTATGGTGCTGACGATGCTGGTCGTGAGTGTCAATACTTTTTACAATCGCAACACCGAAGCTATACGGCCACCAATGGATTCCATTGAGGTTGAGTATCTGACACCCGAGGAGGCTGCGCGTCTGCTTGGTGCAGATGCCGACATATCAGGCGTTCCAGGCGAACAACCCACGGCGGTTTTCAATGATGCCGACGATGGGACAGCCGAAGCACCGGCCCCCTAGGTCTCTTTTAACAAGCTTTGTGCCTGTGGTATCCAGCGGTCGCGCACAATCCGTCCGGGAAAACTATGCAGGTGACGTGCTACCCAGAGAATATCTTTGCGGTCGAATTGTGCAATCTGCCGGAAGTGGAAAATGCCGAGGCTGTTTAGCCGCGCTTCCAGCTTTGGACCAATGCCGAGGATAGCCTGCAGGTTGTCCTTATGCCCCTCTGGCGCCGCAAGTAACCACTCTGGTTTGTAATCACTGGTCGATGACACGGGGGCATCCGCAGCGATAGGCAGGTCCTGCTGGCGTCCCGGAATCGGTAGCAGTGGCCCGGGGGCCGTGGGGGTCGGCGCGGTCGTGGATGGTGTCGCTGGTGTTGATATCGATTGCTCTGGCGATGATGTCGTATCGGGCGCTGTTTTGCCCAACTGCTCGTCGCGTGGTGTATGCATGTTCTTTTGCAACTTCGCGATAGTATTTATTGCATGTTGTCTTTCCTGGCCAATACGTCCAATTTCCGTTTCTCGCTCACGCAGTTGCTGCATCAACAGGTCTTTTTCTTTAATTGTTCGTGCCATATGCTGCTGAAGCTGATCTTTTGCGAGGCTTTGCTCCGACAGATGCGTTTGAAGCTGATTGCACAAAGCGGCGGTGTCGCTCAACTGTGTTCTTAGCGCTTCCGAATCGGAATCACTCTCTTCACGCACAGTTCTGGCGGTTCGTAGCGCTTCGAGTGCATCGTCGCGGTGCTTGATTTGGCGGCGCAGGTCGGAAACCAGAGACTCGTTCGCTGAAGCAGCCGGTGTTTCAGGGGGGTCCTCAGGCGGTGGGCGGCTATTCTCGTGTTTGATCTGTGCAATACGAGAACGCCAGCGCGCTTCGAGAGCTTCCGTTTGCCTGGCAGCACCCAGTCCTCGCAGCAACCACCCCATTGCCGCGCCAATCAAGGCTGTAAAAAGTAGACAAAGAATGATTTGTTGTACGAGATAGATCATGTCACTCGCTTTCAAAAATGAATTCGATGCGTCGGTTAGTCGCGCGGTCAGTCGCAGTTACATTCGGGACAATTGGCAGTCCTTCGCCATAGCCTCGGGCCGAGAGGCGGCCCAGGCTAATGCCACGCGTGACCAGGTACCGCATTACTGACTCGGCCCGACGTTGACTCAGCGCGAGGTTGTTTTCAACCAGACCCCGGTCATCAGTATGGCCTGCAATAGTCAGCCGTGTTCCGGAGCAGCGCTTGAGCACCGCTGCAAGCAAATCCAGCAAGCCCCGGCTGTCCGGTGTCAAATTTGCGCTCGACACTGAAAACTGGATCTTGTTATCACTGATCGTTGCGTGGAATTCTGCTTCGCAGGCGGAACTATCAAGCGCGCGCGGTGCGCGAAATTCGGCATCGGTGCTTTTCTTGCTCCGGGTCGCAAGACGCTGCGCCAGCCCGGGCGACGTGCGCAGTATTGCGTCCAATTCCGAGTGCGCACCGGTTGCTGCCGTGCTGGAGTAAACTTCAGGTAGCTCTTCTGCCAGCAAACGGTGAATTTCCGCATCGCCGGCAGCTGTGTCTGTGATTCCGGTGACATGCAGTGATTGATCAACCATGGAGACCTCGCCAAACACCAGTTGATCGACGATATCCAGCGCTACCGCAGCAGCTTGCAACCAGTCGTCCGGCGCGTTGCCACTTTGACTCAGTCGCGCTTCCACTGTCGCAACGCTAAATTTTGCCTGTGCCAGCTCGACGAATTCGCGTCGCTGGCGCTCCCCCGGAACGTCGCCATCCAAGACGAGTCGGTCATCCCCAAGGGTCAGACGTGTTCGAAATTTCTGCGTTGGAGCGGGCACCGGTTTGTCGGCGGTCGCAACAGCCGTTCGTGGCGCACCGTCGGTAGGCGTCGTGAGTGCGCTTGCGACATATCGGACGCCCCAGACTGATGCGGTCCGCAATGCGGCATCTTGCGCTGCGGCATCCGGCGCCACACCGGAAAGTGTCAGATCACGGCCACTCATCTCCACTTCGGCCCAACTCATTCGAGCCTTGCGCAACTCGCTGGTGGCACGATCAGCCAGCTGCGCCTCGATGGCCGGGACGTTATGCCGGATACACAAACCGCCGAACACGACTATGGCCAGGGCCCCGGCGCCTAATATCGTCAAGCGGTCCCTGAACTCGGTGGTCACCACAAGCCTCTGATTGCGAACAACCCGTCATTCTAACGGCGGCTTGGCTGAGGAAAAAGGGTCCGCGTTGTTGTTGCGTGGGTTGGCTGCTGATACCGTTATGCGCACCGTGTGGCCCGGAGTACGCCTTGGAGCATCATCTGACGGTAATTATCGTCTCAATTGTGGCGCTGGGCGTCGGCGCCCAGTGGCTTGCCTGGCGCACCCATTTGCCCGCGATCATCCTGTTGGCCGTCGCCGGCCTGTTGGCGGGGCCGGTATTTGGTCTTATCGATCCATCCCAGGAGCTGGGCAACCGGCTGCCCGCGATTATCAGTTTGTGTGTTGCCATCATCCTGTTTGAAGGTGGTCTTAATCTTCAACTGCACGAGCTGAAGGTTGCTGCCGGCGGTGTGCGCCGGTTGGTGTACGCCGGGGTACCCATCGCCTGGGGCTTGTCCAGTGTTGCCGCACACTACATTGGCGGATTGGGGTGGCCCGTTGCGCTGGTGTTTGGCGCCATCATGGTTGTTACCGGGCCGACCGTCATCATGCCAATGTTACGACAGGCGCGACTGAACCGCCGCACTGCGTCATATTTCAAGTGGGAAGGTATCGTCAATGATCCGATTGGCGCGTTACTTGCGGTGTTGGTTTTTCAGTTTATCTCTTTTCAGGATCTGGGTTTCAGCGGTGTGGCGCGCGGCCTGGGTTTCGCGCTGTTATCAGGCAGCTTGCTGGGCGGTCTCGGTGGCTGGCTGACCGGCATGGCGTTCAAGAGAGGGATGGTGCCTGAGTACCTGAAGTCGCCGGTGATGCTCGGGCTCGTGTTGATCGTGTTTGTCATGTCCAACCAGCTACAGCACGAAGCTGGTCTGCTGGCGGTCACCATTATGGGTATCACCGTGGGCAACATGCGACTTGCTGGCATTCAGGATATGAAACGGTTCAAAGAATATATCACCGTCATGCTGGTGGCAGTCGTGTTCGTAATATTGACAGCAGATCTCGATCGGGAAGTTCTGGGTCGGATCGATTGGCGTGGTGCTGCATTAGTGGCATCAATTCTATTATTAACGCGTCCGGCGACAGTCATGCTCGCGACTATCGGGGCGGGCATGGACATGCGGGACCGTTTGTTATTGTCCTGGATCGCACCGCGCGGGATCGTGGCGGCAGCAACAGCGGGCGTCATGGGTTCCGCACTGGCGATTCGGGCCGCTGAAATCGGTGGACCCGAAGGAGTCAAGCTATCCGCCGATGCCGAAGCGCTGCTGCCACTGGTTTTCGCCGTGATATTTGCGACGGTCTTTTTTCATGGCATTAGTATCCGTTGGCTGGCACGGCGGATGCAGCTATCAACTGGCGATCGCGCATCTCTATTAATCGTCGGTGCCTCGCCGTGGAGTATCGCATTGGGCTCGAAGCTACAGGAAATCGGTATTGACGCGCTGATCGCCGACAGTTCATGGCATAACCTGCGATCAGCGCGGCTGGCGGGTCTGCCTGTTTTTTACGGCGAGATCCTGTCAGATTTTGCGGAGGAGTCGGTCGAGATCAGTCACATTGGCACGGTTCTCGCGGCAACGAGTAACGACGCATACAACGCACTGGTTTGCACAGGTCTGTCGCACGAAGTGGGGCGCAACAAAGTGTTTCAGTTGCCAATGGGCGCGGGTATAGAAGAGGATCCACGCGGCGTATCCCGACCGTTACGTGGCCAGCCAGCGTTTGATTCCAATTCGGTTTTCGAGCGATTGTGGCGGCTGCATGTGCGCGGCTGGAAGTTCTATCGCACACGCATCACCGAAAACTTCACATACAGCGATTTTCTGCGTGACTTTCCGGCCGAAGCGATACAGATTCTGGTTTTGCGGTCTGACGGCAGCTTTCGGCTCACGTCGTCCAGTTCGACAAAGGAGCCCGCAGTCGGCGAGACGATCCTTTACTATGGGCCGGAGCGTCGTCAGGCGCCACGGACGGAACGGGCGGATACGGGCAGCACCGAAGCAACTCCCGCACCAGTATGAAGCGACCCCGCGCTGAACATCTCACGGTCGATGGCCCCGTGGGCACCCTAGAGACCCTGGTTGAGTCACCCGAGGCGCCTGTCGGGATTGCGGTCATCTGTCACCCTCATCCGCTGTATCAGGGGACCATGTCCAACAAAGTGGTACACACCCTGGCGCGTGTCTTCAATGACGCCGCCTTCGCCGCGATAAGGTTTAATTTTCGTGGTGTCGGAAACAGTCAAGGCGAGTACGCGGATGCGATAGGCGAAACCGGCGATGCGCGCTCTGTCGTCGCGTGGGCGCGCCGACGCTGGCCGGATCGTCCCTTATGGTTGGCAGGTTTTTCCTTTGGTGCTTACGTGGCGCTACGCGCCAGTGCTGATGAATCCCCCGCGGGTTTGGTATCGGTCGCCGTGCCGGTTCAGCGCTTCGACGTTGCAACGCTGAAACAACCGACATGTCCCTGGATCATAGTTCAAGGCGATCACGATGAATTAGTCGATGTCGATGCGGTCGTGAGCTGGGTTGACGCACTGTTGCCCGGTCCGGAATTGGTAGTGATGGATGGTGTGGATCATTTTTTTCATGGGCGTTTGCGTGAATTGAGACAGCGTTTGTTTGATCTATTGAAAGCCCACCTGGAAGCCTGACTGTGCTGAAGAAACTGCGCGAGTTGCTTGGTGTATCTGCTGACAAGAGCGCTGATGAGCAGGGGGCAGACGAAAAGGCGTTGCGGGTCGCGACTGCAGCCTTGTTGGTGGAAATGTCGCGGGCAGATTTTTCGGAGGACAGCCGCGAGCACGATGAGATAGTGAGGACGTTGCAGAATCACTATTCGCTCGATATGGCTGAGGCACGTGAGTTACTGGCCCGGGCAAGCGGCCGTGCGAATGAGGCGGTTTCCTTGCACGAATTCACGCGCCTGCTTCACGAACAGCTGGAGCCCGCCGAGAAGCAGTCTATCGTAGAGATGCTCTGGCGGGTTGCGTTATCCGACGCCCATCTGGACAAACACGAAGACTATCTCGTGCGCAAGATTGCCGACTTATTGTATGTCTCGCATGCGGACCTGGTGCGTCTGAAACACCATGTTCTGGGGGAACTCGACGCAGGCGACTCCTAAGATACCCCTTTTCCCCTCCCCCCCACCGGGGCGATTTGCGTGTATCGAGACACGCAAATCGATAAGTCGCGTAGCGACGCTGTCGTGAGGCCAAAGGCCGAACTCTTGGTTGGGGTGCGGGGCAAATCCCGCGTAATCCGAAAAGCGGCGAGCGTAGAAACCGGCATTTGTTTGCAGCTCCGGCGAGGAACGCAGTCGCCGGAAACAAACGCGCGGCTTCTTTTCTCGCCGCAGGCGTGCTTATCTCGCGGTACGCTCGCAGGAGCGGCATCCTTGGCGCGATTTTAGTTCTTGTATAAAAAAACCGGAGCCGCTAACGGCTCCGGTTTTTTTTATCCTTGTCGACATGAGTTTACACCATGTCTTTAAGACCTTTCAGTGCGGAAACTTTAACAACCTTGCGTGCTGGCTTGGCTTTGAAGATTGCTTTTTCTCCAGTGAAAGGATTAATTCCTTCACGTTCTTTTGTCGGCGGTTTCTTTACCACCTTAATTTTCATCAGGCCGGGAACGGCGAACACGCCAGGACCGCGGCGACCCAAATTCCTTTTGATCAGTGACTGCAGACTGTCGAACACCGAACCAACTTCCTTTCGGGTCAGACCTGTGTCGTCAGAAATAAAGCGCATGATCTCGCCTTTGGTTGGCGGCTTGCCAGTGGTAGTTGTAGCCATTAGAGGTTCTCCTAAGAATGAGCGTTTTAACCTGAATATATAGCCGATTCGCCTCGTCTCGGGCGAGAAAGTAGCACAAGATGAGGGTTAAGGTAAGCGTGCCGCGGGATTGTTTTCCGCCTGTTGTAGCGCCTATCTGGTGAAAAACTGTTGCTGGAACTTGACAGTCATCGGGGTGGTAGATCCATCCGGGGTGGCCTCGATGTCAAAAACCAAAACTTCACCATCGGCGACCTGGATGCTGCCGATGTAGTAGGTCGCATCACCCTCTGTGAGAGGACGTAGCTCTAAGTTCTTGAGTTGTCCGGTGAGATTTGTCGTTCGGGACGTGACTGTCCCTGTGACCGAATGACCCAAAGTGCCGACTTCTTTACGCATCATGACGACGTTCAGCATCGCTCTGGACTTGCTCCTGGGGATGCCGAAGTTGCTTGCCACGGCTGCTGGAAGCTGGTTGGTGGTCAGTGCATTGTAGTGCAGCACGTAGTCACCAAAGTCTTTGGACCGCTCCGTGGCCTGCGGCGCTGCGGGTCGCGATGCGCTGCTTTCCGGATCTGAGCCTCCACAGCCGGCCGAGATGACCGACGCCATCAAAAGACTTGCTGCCCACACGAGCTTGATATTCATGCGTGACCTACTCCCTGACGATTTGGCGAACGAGCTTACTATAGCCTATCCGCCGCTACTGTTTAATACGGCCTGCCGGAGAAGCACTTCCGGGCGCAAGACCGGGTAATGATGGCAGCTTGCCCGCCTTCATGACGCGCACGCGCTTGCGCCGGCCACTGGCTTCGTTTTTCACTGAGACGGCCGAACGCGGCACGGAAAAAGTCTTGGCAAGCAACGCGACGCGATTGGCACGGTTCCCGTCAGGTGCCGCATTGACTCGAATTTTTGACGCATCGCCATGTGGTCCGGCGATGCCTGCTGTACGTGCGCGCGGCCGAACATGCAAACTGATTAACAGGTTGTCACCATCCCATCTGAATCCGCTCACAGTCCGCTGACCAGGAGCAGTAGGGCCTGAATGCCAATCAATGCAAACAAAGGCGACAAATCGATACCGGCGATCGGTGGAACAATTCGCTGGATGGGTCCCAGTATTGGTCCGGTTAGTGTGCGCAAGATTCCCGATATCGGATGGTAAGGCGCAAACCACGAGAGCAATACCTGACCGATTATCAGGAACACGAACATCCGGAGAAACATGACGACCAACCCGATCAATGCCGCGAGCAGCAACGACGGTATATCCGGAAATGAGCCGCCTAATATCAGGTAGCTACCGGCAATCGTCGCGACGTTCAGCAAGTAAGCGATCAGTAATGTGGACAGATCGATACCGCGCCACCCAGGGATAAAGCGTCGTACAGGTCGGGTGACCGGGTTGGTGACTTGCAAAATAAACTGTGACAGCGGGTTGTGAAAGTCGGCGCGTGCCCACTGCAGGACGAATCGCAAAAGGAAAGCAAGCGTATACAGCTCAAGCAGGGTGCGAACGATAAAATTGAGCGCCTGCATTCGCTAGTCCTGCCCGAACTTGTCGGCCAGCTCGACAGAGCGGGTGCGGGCTTTACCGATCGCTTTTTCAATCAACTCCCGTAACTGATCGCTATTTAACAGTTCCAGCGCGGCCGCTGTCGTGCCGCCGGGTGAAGTGACCTGATGTCGCAGCGTCGAAATATCCTCGCTGGTTTCTAACGCCATTCTGGCCGCACCAAGCGCCGTTTCGACCGTTAGCAACCGGGAGATTTGTGGTGACAAGCCAAGCTGGTTGGCAACTTCAGCAATAATTTCCATAAAAAGAAAAAAGTACGCAGGTCCGCTACCGGATACTGCGGTGACCGCGTCCATCAATGACTCGTCATCAAGCCATACGACGGCACCGACCGCACGCAGTATTGATTCCGCCGCTTCGCGCTGAGATTCACTTGTGGTTTCGTTTGCATAAAGGGCGGCAACACCGCTGCGTAGCAATGCTGGGGTGTTGGGCATCGCCCGGACGATGGCAGCGCCACCACCCAGCCAGCGGTTGATATCAGGCTCGCGAATTCCGGCCGCGATCGAAATCAACAGCACCGGACGTTCAGTTACAGTGCGAGCGATCTCGCGTGCAACCAATGGCAGCACTTGCGGCTTAACCGCAGCGACAACGACCTCGCATTGACTAACGCCTTCAACATTCGATGCCACAGTGTGTATGCCAAAAGACTGAGACAGAGCACGACGTTGTTCGGGATCCGGGTCGGTCGCGCACAATGTATCCGGTCGACAGCCGTCGGCAATGAGACCGCCGATCAGACTACGGGCCATGTTGCCCCCGCCAATAAAACAGATTCTCCTATCGTGCATCGGCTGCTGACATCCCACAAAACACGTTGCCTAGGATAACGATGACCTGCTTCATCGGCTACCGAATATTGCGGTCCCGATGCGAATCATGGTCGCGCCTGCCGCTATGGCCGAAGTAAGGTCTGCGGTGGTACCCATCGAGAGTGTGTCCAGGTTGTGTCCATTCTGACGCAGACAATCATATATCGATCTGAGTCTGTCGAAATGGGCCCGGCCTCGAGCGGGGTTAGTCTCCAGTGGTGGCATACCCATCAGACCGCGTAAGCGCAGATGTGGCAGCGTCTCAATAGTGGTCGCAAGTTGAGCAACTTCATCTATTTGGGCACCGGGACGATCCGTGTCGGCGCTTAGCCGTACCTGGATACAGACATTCAATGCCGGGCGTCCGGCAGGCCGGTGAGCATCCAGTCGTCGGGCGATGCGTTCCCGATCGATGGTCTGGACCCAGTCAAAATTGGTCGCAATGTCACGGGTTTTGTTGCTTTGCACCCTGCCGATGAAGTGCCAGATGGCCCCGGATCCGGAAAGTGCCTGGATTTTGACGGTCGCTTCCTGTAGATAGTTTTCTGCAAAATCGCGTTGCCCGGCAGCCAGCGCCTCCCGGACCATCGGAGCCGGTTTGGTCTTCGATACCGCGATCAGACGAATATCAGTCGGTTCCCGGCCCGCTTGCTCCGCGGCGGTAGCAATCAGGTCGTGCACTACCCGCAGCGTGACTGTGACTTCCGTCATACTGGCGTCCGGCGCGCTCCGCTATACTACGCCGCGCGAATGGTAGAGGCGCGCGAGGCTGTTATGCAACGCGTTGTTTTGCCTGATATAACTCACGCAGGAAAATCCTATGGCTGTTGACATTTCGCAACTTTTGGCTTTTGGCGTCAAGAACGAGGCATCAGACCTCCATTTATCGGCCGGAATGCCGCCGATGATTCGTGTTGATGGCGATATGAAGCGCATCAATATGCCTACGCTGGAGCACAAAGAGGTGCACAGCATGGTGTACGACATCATGAATGACAAGCAGCGCAAGGACTTCGAGGAATTCCTCGAGACGGATTTCTCGTTTGAGATTCCCGGGCTCGCCCGTTTCAGAGTCAATGCCTACAACCACAATCGCGGTGCCGGTGCCGTATTTCGGACCATCCCATCCAAGATATTGAGTCTTGAAGATCTCAACGCGCCGAAGAGCTTCAAGGAAATCGCCCTGACCGCGCGTGGCATCGTGCTGGTTACCGGACCAACCGGTTCGGGTAAATCGACAACGCTTGCGGCGATGATTGATTACATCAACGATACGCGCCCTGATCACGTACTGACCGTCGAGGATCCAATCGAATTCGTCCACGAAAGCAAGAAGTGTCTTATCAATCAGCGCGAGGTGCATCGCGACACGCTCGGATTTAACGAGGCGCTGCGCTCGGCTTTGCGTGAAGATCCTGACGTTATTCTCGTCGGCGAGATGCGTGATCTCGAGACAATCCGTCTTGCTCTGACAGCAGCTGAAACAGGGCACCTGGTTTTTGGCACGCTGCATACGAGTTCTGCGGCTAAGACTATCGATCGCGTTGTCGACGTATTTCCGGCCGGCGAAAAAGAAATGGTCCGGTCGATGCTTTCAGAGTCACTGCGCGCGGTAATTTCGCAGACTTTGCTCAAAAAGAATGGTGGCGGCCGGATTGCCGCCCACGAGATCATGATCGGCACCGCAGCAATCAGGAACTTGATTCGCGAAGGGAAGATCGCGCAGATGTACTCGGCGATCCAGACTGGACAACAGGCTGGCATGCAGACGCTGGACCAGTGTTTGCAGGATGTCGTCAAAGCCGGACTCGTGTCCCGCGAAGAGGCTCGATACAAAGCGGTAATCAAGGAAAATTTCTAAATGGCTTACCAGGAGAACTGAATGGAGCGCGATCAGGCAATAAAGCTAATGCGCGAGCTACTGCAGAAGATGGTCGAGGCCGAAGCATCCGACTTGTTTATCACTGCAGGCTATCCGCCGGCACTTAAAGTGGATGGTTTGGTAAAGCCAATTTCACAGACGGTCCTTAACGCGTCGCAAAGCGCGGTTTTGGTTCGGTCGATCATGAATGACAAGCAAAGCAAGGAATTCGACTCGACCAAGGAATGCAACTTTGCCATCAGCCCCAAACCGATCGGACGTTTCCGCGTAAACGCTTTTATCCAACAGGGCATGATGGGCGCGGTCTTGCGCCGGATTACAACAGACATTCCGGAGTTCAGTGACCTGCGGTTGCCACCGATACTGAAGGATGTAGTGATGGGCAAGCGCGGGCTGGTTATCATCGTCGGTGGTACCGGATCGGGTAAATCGACAACGCTTGCAGCAATGATTGGCCACCGCAACGCAAATTCGCATGGTCACATCGTGACGATTGAAGACCCGATTGAGTATGTCCACCCGCATCGCGGTTGTGTCATCACTCAGCGCGAGGTTGGTGTGGATACCGACTCATGGCACGCGGCGCTGAAGAACACGCTGCGTCAAGCGCCGGACGTCATTCTCATCGGCGAGATTCGCGACAAGGATACAATGGAATATGGCGTGCAGTTTGCCGAAACCGGGCATTTGTGCCTGGCGACCTTGCATGCCAATAGTGCCAATCAGGCACTCGATCGAATTATTAACTTTTTCCCTGAAGAACGGCGGGACCAGTTGTTGATGGATCTGTCGTTGAACATCAAGGGCCTGATTTCCCAGCGCTTGATTCCGCGAGATAACGGTCAGGGCCGGATCGCCGCAATGGAGATAATGCTCAATTCACCACTCATAGCGGACTTGATCTTCAAGGGAGAAGTCGCACAGATCAAGGAAGTGATGGCAAAATCCAATCGCGTTGGCATGAAAACTTTCGACCAAGCTCTGTTCGAGCTTTATGAAGAAGGGCTGGTAGGCTATGAAGACGCTCTGCGAAATTCCGACTCAAAAAACGAATTGCGACTTCGTATAAAACTGGAAAGCAAACGCGAGTTTCAGGCTACCGAAGAAGGCGGTCAATCGCTTCGCATCATGGACGGCGAGGCAGGCGACTCCGGTTTTTGATCTTTCTGCAGAAGTAGTATGAATACCAAGCCGTTGTTCAAGCTGATGGTCGACAAACAGGCCTCTGATTTGTTCTTTACACCGTATGCTCCTGTCATGGTCAAAATCGAAGGATCGATCCTCCCGGTCAATCAGACCGAGCTGACTCCCAAGATGATAAAGCAGGCCGCTGTGGGGCTGATGACTGACGATCAGGTCGACTATTTCTCTCGTGAACTCGAGATTGACTTTGCCATATCAGAGCCGGGTCTTGGCCGTTTTCGCGTCAACGTCTTTCATCAGCGTGGTAATCCTGCAATGGTGATGCGTTATATCACCGGCGACCTGCCGACACTCGATCAGTTGGGTGTACCAAAAGTATTGATGGATCTTTCCATGCGCCGGCGTGGACTTATCCTGATGGTCGGAGCGACCGGTTCCGGTAAGTCGACAACGTTGGCCGGTATGATTAATCATCGCAATGAGAACGCCGCAAATCATATTCTGACTATTGAGGACCCGATTGAATTCTTGCACCCAAACAAGAAATCCATCATCAATCAGCGTGAAGTTGGCGTCGATACGCTTTCCTATGGCAAAGCGCTCAAGAGTGCGATGCGCGAAGCACCCGACGTAATTCTGGTTGGTGAGATTCGCGACCGCGAGACCATGGAGTCAGCTATCGCCCTGGCCGGTACCGGGCATCTGGCAATCTCCACTTTACACGCCAACAACAGCGCTGAGACGCTGGATCGCGTCATCAACATGTTTCCACAGGCACAACACGCACAGATATTGATGGATCTGTCGCAATACCTGCGGGCGATAATCTCTCAACGGCTGGTTCCGAAGAAAGACGGTACACGGATTGCAGCCGTAGAGGTCATGATCAACACGCCGCATATTGCTGAGCTGGTCAAGTTGGGTGACATCGCCGGCGTTAAAGAAGCGCACCACGAAAGTTCCGAGCCCGGCATGCAAACTTTCGATGATTCGTTGTACGAACTGTACAAGAATGGTCAGATCGATATCGAAGCGGCATTGCTAAACGCTGATTCGCGAGCGAATCTGGAAGCCAAAATCAATTTCGGTTGAGTTCCTCCTTCTTTCTTTTCCCTCCCCCCACCGGGGGGAGGGTTAAATTTCGGTTGAGTTTCTCCTTCTTTCTTTTCCCTCCCCCCACCGGGGGGAGGGTTAGGGTGGGGGGCTAATCACGCGTGATTAGGGTTTAGTGAAACAGACCGTGCCAGCGTCGCCCCTCCCCCTGGCCCCCTCCCCGCAGGGGAGGGGGAACAAATCCTGAAAGGAACGGCTCACCCTTAAACGCGGTTCAATTTCACCATCGAGTTGGCCGGTGCGAGAGAGGGGTTAGAAGACGGTGGTGGCGTCGAAAACGGGACCGTCCACACAGACACGCTTCATGGCGGGCCCATCCGGCGTCCGTACTTCGACCACACAACCTGCACAGCCACCGACAGCACACGCCATGAATTCTTCCAGCGAAACCTGACAAGGGACATCCATGTCTCGCGCAAGCCGTGCAGTCGCCCGCAGCATAGGTGTCGGGCCGCAGGCAAAGATCTCCACTTCTGCGAGCGCCTTATCGTCAAGTGATCGCATCCATTCGTGGGCCAGATCGGTGACAAAACCGTCATAACAGCCCGGGTCGCCGCTGCCACTCGCCAGCCGGCTGGGAATCCCCCATTCGTCCAGCAATGGCATGCAGCCGATAACGCCATCAGGTATTCCCGGCACCATGATTGTTGACGGCCGCGACCGGAACGGGAACGGAATCTCGGAACCCATGAAAACTATCGGCTGCCAGGGATGGCTATCGTTTTTTAACCACTCGGCGAGAAACACCATCGGTGGTATACCGACACCACCACCAATAAGAACGGTAGAGCGTTTGTGTTTGTTCGCACGAAACGGTTGTCCTATTGGTCCCATCATGCTGAGCGTGTCGCCCTCGCGGCGTTCAGACAGGTGACGCAGACCGTCGCCCACGATTTTATATAGGAACTCGACCCAGCCCTCCTCCGCGCTGGCCCGCATGATTGATAATGGCCGGCGCATCGGCACCGCAGGATCACAGGTCAGGTGGGCAAAACTGCCGGGTTCGGCCTTGCTGGCGCACTTTGGTGCGTGCAAGCGCAACACAAATTGGTTGCTGGGATAGGCGCGCTGTTCCAGCACGACACCGTCTTCGACGAAAATCGTGTCCCGATGCGAGAGCGATGAGCTCATGTTTCTACTCCGTGGCACTATGGCGGGCCATCCACGCTTCCAGAATCAGCCGTGCTGCTATCCGATCACTGTCGCCGCGGGCTACACGGCGACGCAACATGCCGCTTCTACGCAACCGACGCAACTCAGCGTTGGCGGCCTGTGAAGTGAGGCTTTCATCGACCATGTCGACGGGCAAGTTGTAACGGGTCTCGAGACTTGTCGCAAATGCTCTCGCATGCGCGCCCATCGAGCTCTCGTTGCCGTCGGCATGCTGTGGCAGCCCCACAACCAGAACGCCCGGTTGCCATTCACTGATCAATGCATCGAGCGCGACCCAGTCAGCTTCGCCGTTACGTGCCTTCAGAGTAGTCAAACCGGATGCGGATGCAAGCGTGCGATCGCCAACCGCAACACCAATGCGGCGCGCACCAAAATCAAAAGCAAGTGTCGTTCCGCTCGGCGGGCCGCCGGACGGGGTTTTCACGCGTGCCCGGCCTCACTACTCATGAGGCCAATATCGACGCCGACCAGACGTGCTGCTGAATACCAGCGACTTTCAAACGGCGTATTGAAGACTATTTCACCGGTAGCCGGCGCACTGAGCCAGGCATTGGCCTGCATCTCGGCCTCCAGTTGGCCTGCAGTCCAGCCGGCATAGCCCAGCGCGACCAGGGATTCGCTCGGGCCATCTCCTTCCGCGATGGCCGCGAGTATGTCGCGCGAAGTTGCGACGCCAATCTCATCGGATACTTTCAGCATGGAATCCCACTCGCGTTTTGGACGGTGTAGCACGAAACCACGTTCCTGTTGTACGGGTCCGCCGTTTAGTACGTGTCGCTGGAAAATGTCCCCGACAGGTTCCGCGAGTTCCAGCTGCTCGAAGATATCGCCCATTCTGATATCCAGTGGACGATTGATGACTATGCCCAGTGCCCCCTCTTCACTGTGTTCACACACAAGCGTTACGGTGCGATGGAAGTTGGGATCACCCATTGCAGGCATAGCGATCAACAGGTGGTTTGTCAGCCCCGGAAAGTGACTCATATCATTAGTATCCTCGTCTCAGCCACTCCCTGACAACTGCTTAGACATCAGAATCCGGTTTGGGTTTCGCCTGTGAGGCGGGCGCATCAATAAACTGCCATTCATAGACAAAGCGGAGCATGTCGTATTTATTCTGTAGGTCGATCGGAAAGGGATCGAACGGTGATGACATGCGCAGAATTTGCACGGCTGCCTCATCGACTATCCGTACTTGGGAGGAGCGCCGTACGATAATGTCGTGCAAATGCCCATCAGAGCGCACGGCAACTTCCAGTACTGGGTTTCTTCCCTGCGAACCGATCTCGCGCAACGCCGGGAAGTTCAGTGTGCCGACTTGCTCGATTTTGCGTTTCCAGCCGGCGAGGTAACCGGCTATGTCAGATTCCCGTGTACTGACCGACACGATTTTTTCGCGTGGGTCGAGATCACGACTGCGTGTCTCGTCGTAAATATCACTCAGATGCACATCGGATTCAGGCGCTGCCTGCATCAGCACGGCCTCTTCCGGTCCCGAGTCGGCTTTGCGCAGCGAGACGATGGAAAAGGAAGACAGCGATTTGCTGACGATCAGCTCCAACGTCGGATCGCTTTGGCCGGGTTGACTGGAATCCGGGGTGGAAGCATCCGGTTTTCCGACAGAGTCTGCGGGCGCGGGTTCAGCGGAACGGCTCGCGGGTGTTATACGATCGGTTGTGTTTCCGCTGCCCAGACTATTTTCCAGCGCCAGGTAGCGGGCCTCTTTGTTAGTCTGTGCCATGGGCGAAGCGCTTTGCACCAGAACAACTTCCAGGGTTGGGTCTACCTTGCTTTCCGGGAATATACCGACGTTGAACGACACCCCGAGGATCAGGATGCCGTGAAACAGGGTAGCGAGAAATAGCGTCGACACCAGCCGATCATTGGCAATATTTTCGGCAGTCGCGAAGCTCATGCGGTGATATGCGTCGTCGGGTTTTGCACGGCAATATTGTATCAAGCTCCGCCGTGCGATGAGTGGGCACAGATCCCGAACGGTCCGTCCCCAAAGAAACCGTCAGAGGCGTTTTGCCAAGGCCTTCATGTAGTCACCGGCAATGTCCAGATCGAATTCAGCGTCCAATTCACGTATGCAGGTGGGGCTAGTGACATTGATTTCGGTGAGCGCCTCGCCGATGACATCAATACCGACAAACAACAAGCCGCGTTCCACCATTGCAGGGCCTATCGCTTGCGCTATTTTTCTGTCGCTGTCACTTAGCGGCATACCCTTTGCGGTCGCGCCGGCTGCCAGGTTGCCACGGTTTTCACCCTTTTTCGGAATACGTGCCAGAGAATAGGGCACAGCGACCCCGTCGACCAGCAGTATGCGCTTGTCTCCTGCTGTTATCTCCGGGACAAAGGCCTGTGCCATCGCAAAGCGCGAACCGAAATCCGTCAGTGTCTCCAGCACGACGTTAATATTTGGATCATCGTCCGCCACCACAAAGATTGATTTGCCACCCATGCCGTCCAGCGGTTTTACAACAATTTTCTTATGCAAAGTCGCGAAACGACGCATCTCTGACATCGAACGACTCACCAGTGTTGCCGGACACAGGTCCGGGAACCAGGCGGTGGATGTTTTTTCGTTGATGTCGCGCAGCGCTTGTGGGGGGTTGCCGACAAGTACGCCACTTTTTTCGGCGATCTCCAGGATGTAAGTCGCGTAAATGTATTCCATGTCAAACGGCGGATCTTTGCGCATCAAAACGATGTCAAGATCGGTCAGAGTCGTTTCGCGTTTATCACCGATGGCATACCAGTCGTCGAGATCGTCACGAACAGTAAGTTCGCACATGTGCGCGATCGCGCTGCCGTTTTCAAGTCGGATATCACCCAGGTTCATGTACCACAATGCCCAGTCGCGGCGTTGCGCCGCCAGTAGCATGGCCAGCGTTGTGTCTTTGACCGGTTTGATGTTCTCGATGGGGTCCATTACCACCCCGAGATTGATTCCGGATCGGCTCACGGCTGGTGCTCCCTGGTTGCGCAGTGTTGCGCATGACGAACTGTGTCGGCCGGTCGGACCAAGGGATTGGAAATCATGTGTTTGTCCTGAATTCGCCTCTCCAAGGGCATTTATCCCTATCACCAACAGGGCAGGTGACGCAACCGCGACGAGGAGGTCTGCATTCCGTAAAATCGGTGGTATTGACGTGGTGCCGATGCGGCCGATGTGGTAAAAAACCGTTGTTTTCCGGCTTTAAGGTCTTACCGGCACGGCATTATCGGCTCGCTGGTGCGCGTTGGAGTTCACGATAGATTTCGACAACTATATTTAGGTTAACGACGGGCGCGGGTGCTTAACCCGCCGATATCGGAGGTCAAGTGACGGAAGCGCAGCAGCGCGAGCTCAACGGGCTCAAAGTACTGGTCATTGATGACAGCAAAACAATCCGGCGGACCGCCGAGACGCTGTTGTCCAAGGAAGGTTGTGAGGTTTATACCGCCGTGGACGGATTCGACGCGTTGTCGAAGGTTGCCGATCATCATCCCGACATCGTGTTCGTCGATATCATGATGCCACGGCTGGATGGTTATCAGACCTGTTCGCTAATCAAACACAACAAATTGTTCAAGTCGACGCCAGTAATAATGCTATCCAGCAAAGATGGCCTATTCGATCGCGCGAGGGGGCGTATCGTCGGCTCGGAACAATATCTGACCAAACCGTTCACGAAGGACGAATTGCTGGGCGCCATACAGCGCCATGTAAGCCGTTGATTGACCTGTTGTGCCTTTGTCCCTCACCCAGCGCGACAGCGGAGTTTTGAGATGTCCCTAGTTTTAATTATCGACGACTCACCTACGGAAGTGCACGTGATGAAAACCGCGCTCGAAAAACACGGTTTCGAAACCGCTTCCGCCGCGGACGGTGAAGAGGGTCTGGAAAAGGCCCGCGACTGCCACCCTGACCTGATTCTAATGGACGTGGTCATGCCCGGTCTCAATGGTTTTCAGGCAACACGCGAGCTATCGCGTGATCCCGAGACTGCCACAATACCGATTGTGATGGTGACCACCAAGGATCAGGAAACAGATCGTATCTGGGGGCTACGGCAGGGTGCGGTGGATTATTTGGTGAAACCGGTGTCCGAATCCGAACTGGTCGGTAAGACACGGGAAGTGTTGGGCAACTGAATATGTCTGAATCGGATCTACGCGCGTGGAAAGACAGGCCTTTCGAATTGCTGCAGGAACTCGAGCGGCGCAGTCGAGCTGCCGCGATCGGTTCCGACACGCCCGGCGGTTCAGCAGACGAATGGGTCGGTGTTGCATTTCGGATTGGTTCGAATCACCTGCTGGCGTCCCGCGAAGAAGTACGTGAAGTGCTGCCGATTCCGACGTCAACCCGTGTTCCCGGTGCAATCTATTGGATCAGAGGTCTTGCGAATGTCCGTGGCCTGCTTTTGCCGCTGACAGATATGCGTGCCTTTTTGGATTCGGAATCGAGCCGCGACACCAGGACGACACGCGTTCTGGTCGTCAATCACCGGCAAATTCCGACCGGCCTGATCGTTGACGAAGTCATGGGATTCAGACGCTTTGCAGATTCCGAAAGAGCACCGGCGAGCGAAGTGGCGGGGCACGACTACAATGCATTTATTACGGGCGCATACAGTCGGGATGGCGAGGTCAGCCCGGTAATCGGACTAACAGCGTTAGTGGAGAGCGAACGTTTTCTTCAGGCGGCGGAGTGACGTCTGGTTCTGGTCGACAGTGGAATAACAGATATGGCAAACAATACACCTGGTGAAAAACTAATACCTGTGCTGAGCGGAATCCTCTTGGTGCTGCTGGTCCTTGCGGCAGTAAGTGTTTTTCTCGCCCAACGCGGTTCGCAAGGTACGCAAGCCACAACCAGGAGTCTGCTCGAGCGTGAGGCGTTGGCTGGTGCCGTGGCGCGAAAGTCGCAGCAGGCGATGCGCGGAGATCAGACAGCGTTCAGCGATCTGCAAGAATTGTTGACCCGTGTCGAAGCAGTCGAAACGCTCGAAGTGCCAGACAGGTTTGGACCGGATATGAACGCCATCACAGCCGCATGGTCTGAGCTGGGAGAAGATACCGCGGCTTTGCTGCAAGGACAGGAATCCTTTGGGGTCGTGCAACGAGCATCTGCCACCGTTGCATCTGAAGTGCCGTTGCTGTTGACCGAGATGGGAAGTCTTGCGGCATTACCCGGGGGTGCTAGCCTGATCGGCGAGATACAGCGATTTGAACTCAACGTTCAGCGCTTGCAGCAAGATTCGGCTGCGTTGGCCGCTGCGCCTGCCAACCCGGACGAAGTCGCTACCCGTCTTGCCGCGGCCGACGATTATGTCAATCAATTCATACGTGCGTTGACACAAGGCGATACAAGCCTGGGTATTAGCAGGGTGGCTGGTGCAGCAGCAGAAAGCAAAGTTGCCGGCATCAAAGCGATTTATGATCGCGTCAGCGCATCGACCCGTGAAAGCGTCGTCACTGCCGATGTCCTGGGTCCGGTATTGGCCAGTGCCGATAGTCTCTCCACAAACAGTGATGCAATTTTGGCCCGGTCGACAGCGCTGCGCGCCCGACTGGACAGCGCCGGCCCGGCGGTCGTGCCACCCATGGTGCCCCTTGCATTGATCGGCGGGTCGCTGCTGACCTTTCTGCTTATGAGCTTGTTGTTTCGCAAAGCGGCTGGTGCACAACGCGCCGCAGTTTATGAGGCAGAGCAGAATACGAATAATCAGGATGCAATTTTGCGCCTGCTCGATGAGCTGGGCAGTCTCGCCGATGGCGACCTGACAGTGCAGGCTACGGTTTCCGAGGATATTACCGGCGCGATCGCCGACTCCATCAACTATGCCATCGAAGCTTTGCGCGATCTGGTCGTAACAATTGATGAAGCGGCTTCGCAGGTGGACGAGGCCGCGCGCCAGACTCAGGCCTCGGCGGCACACCTCGCGCAGGCCAGCGAGAATCAATCCCGTCAGGTCAAGTCAGCAACGCAATCAATAGCTGACATGGCCGAATCGATTGAAGAGGTTTCACACAACGCTGAGCGTTCTTCCGATGTCTCTCGTCATTCCGTGGAAATCGCGCACAACGGTGGCGAAGCAGTCCGGCGGACGATTGATGGCATGAATACAATCCGCGAAACAATTCAGGAGACTTCAAAACGCATAAAACGTCTGGGCGAGAGTTCGCAGGAGATCGGCAACATTGTCGAACTGATCAATGATATTGCCGAGCAGACAAACATACTCGCGCTTAACGCTTCGATCCAGGCGTCTATGGCCGGTGAAGCGGGACGTGGTTTCGCAGTGGTTGCCGACGAAGTACAACGATTGGCCGAGCGTTCAGCAAACGCGACTAAGCAAATAGAAGTGCTTGTTAATACTATTCAGTCGGACACCAACGAGGCAGTCGTATCGATGGAGCGCAGCACAACCGATGTTGTCAGTGGTGCCTTGCTGGCTGAGAATGCCGGTAGCGCTCTGGATGAAATTGAAAAGGTGTCAAACCAGATTGCCTCTTTGGTGCAAAACATCTCCGGCACCGCACGCACGCAGGCAACTGCTGCGGCCGACATGACGCGAAATATGGGTGTGCTGCAGGAAATTAGCTCGCAGACAGCCGATGGCAGCAACGCCACTTCGAATGCGATTGGAAAACTCGCCGAAATGGCCAAGGAGTTGCGCCGCTCGGTCGCCGGGTTCACGCTGCCGGAAAAGCAGCCAGCCAGGATCCCGGGCGTTAATCCGCCGACAAGGAAGGCACCCAAGCCCGCAATCGAAGCGACGGGCTAAATCCTTGGTTATGCCCGCACAGGTTGGTGATACGTCGGAAGGCCTGCAATGGATAGGCGCCGAACTTGCGTCTTCATTGCGTGAAGCAAGAACCGCACTTGAACGTTTTGTCGAATCGCCGGAACAACGTCAGCCTCTGGCCGAGGTTGCCGCCGAATTACACAAAGTACACGGTGCGCTACGGGTGGTTGAAGTGCACGGGGCAGCTTTGCTCACGGAAGAAATGGTCTATGTTTCGGGCGCTTTGTACGAAGAAACGATCAAAGACTCGCGTGAAGGCCTCGATGCACTATCGCGCGCCATGGTGCAGATTCCCGCCTATTTGGATCGCGTTCAGGGCGGTGGTCGTGACGTTCCGCTGGTCTTGCTGCCGCTACTGAATGATTTGCGCGCCGTACGCGGCAGTCCGCTGTTATCCGAGAATACCCTCTTTTTGCTCAATCTCGATTCCACTTCCAACAATGCGGCGCAGGCAAAACCGAGCGGCGAGGATGTTGTCGCGGTGGCGAAAAAGCTGCGATCACATTACCAGGCCGGATTACTGGGTTGGTTGCGTGGGGAACACGTGGACAGCAACCTTGCCACGATGGGTGCGGTGACAGAGAACATCCAGCAGGCGGCGTCCAGCGAATCCTTATATCAATTGTTTTGGATAGCCGGCGCCCTGACCGAGGCATTGAGCGAAGATGGCCTGGAGAGCAGCGTGTCTGTAAAACGCCTGCTCGGCCAGGCAGACCGGGCACTGAAACAACTAATCGATCAAGGCGAGAGTGTTTTTGATGAGAATCCGCCGTCACAACTGATAAACAACCTTCTCTATTATGCGGCGCGCGCCGATTCGTCGGGACCTCGAATCACAGCTGTCAAAAACGCGTTTTGTTTGTCCGAAGCGCTGCCCGGTGCCGATCAAATAGAGGCGGCACGCAACAGTCTGGCGGCCCCCAGCGCGCACTTGATGCAGACGGTAGGTGGTGCGATTAAGCAGGACATCGCAAGCGTAAAGGACGTATTGGATATTTACGTGCGTACCGGAAAGCAAGACCTGGGCGATTTGGCGGCGCAAAGTGGCACGTTAAAACGAATAGCCGATACCCTGGCAATGCTTGGGCTCGGTGAACTCAGGGCATCGGTACTGGCCGAACGCGAGCGTTTCGGTCTGTGGGCAGTGGGCGAGGCGCCGGTGGGGGACGATGAGATGATGGCATCTGCCTCGGTGTTGCTGGCTATCGAGGATGCTCTGGACAATGAGTTGATCGAGCTTATCCGTCCGGAAGCGGACAGCCCAGATACAGACGACGCTACCGACGATGCAGAGTCTTTGCGTGAGAGTGACTTCAAGACGGTGGTCAAGGCAGTTATCCGCGAGTGCCTGGTAAACCTGTCCAGAATCAAGGAATCCATCTCACAGTTTGTCGGCGCCAATACGCAAGCGTTGGACAATGTTCCGGCTCTGTTGCGCGCGATCAATGCCGGCCTGCTTATGCTCGGCAAGTCCAGGGCGGTGGGCGTGATTGACCGGGTGGCCGACTACACGCGAGGCAATTTGCGCGGGATGGAAGCAACCGAAGTGAGTGAGTCAGATCTGGACCGACTCGCCGATGCAATAGTCAGTATCGAGTACTACCTCGATGCAATACATAAAGAACGGGCAGATCCATGGTTCATGCTGGACAACGCCGATGCATGTATGGACGTACTGTTGCCGGCGGAGCGACCCATGGAAGTGGTCAGACCGACCGAAACAACGGCTGCAGTAGCCGCATTGGATTCGACCTCGGTGCCGGCTACCCCTATTGGTGACGAACTGCCGACACCCTGGCGACCAACCACGGTCATTGATTCGGAGCGTGTCGATCCCGCATTACTCGAAACGTTCATCGAAGAGGCACGCGAAGAAATCGCCGCCATTCGCAAGAATTGGCCCGGGTGGCGTGACGAGACATCTGATGAAAAGCTCACACTCATCCGTCGCTCGTATCACACGCTCAAGGGCAGCGGACGCATGGTGGGCGCGCATCTGATCGGCGATTTCTCCTGGTCGTTGGAGAACCTTTGCAACAAGATGCTCAATGGAACCATCGAGGTGAGCACACAAGCCATGACGGTGATGCAGGATGCGGTCGATACGTTGCCGGCGTTGTTGGAACACCTGGAGGTGGGTATCGAACCGCAGCGAGACGTGCAGGAACTTGTCAGCCGCGCAACCGCTTTGGCTGACGGTGTGGTGGCGCCGGTTCCGGTGGCGCAGCCGGCCACAGGGCAGCGTCGCGGTATGGACCCCGTTCTGTACGAGATATTCCGCAACGAAACTGATGTGCACTTGTTATCGATTGATGCGTTTTTGTCGGATGTTGCCGGACGCGGCACGCCATATGCGTTGACGGATGAAGCGCAGCGAGCCTGGCATACGCTCAGTGGCAGCGCGAATATGGCCGGTGCGACCGACGTGGCAAGAATCGCCGATCCCATAAATCAATACTTACGTGCCGTGCTGGATGAAGGCGGGGAAGTAACGCAGGAAGCGGTCGACGTGTTTGCCGCGGCTGCTGACACGATCCGAAAAATTGTTGCGACGATCAATGATGAGGGACCGGTGCCGGATTGTAGCGGCCTCATTGCTCGAATAGCGGCTTTGGAAGCAATCCCGGAAGAGCCTTTGCCGGCAGATATCCCGCAGCCGCCCGCACCCCCGCGGGAAAAAGAGCTGCCTGACGAGATTGCAGTTATTTTCGGCGACGAGGCTGAGCAACTTCTGGAAGCTGCAGATCGGTCCCTGCAGGGTCTGGGTCAGGATGCGACCAATCGGGTTGCGCTGACCGAGCTGCAAAGGCAATTGCACACGCTCAAAGGCGGCGCACGCATGGCCAACGTTGCGCCCATCGGCGATCTGAGTCACGAACTCGAGTCCTTGCTGTTGTCGATAGAGGGCGGTGGCCACCAGGCAGATTCCAGAGTGGTAAACCTGATTCAGGAGAGCCTCGATCGGATGTATTCGATGGCCGAAGCGCTACGTTCACGTCGCGAGGTACGCGTGCCTGACGATCTGCTTGAACGCATACAAGCGCTGACAGCGCCTATAGAATTGCCGGCCGAGCCACCAATTGCGGTAGCGCCTCCACCGGAATTGGAACCTGTACCGTCTGAGCACGTCGAGTATGCATCGCCACCACAATCGGAAGAGCTTCCCTCCGCACCGAAAGAGTTGTTTGCTGAAGAGCCAGGTGAGAGACAGGAGTTCGCCCGCGTGTCTGCAGATTTGCTGGACGAGTTGCTGAACAACGTCGGCGAAGTCAGCATTTATCACTCACGGCTCGAACAACAGATCAGCACAATGGGTTTCAATTCAGCGGAACTGGCGCAAACCGTAATCCGGTTGCGCGGCCAGTTGCGCAAGCTGGAGATGGAAACCGAAGCGCATATCCTGCACCGTCACCATGACGACGCCGAAAAGCGTACAGATTTCGATCCGTTGGAAATGGATCGTTATTCTCTCATTCAACAACTATCCCGCGCATTGGCCGAATCGGTCAGCGACCTCAGTAGCATTCAGGGGTTGCTCGAAGAATTAACACGTGACGCCGAGACTTTGCTGGTTCAGCAGTCACGCGTCACGACTGAGTTGCAGGACGGACTCATGCGTACCCGCATGATCCCGTTTCAGCACCATGTTCCACGTTTTAGCCGTCTGGTAAGACAGACCGCGGCCGAAACCGGCAAGCGGGCCGAACTGATTGTAGAAGGTGGCGGCGAACTGGATCGCCAGGTGCTCGAGCGTATGTTGCCACCCTTCGAACACATGATACGCAACTCAGTTGTACACGGCATTGAGCAATCAGAACTGCGCGAGCATCTGGGCAAACCAGGCAGCGGCACCGTTCGTATTCAGCTCGCTCGTGAAGGATCTGAAATGGTCATCGTTATTAGCGATGACGGTCAAGGTCTGGACCTTGGTGCGATCAGAAAACAAGCGCAGTTGCGTGGCCTGATTACGCCCGAAGCTGTTTTGAGCGATACCGAGATTCTGCAGCTTGTGCTCGAGCCCGGCTTTAGTACCGCAGCTGAGGTAACCCAGGCAGCGGGGCGCGGCGTCGGTCTGGATATTGTCGCCAATGTGGTCAAACAACTCGGCGGCTCGCTGCTGATCAGCTCGACGCAGGGCCGGGGCGCCTCGTTTACGATCCGTCTGCCGCTAACGCTCGCCATCAGTCAGGCGTTGCTGGTGCGTACGGGAGAAGAACTCTATGCCATACCGGTTCCGACACTCGCCGGTGTCGCGCGAATCCCAACTGGCGAACTAAAGGAATACCTCGCGGTAGAGAATTCCCAGCTTGAGTATGGCGGGCATGTTTACAAGTTTCAGTACCTGGGACATTTGCTGGGTGGACATGCGACTGATCTGGAGCTAGCCGGCAGTTCGATACCGTTGGTGCTTGTACGTGCAGGCGAGCACTCCACGGCGTTGATTGCCGATGAAATCGTGGGTAGCCGTGAAGTCGTTGTAAAACCGGTCGGCCCACAGATTGCCGCAGTGCGTGGCGTCGCTGGCGCGACGATTCTGGGTGACGGCAGTATCGTCGTTATCCTGGATGTCAATGCGCTGGTCCGCAGCGCAATTCCCGCGCGAGTCTTGCAGGAACCCAGAACAGAACGACGCGATGAACGTCCGGCAATCCTTGTCGTTGACGATTCCATTACGGTGCGTCGTGTCACGCAGCGTCTGCTCGAGCGTCATGAGATGCGTGTCACAACGGCAAAAGATGGTGTGGATGCCGTATCGGTGATGCAGGAGTTCGTACCGGATCTGGTCTTGTTGGATATCGAGATGCCACGCATGGACGGGTACGAAGTCGCTACCCACGTGCGCAACAGCCCGCGTCTCAAGGGCGTGCCCATTGTCATGGTCACCTCGCGTGTTGGCGAGAAGCACCGCAATCGCGCGATGGAGTTGGGTGTGAATGCGTATTTGGGCAAACCATTTCAGGAAGCGCAGTTGCTCGAAGCGATTAAGCCCCTGCTGGCGAGACGAAACGCTGCGGTGTCACAGTAATGAACGCCGCGATAGAAGAGCTATACAGTCTGCTCGTACCGTTGACCGAGGGCCGGCTGGTAGTACCACGTGCGTGTATTGCGGAAGTCGCGGGATTTAGTCAGCCGGAAATGCTTAGTGGTGCACCCCCGTGGTTGCTTGGACGCATCGAGTGGAACGGTCGCAGCATACCGCTGGTTTCTTTTGAAGGAGCCTGTGGCGAGGCTATACCACGCACCGGACCACGTTCACGGGTAGTTGTTTTTCGCACGATGACCGACGAGTTGCGCGCTGGTTATTTTGGTTTGTTAACGCAAGGATTTCCACAACTGGTTCGTGTCAATCCCGGCGTGCTCGCACCCGATACCGCCTCGGACTGGCCGGCAGAAAGCCCGGTTCTGTGTCAGGTTCGAATGGTCAATCAGCGCCCGCTCATTCCCGATCTTGAACGATTGGAAAAAATGATCGCCGCCGAACTCGACAAGGCTGCCTAAACGTTCAGCCAGCGTCGCCCCAGCGTGACTGCATAATCGCCAGAGTTGCCAACGTGGCGGTTTCGGTGCGCAAAACACGCGGGCCCAGCGAGGTAGCCAGAAAATCTCTTCGTCGCGCTATCGTTTGCTCGCGTTCACTCAAACCCCCTTCCGGGCCGATCAGTATCAACGCAGTGTGATCACGCGGTTGCTCAACCGTCTTGGCCAGCGTCGTTACGGCGTCAGGTTGCAATATGAAACGCGTGCCAACATCGGTGAGGTCAGCCAGCCAGTCATCGATCGAACGTAGCGGTTGCAGATTCGGTAAACGGTTTCGACCACATTGCTCACACGCACTGATGATGATTCTTTGCCAGTGGCCGTGTCGCTTTTCGGCTCGCTCTGCGTCCAGACGCACAACGGTGTGATCGGTCAACAGCGGCACGATAGCCGTGACACCCAGTTCCGTTGCTTTTTGCAGTATCTGATCCATTCGCTCGCCTCGCGCGACACCCTGCGCCAACGTGAGGTTTAACGACGATTCGCGATCGCGGTCATTGTATCTTCCTAGTGCGACCTGTACTTCATCGCGCGAGACGTTAACAAGCGTCGCTGCATACTCGCCACCACGACCGTCAAACACAGTCAGTTCGCCGCCCGCACGCAGTCTGAGTACGCGGGCCAGATAATGTGCCGTTGGACCGGCAACAGTGAGTTCGGTCATTCCGCTTAAGGGTTGATCCAGATAGACGCGGTGGGTACGCAAGAGACGATTCCTAAGCTGGTACGCGTGAAGAACTGATTTTGTACAGCTGTCGGGGCCGGCGCAAGCGCCTGGGGTTGGTACGCGCCGTCGCAGTCGTGCAAAATGCGCTGCATGTCTGTTGTTATCGATAACGCTACCGGTTTGGTCCGCCATGCCAGACAGGTCGCTTCACCGAATTACGATGCGCGGCCCGAGGCTTGTGGGCCGAATCTGATTGTTGTGCATGCGATCAGCCTGCCACCTGGCGAATACGGCGGGCCCTGGATTGATCATCTGTTTTGCAATCGACTGGATGCTACAGGGCACCCCTATTTTGCAGAAATCGCATGCTTGCGCGTGTCTGCACATATGTTGATCCGGCGCGACGGAGAACTGGTGCAATACGTACCGCTTAATCAACGTGCCTGGCACGCGGGTGAGTCCTCCTACGAGGGACGTCAGGCTTGTAACGATTATTCCATCGGTATAGAACTCGAAGGCGATGACGACACCGCTTACACGGATGCTCAGTACACCATGTTGTCGGCAGTGTGTATCGCGCTGGAGCAGGCTTTTCCAGACATCCAGCGCGACCGTATTGTGGGGCACTGCGATATTTCGGCGGGCCGTAAGACTGATCCGGGGCCGCTATTCGACTGGGATCGTTTGACTGGCTTATTGCAGGCCTCGAACAGCGCTCGGTGTTAGGATAAGTGCCATGTCGTTTCAGGCAATACAACTGTGAGTCTGCTCGCACTGGCGCTTGGCCTGTTCTTGGAGCGTTTTTTCACGCATCTTTTTCATTTGCGCGAAGCGCGTTGGCTCGACGGTTATTTCGATCGTGGACTGCGAGTATTGCGTGGCGGGTTTTTCAGTCAGTTGGGCGCGATACTGATTGTGCTTGTGCCGGTACTACCGGTAGCTGTCTTTGCGGTCGTGTTTCGTGATGTATTGCTGGGATTGCCATTTCTCGTGTTCGCGGTGCTCATGCTAATGTTTTCGCTGGGTCCACGCGATTTGGAGGATGAAGTCGAGGACTATGTCGAGGCCCTGCATCGTGGCGACACGCAGCGTGCCCACCGCATAGCCAAAGAGCTGCTGGAGACTGAGGCGCCATCTGAGAGTCAACAACGTGTAATGGCTGTTGAAGAAGCTATTTTTATCCAATCGAACAACCGGCTTTTTGGCGTCGTTTTGTGGTTCATGTTGTTGGGGCCTGCCGGTGCCTGGATGTTCCGTGTAGGCGACATGTTTCGTCGTCGGGCTATTTATGAAGCCGGTCGTGCCGAAACAGACGGCGGCGAGACGCCGCCATACGTGAAGCTGGCTCAACACATACATGGCGCGATTGCCTGGCTGCCCGCGCGCCTGGTAGCGCTGACCTTTGCGTTGGCGGGCAGTTTTGAGGAAGCCCTCTCCGACTGGCGTGCTTATTATCATGACTGCGCAGACAATTTCTTTCAGGTCAATGACGACGTCGTCGCTTGCGCCGGTGTTGGCGCGCTTGGCAATCCACAAAGAGAATCCAGTGATCCAACGGGACCGGAAATACGCGGTGCGCGAAGTGCATTGCAACTTGTCTCGCGCTCACTCTGGGTATGGCTCACTGCCATTGCAGTGCTTACGATTTTTGGTTTCGCTGTGTGAGAACCCTGCTCACGATCGGAGCATGTATTTTTCTGGTCGCATGTTCAGACAGGAACACGACAACTACCGCTCGCGGAAATCTGGAAGAACCCTTACGAATTGTTTCATTGGCGCCCCACCTGACGGAGTTGCTGTATACGGCTGGCGCCGGCGATATGCTTGTGGGAGTGGTTGCCCATAGCGATTATCCGGAACAGGCGCGTTCCGTGCGGGTAATTGGCGATGCTTTTCGTATCGATCCGGAGCGCTTAGCTGAGGTCGAACCTGATCTGATTCTCGCCTGGCAGGGTGGTAACCCCGACGAGGTCATCGATCAGCTGATTTCCCGTGGGTACACAGTCGTCAGATTGTCAGCCGATCGGATAACCGATATCCCCAAAAACCTCATAGAAATCGGTAAGTTAGCGGGGACGTCTGAAATTGCAGTCGCACAGGCGGGGCAATTTTCACAAGCTATGGAGCGCTTGGCCAGAACTCACGCCAACAAGTCGTCACTGAAAGTTTTTTATCAGATCTCATTGCAGCCTCTGTATACGGTGGGTGGCGATCACCCGATCAGCGACATTATCAAACTATGTGGTGGCGAAAATCTTTTCGCCGATTTGAAACAACTCGCGCCGATCGTCAGTCTTGAAGATGTCTTGTCGCGCAATCCGGATGTCATCGTTGCCGGGGATGATCGTGCGCAACTCGATCAGTGGTTGCGCTGGAATGATCTGCGCGCAGCCATTAACGGAAATCTTTTTGTAGTCGATGCATCGCTCGTAACCCGCGCCAGCACTCGCATGCTGCAAGGTGCAAAACAAATCTGTGCGCATCTAGACCGCGCCCGCACCCGGTAAGCCGCGAACCTTCTTATTCTCTCCCCCTTTCGGGCGGAAGGTTAGGGGGCGAATCACGCGCAATGCGAAAGCGGCGAGCCTAGAAGCCGGCATTTACCTGCGCCTCCGAAAGAAAGTCGGCGCAGGCAAACGGCCGTCATCTTTCTCGCCGCATGTCACCGATCTCGTGGTGCTTGCGTAGGAGCGGCTCCAGAGAGCGGGTTAGGGGGAGGGGCGAATCACGCGCAATGCGAAAACGGCGAGCCTAGAAGCCGGCATTTACCTGCGCCTCCGAAAGAAAGTCGGCGCAGGCAAACGGCCGTCATCTTTCTCGCCGCATGTCACCGATCTCGTGGTGCTTGCGTAGGAGCGGCTCCAGAGAGCGGGTTAGGGGGAGGGGCGAATCACGCGCAATGCGAAA
>Ga0224508_10000113_pt1 | contig 82605 bp, 61 predicted proteins | sample SF_Jan12_sed_USG_4_FD_170157 | JGI IMG/M metagenome (GOLD analysis project Ga0224508, IMG submission 170157) | Sediment microbial communities from San Francisco Bay, California, United States - SF_Jan12_sed_USGS_21 | ecosystem: Environmental > Aquatic > Marine > Sediment | place: USA... | reverse complement strand
CGCAGCGGACCCACTGCGAGTCCGGTACCAGCATCAGACCCCGAAACTCCCCGGAATCTGACCCTCTAACTGCCGGACTGTCCGCCGACGGACGATCGAGTGTCCGGTGTCCGGACAACAAGCCGCATTCAACGCGCCACGTTGGTACAAATGCCGCGAGGCTGGTCTTATCAACCGAGGGACGCCAGCACCGCATCGTAGTCGGGCTCGGCGGCGATCTCCTCGACCAACTGTGCGTGGACCACGACATCGTTCTCATCGAGGACGACGACGGCACGACCGGTCGCGCCGGCGAGTGGCCCATCGGTGATCAACATGCCGTAGTCCTTGGCGAACTTCTTCCCACGCATCAGCGACAATGGCTTCACGTCGTCGAGCCCTTCGCTGCCGCAGAATCGACCCTGGGCGAACGGAAGGTCCGCCGTCACCAGCAGGACCACGGTGTCCTCGCGACCGCCGGCCTTCTCGTTGAACGTGCGGGTCATTACCTGACAGACCGGTGTGTCAAGGCTGGGCATGATGCTCAGCACCTTCTTCTTGCCCGCGAAGTTCGCGAGCGACACGTCCTGCAGGTCTCCATCGACCAGCACGAAGTCCGGCGCTTTGCTGCCGACCGTCGGCAGATCTCCGTTGGTGTTGAATGGGTTGCCTTTAAGAGTGATGTGGGCCACGACAGACTCCTGCGAAAGAAAGAGGTTGGTTGAGGAGAAACGGTATACAACACGGCGTTTCCGTCTGGCAACCGGTCGTTCCTTTCTGCCGCGGGAATTCCCACCCAGTCGCGACAGGCGTGTAGACTTGGGCCAACCAAGGAGACAGGAGATGGGTCGACGACTCTCGCATCGGTGGGTGCTGGCATTTCTCTTTTTTGCGCTGAATCTGTCCCTGACGGCCTGGGCCGCAGAGGATCGGCGACAGCAGACCCTTCGCGGCGTCGTGCTGGATCCGGATGGACAGGTTGCAGCCGATGCGACCGTCCGAATTTCGAAGTGGACCGAAGCAAGCGCGCAGATGCAGCATCTTCGCCGCAGCGCAGTGACGGTCTCGACGGATGACGAGGGTCGATTCGAAGCAACGGTCGATCGAACCTATGCGTACGTGATCCGAGCCGAATCCGAAGACCATCCGTTCACGGACCTCCTCGAGTACAATCCGGTGGGTCGCCGCCCATTCATCGAGCTTCAGCTGTCGACCGGACGTTCGCTCTCCGGACAGCTCTCCGCGGACGGATCGACGGAGTGGACCGATGGAGTCGTTCACGCGTGCGACCCCGCCGGGTTGTTCTACGGCCCGAGTGCGTGCGACGAAGCGACCGTCGACGCCGACGGCCGCTTCAAGTTCTCGAACCTCCCGATGGGTCCGTTGGATTTCTACGCACATGCCGACGGCTTCGCCCTGGAAACGCTGTCCGTAGAGTCCACGCCCGATGACGAACAACTCACACTCTCCCTTGCTCCGGGTCATCCTCTGAAAGGACGGGTAGTCGACGAGGACGATAAACCAATCGCCAACGTAGGAATGACGCTTGCCCAACACGTCAAGAAACAGAGTGACACGTCGAAACGCCTTTACTGGCCGGTCGTTTCGGACGAGGAGGGTTCGTTCCAGCATCCGGGTCTTCCTGATGCATCGTTCTCGATCACGGCCCAACCCGATGGAATCGTCGTCGGGTCGGAGCCGGTCACTTTCAAGGTCCAGTCGGATGTCCCGCTGGCACCGATCGTCGTCGCGGCTCAGACTCGACCGATCGTGGTCTTCCGCCTTGTCGATCCTGACGGCCGCCCGGTCACCGAGACGCCGGAAATCCTCATCAAGTACTCGAGCAATTTTTCGTCCACGCCCCAGATCGAGATCAGAGAGACTGAAGGTGCCGGGCATTTCGAGGTCAAGGGAATCTACCCGAGCCGTCCGTCAATTTTGATCCGGCCGGCGCAGTGGATCGACCTCGTCATCGAAGACCTGGAGCTCGAGGCCGGGCAACGACTCGACCTCGGCGAGCGGGTCCTGGAACCCGGTGCCCAGCTCGCAGGGCGAGTGGTCGACCCCGACGATGTTCCCGTTCCCGACGCAACGGTCGAGGTCTCATTCATGACGGAGTACGGGTCAAGCTCGCGATCGGCCCAGGCCGATCGCTCCGGTCGTTATCGGGTGTTCGGTCTACCGGAAGATCCCGCCTATTCTGCCTCCGCCACTGCGGACGGTTTTCGACCCGACGTCCAGCAACAGGTCGCACCGAATGCCGAGGACGTCGATTTCGTCCTTGAGCCCAACTCCATCGTCAAGGGTCGTGTTCTGGACGAGTCCGGTCGACCGATAACGATGTTTCAGATCGGTTTGTACTCGGAAGCCAGCGAGAACGACTCGACCTTCTCGGCCATGGCCAACACCAACAAGCCCGAGACGATCGTCGATGACGAGGGGCGGTTTGTTCACGAAACGGCTCCCGGACACTACACGGTGCAGATCGACACGGAGCAGACGGCCCCCGCACGACGCGGCGATGTCGAGTTGTCACCCGGTGAGACGGTCGACATCGGCGATGTGACCCTCGTCGCCGGTCTAACCATCACCGGTCGTGTACTGGGGCCCACCGGACGCGGAATCGCCGAGGCGGAAGTCGGTACGAAGTCCGGCGATCTCATGGCTCAGTTCACCGGTGCCACAACCGCCGTCGCTGATACCGCGACGACCGACGAGAATGGCCGCTTTGAGCTGCGTGGCTTCATCCCGGGCAGCGTGACCCTGTCCGCGCAGCACGCAGAGTACTCCGCCGCGACGGAGACCCTCGAGTTGATCGCAGACGAGGAACCGGCCGAGGTGATCCTGACCCTCGAAGCCGGGGGCGACGTGGTCGGAGTTCTTGTCGATGACAACGGCGCACCTCGCGTGGGTGCGATGATCATGCTGCATCGCGGCCTTTCCGCCGTCATGACGAGACTCTCGGCGCGAACCGGAGCGGAGGGTCGCTATCGACTCGAACAGGTCCCCGCCGGCAGCTACGAGGCCATGTGTTTCCTGAGTCTCGACAATCCCCAGAGCCGTGTCTCCGCGCGCATCTCTGTCGAAAACAATCAGACGACGACCTTTAATTGCGATCCACCGGAAGGCGGGATCGATGTCAGCGGCCGACTCCTGCAAGCCGGCTCGACACTGCCCAATCGAGGCATGATCCTCGTTCCCGTCGACAGTCTCTCCGGCACGCCGTCGATGAGCGACTTCACCCAGACCTCCAGCAACGAGTCGGGCCATTACGAGGCCCGTGTCCAGCGCCCTGGGCCCTACACCGTCGTCGTGGATGGAGGCACGGGCTCGATCACGACGCAGATCGACGTTCCGGCGGGCGTCGAGAAGGCAACCGTGGACGTCGTCATCGAGTCCGGTCGTATCACCGGGACCGTTCGCGCCGCGGATGGCGCGGAGCTGGAACGGGTTTCGATCCAGAGTTTCCTCCTCGACGGCACGGGCGCGGCCCCGGGACTCCTCCCGGGAGCGGCGGCCCAGACAGGTGCCGGTAAGGATGGCCGATTCGAGGTTGCCGGTCTTCCCATGGGCGACTATCGAGTCGTCGCCATCGCGCCGCGTTACCAGGCTGCGGAACTCTCCCCGGTAAGCGTCGGTGACGGTGCGATACCGGACATCGAACTTGTCCTCGAGCTGAGCGACGTCGTCCGACTGCGGGTCACCGACCCCGAGGGCAATCCGGTGGCCGGAGCCTTCGTTTTCATCACCCCGAGCGATCTCCCGGAGGCGGCGGCGGTCAACGCCCAATCGGATATCAACGGGCGGGTGCGGCTGGGATCCCCGTCCGCCGGCTTGCTGGACGTTGTCGTCGGGGCGACGGGCTGGGCGATCACGACGACCCGGGGCGTCGAGGCACAGACGACGGATCAGGATCCGGAGATCGTCGTGTCCCTTCGTCGCGGCGGGCGGATTCGTCTATCCGTAACGACCGCGACCGGTGAGCCGGCCAGTTCCCAGCTGGTGACGGTGCAACCGCTCGAGTCGATCGTCGGGTTTCAGATGCGCACCTTCATGGAACCCAGTCCGACAACGGATGCCAGCGGGGTCGCACGGATCGAGCGACTTCCCGCCGGGACCTACCGTGTCGTCGTCGGCGAGGCGGTCACCACCGTCACCGTCACAGAAGGGGGCGAAACCGACACCGCGCTCCAACTCCCCTAGCGACTCGGGCGCTCATCTTGGGGCGTGGACAGACCTAGCGAATCCACCATAATGAGGGTGATTCCGGCGATATCGCCCCAGGCGACCATGGAGCTAGAGATGTCCGATCACCCAGATTTGCCTGCTGCCCTGACCGAACTCACCGAAGAGGAGCAGCTCTTTCGGGATGCGATCCGCGACTTTGCCATGGGCGAGATCGCCCCGGGCTCCCACGGGATGGACGAGAGCGGTCAGTACGCCGATGGGCTGCTTCCCAATCTGTTCGAGATGGGACTGATGGCGATCGATGTTCCGGAGGAACACGGTGGAACCGGCGGGACGTTCTTCCAGTCCTGTCTCGCCGTAGAGGAGATCTCCCGCGCGGACGCCGCCGTCGGCGTGCTGGTCGACGTGCAGAACACGTTGTTCAACAACGCCCTCTCTCGCTACGGAACCGACGCGCAGAAGGCGCACTACTTTCCGAAAATCGCTGCGGACCATGTCGCGGCGTACGCGCTGTCCGAAGCGGGGTCGGGCTCGGATGCATTCGCCCTGGCCTGTCGTGGCGAGAACGTCGCGGATGGCTGGAAACTGAACGGGCAGAAGCTTTGGATCACGAACGCCGCCGAGGCTCGTCTGTTCCTGGTCTTCGCCAACGTCGACCCCGCCAAGGGCTACCGGGGAATCACGGCCTTCCTCGTCGAGCGCGACGATGCCGGCTTTACCGTCGGCAAGCGCGAAAAGAAATTGGGCATCCGAGCGTCCAGCACCTGTGAGCTGATCCTGCAGGACTGCACCATCCCGGAGGACAGGGTGCTGGGCGAGGTGGGCAAGGGGTACAAGATCGCCATCGAGACGCTTAATGAAGGACGCATCGGAATCGGGGCCCAGATGTTGGGCGTCACCCAGGCCGCTCTCGATCATGCCTGTCGCTATTCGAAGGAACGCTCGCAGTTCGGCAAGACGATCAGCGAGTTCCAGGCGGTTCAGCACTCTCTGGCCCGGACGGCGACGGAACTGGAGGCCGCCCGATTGATGGTCTACAACGCCGCCCGTCTGCGAGATCGCGACCTCCCCTTCGTCAAGGAAGCCGCGATGGCGAAGCTTTATTCGAGCGAGGTAGCCGAACGCGCCACGTCGATGGCCGTGGAGATATTCGGCGGCTACGGCTACACGTCCGAGTATCCCGTGGAAAAACTCTACCGCGACGCGAAGATCGGCAAGATCTACGAAGGTACGTCGTTCATGCAACTGAACACCATCGCCAAGATGATCCTGGCCGACTAGACGGGGCTTGATATCCATGAACGACCTCTACCTGAGAGCCGCGCGGCGCGAGCCTGTCGAACGGTCCCCTATCTGGATCATGCGTCAGGCCGGTCGCTACCTGCCCGAATACCGTGCGGTTCGGCAGGAAGTCGATTTCCTGACGCTCTGCCGTACCCCGGAACTTGCCGCCAAGGTCACACTGCAGCCCATCGAGCGGTTTGGCTTCGATGCGGCGATCCTGTTCTCGGACATCCTCGTCATCGCGGAACCGCTGGGGATCGACGTCGCGTTCTCGCCGGGACCCGTCATCGAACGGCCATTGAGAACCGCGGCCGATATCGAACGACTGAGACACGACGACCCGCGGGAGTCCCTTGCCTACGTGATGGAAGCGATTCGCATCCTCCGCGGAGAACTCAAGGTGCCGCTCATCGGGTTTGCCGGTGCCCCGTTCACGCTTGCGGCTTACATGGTGGAAGGTAAGGGTTCGAAGAACTTCGCCACGCTACGTTCGCTCATGATCGCGGATTCTCCACTGGCCCATCGCCTCCTGGAACGCATCACCGAAACACTGGAGGTCTACCTCCTGGCCCAGGTCGATGCCGGCGCCCAGGCGATCCAGTTGTTCGATACCTGGGCCGGCCTGCTTGCCCCGGGGGAGTTCGGCGAGTTCTGCATCCCCTACGTCAAGCGACTGATTGAAAAAGTCCGCGAGCGGGGTGTACCCGTGACCTACTTCGCGATGGATGGCTGCCACTTGCTCGAGCGGCTCCCGGAGGTGGGGGCCGATGTACTCGGTATCGACTGGCGGACACCGCTCTCCATGGCTTCAACTCGCGTCGGCCGCCGGCACGCACTCCAGGGGAACCTGGATCCAACCGCATTGTTCGCACCGCCTGCCGCCGTCCGAGAAAGGACGACCGCCGTCCTCGAAGAAGCACGGGACCTTCCCGGACATATCTTCAATCTTGGCCATGGCATCCTCCCCGACACGCCGATCGAGTCGGTCGAGGCCGTGGTCGAGACCGTGCGCGCCACTGCGGAACGCTCGTGAGCATGGCGGATGTGGTCGTCATTGGAGCGGGTATCACCGGTCTCACGCTGACCGAGCGGCTGCAGCAGGCATTTTCCAAACGCAATCGCGGCGAATCCGTCATCTGCCTGGAGGCCTCGGACAGGGCCGGCGGACATCTTCGCAGTGACATCGTCGACGGGTATCTCTGCGAGTGGGGTCCCAGCGGATTCCTGGACAATGCGCCGGCCACACTAGAACTCGTCGATCGCCTGGGGCTGGGCGAGGACGTCTTGGTGGCCGACGACGTGTCCGCCCGACGTTACATCTTCAGAAACGGTCGACTGCGTGAACTTCCCTCAAAACCTCCGGCGTTGTTGACTTCGGGAGTCTTGCCGCTGACCGGGTTGCTGAGGATTTTCCTCGAGCCTCTGATCAAGGCCCGCCGACACGGGACCGAGGAATCGATCTACGAGTTCGTTCGACGTCGATTCGGAAAACACGCCGCGACGATTCTGGCCGATGCGATGGTATCCGGTGTTTTTGCCGGAGACACCCGCCGTCTCTCTCTCTCGGCCTGTCTGCCGATGGTGCAGGAGATGGAGATCGAACACGGGGGCATCATCAAGGCGATGGCTCGACGCCGCGGATCGAAATCGCCGACCCGTCAGAGGAGTTTTCGCCAGGGGATGGAACAACTCGCACGGGGACTTCAACGAAGACTCGGCCCGGCCCTGAAACTCGAGAGTGCGGTGGATACGGTCGCCGGCCTCGGTGCCCGGGGGTATCGCATCGTTCCGCAGAGTGGCGTCCCGATCGAAGCGGGCGTCGTGGCCCTCACCACGCCGGCCCCCGTGACGTCCCGGTTGTTGGGCCAGGACCTTCCCCAGCTGACAAGCGGGCTGGCATCCGTGCCTTACGCCTCGATGGTGGTGATCCATCTCGGCTATCACCGCTCGGCCATCGGAGACCTACCCCAGGGGTTCGGCTTCCTTGTTCCACGTAACTCCGGCATTCGCATCCTGGGTTCGATCTGGACCGACCAGGTGTTCCCCGAGCATGCCAATGACGGACGCTGTCTACTACGGGTGATGATCGGCGGTGCCCACGACCCGGAGGCCCACGATCTGGACGACGCCGAGTTACTTCGGATCGCTCGACGAGAAATTATGACGACGATGGGTATCGAGGCGGCACCGGTGTTCAATCAGATCCATCGGCATCGGCAGGCGATCCCGCAATACACCCTGGGCCACAAGAAGCGGCTCGCGGAATGGGAAACGATACTCAGCCAGCGACCGGGAATGCACCTGGCGGGAAGTTCCTACCGTGGTGTCTCCGTCAATGACTGCATCGTCGACGGCGAGCGTGTCGCGAGTCGGATCCTCCAGGCGATGGAAGAGCCTTCCTAGTCCCCGTCGATCATTCGACCGAGCCCACCCAGAATCGATCCCTCGCCCTTGGACTTCCCGCCGCGACTCGGCGCTGACGCGAAGATCCGATCGGCCAGTCGACTGAACGGTAGAGACTGAAGCCAGACGCGCCCTGGACCCTTCAGCGTCGCGAAGAACAGTCCCTCGCCGCCAAACAGCGCGGACTTGATGCCCCCCACGAACTTGATGTCGTACTCCACCGTCGGCTGGAACCCGACGATACAACCGGTATCGACTCGCAATCGTTCGCCGGGCTGGAGGGTGCGTTCGTACAACGTTCCACCGGCGTGGACGAAGACCATCCCGTCGCCTTCGAGGCGCTGCATGATGAAACCCTCGCCGCCAAACAGACCGGCGCCGATCTTCTTCTGGAAGGCGATCCCGATCTCCACACCCTTGGCGGCGCAGAGGAACGAGTCCTTCTGCGCGATCAGTGTGCCGCCGACATCGGGCAGTGCGATCGGCAGGATCTTGCCGGGATACGGTGCGCCGAATGCCACACGCCGCTTGCCGCTGCCCTGATTGCCGAAGACCGTCATGAACAGGCTCTCGCCGGTCAGGAGCCGTTTGCCCGCACCCAGCAGAGACCCGAGGACGCCGGTGGTCTTGCTGGAGCCGTCCCCGAAGATGGTCTCCATCTCGATCCCGTCATCCATGTACATCATGCCGCCGGCCTCGGCGATGGCCGCCTCCTGAGGGTCCAGCTCGACCTCGACGAACTGCATGTCATCGCCAAAGATCCGATAGTCCACGACGTGCATCTGCTCCATACGGAATCTCCTCTTGTCCTATTTGGGGCCCCGGAATGCCTAGGATACACCGGAGTTCGAGTCCCTATTCGGGTCTCGCGGCAAGGAATTGTCAGGACTATTTGAATCTGTTTGGATTGACCGACACTCGCTGTCACCGCTTTACGAAAAACGTATTTGAATTGGGGTTCTTCTGCGAATACATTCAAACTCAGAGGAGCCTGAATAGTGATGTCCAAAGAATCCGGTATGACATTAGTCGAGATAATGGTGGTGGTAGCGATAGCAGCCCTAGTTGTTTCTGTTGTAGTCGTCTATTCGCTCCCCTGGATTTCCAAGGAGACCATGCGATCCACCGCGTTCGATGTGCAGACCTACCTGCAGTTGGCCCGCATCGAGGCGGTCAGTCGCAATCGGGACGTCCGCTTCGTCATCGACACGGACAACCGCCAACTGGCGGTCTGGGACGGCATGACCACCGCCTCGACGGTGGATGACGAACTCCTCTACCTGGCCCCCATCTCCGATTCCATCGATTTCGCCAACCCGCAAGTCGGGGCCGCCGTCACGCTCTCGCAGATCGGTGGCAGCGACGAATACCAATGCATCTTCTCGTCCGACGGCACGGTCGGCACCGGTGCCGGTGGCGCCGTGATGGTCTTTGGCGGTGACGAGTACGGAAAAGTCTCGGTCTTCGATGCCGGTGGCATTCAGGTCGAGAAGTGGAGTAATGGAGCGTGGCATGTCGGTGGTTAGAACCATTTCCAAGCAGGAAGGCTTCTCGCTGGTCGAGGTCCTGGTCGCACTGTTCCTGATCGGGATCGGCGTGCTGGCAGCCGCTCCGATGTTCGTCTACGCCATCCAGGGAAATGCGGTGGGTGCGGACTTCGGAAGAGCCGGCGCCCTCGCCGTCGAGCGCATGGAGATCCTCCGCTCTCAGGACTATACGATCCATGTGGCCGGCGGGAGCCTCAGCACCAACGTGACGGGCTACTTTGACAGCAGCGATCCGGAATACATCGTCCGCTGGGCCGTTCGCGACAATATCACCCCCGTCGGCACCAAGACCATCGTTGTCCGCGCCACTGCGGTCGGGCGACGGGTCGGACGTAACAAGCAGGTACAACTCGCCACGGTACGAGGAGGCTGATGATGAGACTCCCCAGAAAAGGCGAATCCGGCTTCACCATGCTCGAGATGCTTATCAGCCTCGCGGTTCTGTCGATGGCCATGAGCGGTCTCGCCAGTCTGTTGGTCCAGAACTCCCGGATCAACAAGCAGCAGCAGATGACGGCTGAGGTGCAGGCCAACGCACGAAACTGCCTATCGCTTCTGGTACAGCGCATGCGTAGCGCCGGTTGGAATCCGAGTAACGACATCAGCGTGGGTACCTTGACCCTGGATGCCGACCTCTCCGATGACGACAGCGAGATCGAGATCTTCGCCGACCTGACGGCCGACGGAGATACCGACGAGGCCGACGAACAGGTGTTCATCCGTCACGATGCCAGCGCCGGCGCGATCGTGTGGCGACGAGACAACGATGTCCTGACGCCGTTCAACACCGTCGCGGTCAACATCAGCAACGACGCCAATGGTGACGGCACGATTGAACCGATGTTCACACCGGACTCGGTCACCGCTCCGACCATGGTCACGATCCAGGTAACCGCCGTATCCCCTGTGCCTGATCCCATATCGGGCGATCTGATCCGTTACACCGTAAGCAGCGACGTCGTCCTGAGAAAGAACATCTAATGCCAAATACCATCAAACGCATCCTGCCCAGGAAACAAGACGGCAGCATTGACGAGCGCGGATCCGCGTTGGTCATGGCCATCTTTGTTCTCGTTCTACTGACGACGATCGGTTCAGCCTTGTTGTTTGTCAGCCAGAACGAAGTTCGCATGAGTGGAGCCGACACCAACAGCAAGGCGTCGTTCTATATTGCGGAGGCCGGCCTGGAGGCGGGCCGGATGACGCTGTACAACACGAACGAGGGCGAAAGTTTCGACGACGACCTGGCCGCCGCGGCCGACGACGGGACGTTTGATTTCAGCGTCTTAACGATTTCCGCGACCTACGGATCCGACGGCGACGTCAATGGGTTCACCTACGGAGCGGACCAACCGCTGATCGGGCCCGTTGCCTTTGGAGACGGATATTTCGTCGCGTTCCTGACCAACGATATCGTCGACGAAGCGATAGACCCCCTCCTGGATACGAACGAACGGGTCGTGCTGACCGGTGTCGGCGCCGGCCCCGACGGATCGTTCGAAGTCGTTCAGGCGATCATCGAGATTCGCGACCTGTTGCCACCGACCCCGCCGGCGGCCGTGACGCTGCTCGGGCCGACGCCGTTTTTCGACAGTGGTGACTCCTCGGCCAAACGGTATGTCGGTGACGACTGCGACGGTACTGGCGTGCCCGGCTATTACGTACCGGCGCTGGGAGCGATCGGCGCTTCCGCCGAAGCGTCTGGCGAAGCGGGAATGCACACCAACCCAGACTACGAGGCCAACGGTCTGCCGGATAGTGACACCTTTGCGGACCTGACCGACTGGTCCAGCGAACCCGCCCTGGGAGTCTACGGCGCCGACATCGATCCAGCTTGGAACGTTTGCACCAACCTCCTGGAGTACGTCGACCTTGTCCGCGAGAGTGCCGATGTGGTCTGCACGCCACCGGCGGCCTGCGCGTGGCCGGCGTCGTCACCGGATCGGGTGGTCTTCATCGACGGCGACTGGACCATCGGACCAGGAGTCCAGGACGGACTTCTGTTCGTCACCGGCCAGCTGAACTTGCACGGTCAGGCCACCTGGAATGGCTTGATCTTCGTCGTTGGCGAGGGGAGGATGGTCGCCTACGGCGGCGGCAATGGAGAGAAGTCCGGCTCCACGATCGTGGCCGACATCGCGGGCCCCGACAATATCTTCGGCAACGCCGACGACTGCACCGGCGGCGACGGTGGCTTCGACTCCGTTCACTACGATGACGCCGGCGGTGGCAACAGCGACACGGTCTACTGCTCCGTCGACATCGAAGCGTCGATGCCGATTCCGCCCTACGACATTCTGGAATTCCGCCAGTATTGACCGGAGATAGAGGCCCCAGATGAATGCGTCGCAACGACTCCGTTCGCAGCGGCAGCCTGAGCGCGGCTCGAGCATGGTCGTCGCGATTTTCGTGCTCGCTATGGTCACAACGCTCGGCGTTGCGCTGCTCTTCCTAACCCGGAATGAGACGCAACTCGCTCAGGCCGACACTCGCTCGAAGCGGGTCTACTACGTCTCCGAGGCCGGACTCGAGGACGGCCGAGCCACCGTGGCCAATGACAACCGCTTCTCTGCGAACCCGAAGAGCTACAACGAGGAGTTGGTCTCGGCGTCCGGAGGGCTTCTCGGAAATGGCTCCTTCGACTTCGACCCCACCCGGGTACGTGCGGTCTACGACTCTGCCGGCAACGTCACCGGGTTCACCGGCTACGGTGACGACGTCCCGATCCGCTCCAGTACCGCCTTCGACGACGGCTGGTATGTCGCGTTCCTCACCAATGACCCGGTCGACAACGCTCTGAACCCGCTCATCGACACCAACGATCGATTGATGATCTCTGGGATCGCCGCCGGTCCCGATCGTTCGTTCGAGGTGGTGGAAGCGGTGGTCGAATTCAATGAGCTGTTCCCGTCCCTCCCGGCGACCATCACGATCCTTGGACCCAACGCCCAGTTTCAGGGTGGCAACAGCAACGCCAAGGCCTATCTCGGCGACGACAGCGGTGCCCATTGCCCGAATGGCGTTCCGGGCGCATCGGTCCCGGTGGTCGGTGTCATCGGCGGCACGTCAAAAACCAGCGCCGAGGCGGGCGTGAGCAAACCGAACAACTACGCGACGGACTACGGCAATGTCGTCGGAACCGATACGGTCTCCGACCTGGTTCCCCTGGGCGTCGACTCTCTCTGGACCGACTGCGACCGGACCGTCGACTTTGCGCGACAGGTCAGAGATGCCGCCGACCTGGTCGGCGATTCGACGACGCCGCTCTCGGATCTCGGGACTCCCGGGAATCCGAAGATTGTCTTCATTGACGATAACTACGAGATCTCCGGCAACTTCAGCGGCGCCGGACTGCTGTTTGTTTCCGGAACGTTCGAGTTCGACGGCATGGCCGACTGGACCGGCGCCATCTTCATCATCGGAACCGGTCAGTACATCCGCACGGGCGGCGGCAACGGCGACATGCTGGGTGGCGTGGTCGTGGCCAACGTCTCGGGACCGGACCTCAGTCTGTTTACCGGCGACGACTGTTCGGGCGACGATGGTATCAAGCCCAGTTCGGACGACGGCATGGCCCAGGCTTCCTTCGACACCAGCGGTGGTGGCGGGTTGACGACGGCCTACTGCAGTGACGCCTTTGCCAACCTGCAGGCGGCGCGGCCTCTGGACATCGTCTCATTCCGACAGCACTGACGCTTCGTCTATCACACGACGTGCGGCGTCGGCATGCGGCCCCTCGCCGGGAGAGAGTCGCAGGAACTCCCGCATCGCGGCAGCGGCGTCGCCTGACTCTCCCCGCTCGTGAAGCAACTTACCCTTGAGGTAGTAGGCGGGAGCGTGATTGCGGTCGAGTTTGAGGGCCTGCTCGACGCGCTCCAGCGATTCGTCGATCCGCCCACTCCGGGCCAGCACGTCCGCAAGCGCGTAGACACCCTTCACGTATCTGGGCGCCGACTCGACCAACGCCTCGAGCCGGCGGAGGCCCTGACGCCGCAAACCCAACTCGAACTCGAGATGACCGGCATTGGAGCGGGCCTCGAGCAACTCGGGGGCGGCCTCCAGCGCACTCCGGTAGTGACGCATCGCAGCCTGCCGTCTACCGTGCGTCTCGTAGGCTGCCGCGAGATTGTTATGGGCCAGAGCGAAGCCGGGACTCAACTGCACGGCCCGTTCAAATTCACGGGTCGCCTCCTGCTGACGGCCGTCGCGATACCTGGCCAGGCCGAGGTTGTTGCGCACCAGCGCCGAATTGGGCGACGTCTTCAGCATGTTCTCGAAGAGCAGAGTGTCCGATCGCCAGACACGACTCCTTGACGCACTCTGCGCAGTAAACAACAGCAGGATAACGGTGACGACCGCCAGCGCCACACGGCGCAGCCGCGCGATGCCAAGATCGACTGCCGCCTGGATCGCGACACCGGTCAAGATCGCCAATCCCACGGACGGGATGTACAGGAAGCGATCCGCCAGTAACACGTCGCCGAAACGACCGAACGCGTAGACCGGTGCCTGACTCACGACGATCCACAGGATCCAGAACGTCACCCGACGGGACCGTCGACGGCTGTAAATCACAACCGCCGCGACGATGGCGATAAAGACCAGACCCAACAGTGCGCGCGCGGAAAACAGGCTTGTGACCGCAGGATCCGGGTAATGGGCATCCAGCGGGAAGGGAACGATCAGGAGCATGCAATAGCGGGCGAAGACAAACCAGGCGGTCGCAAGCCAGCTCAACGGATCCAGCGTGAACAGGGCCTGCCCGCCGTCGCCCAGGACCCGCATGCGCGCCAGGAAATAGAGGGCCGCTGCCGGGACGAAGGGGAGGGCCGCCGACAGCGCGCGGAAAACTCGACGTCGCTTCGACGTGTCTTTCAGGTAAACATGAAGCGCCACGAGCGCGGGCAGCATGATCGCCATCTCTTTCGAGAACAGCGCGACCAGGAACAGCAGCGCGGCCAGCAACCCGCGACCAGCCCGTGGCCAGTTCTCGGCGTGGAGATAGACCGAAAACGCCGCTAGCAGGAACAGCCCACCGAGCAGATCCGTTCGCCCGGAAATCCACGCCACGTTCTCAACATGAACCGGATGGACTGCGAAGAGGGCGCCGGCGATGAACGAGCTCAGTTCGCCCAGCCCCTCCCGTTTCGCGATGCCGAAGACCAGTCCGCAGCAAAGAAAATGGATCAGGAGGTTGGTAAGGCGGTACCCGATCGGATTGTCGCCCCAAACGCCGTGGTCCAACGCATAGGTCAGTCCCACCGCCGGTCGGAAGAAGGCGCGAAACCGGTCGTGTCGGTCGTCGGTCTCCCAGAAACTCTTGCTGACGATCTCAAGCGCTCGGGAGGGATCCTTCACCAGACCGTTCTCGGCGATCAGTGGACGGTCGTCCCAGACGAACTCACCGCTGAGGCTGACGCCGAAGGAGACCAGGACCAGCGCCGCCAATGCGACCCACGATCCTGCCGATTTTATGGACCCCCGGGACATGGGTTCCACACTAGGTCCAGAACCGGTATTCGGTCAACTTTCCATGATATTTCGTCGGTTTGACCGTTGCCGGTCGAGGACCCTAGATTTGATGGGGTTGGGAAACGTGGCGGGGTAAGACCCGTCGAGTGCGATCTTCAAGGGGACGGGCATGTACATCCGTTGTGCAGGTTGTTTCTCATCGACGTGGGTCCAGTCACTGGTCCCCGGTGAGGCGGCCTCGACGGTCGAGTGCAAATCGTGCGGGCTGGACTACAACCTCTTCAACGTCGGTGAACTGGGTGTCGAAGAGACGGAACAGTATGAGCGCGCGCAACAGTTCGCCGAGTTCAACGGCATCGACCTTCCGAGTGCCTACTCCGTGCTTCTCGGCGTCATGGAACTGGATGACGCCAAGGAACATCGACGCCAGATCGCAGGGGCCGTTCCCGACGCCCCTGCCGAATCCTCGGACGTCGCAGAAGAGGTCACGAACGCCATCGATGCCGCGATGGCAGTGGTCGAAGAACCGCCCACGATCACCGAGACACCGACCCACAGCGACCCCAAGAACTACGACTCCGATTTCGAACCCGCCGTCATGAACGGTGACCTTACGGTTGAGCAGGCGAAGGCTCGCGGGAGCCGTGTGGCACTCGTCCACCGTCTCGCCCGACGTCACTCGCTCACACGAGAACTCGCCGGCGACGTCGCGGACAATCGTCTCTCTCTGGCGGAAGCCCGCCGACGCCGTCAGTCGTCGGACGAGTTGGTCGTTCCCAAGAATGAGGACGTCGCGTTCCGCATGGTGCGAAATCAGCTGATGCTGGGTGTCTGGGTCATCGCCCTGTTGGCACTGGCCGCCTACGGCTACAAGAACTGGCGTATGTCCGTCGAGGATTCGCTGTTCGAGAACGGACGCGAAGCGCGTCGAGCTGCTGCCATCGCAGAGGCCGAAGAACTCGCAAGGAAACAGCTCGACGATATCGAACTTCCCGATGACCGCGTTCACGTGGTCACCGACTCGTTCGGAAACGTGACACGCGTCGAAGGCCCCGACCCCCTTTCGGTCCTCCGGACGTTCTGCAAGTCCGGAACCAACGTCACGCGATTCGAGCCGATCGAACTGGTTGACGCGATTCCACCCAGCGCCGGACGCCGCGTCGGGATCTTTCGCGATCGGCACGATGTCACTCAGCGTTTCGCGATCCGCATCGAACGGGGTGACCGATCATGGCTGGCCGGCGACGGCACAGTGCCCGTTCCGATCACGCCGGCTCCACCCTCCCCACTCAACGCCAAGGGGATCGCAGCCTACTGACCGATCGGTCGCGTCTGCGCTACCCTCGTCACGGATCCGTTCTCGATCCGTGAGGGCTGAACGATGGAATCGCTCCAAGATCGCACCGTCTGGGTGACGGGTGCCTCGTCCGGCATCGGCCAGGCCTGTGCCGGACTCTTCGCCGCGGAAGGCTGCAGACTCCTGGTGGTCGCGCGTCGTCGGGAACGACTCGAGACGCTTCAGAATGAGTGGACCCAACTCGGCGCGCCGGAAGTCCGCATCGAGAGTCTCGATGTCCGGGATCCAGAGGGGGTGCAGGCCCGTCTCGGTTCGCTGCCTGCTGCCTGGGCAACGCCCGAGGTCCTGATCAACAACGCCGGACTGAGTCGCGGTCTGGCAGGCCTACAGGACGGCGAGATTCGCGACTGGGAAGAGATGATCGACACGAACGTGAAGGGTCTGCTCTACGTCGATCGGGTTGCCGCTCCGAAGATGGTCGCCGCAGGTCGCGGCACGATCGTCCACATCGGCTCGATCGCGGGACGACAGGTCTACCCCGGTGGCAATGTCTACTGCGCTTCGAAGTATGCCGTCCGGGCGATCACCGACGGGCTCCGCATCGATCTTCTCGGCAGCGGCGTTCGAGTCACAAGCGTCGACCCCGGTCTCGTGGAGACGGAGTTCAGCGAAGTCCGTTTTCGAGGGGACCTCGAGAAGGCGAAGAAGGTCTATGACGGGCTCCAGGTGTTGACGGCGGAGGATGTGGCGGAAGTGGTCCTGTTCGCCGCAACCCGTCCGCCACACGTGGTCCTGGCCGAGTCTCTGGTTCTTCCACTCTGTCAGGCGGCGGCCACCCATATTCACCGGGAATAGCGTGGATTCGAGCCGATCTCGCGGACGCCGCTTGACCCGGAACCGTACCCTGACGTAGACCCAGGGTATGTTCCTCTTTCTGATCCTCGGTGCGCTGCTTCAGACGCCTGACGAGGAGACGCCTCGCCCGTCCCGGATCGTCGAACAGGCAGAATCGAGTTTGGCCCAGCTCGACATCACCCTCCTCGGACCACCCGAACGGATCGCCGAGGTCACCCGCGACGATCTCGTCATCCGACTTCAGGGGGAGAAGATCCCCGAGTTCACCCTGGACCGACACTGCGATCCGGGATCTCTGGTCGAACGATCACGCCCGCGTCGTCGTAAGGCCGACTCCGTCGGAGACTCGACTGCCGCCACCGCGACTCCCCCACGGGGCAGCTACCTGCTTTTCTTCGACCAACAGCAGTTGACCCAGTCCGGTCGTCATCAGGCGCTGAGACTGGCCCGCGACCTCGTCGTTGATCTCGCGGGTCCCGAGTCCCGTGTGATGCTCGTCTCCAACGCCGCCGAGCTCAAGGTGATCCAACCCTTCACGAACGATACGACGACGCTGCTGGACGGGTTGGATCGTCTGGCCGCAGATCGGCGGCAATGGGATTGGGTCGCCGAGGGTGAGGAGATTCGGGTGGGCGAGGTGATTCGAGCCCTCAACGATGCCGACGATCTCCATCGTGCCATCGGCCTGGCCCGCGACCACCAGAAAGAAGAACTCTGGCGTGCCAACCGGAGTTTCCGGCGACTGGGCATCAGCCTGGCCCCCCTGAAGGACGGCCCCAGCCCGAGGGCGGTCCTCTATTTCGCCGACACCCTCCGTTCCAACCCGGGACATCACTACCTCTCGTTCTTTGGCTCGTCGGTCCAGCGCGAACACTCGGCGCTCGGCCTGGTGGGGACCGGGGCGGAAACCGGCGGACTGGCCTACAACGATGTCGTGAACACCGCGGCGGCCAATGGCATTCGGGTCTACATGATCCAGAGCGAAGGGCTCGTTTCCGGGAGCGACCGTACAAGGATCACGTCGCGAGCCGCAGCGGTGACGCTCAGTGTCGGCAACTCGTCGATGGTACGGGTTCGCGACACGCAGAAGACCATGCGAAACATGGCAGCGGAGACCGGTGGCGAGGCGTTCCTCAACGGCGTTCAATCGCACACGATCCTCTCGCGTATCGACGAGGACGCGTCGTGCCTGTTCGTCGTCAGCATCCCCACGAAGGATCTGCCACTCGATCGTCCGATGCGTGTCGATGTCGACGTCCGCAAGGCGGGCGTCACAAGTCGCGTCCGGGGTCGTCTGGTATTGCAGAGTGCCAAATCCCGTCAGCGCTCCAGGCTACTTCAGGCCTTCAGCGCTCCGGGGACACTTTCGGACCCGTTGGACATCGAAGCCGGAGTCATCCCTCTCGGCTACGAGGAAGGCGGCTTCCGTGGTCTGTTGCAGATTCGCATCCCCGCAGTGGCATTCCCCGGCTCTCGCTGGGACGTCGGGGCTTCGGTGGTCAATCGGCAACGGGTTCGAGAAGAGATGTCCCGTCAGGTCACTCTGACTCGACCGGGATTGCCGCTGGTGGTCGAACACGAGATCACGTTTCGCCCGGGAGATTCGAAGGTCGTCGCCGTCGTGCAGGAGGCGACGACCGGACTCGTCGCTTCCCGTGAATTCGTCGTGAACTGGCCCAACCTTCGGTCGGGCGCTCCCGGCCTCGGCCCCGTCGCGGTCCTGCAGCCGCTCCAGGCTGCGTTCATTCGCGGCGAGGAGACCCGTGGCGAGGGGTCCCTGTCCGGCGACGGCACGCGGCCGCTCTTCTCCGACCGGCCTACCGCGCTGATCGGGTTTGTCTGCCGAGGACGTAGCGGCGGCGCCGGTTGGTCGGTGGAGCGTTCGCTGGTCGGCGCAGATAGCGTCGACTATAAGCCGATCGCGCTGGCCGCCGACGCACCCCGTTGTGCACAGATCCGAGATGTGATGCCGGCGGATCAATTCGGCGACGGCCAGTACACGTACAGCATCCGACTGGTCCGTGACGGTGAGACGCTGGAGAGCGCCACGATGGGTTTCCGAGTCCAAACTCGGTGACCCAACAATGAGTTGGCGCAGCCGGCCGCGCCGTCTATGATCTTGGGCAGCATGCGGGTTGAACAATGAAACTCATGGGTTTGCACCGACCGGTGGCGGTCCTGATGATCGCCCTGGTCGCTCTATCCTCCGTTCCGGCCCAGGAGGAGCCCGCCTCCACCCCTCAGAAAACCGACGTTTTCGAGCGAACGACCTCCCGACTGGTTCAGATCGATGTCAGCGTCACCGGTCCGGCCGACGCCATCGTCGATCTTGCGCGCGAGGACTTCCAGATCTTCGTCCAGGGCAAACCCATCGACCATTTCACCGTGGACCCGATCTGCGATGTGGATGAATACCTGACCGCCAACAAGAACAAGAAGAGTCCACGCCGAGCGCCGAGAGCGACCGAGCCGGCACCGCCGGAAGAGATCCGTTCGACGGCGCCAATACGGGCCGCGGCGACCTATCTGCTCTACTTCGACCAACATCATCTGACCATGGCAGGTCGCCAGGGCTCGATCGACGCCGCCCGCGAGATCCTCCCTGATCTACTGGGAGACGGCGACCAGGGCCTGATCGTCTCTGCCGGAAAAAACATGGCGACGATCGTCCCGCTGACCGACGACCTCGATCGACTCCTCGCAGGGCTGGACCGACTGGAGGCGGACCGTGACCAGTGGGACCCGTACCCCTACCAGGAGCTCAGTCGGATCAACGAACTCATGAACGTCCTGCAAGACATCAGCGGCCAGGAGCGGGCGATCGCCCTTGCCCGCGAGTACCAGCGAGAGGAACAGTGGCTCAGCGAGAAAGCGCTACGGTTGTTCGGCTTCAACCTGACCCGGCTGACCGACCTACCCCACCCGAAGGCCGTCATCTATTTCGCCGACACGATGCGGGCCAATCCGGGCGAGCACTACATCAGCTTCTTCTCCAGCGCGAGCCGAGGGGCCAACGACACCGATCGCGCCTTGCAGGGCATGAAGCAGGCCATGGACCAGGGCGCCTTCGGAGCCCGCAACCCCTTCGACCGAGTCTTGACCGAGGCCGCGGCCCACGGGGTGCGTGTCTACACCATCGAGGCCCAGGGCCTGACCTCCCCCGACATCATGACCGGAGTGGGCAGGTCCGGCGTCGCGCCCGGCAACCTGACACGGACCCGACGGGTGGTCGACGCCCAGAATAGCCTTGTCTCCATGGCGCACGAGACCGGGGGCGAGGCCTACCTGAACGGAATTCGCGGAAGACGCATCGCGTCCGATATCCGTGCCGACATCTCGTGCATGTACCTCCTCAGCTTCGACGCCGGAACGCTGGCACGGGACCAACCACTGCCCATCGTCGTTCACGTCAGCCGAAAAGGTGTCAAGCCCCACCACCGCGGTCAGATCGTCGTTCAGAGCGAAGAGTCCCGAAAGACCGGCCAACTCCTGGCGGCGTTTGCCTCGCCTGAGACCACGACGGCCGCGCAGGCCCTTCGCACGTCCGTGATCCCGATCGGGTTTGAAGACGGTCGCTTCGTAGCAATGGTTCAGCTCTCCATCCCCCCGTCCTTGTTGAACGGAGCGGTCTGGGATATCGGCACTTCACTCGTCGCCCGGGAACAGGTGCGCGCGGACGACTCCGCACGGATCACCATCTCGGGAGCCGGCGTACCGGTTATCTTCGAGACCCAGTTCCGTTTTCGACCGGGCCCCTTCGAGCTGATCTCCGTGGCTCACGAATCCACCGGCGACGAGACCCTGACCGGTCGCTACACGGGCGAATGGCAATCCCCCGGGCGTTCGGAGGTTTCGCTACATGCGATGACCGTCTTACAGCCGGGTAATGGCCTGTTTCTTCGAGACGGCAAGTCCCGCAACGGTGGCTCGCTGGTTCGTGACCGTAAGACTTTCGCTCAGACCGAGCGGCCGACGGCGGTCATCGGACTTATCTGTGCCGGTAACGCCGTGAAGGGACCTCTCACCTTGACCCGACACATCGCCGGCGATGACAAGGTCCCGTTTCCGGAGATGACGATCGACGTCTCCGACGATCGTTGTGTCCAGTTCCGAGATTTCATCCCGCCTTCTACCATGACCGAGGGACGATTCGACTATCAGGTCGAGGTCAAAGATGGAAAGAACCATCTGATCCACGAGGGATCGTTGCCGCTCTACGTCGCAGGCGATGAATCGGACGTCCGTCCCTGACGCGATCTCAGATACAGGGGACCAGCGGAATCACCTTCGGGCGCGGGCGCAGCTTGTCGACGAGCGCATCCACACAATCCGGGTCGAGACTGATTCCGCGACTCTTCTTGAGTAACCCCAGCGCCTGAGTGGCGTCCACCGTCTGGGTGACCTTGCTGCTGGTCATCGCGTCAAACACCTCGGCGACGGCCAGCACCTTCGCCGCCCGTGGGACGTCGTTTGCGTCACGCTCGTAGTAACCCGTCCCATCCGGTCGTTCGTGATGGTAGAGGATCGTATCGTTCACCTCGGGGTCGGGATCGAGTGCGTTCAGGATGGCCGCACCTCGGCGGGTGTGGGTGCGCATTAGACGCATCTGCCCGTCCTCCAGGGGACCCTGGTGATGGAGGATATCCAGAGGGAGTGCGACCTTGCCGATATCGTGCAACATCGCAGCTCGCAGCAGACAGGAGATCTCGTGAGGACTCAGACCGAGTCCATCCGCGATCATCGCGCAGAAGGTCGTCACTCGCTCGGCGTGGCCGGGCTCGAAGGCGTCTCGGCTATCGGCCCAGTCTGCGACCCTCGCGGCAACCTCGAGGTACGGCCCCAGAGGTAACTGCGACTGCGGGACCCGTCGATTGAGAAGCCCACCCAGACGCCGCATCAGTCCGCCGGAGGCCTTCGCCTCGGATCGATTCGGGGATCGGGGCTCGTCCCAGGCACGACGGACCGCCACGTCCTTCTGGATCACCTGTTTGACCCGGATGAGGGCGTCGACCCGAGCCAACAACTCCACATCGGTGAACGGGCTGGCGATCCGATCGATCAACCGATCGTTGAGATGGGTGTCATTGAAGAATTCCTCTTCGCGGTGGATGAAGAGAAGCGGCGCAGGGAACCCTCGGCTCTGCCCCCCGGCATGCCGGAGAATCGCCGAGGTCGAATCGGAATGGGCCACGACCAACTCGGGCCGCATCTCACGTTCGGCCCCGTGCCAGCGCTCCACCGAGCGCTCGACGGCCACATGGTGACCGTCCAGCCTCAACAGGCTGCGCATGTCTTTGGCCTGCTCTCGATTGGGCGCCACCACCAGAACGTTTGCCATCGCCATCCTCCGACTGGCCTGGCCTACCCTGAGAGACTTCGGTCCGCCGACAAGATGGCGAAAATCCAGACAAAACAGGAAGGCAGGACTCTTCCAAATATAGGTCCTGCCACAAAATTGTCACGCCCGTCGTCGAACGAGACCCTCAGCCCGGTCGAGGATCCAATCGGCCGCCCAGAAACGTGGTTTTCCCGCCTGCCAGAACCCGCAATGCCCCCCTGACGAGGCCAGGGTGACCTGGAGCCGGCCTTCCCAGGGGCGGCCCTCGAACATCTCCCAGGGCACGAACGGGTCGTTCCTGGCGGACAGAATCGCCCCTGGCCGCTCCAGCCGACTCAGGACCGGATCCGCGCTGGCGTGGGAGTAGTACGCCTCGGCGGACGGGAAACCGGCGTCGGGGGCGGTGTAGAGGGCGTCAAATCGTCGGACCGACCCGATCTCCCGCCGGGAACGGAGCGGGACGGGCAGCGGACGATGCAGGGCGATCTGCTTCAGCTGATTGCGGAGACGGCGAACGTAGTGCCACTGATAGGCCCGATTGGGAGGTGCCTCGATGGCCGTCGCGCAGCGGTCCAGGTCCACGGGCGGGTTGACGGCGACCACCGCGTCCGGCGACGGACTGTCGCCTGGAACGGCGGCGTGTCGCAAGACGACGTTGCCGCCCAGAGAGAAACCGGCCGTGACGTAAGGCCGGGACCCCGCGACCGAATCGAGCCAGCGCAGCACACAGCCGACATCATCGCTCTGGCCCGCGTTGTAGAACGTCGACGCCAGAGCCTCGGTGCCTCCACAGTTTCTCAGGTTCATGCGCAGAACGCGCCAGCCCGCGACGAGGGCCACGTTGGCGGTTCGACGCATGTAGGCGGAGTCTGCCGAGCCGGCCATCCCGTGTACGAGGATCAGCGTTCCCCGCAGACGGCCCACGGGGCGGTGGTCCAGCACCTGAACCGAGCTGGCATCGGAGACGGCGATCACCCGAGGTTTACCGGGCGACTGAACCTGACGTCCCCGTGATAGCGAGGGCACGACCGTCTGAAGATGGGGACCGGGAAGCCACCAGACCGGCCGATAGGCCGTCGGGTCGTTCGGCGGTCGTCCCACCTACTTCAGGCAGCGGGCAATGACGACGGTGATGTCATCCGCGGGAGGGGCACCGTTCGTAAAACGATCGACATCCTTTACGATCTCCTGGACGATATTGGCAGAGGACTCGTCGCGGAGACGCTTCAGCAGCTCTGCGAGACGATCGTCGCCGTACTCCTCCTCGTCGGGCGACTCGGCTTCCGTCACGCCATCGGAGAAGATCGCCAGCAGGTCACCGGGCTGGAGGGTCACGCGCGCCTGCTGATAGCCGAGCTCAGGCAGAACGCCCAGGACCGTACCCTGGGGATCGAGGGTCTCGATCTCGCCGGACTCGCGCAGTAACAGCGGCGAGTTGTGACCTGCGTTGCAGTAATTCAGTTCGCGGCTTGCGGCATCGAACATCGCGAAGAACATCGTCACGAATCGATTGGTCGGGGTGTTCTTGTAAACACTCTGGTCGAGTCGGGTCATCATCTCCGCGAGGTCACACGGGCGTTCCGCCAGGATCCGGACCGCGGCCTGCAGATTGGTCATCACCAACGCGGCCGACATCCCCTTCCCCGCGACATCCGCCAACGTGACGCCCAGCCGGCCATTCTCGTAGGGGATGTAATCGTAATAATCACCGCCAACCGTGCGGGAGGCCTGGTTGTGACCCGAAATATCGAATCCTTCCAGACACGGCGCCTCACTCGGTAGGATTCCGCTCTGGATAATGGCCGCCTGCTGGAGGTCCTGGGTACGAACCTGCTCGCGTCGTTCCAGCTCGACGAATCGCTCGTGCTCGATTCGAATGGCCGCGATGTTGGCGAGCACCGTCAGCAGGTTGAGATCGTCGGGTGTGAACTCCCTGACGAATGACTTGGAATCGAGGTAGATCAGACCGATCACTCGATCCTCTGTCTGAAGCGGCACCGCCATCATGGTCTGAATCTGCTGCTCGAAGATACTGACCTGGGCCTTCAACGCCTCGTCCTGCTGAAGGTTCCGAACCAGAAGCGAGGTCTTTTCCTTGATCACGCGATCGCGAACCGTGGTGCTGATGCGAAACCCCTCGCCGTGGACCGCGCGACTCACGAGACTGTCACCCTCAAGGGTCAGGAGGATGCCACGCTCGGCATCCACCGCCTCGATCGACAGTCCCAACACATGGGGAAACAGATCCTCGAGCGGCATTCGATCGGCCAGCAGTCGACCGGCACGAATCAGTACCTGGACTTCCGAGGTCTGGAAGATCTGCCGTTGCAAGACCTCACCCGCCAGAGGACGCGACGTCTGCTGTTCCGGTGGGACCGTCCCCTCGGCGGAAATCAAACCCTCGAGGCTGGTCATGACCGTCGCGTCGGGATTGATATCGACGCCGGCCTCCTGCACGAACTCGAAGTTCTCGGAGAGTTCCTCCCCCTCCTCGACAAGCGTCATGGCCAGGTGGCCGGCGACGATGCGATCGCGAGGTCGCAGCAAATGCTTGGTGGTGATCCGAGTATCGTTGAGGAAGGTGCCGTTCTTGCTCTTCAGGTCCTCGATCCACCAGCCACTCTCGTCATGAGTGAACGAGACGTGCTGCCGCGAGAGACTTGCGTCTTCCGGGTAACTGAGATCGTTGGTGTGAGCACGCCCCAGGCTCATGACGTCGCCTTGCATCGAGACGCGGCGGGTTTCTTTGTCCGACCCGTGGACGACCAATTCGAACGGCATTCGGCGACCCCTATTTATCGAGGTAAGTATAAAGGCCCAGCTGGCGACGGTAGCTTTCGGCCAGCCCGGTCGCCTCTTCGGGCGACATATCGTCGGCTCTTGCCGCCTCTTGAAGGCGGGTTTCGACCTGTTCGATCAAATCGGAACCGGAATAACCGAAACAGCGCAATGTCTCCGCGGCCGTCTCGCCGGTCGACGTGTGGGTCGTCCGGACCTCTCCGTTCCGGTCGAGTTCCACGGAAAAATCGTGAACACACCCGAAGAGATTGTGGAGGTCACCCATCGTTTCCTGGTAGGCCCCAACCAGCATGAATCCAAGATAGTACGGTTGGCCGTTGATGACGGGATGAAGATCGAGCGCACCCTTGATCTTCCGCGGGTCGACGAACTTGTCGATCTCGCCGTCGGAATCGCAGGTGATGTCCACCAGCGATGCACGACGAGTCGGGGGTTCGTCCAGTCGGTGGATCGGCATCACGGGGAATAACTGATCCAGCGCCCAGTGGTCCGGCAACGACTGGAACACCGAGAAATTGCAGATGTACTTGTCCTGTAATTTCGTCTCGAGTTCGAGGAACTCGTCGGCGACGAATTTTGCCGTCTTCGAATGCGCCACCGCCCGGACCGCGATCGCGAAGAACAGGCGTTCGGCAAGCGCGCGATCCTCAAGGCCGAGCATACCGAGGCGGAACAACGAATGCATCTGGTCGCGGTATTCGAGTCCGTCGTGATACGTCTCGCGAAAGTTCTTCACGGTCATTTCACGGTAGATCTCGTCGAGGTCCTTGACAATCTGATGCTCGTTGCCGGCCAACCGCGGCGGGGATTGCTCGACCCCTGAGATAACCCCTCGAACATCGGTCACAAGCATGGAATGATGCGCCGCAAGCATCCGACCGGATTCGCTGACGATGATCGGATGGGGCACGTTTTCCTGCTCGCACACCTCGCTGATGCCGAAGACGACGTCGTTGGCGTACTCCTGAACGCTGTAGTTGACGGAGGCGTCGGACGAGGTTCGCGACCCGTCGTAATCGATGCCGAGCCCACCCCCCACGTCCAGGTAGCGCACCTCGATGCCGAGCTTACAGACGCGAGAGTAGACCCGTGTCGCCTCCTCGACGGCCGCCTTGATCTTGCGAATTTCCGTCACCTGGCTGCCGATATGGAAGTGCAACAGACGAACGGCATCCAGCAGGCCGTGCTCTTTCAACTGCCCGAGACAGTCGACCAACTCGGCGGTCGTCAATCCGAATTTGGACGCAAAGCCGCCGGACTTCTCCCACATGCCGGAACCGCGCGCCTGCAACCTGAGCCGAAAACCCAGCTGAGGAATCGGCTTACCGTCACGGGCCAGTGCAAGCAGCGGTTCGAGCTCGAAAGGTTTCTCGATGACGACGATGACGCGCTTGCCGAGACGGCTGGCGATGCTCGCCGTTGCAAGGTACTCGGCGTCCTTGAAACCATTGCAGATGATCAGGGAGTCCTTCGGCGTATCGAGTGCGGCCGCCAACATCAATTCCGAACGGCTGCCCACCTCGAGGCCGAGGGAGTGACGCTGACCGAATCTCAGCAAACCCTCAACGACCGAGCGTTGATGATTGACCTTGATCGGAAAGACCGGGCGATAGGTCGAGCAGTAGTTGTACTCGTTGATCGCCGCCGCAAACGCACCGGCCAACGTGTCAACCTGGGTTCCTAGCGCCTGCGGAAACCGAAGTAACACCGGTGCGCTGAATCCGCGCTCACGCAGGGTCTCGACCACGGTACAGACATCGATCTGCCTGTCCGGTTGGCCCTCGGGCTGAAACTGGAGCCGACCCTCGGGTGAGATCGCAAAATAGCGCCGCCCCCAGCCGTCCAATCCATACAGCTCGGCGGCATCCTCGACCCGGAATCGATCGGTGATAGAGATGTTCATGGCTCGTCAACCCGTTGAAGGACGAGGCATTATAGAATCGCGGGGTCCATTGGCAAGCCCCGTCGAGGTCCTCCGTGGCACGTCCTTCATCCCGCACCCTGCCGCCCCGCCTCGCGGCCGTGGTGACCTGGATTCCCCCAGGAAGCCGCCTGGCCGACATCGGCAGCGACCACGGGCTCCTTCCTGCGGCGCTGATCGCCGCGGAGAACGTGGAATTTTGCCTGGCGACGGAGCTGAACGCCGACCGAGCCGCGAAGATTCATCGAACGGGAGGTGGATCGAACGACCGGCTGGTCGTTCGGGTCGGAGATGGCCTGGCACCGATCCGGGCCGAGGATCGAGTCGACGTCGTCACGGTCTGCGGCCTGGGGGGACAGACCATGACGGAGTTGCTCCAACGTGGGTCTTCGCACCTCGAGGGGGTCCGGCGACTTGTCCTCCAGCCCCAGTCCCATCACGCCAGGGTTCGCGCAGCGGTGGAGCAGCTTCGATTCGGAATCGTCGGCGAGGCGATCGTCTCGGATCGCGGTCGCCTCTACACGGTGATCTGCGCCGACAGCGACGGTCCGAGACTTGCGGAGTCCCACGATCTGGCGGTGGCCCGCGGTCTCGTCGTCGACGATCTTCTCCACGTCGGCCCGCAGCTCCTTCGGGCGGGTTGCCCCCTGCTGAGCGCCTATTGGCGTTGGCAAGAGACGCGCTTGGCCCGTCTCGCCGCCGACCGGAGCGTCTCGTCCGTCCGAGAGGATCTTGCCCGCGCGAGGCGGATCCTCGAGGCCATCGGCTATACTGCGGGCGCTTCTTCGTCCGGTCCTTCTCGCAATCCGGAGACCTCCCAACGATGATCAGTCGAACCGCCGGACGGAAAATTTCCGTCTCCCTGTTGACGGTCTGCTTCTGCGGACTCGGTGCCGCGTGGGCGGCTTCCACCGCGCCGGACGGCACGGTCAGTCGGCCGCGTCCCAACGTGCTCATCCTATCGATCGATACGTTGCGCGCCGATCGTGTCTCCGCGTACGGCTACGAACGAAACACCACACCGAACCTCGATCCGTGGATCAATGGCGGCGTTCGGTTCGAGACTGCACGAACGGTCGAACCTCTCACCTCACCTGCGCTTTGCTCGATGCTGACATCGCGTCATCCCCACGAACATGGCTCGACACGCAACGGGCTACGTCTTCGACCCGGCCTGGACTCCCTGCCACGAACCCTTCACTCGGAGGGATACCGGACCGCCGCGTTCGTGGGCAACTGGACACTTCGAGATAAACTGTCGGGACTCGGCGAACATTTCGAGGAGTACCACGAAGTCTTGACCCGCAAACGCTGGTTCGGGATGGTTCGCAGTGAAGCGGATGCCGCCGACATCACCGACCGGACCGTCGACTGGCTGGAGACCCACGCCGGGGAACGCAACGAACGGCCGTTCTTCGTCTGGGCCCACTACGTCGAACCCCATGCGCCGTACAAACTTCATAAGCAATTCCTCCCACGGCTGGGAATCGACCCGGCAAGCAAGATTCGCGACTCGGACCGTTACGACACGGAGGTCGCGTTCGTCGATGAGTCGATCGGCAAGGTACTCGCCAGCCTCGGACGGCTTGGCCTCGGCGACAACACGATCGTCGTCGTCGTCAGCGATCACGGCGAGAGTCTCGGTGAACACGACTACTGGGGTCACGGTCGAAACCTACTCGAGCCTGGGCTTCGAATTCCGATGTCCATTACCTGGCCCGAGCGAATCCGACCGCGCGAGATCGACGCACCGGCACTCAACGTGGATCTCGCGCCGACACTTCTGAGCCTGATGCAGCTAGAGACGCCACCGGCTTTCCGGGGGCTCGATTGGACCGCCGTGTTGGATGGTGCCCCCGCGCCTCAGGACCGGGTGACCCGCTATGAGGCCCATCGCGGCGCGGTCATCTCGCGTCACGAGTCGGAACTGGCTCGCCGCGCGGGGCTGATCGAGGTCGGCCTGATTCGTCAGGGGACCAAGGAGATCTTTCACGTCAAGCGGGATCGGCGGCATGTCTTCGATCTTGTTGCCGACCCTGAAGAGACCGACGACCGCGGCGGCGACAAGGGGGACCCCACGGGAGATCTGGTCGGGTGGATGCGGGCCGTCTACGACGGCCTGACATCCTTCGATGACGTTCAACCGACTCCGCTCGATGCCGAGAGCATCGAGGCTCTCCGTTCGCTCGGCTACGTAGAGTAGGCGCCGGCCGGGCTCACTAGCGAGATTGGGTTGGAAACTTTCCGGTTCGGGCGCCGCGGACGATCTCCTTGGCATCTTCCGGAAAGTCGGACTGCAGGATCCAATCCAGGTATCCCGACGCGGACGCCGCAACGTCCCGCAGGCTCTTTCCCTGGTGCTTACCGAAACCGAAAGCGGCTTCGCCCTCCTTCCAGACGAACTTCCCGCTCCGGTCGACGGCGTCGGCCCGCCCTCCGCGTATCCACGTGTCGAGGCTGGCGACATCGCCGGGGAGATCCGCGTACTTCTCGAGCTGGGCTTCGACGACCCGATGGGTCGCGACGACATCGGCCTCGGCCGCGTGGGCACCCGCATGATCGTCGTCAAGATAGAACCGGACCGCGGCCGTGAGGTCGCGAGGTTCCTGCCGGTGGAAGATCCGCATCGCATCGATCTGCCGACGCTCCGAGACGGCCAGATCGAAACCACAGTCGCGGAATTCACGCTCGAGAATCGGCACGTCGAATCGAACGATATTGAATCCCCCCAGGTCGCAACCCAGGAAGAATTCGAAGAGCCCCTGAGCCAGCTGCCGGAAAGTCGGCTCGTCAGCCACATCGGCATCGTAGATTCCGTGGACCGCGCTGGCCCCGGCCGGAATCGGGCACTCTGGATTGACCCGCCTCGAGCGGATTTCGTCGGACCCGTCGGGCATCACCTTCTTGGCGGCGATCTCGACGATCCGATCGCGCATCACGTTGGTCCCGGTCGTTTCGAGATCAAAGTAGATCAGCGGTCGATCCAGTTTCAGTCGGCTCACAGCATCTCCTCCCCGTTCCCGGCCCGGACTGCTAGATTATCTCCCGTTCCGATCGCAAACAAGACCAGGAATTAGACCATGACCCACGAGCCGATCGCCTCTCGCCCGATTGCGGACGTCGAGATTCCCCTTCAGTTCAGCCGCCTACTCGACATTGCCTACAACCTCTGGTGGACATGGACCCCTGCGGCGCGTCACCTCTTCCGCTCGATCGACAGCTGGAGTTGGGATCGCTATCGCAATCCGATCGAGGTTCTGATCGAGGTCGACCCGCAACACTGGCACAGACTCCAGAACGACGAGGGGTTCGTTCGAGCGTACAGACAACTCGTCGATCGTTTTGACGAGTACCTCTACCCCCAGGATCCGACCTGGTTTCAGCGCCAGTTCCCCGATCATGACGGCAGCCCCGTCGCCTACTTTTCAACCGAATTCGGCTGGCACGAGTGCCTCCAGGTCTATTCGGGCGGATTGGGAATCCTCTCGGGAGATCACTCCAAGTCGGCCAGCGACCTGGGGCTACCGTTCGTCGGCGTCGGCTTGATGTACCGTCTCGGATACTTCCGCCAGACCATCGACCCGGACGGACAGCAGCAACACTTCTACCCGGATCATGACCTCCATCGCGTCCCTCTCCAGCACCTGGTCGACGAGAACGGTGAGGAGCGGGTGCTGTGGATTCCCCTCCCCGGGCGGCGGGTCTACTTCCGGGTCTGGAAGGCGGCGGTGGGTCGCGTTCCCGTGCTCCTGCTCGATACGGACCTCCCTCAGAACGATCCGGCCGATCGCCCCATCACCTCCGTCCTTTACGTCAGCGGGCGTGAGATGCGCCTCTGTCAGGAGTGGGTGCTGGGTCTCGGCGGCGTCCGGGTATTCGAGGCTCTGGGGATCCAACCCTCGGTCTGGCACATGAACGAAGGACACTCCGCCCTTCTGTCTCTTGAGCGTGTCAATCAACTCATGCAGAAGGGGCAGTCCTACGACGCGGCGCTCAAGACGGTCGCCGAGAGCGCGCTGTTCACGACCCACACCCCCGTGCCGGCAGGACACGAGAGTTTCTCGCGCTCGCTGGTTGAGCGCCTTCTCGACGCCTGGAGCGGAGACGCCGAGAACCGCCCGAGTTGGGTCGACCTTGGCGTACAGGACAACGGCTCAGCAGAGGAATTCAACATGACCGTGCTTGCGTTGCGGACGAGTCGTCAGGTCAACGGAGTCAGCGAGCTCCACGGTCGAGTCGCCGGTGAGATGTGGAACGGACTGCAGGAAGCGGAAGGACGAAAGACCATCGAGTCGGTCACCAACGGCGTTCACCTACCCACCTGGTTGGGTGAGGACATCGGCAATCTCTTGAGACGCAGACTCGGTCCGGACTTCGAGCAGCGGATCCTTGACCCCGGGTTCGAGGAAGCGGTCATGGCACTGGACGATCGGGAGTTGTGGGACGCACACCAGCGCCAGAAACAGGTTCTGATCGATAGGACGAGGCAGCTTGGATTACGTCAACTTGCGCGTCACGGGCGATCTCCCGAGGATCTTCGCCTGCACAATTCACGACTGGACAATTCGCACCTCTTGATCGGGTTCGCACGACGGTTTGCAACCTACAAGAGGGCCGACCTGATCCTCAGAGATGTTGAGCGGCTCAAGACGATCATTCAGAACGAAGATCGCCCGGTGCAGTTCCTCTTTGCCGGCAAGGCCCACCCCGCGGATCGTCCCGGACAGGATCTGATTCGGTCGATCTGGAATGCGTCACAGGACCCGGTCTACCGCAATCGATTGATGTTCCTCGAGAGCTATGACATGCGTCTCGGTCGGCGTCTTGTTCAGGGCGTCGATGTCTGGCTCAACAACCCCCGCCGACCCCTCGAGGCGAGTGGGACCAGCGGAATGAAGGCCGCCATGAACGGGGGACTCAACTGCTCCGTCCTCGATGGCTGGTGGTGCGAGGGCTACTCGCCCGAGGTCGGCTGGATTATCGGTGAAGAATCGGATGGCGCCGACAACGACGGCCGAGATCAGGGCGATGCAGACGACCTCTACCGGCTCCTCGAGGATGACCTCGTCACGCTCTACTACACGCGAGACGACGACGGCCTCCCGCGCCAGTGGATCCAGCGCATGAAGGCCGCCATCGCCCGCCTTTCGCCACGCTTCAGCACGCAGCGGATGGTCGCAGAGTACGCCCAGCGGTTCTATTTTCCGACGCGGTAGCCCGGCTACTCCTCAATCTTGACGTCCGTTCGACGGAGGTTCGCTGCCGCCTCCAGCGTCGGAACGATGGTGACGGTGACCGTCGCGGGTGACGGATCGGCCAGGCCATCGGCATCGGTTACCGTCAGCGTGACGGTGAAGACACCGACGTTCGGGAACGCGACGCTGCCTGGGTTTTGTGCCGTGCTGTCCGGTATAGCGGGGTCACCGAAGTCCCAGCTCCACTGAGCCGGAGTCCCGTCCTCCGGGTCGGTCCCGTCGCCGGAGAATACGACCAACTGGCCGGCCTGCCGCGTCACATTCGACGACGGCGCGACGATGCTGCCGTTGGGTGCCTGGTTGGGTGTCGCGGAAGCGCTCCCCTCCACGGAGAGTTCGGCGAGCGATGTCCACGGCTGACCATTCACCTCGCTGGTCGTCACGAGACGAACGAACCTCACCGCCGTACCGACCGCGCTCACGCGCTGCAGATCGGATTGATTGACGAGGGTCCCACTCGATCTGGGGGCGCCCCAGTTGCCGTCGCTGGCACTGAGGTAGAGTTCGTAGTCCGCGATTCGACCGTTCTGGGAACCATCCTGACGACCCAGGAACCGAACGCCCTCCACATCGTAGAGCGTACCTAGATCGATTCGGATTTCGTGGGGATGGCTGTCGTTGCCGTTCAAGAATCGTGTATGCCAGTACGTGCCAGGATCGCCGTCGATCGCATGGCTTCCAGGCGTCGGCGTGCCGCCAAGTTGCTCGCTGCTGACGTGCGTCAACGACCAGTTCGTGTTGGGAATCATCGGAGTTGAATCGGTAGAGACGGTCAGTTGATTGCTCGCCGATCCATAGACGCGATCCCCGTGGACGACGTCGAAGGACAACGACCCTGGGTTGGTGCCCAACCCGACGGAGATCTGTGCAGTCATCTGCGCGCAACTGTCGACCTGTTGCGAGAGCACGTTGATAGAGTTGTCGTCAAATTCCAGCGTCGAGTCGGGCTTGAAATTGTTGCCCGTCACCACGAGCGTGACGGTTTGCCCGGGGGCAAGCTGCTGAGGCGACGCGTTACTGATCGTCGGTCGCGGCCAACCACTGATCTCGTTTGACGCATCCGCCGACTCCGAACCGCTGTCGACGAGACTTCGAACTGCCACGAAGTGCGTCGAACAGTCGGCGACACCGGTCAACGCAGACGAGGTCGCCAACCCGACGTCGATACTCTGCGTGTAGTTCCCGCTGCTCGAGCCGTAGTAAATGCGGTACCCGGCGAGGTCCGGATGCGAAACCGGATCCCAGGTAAGTTCCATGGAACCGGCAAGCACAACCGGAACGCCCACCGAGACCGCAATCACCAGTGCCCCCAGTGATTTAATCCAATGACTCGTCCTTTGGGACATGTCGCCTCCTGGCCGCATCGCTGAAACAGGGACGTGCAGCGACACGTCACACTGCCAGTTCCATGCCAGTACCACGACAAACACGAAGAACGGGAATTACCGGAAACGGGTGGACACCGGTGTTGATCGTCAATGAACCACTGGGTGGCAGCCGCTCACACGATCGTCATTCGAATCCGTCACGAAGGCGTGTTGCGACGCCGCTGGACGGCGGGTCGCTTACAGTATCGCCACTTCGCATGAAATGACGAATCATGGACACATGAGGGTGACTTCCCATCGGACGCAACCCCGCGAGCGGTGTCGGGCGACGGTTACGACGATACGCTGACGATTGTGTTACTGCGATCGATCGTCGGGCTGTTGTCGAAAGTACTCCACCGTACGACGGAGCCCCTCTTCCAGCCCGACTTGTGGGTTCCACCCACTCGCGGCGGCGAACCGATCGAAATTGCCCGCATAGTCACCGATATCGATCGCCTTGCGGTCGGGCGGAAACGGCACGCAACGGATCTCGAAAACCGAGAATTGACGCAGCATTTCCGCAAACTCGCGCAGGGAGTAGGTTTCTCGCGCACCGAGGTTGAACACCCCGCCCTGCAATGACGGCGTCTCACCCGCAAGCAGCAGGGCATCGCAGACGTCGTCGATGTAGTTGAAGTCGCGTCGTTGGCTCCCGTCGCCGAACAACTCGATCTCCTGCCCCTTCAATGCGCGATCGAGGAACACACCGACAAATCCCTTTCGCCCCGTCTTGAGATCCATGCGAGGCCCATAGGTGTTTGTCAGCCGCAGACTCACCGTCTGCATGCCGTAGACCTCTTGATAGAGGGTGTAGTACATCTCCGCCGCGAGCTTGTTGATGCCGTTGACGTCGACGGGATGCAGAGGATGATCCTCGTCGACCGGGACGTACTGTGGACGCCCATAGAGTTGCCGCGTACTTGCGAAGACGATGGTCGACTGCGGATTCCCGTGGCGGCAACACTCCAACAGGGAAAGCTGACTCTCGCAGTTGATTTCCAGATCCCCATGGGGGTCCTGCATGCTGTCGAGATGGCTGACCTGGCCGGCGAGGCTGAATATCAGGTCGACGCCCGGAACGATCTTCCCGAGGGCATCCTGGTCTCGTACGTCTTCCAGGCTGATCTGCATCTCGTCGCGATATGGATCGAGATTCGTCAGGCTTGCTCCGAATCTCGGTGCGAGCGAATCGACGACGTGAACGGATGCACCGAGTTTCGTCAGCCGGATCGCCAGATTGCTGCCGATAAACCCGGCACCCCCTGTCACGAGAACCCGCTTGTCGCGATAGAACCGGCTCATCGCTCCTGTCCGTCGCGTTGCACGTAGCGAATCACAAACTGGGGAGTCTTCGAGTGATCGAGGAAGAGTCGCCCGAGATACTCGCCGATCGTTCCGAGGATGACGAGTTGAACGCCGGAGAAGAACACGACGAGCACGAGAACCGTCGGGATACCAGCCGTGACGTCGGCGTTGAAGTAGAGCTTGTCGATCACGATCGCCACCAATAGAACAAGCCCGATCCCGGACGTGACCAGTCCCAGTAGCGAGGAGATTCTCAGTGGGATGATCGAGAAGTTCAGGAACATGTTCAGCCAGAGGCGAGTCAGTTTCCGCAACGTGTAGGTCGAGGAGGATCCTTCTCGCTGCCGATGATCGACATCCACCTGACCAAGATTGGTGGTCGTGCGCAGGATGAGTCCGTCGATGTAGGGAAACGACCCCTCGTAGCGAGTGATCTGGTCGACGACGAAACGATTCATCACCTTGAAACTGGACAGGTACAGGTCCTTCGGTTTCCGTAACATCAGATTTGCCACCCGATCGTTGAAACGACTGGCGAGGTTACGGATCAACCCATGCTGCTTGACGCGATAACGCCCATAGACCACGTCCTGGCCATGTTTTCGGATGGCGTCATAAAGACTGCGGACCTCTTCCGGCGGATTCTGGCCATCGTCATCCAGTACGGCGACGTACTCTCCCCGGGTGTGATGCAGACCGGCCAGAACGGCGGAATGCTCGCCGAAGTTCCTCGCCAGATGGACGAATGTCACCGTCGCGGGATATCGACGCGACAACTCCGCGCAAACCCGCTCCGAGTCGTCGACGGAACCATCGTTGACCAGGATCACCTCGAAACGGAGATCCGCGTACTGGGCGTGGATCTGCTCGACGACGCCCCCAATACTCTTCGACCCGTTGAAGACCGGGATGACGAAGGACAATTGGTGGTCGGAAGAGTGGTTGATCAAGGTGCTATCTATTTGATGACGAAGGCGTTATTCATTATCCGGTCGGTCCGGAGACCTGTCAACGTTGTCGTCCGACGGAATCGCGGGACGAGTCGCCAACTGGAGGAGATGATAATTCTCGTCCGCGACGAGCGCTCCGCCGAACTGGCCAAAGTAGCGAAGAACCGATCCTCCATCGTAGGGCTTGACATCCCCGATCCGCATATTCGCCGGTGGGTAGTTGAGTACGACGACCACATCGCTGCCGCTCTCGATCGACAAACGTCGCGCATCTTCGAGGACTTCCGACACCGGCACGTGACGCCGACGGGGTCCCCAGTCGATGAACGTTCCAAAGTGGTCGTTCTCGGGGTAGTAGATCGGGCCGGGTCGATACGCCGCCACGGGTTCCGCCGCATAGTCGACGCTGCCAACAACGGGCACGCCCGAAAATTCCGGTCGTGAGAGGTGCTCACCCACGGCGCGAGCGTTCGAGAATGGATGACGAACGTCCGCCACGAACAACAAGACCATGGCCACGACCTGGAGACCCAGGGTTGCGGTCAGGAAGACGCCACCTGGACGCGGCGTCTCGGCCGCCGGAGTCGTTTCGGACTCGAGCCCGTACCATAGCCAACAGCAGGTTACAAACCACAGGAACAGCTGACCGTGATGCCGCATCGATCCAAACCAGACAAACAGGACGATAGCGAGCAGGACGATCGACCCGAGAGCAAAGACAACACTCAGGGTCCGCTGACGCGAGAGTTGCCTGATTGCCGTTACGATAATGACGATCCCAAGCAAGGCACCGACCGCGGTCGCGAAGGAATCGGGCAGCGCCGAGAGGACGGTGGAATTCCACAGATGGAACTCCGCAGGATTTGGCAGCGCGACCCAGCCGGTCGTCACCGTCGAAAGCGCGCCGCCGACCCAAGCCAGGTCCCAGGTGGGTTGATGGACGCCCAGATGGGCATCTCCCATCATCAGCCCCTCGAACACAACCTGCGCCACGCCAACCACGACACCGAGCACCACCAGACCGCTCCGCGCCAGAAGCTTGCGGTCGGCACGAAGCTCGTCCCAACCGGCTCGAAAACCGAATCGAAACACGATGATCAAGAGAATATGGGAGGCGAAGATCGCTCCCTGCAGGGTGGTATTGGCGAGAAGGAACAACCACAGCACGCCCATGCCATCGAGGCGACGCGTCTTCACGAAGCGGATGCAAAACAGGCAGACCAGCAGAACCGCCAATCCGTAGTGCCGACTGATGACCGTGTATTCGTAGAGACAGTAGTAACCGAATACGAGCATCCAACGCTGAAACACCGTAAACGGTGCATACCGCAGGATCCCGTACGCCGTGCACGCACCAATGCCGACGCTGAGCAACTGCATAGTCAGAGGGTTATGGGACACACGCGTCACGATGTAGACCAGTACGTACCACAACGCTGGGTGCCCCTGCGTCTTGAGATTTCGCAACAGGTCGAGCGGCGATCCGCTGTCACGCGCCACGAGCCAGATTTCCAGCTCGTCTCGCCACATTTCGTGGATCGAAATGCCGAACATCGTCATAACGACGAAAAGTCCAAGCGGGACCCACAATGAGAAGGTAGGTCGGTCGACAATCATCGCTCGTCGGCCTTTCGAGCGATTGCATAAACCGACAACCCAAATGGCAATGGAAGGACGGTCGATATTCGGTTCTCGATATCGGCAATCCAGAGTAACAGTCGATTAATTGGTGCCACCGGGGTCCGAATATCGGATGTAGGACTCTTGCGTTGCACCCACCGCCAGACCAAGATCAACGGCAATAGCGCGGTCACACGATACGAGACATGCCGCACATCGAGTCCGGCATTCGCAAGCAGCTCGCGAACTTCGGAGCGACGAAAGCGCTTCCGGGTGTGAACCCTTTGATCGTGGGGACCACGAAAGATTTCGAATGCCGGAAGATGCAAGACCAGGACCCCACCTGGCCGAAGTGCGCGACCCAACCTCGTTGCGACGGCCTGCGGATCCTTGACGCCGGCATGGTAAAGCACATCGACGGACGTGATCGCGTCCAGAGAGTTATCCTCGAGTTCCGCCGTCATGAGTTCTGAGCAGTTGACATGTTCCAGGCCTCGAGCGCGCGTGTATTCAACGGCGATCGGCGACGCATCGATGCAGCGAACGGTGCCCAGACGACGGAGACGACTGGCCAAGCCTCCTGTTCCACACCCTGCGTCCAACACTTGCAACGGAGTCCGTCGCGTGGCCGAACGCACGCAGCGTACGACGTGCTTCTGAGTGCTGACGAACCACCAATGGCGATCTTCGGCGGCACGAAGGCTATGGTACTCTCGCTCCTCCATGTTCAAGAGGCTACTCCTAAAGGCGGTGAGTTATCCACCTCTGTGGGATCTTTCCCGTAGCGTCATTGAAGCCGGTCATCGTCGTGAGCGTGAGGTCATCGAGCGCGAATTGGGCGATGGATCGGGACTGCTCCTCGACCTTCCCTGCGGCACCGGGATCTACGCTCCTCTGTTTTCCGGTGGTGACTACGTGGGTGCCGATCTAGATGAACGACTGCTGCATCACGCACGTCGGAAGTTCCCCGGGCACCGATTCTTGCGATCCGATGCACTGCAGAGTGGATTTCGTTCCGGTGTGTTTGCGAGGATCCTCGTGGTCGGATTTTTGCACCACCTTCCCGATGGGCAGGTCGATGGTTGCCTCGACGAGCTACACCGAGTGTTGGCGCCGGGTGGGAGCCTGCTTCTGATCGAAGATGCGCCGACCGCTTCGCGATTCAACCTGCTGGGAAAGGCTCTCCAGAGTCTAGACGCCGGCGACGTCATCCGACCCGCCAGTTGGTACGAACCGCGGCTGGGGCGTCGCTTCGAGATCGTCCGCCGCGACGCGATCCGCGCCGGGCTCTGGGACTACTCAGTCTTCGTGCTCCGGAAGTAGATGCTGGAGGCGGCGGCCGGATTCGAACCGGCGAGTGGAGCTTTTGCAGAGCTCTGCCTTACCACTTGGCCACGCCGCCAGAGCCACGGAAATATAGCGGTCCTTGGTCGGACGGTCAATTGGGTTTGCCGTCGTCCCTCAACTGGGTTCGGACGATCTCGAAAAGAGACTCTACAGTGAACGGTTTTGCGACGATTCCTGCACCGCAGGCGGCCAGTCGCTCCACCGAATCGGCCTCAAGGCATGCGCCGGTAATGACCACCGTGCGTTGGGCGAGTTCCGGGTGGCTCTCGTACAGCTCTTCGAGCCATTCGAGCCCTCCGCGCCCGGGCATTCCCAGATCCAGCGTCACCGCATCGATCGCGTGATGCCCCAGCACCTCGTCTGCCGCGTCTGCGCTATCGGCACAGACACAGTCGTTGCCCATCTCCTCGAGGATCTCCCGAATGAGATCGCGAACGGCTTCTTCGTCGTCGATGACCAGTATCTTCACCTGTTTATGTATAGGCAACGGTGGCCAAGATGCCAGACGGCGAGAATTCGCCTGCGCGCCGCACGGTTTCGAGGCATCATTAGGGGATGGATGAAGCGACACTCGCGCCCGGTTTGTTGATCGCGGCACCCCACCTCATGGATCCCAGCTTTCGACGAGCGGTCGTCCTTCTCCTCGAGAACAACGAAGAGGGCGCCCTCGGCGTCGTCGTCAATCACGAGAGCGAATTGAAACTTGCGGACCTGTGTCGCGACCAGGGGATCCCCTACCACGGTCCTAGTCAGAAGCGGGTTCGAAGCGGAGGTCCGGTTCAACCGGATCATGGTCTCGTCCTCTTCGGCGACGAGACGGAGGACGAGGATGCTCAGGCCGTGATGGACGGGCTACAGTTCAGCGCCTCGCGAGATACGCTCCGACGCCTGTGCGGCGTACAACAGCGCCACTACCACTGCTTCGCCGGGTACTCGGGATGGGGTGCCGGACAACTCGAACAAGAAATCAGCGCAGGGTCCTGGGTCATTGCGCCCGCCGACCCACGGGCGATCCTCGATACGGCCCCGGCGAGGCTATGGGAGGCGTCGTTCCGCGACCTCGGGATCGATCCGGCAGCGATGGTCCCGACGCACGGCGGCGAGGCCTGAACATCGTTTCAGGGCAAAAACGCCTTGGGATTCTTCAGTTTTCTCGGCAAGTACACGTCGATCACGTAGTTGAGACCCCACTTGGCAAGGGACTGCTGTTCCGCGCGAACCCCCATCTTCAACATCTGCTCGACGGCCTTCTGCCACGGCTTGTGACGCTTGAAGAACGGATCATTCTTGAGCGCATCGCTGGCCCGCTTCTTATCGACGTCCTTCAGCGGATGGGTCGGCAACTCGAAGTCGATGATGTCCTGGGGCGTGACTCCCAGGAACGATGTCGTCGGGACACAGAAAAAGCGATTGATGTGTGCCGCGTTGCCCGACCCGACCTTGAGTGTCCGATAGATATTTGAGATGCCGTAGGGATCGCAGTCCACGAACGCGTAGACCGGCAACTTGCATTGGTCCGAGAGGCGTCGAACGAAACGCCGGGTCGCTCGGGTCGGAACGCCTGCCATCGAGATCAAGATGCAGCGGGACTTCTTCCAGAACTTGTGGCTCTGCAAGCGCTGAAACATTCCGCCCGTCTCGATACAGAGAACGAACTTGGCCTTGGTCTCGAACGTCAGCTGTTCGACCATCGACGGAATTGAATACGCGCCGGAACCAAAACGGGTGCAATCGATTCGCTCGGTCTTACCCGTCTCTATATCGGTGTCGTTGACGATGAGCTCACCCGCGACCGACCCACCGTGTTCGTCCGGGATGTAACGAAGCTGCTCACGACTGATGCCATGGATTGAGAACATCGCCTCGATATCGTCCATGACGGTGTCGGACTCGCTCTGCTCGTCGAAGTGCGCATCCCCCCAGTTCTTTGACTGGTAATAGGCATCCCGCTTGGTTGCAAAGTCGCTGGTCTCCACCAACTCCTTCGACAGACCCATCATCTTCAGGGTCTGCGCAAATGTCTTGGCGGTGTTGACCGTCAGGGTCCGCGTGGATCGATCGCGGCCGATTTCAAAGTACCCCTTGCGCGGGTCATAGCGAACGTTGCCGAGCGAGCGGACGGGAAATGTGATCTCCGGTTTTCGCCCCCTGCCGATACGCTTGTCGATGCCCTCGGCCACCTCGCGGATCGAGCCGATCGTCTTTCGATCAAGCTGTGCCTTTTGGCTCTTCGGGCTCCTCTTGGCCACCGCGCTACTCCTGAGCTTGTGAGTCGTTTCGTTTCGCGAAGTAACCCATCACAAACAGGATTGCCGCGAGAGCGGCGAGAGCCAGCGCAGAGTTCACGAGGGCGGAGTACTCAATACCGACCCCTTGAATCTTCTTGCCTCCACGCAGCACGACCCACAGAGCCAACATCACACCGGTGAGTCCTCCACCGCCGACCAGCCCCGATCCGAATAACACACCTTGCTCGCGGCGTCCCTCGGATCGTGTCTCGTCCTTGCCGCGGGTCAACCACCATCGCAAGAGCCCACCGCAGAAGACTGCGGCCATGGTATAGAGCGGCAGGTAAACACCCACCGCGAATGCCAGGATCGGAATCCGAAGCAACGAGACGACGAGGGCCAGGCCAACGCCGATCAAGATCAAACCCCACGGGAGATTCTGATCAAGGACCCCGTCAATAACCAGCTTCATGAGGACCGCCTGGGGCGCCGGCAGGTCTGCGCCACCTAGTCCGCCCTCGGTGCTGCGATGAAGCAGCATCACGACCATGCAAACGAATCCGGCCGACGTGATCACACCGGCCAACTCGCCGAGTTGCTGACGGCGCGGAGTGGCGCCTAGAACGTAGCCGGTCTTCAGGTCCTGAGACGTGTCGCCGGCGATGGATGCCGCGACACAGACCACTGTCCCGACCATCAGGGCGGTTGCCTTACCGAACGAGTCCGTCCAGCCCAGAGCCAGGAATATCGCCCCCGTCCCGAGCAGTGTCGCGATCGTCATTCCCGATGTCGGATTGGACGTGACACCGACCAGGCCGACGATGCGTGCACTGACGGTGACGAAGAAAAAGGCGAACACTGCGATCAGAACGCTGGCCGCAGCACGAACCGCCATGGAATCGATATAGCCAAGGATGCCGGGAACGAGGGTCAGCGTCAGCAAGATCGCCACGGCGATCAGGCCGATGATCTTGAGAGACAGATCATCGTCGTTGCGACGAATTTCCAACCCCTCGGTGCGACGACGCATGTTGGAAATCCCCAGCCGAAACGACTCGATCATGGTCGGAATCGATTTGATCAACGTGAGGATTCCGCCCGTGGCAACGGCGCCGGCGCCGATGTAGCGCACGTACCGATGCCAGAGTTGTCCGTGGCTCATGTCACGTATCAGAAGCTCGGTTTCCGGATAGAACGGGGTCGTCATCCCCTGCCCCCATAGATAGATCGCTGGAATGATCACCAGCGCCGAGAGGGCCGCGCCACCGACCATGACGGTCGCGACTCGAATGCCGAGAATGTAGCCAACGCCGATAAGTGCCGGCGAAACGCTGATCGCCAGCTTGGCCTTCAAGGGTAGGGCCCATTGGAACTTTCCGGGGATCAGCTTGAAGCCGTCGGTCAGTATCTTGACAAGCATCCCGACACCGATACCCGCAAACACACCCTGGGCTTGCTTGCCCCCGGCTTCTGCCGCAACCAGGACTTCGGCACACGCCATCCCCTCCGGATACGGCAGTTTCCCGTGCTCGCGGTCGATCAGGTAACGACGAAGCGGGATCATCGCGAGGATACCGAGGAGACCTCCACTCATGGCCAGCAACGTGATCTGCGCAAGGTCGACGTCCATGCCCCAGATAAAGAGCGCCGGAATCGTGAACAGAACCCCGGACGCGACGGATGAACTGGCAGAGCCAATGGTCTGCGAGAGGTTGGCCTCTAACAGGCCATGCTTCGCACCCAACGCCGAGAGCAGCCGAAATACCACTACCGTCAGGACCGCGACCGGGATCGATGTGCTGATGGTCAGCCCGGCCTTGAGACCCAGGTAGGTATTCGCGGCCCCGAACACGATCCCGAGGATGATCCCACTTGCCACGGCCTTGAGGCTGAACTCGATCGGCCGTCCACCATCATGCAGTGGAACGAATCGCTCGCCTTCCTTCAGTTCGTAGGCGGTCCGCGGTAACTTTCGAGCCTCAGCCATCATCACCTCCGCCGGCAACCTTACCAGAATCCTCGCCTTCGAATGCGAGTGCATACGCGATCAGCGACTCCAACTCCCGACCGGCCTCGACGCCCATCTGCTCGAGGATCCACTCTTCGATCCCACCCACGTCGGGCTGATATCGACAGGCCTCCACGACCTCGGCGGTGGTACCCGTGAAACAGAGCTCGCAGGGCGCCGAGTCCTCGCTCCCGAATCGCATCGGCGGACCGTAGGTGCGACACGCCACCGGTCGGGACGTGTACAACAGGCAACCCTGCGAGACGGGGTCCAACGCCGGACAGGGCGCGCCGTCCTGCTCCTTGAAAAAAAGATCCAGCCGCTCGTCGTCGTTGACGAGACGTCCGGTCTCCGGGTCGCCGGGAAACCCGATGCGAAACCGATCGACGGCTTCTCGCGCGCGGCGTCGGATCTCATCCGCCACGTCGGGATGACTCTCCGTCAGCGTCTGCATCCCTCGCCTAAGTCGCCAGGTGTCGAGCCGGGTGATCGGGAACAGGCTGTGGCAGCACTCGGAACAGCCCTGCTCGCACTTCAGATGGTCCCCCGCGCGATTTCTTGCGTCCTCCCAGTCCGCGTCGAGAATCGTCAGGAGATGACTGTCGACGCGTCCACGGTCCATGGATCGTGGCTTTCCGGCACCCGTTCCCATCGGCAAATCCCTCCGCGGATCTCCCGAGACTAGCAGGGACCGGCCAATTGGCCGCGGAATCGGGTCCGGCCGCACCGATCTGCCGGGATCGACGTATAAATGCAGGGGCGACGGGGCCGCTTGCCGGCCCAACAACCTGGGGGGCGTCGTGGCCCGAGTGCTGAAAATATGGCGTCCGGCAATCGCACTCGTGATGCTGACGCACTGTGGGCTGGCGATCGCCGGGGAGACCGAGACGTTCCGCCGCGGCCCGTTTGGAGCGACCGCCGACCTTCGGATCGTCGTGAGTGACAGTCTCACCGAGGCCGCGTCGGGCTGCCCGTTGTCGTATCAAATCTATGTTGACAATCTGGGTCCCGACGGCGTGCAAGGCGTCTCGGTCACCGATCTGTTTCCCGCCGCCCTGCAGAACGTCGAATGGACGTGCGACCCTGAGCCCGGGTCCGCCTGCACGTTGGGTCCCCAACTGGGCGACATCCTGGACACCAACGTGGACCTGCCCAACGGGGGTCGTGTGGTGTACACGGTCCGCGGGCAGATTGCACCCGGCCAGACCGGCACACTGGTCAACACGGCGACGGTCAACGTCATGCCTCCCGACACGGACCCCAATCCGATCAACGACAGTAGTACGGACAACGACACGGCCGTCTCCGTAACACCTACCGGCTCCAACGGACCGGGAGTCTGGGTCCTGAACGGGGGCAGCAACACGATCGATGTCATCAATGCGTGTACGGACCAACTCGGAGCGGAGATTGCCCTTCCCGGTGGCGACGCGCCGAGAGGGCTCGCGTTCTCCACGATTCCGAACAACATCGGCTCGTTCGCGTTCGTCGGGCAGGGAACACAACTCATCGTCATCGACACGACGACCCGTCTGGTGGTCGACAACATGGACGTAAGCACGCTGACCGGTGTTCCGCCCAGCAGCGACATCCAACTCGCCGGCCTCGCCAGCGCAAGAGTCCAGCTCTTCACGGACGCCAACTCTGAGGTGGTGAAGGGGTATCTCCACGTCGCGGCCAACATCTCGCCGGCGGGCGGTGGACCCGCCGAGCCGTGGTTCATCGTCATGGATCAGGCGGCGATCCTCGGTGTTGCCCCGGTGGGCTCTCCGTTGGTGGTGGGGGCCGACCCCCTCTTCGATGGCCTACCGAGCGGCGCCGACGGCAAGGCCCTGGATGTCACCGTCATCGCGGCACCTTCGGGGACCGACTTTCAGCGTGCGTGGTACACCGTGGCGATCCCCGCGGCGGCGCCGTTGATTCGTGCCATCGAGGTCACCGGGCGCCGCGAGATTCAGGCACCGGACTGGCAACGACGACGGATCGTCGAACGCGCCCTCCCGGCGGTGGCGGCCCAGCCCGAGCGTCTTGTCGTAGGAACGGCGATACCCGGACGTGAAGTCACGCTTCTTCCGGAATCGACATCGAACACCCTCGTCGACCTCCATCTGGCTCGACCGGTCTGCGATCTGGGTGTCGGCTCGGATCTGATCGACGTTGCCATCACCGGCCCCGCCAAGAACAACCTGCAGACGTTCATTCTCGACCGTGGCAATCAACAGCTGCGGGTCATCGACGACGATGACTACGCCGGCACCTGTGGAACGACCGATGTCAGCGTCGGTGCCGGACCGATCGCCATGGACAGTCTGGGGCGCGTCGAGTTCCAGAAGTTCTACGTCGCGAACCAGGACGACGACACGGTGACCGTGATCAACGATCTACTGATGGCGAATTCGATCCCTCTCGGGTCGAATCGTGCCGGCAATTGCGTCGATTGCCCCGTCGAGGTGCGGGTTCAGCGGACTCCGGCAACGTCATGCAACATCCGCGACCTGACGGTCGAATCCGATATGATTTTCTGGACTCCCGTGGGCTGCACGGGAGAGGACGTTCGATTCCGAGTGTGGTGCCAGTGCACCGAGGACAACCCGGTGGACTGCCCCCCGGAGTGTCCCGCGACGAGTCGCAGCTGCCCCGGCTGTCACACGATCGGCTCGGACGACTGGGAAGAGCTGGGCGAAACCGGCGGAACGGACTTTCCGTCGGTACCGGGCGACAAGAGCGTTGGGATCGTCGTGACCTACGACGATAAGCTGCCGTAATTCGGGCACGGTGGGACAAATCGGTCCGAACGTCGTATAAAGGTAGGACTCTCAAGTTCATGAGGTATCTGGCGATGAAGCGATTCGAACGATCTCGACTGGCGACCGGCGTGCTGGCCCTGGCTCTTCTCGTCTCGACAAGCCTTGTGGCTGCCGTGACCGACGAGGAGAAGGTCAAGAAAGACGACGGCGCAAAAGCGAAGACCACCGCCAAGGCCGAGACGACCCCCAAGGCCAAGCCCAAGAGTGGGGCACCGCTCTGTCCGGCGCCGGCGCCTGAATCGGCCGCCGTCAACACCCTCGAGGATCTCTTCGGCGACAGCGGCAACGCGTGGCTCACGCAGCTAGAGAAGAGCGAAGATGAGACCCAGAAGACCGACGAGGACGCCAAGAAGAAGACGAAGAAAAAACTGCGCTCCGACAAGGGAAAGAAACCCCGGCGCTGAGATCCTCTGCTCCGTCGAGTAGAATCCGTCGATGCCCGTTCGCCGCCGATGGATAGCCTGGCCCATCCTGCTCTTCCTGCTCGTCATCCCCGGTTGTCCAGCCGGGGATCCTGAGCCGACCGCTCCCCCCGCCGACGAGAGTTCCGCGCCCGAACTCGACCCGTGCCCCGACGAGAACGCATGGCTCGACGCTCTCGGGCGGGCGCGCAAGAACGATACGGTTGCGGAGTTCACCACTCAGGTCGTCGAACGCGAGGCCCGTTGCCCCGGTGATTGGCGCCCTCCATGGATCCTGGGAGAGATCGCCTACCGTGGCCGCGCGGAGGATAGCCTCGACCGGGCTCACGCCCATGCGAGACGAGCACGAGAACTTGCCCGCGACATCGAGAATCCGGTCGGCATCGCGAGATCCGCGAATCGACTGGGCGCCATCGCCCTACGCCGACAGGACTACCCCGCCTCTCGCGAGGCGTATGTCATGGCGCTCGACAACGCCTCCCTCGCCGGACGCGACGACCTGGCGGCGTTCTACCACAACAACTTCGCGGGAATGCTGCTCGAGAGTGGCGAGATCGCGTCTGCGCTGGAGCATCTCGACCGTGCGATCGCGGGACTGCGCGCACTCGAGATGGATGGTTCCGCCCGTCGTGCCAGCTACAACCGGGCCATCATCCTTAAGAACACCGGCAGCCTGACCGAGGCGGCAGAGATTCTCGACCAGGTCTTCACGGAAGCCACGGCGATCGGCGACAGTCGCTGGCGCGACCGCATCTGTGTCGCCCGGGCCGACCTCCATCGAAGCCTGGAACAGTTCGAGGAGAGCGAGCGTTGGTTCGCCCTCGTCGGGAGTGATCACCCGAAGGTCTCCACGGCCGCGAGACTCGGCCAGGGTCGCTCTCGTCTGGCGACCGGTCGGTATGACGAGGCCATCGAGCTACTCCGTTCGGTCGATGTGGAGGGTGCCGACCTCCCCGATCAAACGCTGGCTCGTATTTTCCTGGGTGAGGCACTCTTTCGTGGTGGCGGTCGTGACGAAGCGATCTCCGTTCTGTCCGATGTCGTGGCGGAGACGGAGACCGGTGGCATTCCCGAACATCGTTGGTTATCTCGCGCCCTGCTCTCCAAGGCGATCCTCGCCGGCGACGGGGGCGATGCCGGTGTCGACGATCTGCTTCGCGACGCGCTTCACATCCTTGAGAGCCAGGCCGACGGCCTGGATCCCCGACGTTCCGGCCTCGGCTATCTCCGCGAACGGACGGAGCCGTTCGCCGACCTCGCGGCCCGACTCGCCGAACAGGCGCAGCATGAGGAACTACTCGGAGTGATGGAGCAGGCTCATGCCCGAAGTCTCAGACGATTCACGGAGCAGGAGGGCCGGCGGATTCCGGCGGCGACATCGCTCGCGATCCTGAGGCGATCCCTGAAGCCCCACGAGGTGCTGCTCAGTTTCCTCATCGGTACGGATCGCGGTGCCGCGCTTCTGGTACATCGGGACGAGGTCCGAAGCCGCGCCATCCCGGGTTGGTCCACGTTGCGCCCGCTGACCACGCGTTATCGCAACGCGTTGCGAAGACCCCTTTTGGTTCGAGAAGCCCAACAGCGCCCGATGCAGGACCTGGATCGAGACATCGGCGTCGGCGTGGAGCTCTACCAACTCTTACTCGGCGACCTCACCTCCTCGGTCGAAAAGGCCGAACGCTGGTATGTGGTCGCGGACCAGGACCTGAATCTGGTGCCGTTCGCTGCCCTGCCGACCGGAACGACAGGCGGAGTTCCGACGTTCGTCGCCGAACAACACGAGGTTGCGCGGTTACCCCTGGCCGGTGCGATACCTCGCACCCATGAAACGCACGCCCCGGTTCTACTGGCCGGCGATCCAAGATTCTCTGCGGGCGCGGACTTCACCCGACTGCCGCTCGCGCAACGGGAGTTGACGACTCTCAGGACCCTCTGGGGTGAGACGGAACCGGAGACCCTCTGGGCCGATCAGTTCACACGAGACCGGTTGGATCGCCTGGATCTGGGCCGCTTCGGAACCCTCCACTTCGCGACCCACGCGCTGGCCTCATCGTCGGACCCCCGGCGCTGTGCCGTCCTTCTGAGCGACGGCGATCGGTGGACGGTGCCGGAAATCGCCCGACTGGATCTGGATGGCTCGCTTGTCATTCTCTCTGCGTGTCAGACCGGCGAGGGCGAGATCGTGCCAGGAGAGGGTGTGGTCGGATTGACGTGGGCATTCCTGCAGGCGGGCGCGAGCGGCGTGACGGCGAGCCTGTGGAGTGTGGAAGACACGTCCACAGAGATGTTGATGACGGCCTACCACCGTGGGTTGCGGGACGACGGGGACGCCGTGCGAGCCCTCGCCCTGGCGCGCCGCCACGTATCGGCCACGCAGCCGCACCCAGCCTACTGGGCTCCGTTCGTCGTCGTGCTGCGCCCCCAGGACTAGCGATCTAGTCGAGGCGCTCGAGCAGCTCTCGCGCGTCCGCCGCCAGCGGATGATCGCGTGACGCAACGATCTGAAGATAGCGTCGGGCGTCGTCCAGATGGTGTCGACCCAGCGCCGCCATCCCTCGCGAATGGAGGATGGTCGTGGTGTCCGCCCCGATCGCGTCGCTCTGGCTTTCGGCCGACACGAAGGCGCTATCGCCCTCTTCGAACTCTCCGGCCATGACGAGCGCCCGACCGTGATAGAGCGCGACGTCGGGACCCGGTGCGAGTTCACGGATACGACCCAGCGCGTCGGCGGCCTCGCGCCACTCCCCGTTGCGCCAGGCCTCGTCGGCCCGAGACCAGAGATCGACGACCCCTCCTGCGCCCGACCCACGGGTCACAGGCGGAGGCTGGATCGACCCAGGCGTGAAGACCACATCGCTCCCGTCCGGTAACGTGAACTGACCCGGGGAGCCCTGACGAAAGAGATCCGGCGCGAAGACCACGACGATCAGAGCCGCCGCCGCCAACCCGCCGACGAGCCGCCACGACAACCAGGACCACGGAGCCGCAAACGAGAACCCTGCGGGCTTCTCCATGACCGGTTCCTGCCTGAGCCGCGCGGCGACGATGGCTCGTGTCGCGTCGAACTGGCGACGCTCGCCCACCAACGGGCCGTGGCGTACAACGGTGGAAAACGATGCCATGTCCGCCGCCAGCAACGCGCAGTCGGCACACCCGGTATGTTGGTGTTCAAGAAACGCCATGCGCTGAGGCGTGGCCATACGCCCATCGAGCCAGGCATCCAGCTCTCTCTCCGAGAGGAATCCACACCCGACGGGGTTCGCTCTATTGCGACCTGCGTTAGAACTCATTGCCCGCGTCTCCCTCAGTCCACGATATCGCGGGCACCCACACCCGCTTTTTCGAGACACTTACGAAGTTTCCTTTGTGCGGCGATCAGAGTCGCCCGGGCACCGCTTCGATTGGTCAGCCGCAACGAGCGGGTCAACTGCTCGAGGGTCTCGCCGCCAAAGTAGTTGCCGATGACGACCGCCCGTTGCACCTCGTTGAGACCGGCCAGGCAGTTCTGCATCGTCGCACCGACGTGAGCCTTGGCCAGTTGGTGGTCGGGGTCCGGCTGGTCGGCACGGAGTAGATCCTCCTGCAGCGCATCGGGTGTCGCTGCCGGGATCTCGTCGGCGTGGGTTCGCCATCGGCGGCGAAGGTTGAGAAGCCTGTTCTGGGCCATTCGGAACAGCCAGGTCTTGAACGATGCCTGCCCTCGAAAGCCGTCCAGCGCAGTCAGGACGCCGAGGTACAACTCCTGGTTAACTTCGGCCGCCACCTCGCCGTTGCCGATCCGACGACGAAGAAAGGCGAAAGTGATGGGACCGTAGCGCTCGAACAGCTGCATGAACGCGTCGTCCCGATCCTCGCCGGTCTGAAACTGCTTGACCAGTTCCGTATCCGTGGGCTTGCCATCCTGACCGGGGTGCGAACCACTCACAACGTCTCTCCCGAGGCTCGTGATCCGGGGCGGTCGAGCCGTCCCGTCACAGGATAAGGACACCCGACGCCAACGAGTTCACAAAAAAAACAGCCTCCCGACCCGGGGGGGGTGGCGGGAGGCTGAATTACCTCGAATGATCTCTAAAAATGGGATTGGGAGCCTCATCAATGGCACCCAACCCCATGGGGGAGATGGCACCCACAAGATACCCGCCCCTCCGGAGAATTGGACCCGCGCGGTGCTTTGTCTGCTGTCGGACGATCCGCAAGTGAACGCCGTAAGTTGCTATACTTGGCGTTTCCGGCCGGTGAGACACCTCATGAGCTTTGTTCAAAAGACGTGTGTCGCACTCGGGGGCCTAGTCCTCCTCTTCATCCTCGGCTGCGGAGAGGCTCCCCCTGCCCCTTCCGACGCAGGTTCCGACGGCGCCACGGCCGTCGTCGTTTCGGGGCTGTCCCCGCTACGAACGACCGAGGACCCGACGCTGCAGGCCTGGACGGGTGAACAACTCACCAACGCCGCCACCGCAGAACTCAAGCGGATCCGCGACGGTCTCGTCGAACCCGACGTGTCCATCGACGACGGCCCGACGGTCGCCGTCCGTGCACCGGCGATCGGGGATGCGGGTTCCGTCTATCGCGAAGGATCGCTCTCTGTGACGCGACCCCGAACCGAAGGCAGCGAGACCCCCGCAGAGCGACGAATCGCCGTGGGTCGGTACTTCGATGGGCTCCACGACTCCCTTCGCGTACCCGAAGGTACTCCGATACGAATCAAACCCAAGATCTACCGGATCACCGTACGAGACGCCCAGTTTGATACTCGCGTTCGGTGGACCTTCTATGCTCAGTCGGACACCGTCTCCTCACAACGCACCGAGGAATGGCAAGTCACCTGGAAGTCGCCTGCAACGCGCGGTGGCCGGCCTCAGATGCTCTCGGCGGAGATCCTGGAGCGCGAACGGGTCTTTTTCGAATCGAAATCGGGTCCGTTGTTCGGCGATGTGACGGAGACGGTAACCGCGGCACTCGAAGATTCCGTCTCCCAGTTCGAGATCGGCGTCGATCGTTGGGCGTCCGTCATCTCCCAGTTTGATTTCATGACACTGCTCGGCCACAGCGGAATCGCGGTGGGTGACGTCAACGGCGACGGCCTGGATGACGTCTATATCAGCGAGGAGGGCGGGCTTCCGAATCGCTTGTGGGTCCAGCAACCCGACGGAAGCATTCGGGATCTGTCCTCGGTGGCGGGAGTCGACTGGCTGGATGCGACCTTCGGCTCTCTCCTCGTCGATCTGGACGGAGATGGCGATCAGGATCTTGCCGCGGCCACCTACCCCCAACTGGTCCTGGCGGAGAACGATGGCCAGGGACGATTCACGGTTCGCCAGCGCGCAACCTGGGTCGAGCAGGCCTACTCGCTGTCGGCTGCGGACTACGACAACGACGGCGACCTGGATCTCTACCTCGCGACGTACGGTGGCAGTGGTACAGGGTCCGCAGGAGCCATCGATGCCGACGGAGCGGTCGCCACGACCTCGGCTCCGTTCCCCTACCACGACGCGCAAAACGGCGGCGCCAACGTGCTACTACAGAACGATGGATCGTTCGGCTTCAAAGACGTCACCCTCACGACAGGTCTTGACGCACATAACCGGAGATTCAGCTTCGCCTCGGCCTGGAACGACTATGACCGCGACGGAAACGTCGACCTCTACGTCGCCAATGACTTCGGCCGCAACAGCCTCTATCGCAACGAGGGTGGCCGATTCGTCGACGTCGCCAAGGTCGCCGGTGTCGAGGATATCGGGACGGGAATGTCGGTTGCGTGGGGAGACTACGATCGCGATGGGCGGCCGGACCTTTACGTCGGCAATATGTTCTCGAGCGCCGGCAACCGGGTAGCCCGCCAGGCACAGTTCGCCGAACAGCACACGCCAGTTGCCGCAGAACACCTCCTGCGCACGGCTCGCGGCAACTCTCTCTTTGCGAATGCGGGTGACGGAACGTTCAGGGACGTGACACTGGAAGCCGCGGTCGACCGCGGTCTGTGGGCCTGGTCCTCTCGGTTCGGCGATCTCAACAACGACGGCTGGGAAGACATCGTCGTCTGCAACGGGTTTGTGACGGGTGACGATACCGGCGACCTCTGAAGCTTCTTCTGGCGGCAGGTCGTGTCGCAATCACCGGACAACTCGTTACCGACCGCCTCGTACACCAGCGGCTGGGCGCAGATCAACGAATTTCTTCGAGAGGGGCGTAACTGGAGCGGGAATGAGCGTAACGTCGTCCTGCTGAACACGGGCTCGGAGCGCTTCGCCGATATCTCCGCCGTGAGTGGACTCGATTTCGTTGACGACGCGCGTGGGCAAGCATCGGTCGACTGGGATCAGGACGGCGACCTCGACTTCTGGCTGCGCAACCGGACGGCACCGCGTGTGCGATTGATGTTGAACCGTGGAGAGCACGGACCGTCCGTGGCCCTCAGACTGCGCGGGGTGACCAGTAACCGCGACGGCATCGGTGCTCGCATCGAGATCGAGTTTGCCGACGCCTCCTCGCCGGCACTCGTTCGCTACCTCACGGCCGGGGACGGATTCCGTTCCCAGTCCAGCAAGTGGGTGCACTTCGGTTTGTCTTCAACCCCGGAGATCGATTCCGTGGTCGTCGATTGGCCAGGCGGAGAACAGGAGCGGTTCGACGGGGTTCAAGCGGGCGGCAGGTTCTTGCTGGAACAGGGGCGTGGAACGGCGCAGGCCGTGGCACCCCGCACCGTGACCCCTGACCTTCCCAGCTCGCCGCGCCCGGTCGGTTCACAGATTCCGAACCGGACGGTGCTCTCGCGACGATTCCCGATGACGGCGGTCGATGTTCGTTCCTTGGAACCGGACGCTGCGATCGCCGTTCCCACACAGGGGCATCCCACGCTTCTCAACCTCTGGGCCAGCTGGTGCAGTCCGTGTATCGAGGAGTTGCAGACACTACGCGACGCCCACGACAGACTCTCCACAGCCGGTCTCGAGATCGTTGCGGCTACGGTGGAGGGTCTCGATCCGGAGAGCCCCACGACCCTTGACGACGCACGCGGGCGCGTCGCGGAACTCCGGCTGCCATTTGTTTCTGCGGAGGCCGACTCGAACCTCCTCGACAGGCTTGCGGAACTCGAACGTCTCCAGTTCGCCCGCGTTCGCGAGCTCGCCGTCCCGACCTCGTACCTTTTCGACGAGCGTGGCAGACTGGCCGTCATCTACCGTGGGAAGGTCGAGGCCGAGACCCTGATCGCCGATCTCGATCTCCTGTCTATCGAGGGTGCCGAGCTTCTGCCTCGAGCGCTCCCCTACCCGGGCCGATCCCTCAATCCGTACCTACCCGTCGAGGTCTTCCTTCCCGGCATGGCCGAGTCCCGCATCGCGTCGGACCCCGAGGCGGCGATCGCGCTCCTCGAATCGACCATCGCCTATCAGACCGGCCGACGAACCAGCGGTCGCCTCAACGAGCCCCAGACTCGCCGCCTGAACGAAGAACTGGCGCACAATCGTGTGACGCTGGGGCGGGCTCTCGCCTCTGCGGGGAGGGCGCGAGAGGCCGTCGAGAGCTATCAGGCCGCCCTGCGGATCGATCCTCGCCAGGCCGACGCGATGAACGGGCTGGGTGGCATGCTGTCTGCGGCGGGTCGATACGATCAGGCCCTCGGGATGTACCGGCGCGCCCATGAGATCCGCCCCGACGATCCGGCGCTCAGAACAAACCTGGGAATCGCGGAGATGTACGCCGGCGATATCGACCGCGCGGTGCAGCTCTTCTCGCGGCTCGTCGAGGAGACACCGCTCTCCGCCGAAGCCCACTTCAATTTGGGAGTCGCGTCGCGGCAGTCCGGTCGGTCACGGGACGCGCGAACCCATCTGATCCGTTCCGTTGAACTCGACGGCGATGGCGTGGGTGCCCTCACGGAGCTGGCCTGGCTCCTGGCGACCGAACGGGATCCGGCGTTGCGAGACGGAGCACGGGCGGTTCAGTTGGCCGCCAGAGCGCGCGAACTCGCCGGGGGCCTCGACGCCACGATCCTCGACACCCTGGCAGCCGCCCACGCAGAGGCCGGACAGTTCGAAGAGGCTCGATCCCTGGCAGCGGAGGCGCTGGAACTGGCTCGACGGGAACAGAATCCGGCGCTGGCACGATTCATCGGACAACGACTTCGCGGGTACGAGCAAGACACACCGTTCCGCGAGTAGGGCGACCTACGCTGTCGCCTGTAACGCATACAGTGTCCTGTAGATCCCGTTCTCGAGGACCAGCAATTCCTCGTGCGTCCCTTGCTCGCGTAGTTCACCCTGGTGCAGGACGAGAATCCGGTCGGCGTCTCTGACCGTCGCGAGTCGATGGGCGATCAGAATCGAGGTCCGATCCGAAAGTAGGGTCGCCAACGCCAGTTGGATCTTCTGCTCCGTCCGCGGATCGACGGATGCCGTCGCCTCATCCAGAACCAGGATCCCGGGATCGAACGCAACCGCCCGCGCAAAGGTCAAGAGCTGCTTCTCTCCGACGGATAGATTGGAGCCCCGCTCGCGAATGCGCTCGTCGTAGCCGGCGGGCAACGTCTCGATGAATCGATCGACCTGCACCGCCCGAGCCGCGGCTTTTACACGATCCGGGCCTATTGTGGGGTCGCCCAGCGAAATATTGCCGCCCACCGAACCCGCGAACAGGAACGGATCCTGAAGAACGATGCCGATCGAACGACGAAGATCGCGTAGTCGATACTTGCGAATGTCGACACCGTCCAGCAGGATTCGCCCCTGCTGCACATCGTAGAGACGTACGAGCAGACGGATGAGTGTCGTCTTGCCGGAGCCCGTCCAACCGACCACACCGATCCGCTCACCCGGGCGGATATGAAACGACACGTCTTTCAGCACCGGCCGTTCGTCGTCGTAGCCGAACGTCACGTTCTCGAATCGAATATCGCCGGCCAGCTTCTCCGGAACGGGAATTGCGCCGTCGCTGGACTTGATCGATACCTCCGTATCCAGGAGACCGAAGATCCGCTCCGCCGCCGCCATGGCCGCCTGCATCACGGTGTAGCGCTGCGACAATTCCTGGACGGGCCGAAAGAACTTCGCCGAGTACTCGATGAACGCGACCAACGTTCCAAACGTCACCATGCCGGCGAGAATCCCGTACCCTCCGGCCCACAGCAGCACCGCCAGGGCGACAGCGGCGACCAACTCAGCGAGGGACGTAAAGCTGGACTCGTAGACCACCGCCTTGAGTTGAGCCTCGCGATGCTCGGCGTTGATCTCCGCAAACGCCTCTGCGCTCTCGTTCTCTCGACCGAACATCTGCACGATGCGCATGCCGGTTACGTTCTCCTGCAGAAACGCGTTGAGCCGCGCGATCGCCCCCCGGACCGTCCGATAAGCAGATCGCATTCGACCCCGGAATTGCAACGTCACGAAGATGATCGGCGGGATGACGGCGAAGGTCACCAGCGCGAGCCTCCAGTCCATCGCAAGCAGAATCACGACAATGCCGATCACCTTGACCAGGTCCGCGAGAATCATCACGAGCCCCGAGGTGAACACCTCGTGAATCGCCTCGACGTCACTCGTCACGCGTGTCATCAGCCGACCGACCGGATTTCGGTCAAAGAAGCTCGACGGTAGTCGTTGAAGATGAGCGAACGCGTCGGTCCGGAGGTCGTACACGACGTTCTGCCCGGTCCTCTCCAGAACGTAGATCTGTAACCAGCGCAGAAGGAACTCTCCCAGCAACGCCAGCCCGAACCACAGGGCAAGGATTCCGAGCCCGTCGGAGTTTCTGGTACCGATATGGTCATCGATTGCGATACGGATCAAATAGGGCTGAACGAGCTGTGCCGCACCGAGGACGAAGATGATCACGAACGAGACGAATACCAGAGTCCGGTGCGGGCGAACGTAGGCCCACAAACGCCGAAACATCTCCGCGTCGTAGACTTTTCCCAGCCGGTCGTCTGCCGAACCGGGGTGATGGCCGTGCGCGCTCATCCCTGTTCCAATCGTTGTTGTAGACGTTGACGGTCGAAGAGTTGGCGATACAGTCCGTCGGCGGCAACCAGTTGCTCGTGACTGCCATCCTCGACGATGCGGCCTTCGTCGAGGACGAGGATTCGATCCATGTTTGCGAGCGATGTCAGGCGATGGGTGATCAGAATGGTCGTCCGCTCCGACCGCCAGTGGCCGAGCTGCTCGAGCACCGAGCGCTCCGTATCCGCATCGAGACTCGACAACGAGTCATCGAGAATAAGAACGTCAGGGTCGGTAAGGACGGCGCGGGCCAGCGTAGCTCGTTGTCGTTGCCCCCCGGAGAGCGTGAACCCGCGCTCGCCGACGGGTGTCTCGATCCCCTCGGGAAAGGCCGCCAGGTCTCCTTCAAGATTCGAGATTCGAATTGCCCGACCGATCTCCTCCGCCTCCGCATCGGGGCGCCCGAAGATGACGTTCTCCTGAATCGTGCGCGAGAACAGAAACGCCTCCTGGGGAACGTAGCCGACACTTCGGCGCCATCGCTCCAACGGGATGTCGTTAAGATCGACTCCATCGACAAACACTCGATCGCGCGGAACCGGGTAGACCCGAGCAAGGATATTGACCAGGGTCGACTTCCCGGAGCCCACCGGACCCACGATGGCGATCCGGCTTCCCTTGGGGATCTTCAGATCGATATCTCTGAGAGACGGCGGACGAGACGTGTCATCGGACGCGTGTCGAAACGTCAACCCGCGGATCTCCAGGTCGCCCCGCAACGGCCCATCGGTCGGCAATCGATCTTCTCCGTCGACGACATCCGGCTCAACCCGAAGAATCTCCAGCAGCCGGTCGGCCGCGCCCAGACCCCGTTGAAACGTATTGAGAATCCAGCCAAGGGCGATGGTCGGCCAGACGAGGAGCCCGAGATACGCGTTGAACGCGATGAAGTCGCCTAACGAGATCCGGCCGTCAATCACGGCCCGTCCACCAAGGAACAGCACCACGAGGGAGCCCGCACCGGCGACGACACCGATCAACGAGATCATCGTTCCGCGGGTCGCCGCCATCGCGAGGTTCCGCTCGCGATAAATGTTGCACTCCGCTGAGAACATCTCGATCTCTCGGTCCTCCTGGGCATAGGTCTTTACTTGCTGAATGCCGCTGATGTTCTCCTGCACGCGGCTGGAAATCGTCGCGAGTTGTTCCTGCACCGCGACGGACGTCGAGTAGATGCGGCGATTGAGCCGATTGACCGTGAGGAACAGGATCGGGTAGATCCCGAGTGCGAACAGCGTCAGCGTCGCATCGATCCTGAACAACAAGACCGCTGCCGCCGTGTAGATAATCGTGGTGTTGGCCACGTTCATCACACCCGGGCCGAAGAACCCCTGGATCTGTCGGATATCGTTCACACCACGAGACATGATGTCGCCGACACGATGGCTGTCGTAGAACGTAGCGCCCAGCGAGAGAAGATGACGGAAAAAGCGCTCGCGGATGTCGTAGCAGATCTTGCGGCTGTTGCCGAGGATCGCCAGCCTCGAGAAGGTCCGAACAACCGCCTGTAACAGCGCGACCACGACGATCGCGATCGAATAGCGAATCGTCGTACCGATCGGCTCGCCGGCTTCGAGCCCGTCAATCGCCTCCCGAAGCAACCAGGGAACCGACAGCACGAGGGCGTTGGTCGCCAGCAGGAGGACGAATCCTCCCACGAACGTACGCCAATACCTGTGTGCGGCAGGCCAAAGAAGAGAACGCGCCATCTGTCGCTAGTCGCGCGTTAGTTTTCGATACCGAAGCCGATGCGGACGATCGGCGTCATCACCCATTCGTCGTCGCCGGTCCTCCTCGTACTCCTGGTAGTTTCCGCTGAACCATTCGACCTGACTATCCCCCTCAAACGCGAGGATGTGCGTCGCGATCCGGTCGAGGAACCAGCGATCATGCGAGATGACAACGGCACAACCGGCGAAATTGAGTAGGGCGTCCTCCAACGCACGCAACGTGTCTACGTCCAGATCGTTGGTCGGCTCGTCAAGTAGCAATAGGTTTCCACCGCTCTTCAGGGTGCGAGCCAGATGAACCCGGTTGCGCTCCCCCCCGGAGAGGGTCTTGACCAGCTTCTGCTGGTCGGCACCCTTGAAGTTGAACGAGGACGCATAGGCCCGCGACGACACCTCGCGCTTGCCGAGCATGATCTGCTCGTTGCCCTCGGAGATCGCCTCCCAGACCGTCTTCTCCGGCTCGAGGGCGTCCCGAGACTGATCGACGTACGCCAGTTCTACGGTCTCGCCGATACGAAGCGTTCCCGAGTCCGGCTTCTCCTCTCCGGTAATCATCCGGAATAGTGTGGTCTTTCCCGCGCCGTTGGCACCGATCACACCCACGATTCCGCCGGGCGGAAGACTGAATTCCAATTGATCGATCAGCAGTCGATCCTCGTAGCCCTTGCTGAGTCCCGAGGCCTCGACGACGACATCCCCCAGACGCTTGCCTGCCGGGATGTAGATCGCTTCCAACGCGGAACTCTTCTCGTGATCCTCTGACAGCAGTTCCTCGTAACGCTTGACTCGTGCCTTGTTCTTGGCCTGACGAGCGCGTGGAGCCATTCGGACCCACTCAAGTTCACGATCGAGCGTTCGCTTGCGCGATGCAGACGCGCGCTCTTCCTTGTCGAGGCGCGCGCGCTTCTGTTCGAGCCACGACGAGTAGTTCCCCTCCCAGGGGATGCCTTCGCCGCGATCCAATTCGAGAATCCAACCGGCGACGTTATCCAGGAAATATCGGTCATGGGTGATGGCCACAACCGTACCCGCGTAATCGTGGAGATGGCGCTCAAGCCACGCCACCGACTCGGCGTCGAGGTGGTTTGTCGGTTCGTCAAGCAGCAGGAGGTCCGGCTGCTGCAAGAGGAGTCGACAGAGGGCGACCCGCCGCCGTTCGCCGCCGGAGAGATGTTCGACACTCGACTCGGCCGGTGGACACCGAAGCGCGTCCATCGCCAACTCGAGACGGCTCTCCAGTTCCCAGGCGCCGACCGCGTCGATCCGATCCTGGAGCTTGGCCTGTTCCTCCAGAAGCTTGTCCATCTCGTCCGCTTCCAGCGGTTCCGCAAATCGATCCGATAGCTCGTTAAACCGATCGAGAAGGGCCTTGGTCTCGGCAACCCCCTCTTCGATGTTCCCGAGGACCGTCTTGTCGGGATCCAGTCGCGGTTCCTGCTGTAGGAAACCGACCGTCGCTTTCTTGCCCGGGAAGGCCTCGCCGTCGAACTCGGTATCCTCGCCGGCCATGATCCGTAGAAGCGAGCTCTTGCCGGCGCCGTTACTCCCCAGGACGCCAATCTTCGCGCCGTGGAAGAACGACAACCAGATCCCCTTGAGGATCTCTCGTTTCGGTGGAACGACCTTCCTCAGGTCTTTCATGGTGTAGATAAACTCGGGCATCGGGGTCTCCTGCTTGGTCGAACGACGCAGCTTATAGCAGGTGGCGGTCCCTCCGCCCCCTGCTATACTCCCGGCTCTCAAGGTTTTGACTACTCAAAAGGAGTTTCATGAAACGCTTTCGGCGACCCGCGAACCTGATTCTCGTGGCGATCCTCGCACTTCCTGTGATCGCCCTGGCGAACGGCGATGAGCTCGTCACCGATCGCCCCGACCAGACCGAGTCCGCGGAGACCATCGCCGCCGGAGCGTTCCAGGTTGAGCTGGGATATAGCCGGATTGAGGTCGACCAACCGGGGGTCCGTCTGGAGATCGATAGCGTGCCCCAGACCCTGGTTCGGATCGGGTTGGACCCACGCTGGGAACTTCGTATTGGCTACGCGGGCTACCAGAAACTCAGCCCCGAAACTCCCTCGGGCCCGCGCGTCCGCGGAAACGGTGACGCGTCCCTGGGATTCAAGTGGAAGCTCGCCGAAGAGGCCGGCCCCCGGCCGCAGGTCGCCCTACTGGGGGAGATTCAGATTGCCAGTGGCGATCCCGACCTGGGACGAAACGAAACCGATCCGGCCTTTCGATTCAGCTTCTCTCACACGCTGTCTGACCGCGCCGGGGTCGGCTACAACGTCGGAGTGCGCCTCGATACCGTCGAGGATCCGTCGGGAGACGACGATCAACTCGCATCGGCAATCTGGACGGTGGCCTACGGTCGATCGCTCACTGAGCGTTGGGGGTTTTTCGTCGAGGCGTTCGGCGAGAGTGGTCTGAGCGCCGCTGACGGTGCAGCGAATGGGATCGATGCCGGAGTGACCTGGCTCCTACGCCCGCTAATCCAACTGGATTTTTCTACGGGTGTCGAGGTCACCAGCGGGAATGATCGGTTCTTCGGAGTCGGCCTGTCGTTCCGCAACCGCTAACGACGAGCGCCTCGAACCCACGGCATTTCGTACGTATACGGTGTGTAGGGTTGCTCGGGTTTCGCCTGTAACTCCAACTCCGACAGGACCAGTGCCGGTGAGACCGTCGAGACCGGCACGTAGCCGGACTCGGCGCCGCACCACGCATTATCCACCTCTCCGACGCGGCCGGCGGCGACAATGCCCTGCGTCGCATTGAGCGGCGTGCCGACGAAGTTGACGCCTCGAATCCACTCCTGTCGTCCGTCGGGGTAGACCCGGGCAGCGAGATTGATCTCTCCCATGAACGCCTGAAAGTTGTAGGCGTCGGTCGCCGTCTCCCCGCTGCTGGCGTGGACGACGCGCAGACCGTAGGGCGCACCGGAACGGACGATCTCGTCAAGAAACCGTTGCCAAAGAGCCTTGCGTTCGAGGCCGTCCCGCGCTTCGACGCAGAGCACCCCCATGCGACTGATCGGACGCTCATGGTAACAACACCGCGCATGGCCGTTGGATCGATGCCCACGGGCGAGGCCGACGCGTGTTCTCAGGTAATCCTTCAACACGCCATCCTCGATCAGATTCGCCCGTGCTGCGACGACTCCCTCGTCGTCGTATCGGTAGTGACCGACCAGGGAGCACCCGTCGTAGTGTGTTCTCGGAGGGTCGTCGTAGACCGAGAGGAACGAAGGAAGAACTTTCTTCCCCAACGCGCCCTTGAAGGTTTGTCCCTCTCCCGAGGCCAGCAAGCGGCATCCTTCCAGTCGATGCCCGACTGCCTCGTGAATCAGGAGTCCTGCCGGGATCGGCTCCAGGAAGGCCGGACCGGAAAACGACCGAACGAGTGGTGCCTCGGCCAACGCGCGGAGTTGCGTCACGACCTTCGAGATCTGACGACGAAACGCCTTCTCGTCCGGAAGTTCCTCGAGGTCCGTCACCGTGATCTTGTGGGTCCACGGAAAAGCATCCCCGCGCTTCGAGAGAAGCCACAGATAGCACTCGAGAGAGACCACCGGGTGACTCTCGATGATTCGCGACCCGACCGAGTCCACAAAGACACGGGCGGTCAGGTCCGCCGAGAACTCGACGTGTGAATCTTTGATATCCCCGTATCGCTTCAGGGATCGAGAGACCCGGGTCACGTAGTCCAACCAGAAGTCATGATCGATGGTCGGGAGGGTCTTCCAGTCCTCAGCGCGACGGGCTTCCAGTTTCTCGAACGCCTGGAAGCCCCTGTTCTGATCACGATAGGTCAACGCATGGGACCGTTTATTCAGCAGGGTCTCGAGCGCTTCTCGATAGCGGGCGTCCGCCAGCCTCCACAGACCGTGACGGGTGCCGTCGAGATGACCGTCAAACGGAAGATCGACATACGAGTAGGACTCGGCTTCCTTGTCGTTGTCATCGAGCCCCCCCTCACGCACTTGGTCATACCGATGGGAGCCGACGCGAACATCACAGAAGGCGTTGCGACGCCGACGCCGGCTGTCCTGACCGACCGCACCGTAGCGAGCCTGGATGGTCCAGGCCTCCTCGTCACGGATCAGGTACGAGAGGAAGTAGGGGCGCGGATGTCCCGGTGCCTTCATCATCGCCATCGCGCGACGGAGTTCTTCCGCGGCGACTCCGGCGACGCGACGACTCGAGGTCAGGGCCAGGCCCGGTGTCATCTATCAGGATCCGGAGACTGGAATCGTCGATACCGAAGACGCCGGCGCACGACGCCCAAGTTGCCCATCGAGCCAGGAGAGCAATCGCGACGGCGCGAGGTAGCCGCTGGTGCGGGAGATGACCCGGCCATCCGCCCGCATCAGCATCACCGTCGGATAGCCCTGCACCTTGTAGCGACGGGCGACGTCGACCCCACGATAGCCGCCCGCTTCCTCGGCGGACTCTGCATTGATGCGAACGGCGATGATCCCGCCGAGCCGATCGATCACCTGCTGATCGCGCCACGTGACTTGATTCATCTTCTTGCAGTAACCGCACCAGGGCGTTTCGAAGCTGACCAGGATCGGGAGATCGTCCTGCTCACCCAGCTGCAACGCGGCACCGAAGTCGGTCCACTCGACGCGGGTCCGTGAGACGCGCATCACCTCGTCGCCAGTGGGCTGCGGCGACGCGATCGCGCTACCGGACTGACTGGCGAACAGCAGCCCGACAACCACGATGGAAGCGGACGCCCCGGAAGCCAGCATCAAGCCGGTCGTGATCGGCCCCGGCCCCGATCGCTGGGTCGAGGAACCCCCGGTCTGGAACAACAGCAGAACGGCTCCTACGATGGCGCCCATGAGTACGGTCAGCATGATCGGACCCTCGGCGCCGGAGAGCAACACTCCCGACGCGATTGCGATTGACAACAGAAGCCCACACCACCTTGCCCAGACGCGATTGCCGAACAGAGCGAGAGCCATGAAGAACAGTAGCGCGATCCCGCCCCAACGACTGACCTGAAATCCAACATGGGTCGTCACGATCGGAGAGAAGGTCAGCACCGCTGCCACGAGCAGGAAGTAGAGCGCGGTGAAGATGGCTCCGAACGACATCGGCGGGTCTCCGTTTTTCCGTTGGGGGAAGCCCCGGCATCCGGCCGAGACGACGCCACCACTCTAGCCCGCGATGCGAACGGAATCAAACGGCGCGGGTCTCCCGGGAGCCGGGGTAGGATGGAAGGATGAAACTGCCCCGTAGTCCGTTCGCCACCGCCTGCCTGATGCTCGCCCTTGCGTCGAGGCTGCCCGTGTCCGCCGGGCTCGAAATCGACGTCGGCGGCCGCGTGCTGGCACCGGGAGAACCGGTCCGGGTCTGGGCCGATTCGGACGTCCCGCTCGACCATCTGAGCGGCACCTTCCTGGAGCGTGTGATCCAGTTCACGGCAGACCCACGAGATCCGGCCCGACATCGCTGGGTGGGCTGGACGCTCGTGGATCTGGATGCCATGGCGGGAGCCCAGGTCATCGAGGTACGTGGCACGACGACCGACGGGGACACGGTGATCGGCACCCACGCGCTGACGATCGAATCACGGGAGTTTCCCGAAGAACGGCTATCCGTCTCCTCGAAGTACGTGGAACCGCCGGCAGACGTACGGGATCGGCTCGATCGCGAGCGCGGGAAGCTGCGCGCCCTCTACCTTAAACGCGACGCGCCGATCGCCGAAGGCCCCTTCGTCCGCCCCGTGCCGGGCGAGCCGACGTCCATCTTCGGTCTGCGCCGGTTCTTCAACGACGCGCCTCGCTCCCCTCACCCCGGACTCGACCTGCGGGCCGCAGAGGGCACGGGGGTGATCGCCAGCGGGGACGCCCGCGTCGTGCTGGCCCAGGATCTCTACTACTCGGGGAACACCGTCATCCTGGATCACGGCGGCGGGTTGTTCACGCTCTACGCGCACCTCAGCAAGCTACAGGTCAAGGAAGACGACGCCGTCGAGGCCGGCCAACGAGTGGGCCTATCCGGCTCCACCGGGCGAGTGACAGGCCCACACCTCCACTGGGGTGCCAAGATCGGCGACGTACCGTTCGATCCGACCGCCCTGCTGGATCCTTCCCTGTTCGCGCGTCCGGACTGAGCCTACGCTTCCGGAATCCGGTCCTTCATCCGTCGGAGCCGCTCATCACGGTCGCGGGCGAACCGCTCGATCCCATCCGCTATATGTCGAGATGAGAGGTGGGCCTCATCGATGACCTCGTCGACACTGCCGCCGGTGCGCCAGCGATCGTCGAAGTCGGAGGTCAAGGAGTACTCGGCAACGAGTTGGTGGGCGATCCAATCGGAGGTGACCCGCCGGGATCGGTTGCTTATCACCATCGAGTCCCATCGATCGCTGTCGGAAAGCACCGAATCGCGATACGCACGATCCTGCAACGCGAACAGCTGCGGGCTGATCGCGGCGACGATCTTCACGTTGGGGCCACTCGAATTGAGTTTCGGCAAGATCTTGACGAGGTTGTTGGTCGTCGATGAGCCCTGAACGATCACGGTCCCGGCCTTCGGTCGCGACGCGTCGTACGCTCGGATCAAATACGCCCCCCGAGCTGCCTCGAAGTGGGAATCCATTCCCAGCGCATCTCGATCGGGAATCTCGATGGCAGGACGCGTCAGGTGCAGTGCCACGATGGCGGCGTCGGTCTTGAGTGCTGCGGCCAGGACGACGGGCACCTCGTTGTATTCCCACGGATGCAGGTCGATCACATGACCGTCCGGAAACAACTGGGTCACTCCCGGGGAGAAAATGCCGAAATGGGTTCGAGAATCCTCGGCCGTTTCCGGCCCCGAATGACCGGCGACCCAGATCACCTTGCCGACCTTCAGATCGCAGTCCTGGGCCAACTGGCTGAAGAGACGCATCGGCCCGTACTTCAGATACGAGAACGAACCGTAGGTCGAGCAACCGGTCCAGAATCCGTTGAACTCCTTCATCGGATCCGAGGCCAGGTTCACCGACGCCGCACCGACACAGATCCCTGCGTTGGTGAATTCAGTAATCTGCTGCGGAAGCAAGACGCCGTCGGGGTCCTCGTCGCGCTGATACCAGCCGTAGCCTTCCACGTCGCCGTAGCCCTTGGCGAAACCGGAGATGTTGGTCGAGTCGGCAAGATCGGCGGAGCAGACGACGAACAGCGGTCGGTTGTAGTTCTTACGGGCGTAACTGTTGACCCACGCACCCCAGGTCGCCAGCCCGGTCCGATTCGGTTTGATCTCACCCGGCTTGGCGTAGACCGACTCGGGATAGTTGCGAAAATCGTAGAGCGCCTCGTCATGAAAGATCGCGGCGCCGCCTCCGTCGAGACGCATGCCATCAATCGAGTCGGGCACCGATTCGGCGAGCTTCAGCAACCGATCGCCGATCGCCTCCACCACGTCTGGGCGATCATCAAGAATGCTCATCGCCGTACGCAGATTGGTGGCTGCCTGTTCGCGGACGGCCGCTTCCCCTTCGGGGGTCGGCTGGTCTTTCCCCTCGTAGGTGACGCCGTATTTCTCGGCAAACCCGTCGCGCAGTTGCCAGAACGGCTCACTGTTCATCTTGTGCGCGGCACCGTGAGACTTGTTGTCGTACTTCAAGTAACCGCGCCCCTTGCGGGTCTTGAACCAGGCCATCGTCGGGGCGCGATTCGGATTGGGCCCGTAGACGGTCTCGAGTAGCGCGCGACAGACCGGCCCCCACTCGGATCCGTGTTCGGTCCCGCCGACCTTCCACCCATTAGGCTCAAACCAATCGACGGGGGCGCCGTGAACCACCGAGGAGATCGCGTTGTCATCGATCCCGTAGTCGTTCCAGTCCACCAGAAACGTGAGATTGTCCAGGCCCAGACCCCACGCGCTATTCCGCGTCTCGTGACTCGCCCCCGGTGTCAATCCGCCCTCGCCTTCGACGGCGAACACCCTGACCTCTCGGGCACCCGCCATCCGGAGCGCCAGGGCCTCCCCTGCGGCGGCCGGCATACCATGCCCCGACGGCCCGGTGTTCCACTTGAGGAACATCGTCTTCCCTTCCATCTCCGCGTGACCGGCGAGACCCTGGTTGTGCCGCAGGTCGAGCAGGTCCTCCCAGGTCAATGCGTACCGGCCGTCGCTCGGAAAGGCGAATGCTTCGTTTCCGGTCTGCTTGTGTCGTCTGCGTGCGATCTCATTCAGCACGGCCAGCGACGCGTAGACCAATGGGACGGTGTGCCCGGCCGAAAGCACGAATCGATCGCAGAACGGGCGCCAGGGACGCCACAGGTCCCATCGCATCGCACCCGACAGCACAAGCGTGAGAAACACGTGAACCTTCGATCGGGATCCACCTGGATGACCACTCTGACGGTAGTTCAGCATCAGGTCGATCATCTCGTCGACCAGATCCTTCACGACCTCATAGTGTTCGAAAGACTCTTCGGCCTGGTTGTAGAGCTGTTGCACATCGGCGGGACGCGACTCGGCCACGATTATTCTCCCCGGTCGTCGCGATCAGCGACGGTTCTTCTTGATGAAATCCTCGATTCGGCCTAACCCGTCGTCGATCGCCTCGAAGGACGACGCGTACGAGAAACGGATATGTTCGCCGTCGCCCTCGACCTTCCGACCGAAGTGGATGTCGGCCAACACCGCGACGCCGGCGTCGTACAGCAGTCGCTTCCTCAGCGACTCGCTGTCCTCGACCCCGACGATCTTGCACAGTTCGGTGACGTTAGGCCAGACGTAGAACGCACCGCCGGGCGTCAGGCAATGCACGCCGTCGAGGTCGTTGAGACCGGCAACGATACGATCCCGTCGCTTGTGAAACACATCTCGCATTTCCAACGCGGCGTCCTGAGGTCCGTTCAATGCCTCGACGACGGCGAATTGATTGGGGTGCGGTGGGCAGGAATCGGTATTGGTGACCCATCGGGTCATCGCCGGTGCCAGCTTCGCATTGGCCGCGTAGCCGATCCGCCAACCGGTCATCGCGTAGGTCTTGGACGCGGAATCCGCGATGACCGTCCGCTCTTGCATGCCGTCCACGGCCGCGATACTCGCGAAGTCGCCGTCGTAGACCAGACCGGAGTAGACCTCGTCGGAGTAGATCCACAGGTTATCGAACGGACGAACGATCTCTGCCACCTGTTCCAGGTCCGACCGCGAAAGACATCCGCCGGTCGGATTCTGCGGGCTACAGAGAATCAGCAGGCGTGTCTTCTCGTTGACCCGCGCACGGAGCTCGTCCATGTCGAAGCCGAAGCCACGACTCTCTCTCAGATCAAGCGGAACGGGGATGGCTCCACAGGCGGTCACCTGGGAGTCATAAATCGGGAAACCCGGATTGGGATAAATGACCTCCTCTCCCACTCCGTAGTCGGTCACGCTCTGGATGGTGTAGCCGATGAACGGCTTCCCACCGCAACCACAGACGACGTGATCCGGCTCGACGACGACCCCGCGGGTTCGCGTCAAGTATTCGGCAACGGCGTGACGAAGCGGTTCGATTCCCGGTGACGGCGTATAACCGTGCTTGCCCTCACGGATCGCCGCGATCGCCGCGTTACAAATGTTCTCGGGAGTCGGGAAGTCGGGCTGGCCGATGCAGAACGAAACGACATCCGCGCCGTCAGCCTCGAGACGCGCAACCTCCCCCAGTACGACGAATGCGTTTTCCGTGCCCAACTCACGGGCACGACGCGACAGAACACTCACAATGGCCCCTCCCGGTCTCTAGTCCTCACGATCGTGAGGATTCTAGACGGGGAAGGCTACAGGCATCAAGAATCCCGGCGGAGAAAAGAGCGCCTTGGGGCCGTTGGCGTCGGCATCCTGCTCAGGAAGCACGACCTCCAGGGTGAGCGCGTCGCCGTCGCGAACGATCTCGATCATGAACGCCTCACCGGCCAGCTCGCGAAGCGCACCACGCAATTCCCTGGCGTCCGAGACCTCGTCCCCATCGACACGCAGGATCAGATCCCCGACCTCGATCCCCGCGCTATCCGCAGGGGTTCCCCTCAGGACACGGCTCACGAGCACACCCGCGTCGTCGCTGCCGCCGAGATGCTCGCGGAGCTCCGACGTGGTCTCGACGAGATGAACACCCAGCGTCGGTCGCGAACCGAATGAGAAAAGGGATGTTCCCTCGCAATCGCCATCGGCGCATGCAACCGAGTAACCGGGAAACTTCAACTCGCCGAGCGCCCTACCGGCGCTCTCCAGCGCGCGTTCCAGAACCTCCGGGTCGACGTTTGGCACCTCGAGGTCATCGAAGAAGAACTCGTAGGACCGTGAGGCATCGAGCGGCGCGAGCGCGGCCAGGGCCGACGACGCCCGTTCTCCGAGCTCTACGTCGATGGATTGCTTACGACGCTCGCGAACGATACGAATCTTGATCTTGTCGCCGGGGTCACGGCTGCTGATCTTCTTTGACAAGGCGGCTGGACCGCGGATCACATCGCCGTCGAACTCGACGATGATGTCCCCCACCTCGAGACCGGCGTCGTCGGCAGGCGACCCGTCGACGACGGTCGTCACGCGGGCCCCACCCTCTTCATGGTCGATCTCTTCCTCAAGTCGAACACCGAGGTACGTTCCTCCACTGCCGAACAGCGAAAGGACCTGCGGCGCCGATCGCGGTGGCGGTGGCGGTGGCTCCTCGGCCGACAGCGATCCTGTCGAGAGAAGGAAAAGGGCCAGGAAGGCGAAGAGCGAGATTTGAACCGTGGAACGTACCGACATCGATAACTCCTGTATCCGAGACTTCATAGGGTAGTACGACGGACCCACGGTTTGGACGCATCCGGCGCGAGGACGGAGATCCCGCTTTTCGGTTAGGATCGGTCCGATGCCCAGGAATTTCGACGCTCCGGGAGGAAAACATGCCCCGACCCATCGCGTGGTCCACGCGAAGAACGGGATGGTCGCGGCTGCCCATCCGCAAGCAGTCCAGATCGGTCTGGATCTTCTGAAAGAAGGCGGCACGGCCGTCGATGCCGCCATCGGAGTCAACGCCGCGCTCGGCTTTCTCGAACCGACGTCCTGTGGCGTAGGAGGTGACCTCTTCGCGATCCTCTGGGACGCAAACAGCGGAAGACTCCACGGTCTCAACGGGTCCGGCCGAGCCCCCGCGGCGTTGACGGCGGGCTCCGTTCCTGCGGAGGACGACGGCACTATCCCTCTCCACAGCCCCTACGCCTGGAGCGTGCCCGGTGCGGTCGACGGGTGGTTTGTACTCCACGATCGCTTCGGCAAACTGCCGATGGCAAGCATTCTCGCCCCGTCGATCGCGGCGGCTGAAACAGGCCGACCCGTCCCCAAAGTGATCGCCGCCGAATGGAAACGGTCCGTGAAGATCTTCGGAGAGAAGCCCGGATTTGCCGAGGTGTTCCTCCTCGACGGTAAGGCCCCCGACGAAGGACAGATCTTCCGAAACCCGGCTCTGGCGGGAACCTATCGCCAACTGGCGACCGCCGGGCGCGCGGCATTCTACGACGGCGAGATCGCGCGGGCGATCGTTGCGTTCTCGGAGGCCCAGGGTGGGTTCTTCTCCATCGAAGACTTGACACGACACTCGTCCGATTGGGTCGAACCCCAGTCCACCTCCTATCGTGGCGTCGACCTGTTCGAGCTGCCGCCCAACGGGCAAGGCATCGCCGCGCTCGAGATGCTGAACATCCTCGAGGGTTTCGATCTTCGTTCGATGGGTCGCGAGTCGGCGAACTTCTGGCATCTGATGATCGAGGCCAAGAAGTTGGCCTACGAAGACCGGGCGCGATTCTATGCCGATCCGGAGTTTGCCGAAGTCCCCACAGGCAACCTGATCTCGAAAGCTTACGGACGCACGCAGGCCAAACGGATCGACATGAATCGTGCGGCAGAGCGCCTCGAGCCGGGCGATCCGGGTATGGCTCGCGGAGACACGACCTACCTCGCCGTGGCCGACAGGGACGGCAACATGGTCTCGCTGATCCAGAGCAACTACACCGGCTTCGGCTCGGGTTACGTCCTCCCTCAGTGGGGCTTCGGCATCCAGAATCGTGGTGCGCTCTTTAACCTGTATCCCGAAAGCCCGAATCACCTCAAGCCGGGAAAGCGTCCGTTCCACACGATCATTCCTGCGTTCGCCATGAAGGACGGACAACCGTGGCTGGCATTCGGCGTCATGGGCGGTGACATGCAACCTCAGGGACATGTCCAGATACTCGTCAACATGCTGGACCTCGACATGAACCTACAGGAGGCCGGCGATGCCGCGCGGTTCTATCACACGGATTCATCGGAGCCGACCGGCACGCTGATGACCGCGGGAGGGGTCCTGCATCTGGAGTCCGAGGTCCCCGACGAGATTCGTCAAGATCTGTCCCGCAGAGGACATCGACTCGGCCCGGGAGTGGACAGCTACGGGGGTTACCAGGCGGTTGCACGCGATCCGCAGAGTGGCGTGCTTTCCGGTGCGACGGAATCCCGCAAAGACGGTTGCGCGCGAGGCTACTGAGCGGCTGCCGCCTGCTCGACTTCCTTCCAGACTCGCAGCAGGTTTCCGCCGCAGATCTTCTCGACTTCGGCGTCATCGTAGCCACGACGCAGCAACTCCGCGATCAGGTTGGGGTAGGCGGAAACGTCCTGCAACTGTTTCGGGAGCGAGTCCCCAACGCCGTCAAAGTCAGAACCGATTCCAACGTGATCGACACCGACAAGCTTCACCACGTGTTCGATGTGTTCGACGACGCGCTCGAGGGTCGACACGGCTAGGGGACGATCGGTGAAATACTGTTTCTGATAGTCTGCCGCCTCTGCGGACGAGTGATCGATACCGTTTTCGTCCAGATACTCCCCCACCGCTTTCCAGTGAGCTGAACGAGCCTTCTGGTACGTGCCGTCAAGAAACGATGAGCCAAAATTGATCTGTATCACGCCGCCGTTCTCCGCCAGTCGCCGAATCATCTCATCGCTCATGTTGCGTTCGAAGTCCGGCGTGAAATGACGACAACTCGAGTGGGAGGCGATCACCGGCGCGCGGGTTACATCGAGAACCTGCTCAAAGGCGGCGTCGCTGATGTGGGATACATCGATCATGATTCCGAGCCGATTCATCTCGGCAACGACTTCGTGACCAAACGGACTGAGACCGTTCCAGGTGCGCGCGGGGTCGTAGGACGAGTCGCAAATCTCGTTGTCCTTCGAGTGGGTCAGCGTGATGTAGCGGATGCCGCGTTCATGGAAGTGGGATAGATTCGCGAGATCGCCCTCCACCGGAGCGCCGTTCTCCATCCCGAGCGCGAAACCGATCTTCCCCGCCGCGAAGATTCGCTCCGCATCGTCCGAGTCGTGAACAAGTGCAAATTTGTCAGGATGCTCGGCGACAATGGCTTCGAGTTGGTCCAGCATCTGATCTGCAAATACCTTCGCGCCACCCGTCTCCTGATAGCTTGCCGGTACGTAGATCGACATGAACGGTAGATCGAGTCCGCCTTCGACGGCACGGGGATAGTCGAAGTCCCCATCCGGCGCAGGGCCGGAAATATCGGCGTCCGACGTTTGTAATCGATACGGCACGTCAACGTGGGTATCGACGATCATCACCCGACGGGCGAGGTCCCTGGCCCGAGTGATCGAATCGTCGCGTACGGGCTCGTGCGTCGAGCACGAGATCGTGCACAACGCGATCAGAATCAGAAGCGGGATCTGACGTCGCATGGGAGCTCCTTGCTCTGGGGCGCTGATGATAGCAGCGTAGGGACTCAGCGAAAAAACCCGGCAAGCGGTTCACGGTCACGGAAGCGGCTGTAGGGTGGCAGCGACTCGAGGAACACCTTGCCGTACCGGCGACTCACGAGACGGCCGTCAAGCACCGCCAGTACGCCACGGTCCTCGCGTCCTCGCAGCAGCCTGCCGAGTCCCTGCTTGAGATCCAACACCGCCATCGGCAACTGGTATTCCATGAACGGGTTCTGTCCCTGGTCCCGTAGTCGTTCGATCCGAGCCGCCACCAGCGGATCGCTGGGAACGTCAAACGGGAGCTTGTCGATCACGACCAGCGACAACGCCGGGCCGGCGACGTCCACACCCTGCCAGAACGACGTCGTACCGAGGAGCACCGCCCGATCGGTCGTGCGGAACGTCTCGATCAGGCCGGCCTTACTGCCTTGCCCCTGCAACAGGAGCGGCCATCGCTCGTATTCAGAGAGCCGTTCGTGCACACGATTCATCTGTGCGTGGGACGTGAACAAGAGAAACGCCCGCCCGCCGCTAAGTTCCAGCAGAGCGATAATCTCGTCCAGGGCACGGTCGAAGTACTGGGGCTCGCGTGGCTCGGGCATGTGGGGTGGCAGGTAGAGTGCGGCCTGCGTCTCGTAATCAAAAGACGAGGGGACGATTGTCCCTTCCGCGTCATCGACACCCAACCGCTGACGATAGAAGTCGAACTTGCCGCCGATAGCAAGGGTCGCCGATGTAAGGACCGCGGCGTCAACTCGCTCGAAGAGCCGCTCGCGAAGCGTGTCCGCCACATCGATCGGCGACGCGGTCAGGACGACCGATGCCCTCCCACGCATCTCGATGCCGTAAACGGTCCCCGGATCGTCGCGCGGCACGATGTTCTGCAACGCAACACGGATCGTCTCGCAGCGACGCGGGAGCGACTCGACGGTCTCGGCACCCGTTTCGAGCGCGGCCGATTGCCGCGAGACCTCATCGAGTGCGTGGGACAGGACCGCCCACTCGGCCTCGAGGTCTGCGCCGCCGTGGCCTGGAGGATCGAAACGAATCCGTCCGATGGCGTCTCTGAGGCGTCCCTGCAACGGCATGAAGAATTCCCGTGCGGCCTCACGCAGGGGCCCCGCACCCGCGCCGTTGACCTTTGGCCCACCGCCGGCAGCCGAGAGCTTCTCCGCGTCACGGGCCAACTCCTCGATCTGGTTCGTGGACACCTGGATCCCGAAGTAGAGGGTCGCAACTTCCTCGAGAAGGTGCGCCTCATCGAAGACGACCGTGTCGTACTCTGGCAAGACGGAACCAAACTCCGAACGAACAGCAAGATCCGCAAAGAACAGGTGGTGGTTCACGATGACGATGTTGGTCTGCTGTGCCTCTCGCTTGACGCGGGTCAACCAACAGTTCTCGTACTCCGGGCAGCGGCTGCCGGTGCACGTATCGGCGCGAGCGTTGATATCCCGCCAGAATTGAAGTCGCTCGGGTAGCCCCTTGAGTTCGGCGCGATCCCCGGACTCGGTCTCGCCTGCCCAGGCGACGACCGTGTCGACATGCCGGGCCTCGCTTGCATCTCGAAGGAGCGGCTGACGGGCGAACTCCGCAAGGCGATAGCGACAGAGGTAATTGTCTCGCCCCTTCATCACTCGCCAATCGACGTTGAGTCCAAGTTTGTCCCGCACGAACGGAAGGTCTTTCTGGTCGATCTGATCCTGCAGGTTAAGGGTTCCGGTCGAGATGATGACCCGACGACCGGAGAGGATCAGCGGCAAGAGATAGGCCAGCGTCTTGCCCGTGCCCGTCGCGGCCTCGATCAGGCGAACCCCCCCGCGCTCGAGAGTCTGGGCAACGGTCTCGGCCATCTGCCGCTGCCCCTGCCGCTCTTCGTAGCCCTCGATGGCGCGGGCGAGCTCTCCATCCAGAGAGAAGAATCGATCGAGCGTTTTCACCGGTCGGTTCGTCTACGTCGCTGCCGGCTCAGGCGATCTGTAAGCGGCCGGCATAGAGCGGGTACGCCGACGAGAACTCCGCGACCTGTCGTCGGATCGATTTCAGCTGCTCGGGGTCGTCGCGGTTGTCCAGGACTCTGGCGATCAGGTCGCCGACCGTCTCCATGGCGTCCTGATCCATCCCTCGACTGGTCAGCGCCGGCGTTCCAATCCGGAGCCCGCTGGCCACCATCGGCGGATTCTGGTCGAACGGAATTGCGTTCTTGTTCACCGTAATCCCCGCCGCCTCCAGAGCCTCCTCGGCCTCCTTGCCGGTGATCCCCTTCGAGAAGACATCCAGGAGGAAGAGATGGTTGTCGGTCCCGCCGGAGACGAGTCGGAATCCGTGGCCTGCCATCCGCTCCGCAAGCGTGCTGGCGTTCTTGACCACCTGACCGATGTAGTCGGCATAGGTCGGCTGCAATGCCTCGTGGAACGCGACCGCCTTGGCGGCGATGACGTGCATGAAGGGGCCACCCTGCAACCCCGGGAAGACCGTTCGATTGATGGCCTTGGCGAATTTCTTGCGGCTGACGATCAACCCTCCGCGGGGCCCTCGTAATGTCTTGTGAGTGGTCGTGGTGACGTATTCGCAGTGCGGCACGGGACTTGGGTGAGCGCCGGCCGCGACGAGACCCGCGATGTGTGCGATGTCCGCCATCACGGGTGCACCGACTTCCGCGGCGATCTGCGCGATCCGTTCAAAGTCGATCGTCCGTGAGTACGCAGACGCGCCGCAGACAATCAACTTCGGTCGGTGCTCCTTCGCCAGGTCGAGGAGTCCGTCATAGTCGATCTGTTCATCCTCACGACGGACGCCGTAGCCCACGAACTTGAACAGCTGGCCGGAGAGATTGAGGGGATGACCGTGTGTGAGGTGTCCACCGTGGGCGAGATCCATGCCGAGGACCGTGTCGCCGGGCTTCAGAACGCTGAAATAGACCGCCTGGTTTGCCTGACTCCCCGAGTGCGGTTGGACATTTGCGTACTCAGCATCGAACAGCTGCTTGGCACGATCCCGGGCGAGCCTCTCGACCTGATCCGAGTACTCGCATCCCCCGTAGTAACGACGCCCCGGATACCCCTCGGCGTACTTGTTGGTAAGGACCGAACCCATCGCCTCGAGAACTGCCTCGCTGACGAAGTTTTCCGATGCGATCAACTCCAGGCCCTCGGCCTGACGTCGGGCCTCGCCCTCCAGGGCGTCGGCGACGCCGGGGTCCGTTTCGCGAAGGGTCTTGTTGTTCATCTTGACTATCTCACTTACTGGATGTTGCTCTTGGATTTGAGGATCAGTCCATTCTATCGGTTGAGGGCGGTCGAGGGGTGTCCGGATATGGAGCCAGAGACTCGGATTCGAAACGTAGCCGCTCGGCGCCGGGGATCGGTACGGCAGCCATCGACAGCAGGCGACGGTGTTCGCGGACCGCGTAAGTGTCGGTCATGGCTGCCAGATGGTCGATCAGGACCGTCACATACTGGGATCCCTGCTGGTAGACCTCGCGTATCTCCCCCGCTCGACGCTCCCGTGGGATATCCCGAAGGTATCGCACCCCCGTTGCCTCGCGGAATCGAAGCAACACGTGGTCATCGAGGAGCGTCGGGTCGGACCAGTAGGCGGCGAAGAGCCCGAGGATGACCCGGCGTCCTGTCGCCTCGACCTGGTCCGCCTCGCGTGTCGAGCGAACGCGTCCCTCGAGGAACTGCTCGATCTGCTCCAGAACCCGTCGCGCGGAGGGCGGCAATCGAATCTCGGTGCCGTCAATGATCTCATCACGAACCGTCGACAGTTGCTCCGCCGATTCGATCTCTTGATCGGCGATCAACCGCTTGAGGCGTCGCCCGCTGGCGACCACGGCTCCGGTCACGAGCAGATGAACGAATCCCCTGTGGAGCGAGTTGATGCGGGCGAACCGGCTCCCTCGGGACGGGTAGCGATCGCCGAGCTTCCGGCGCAGTTGCCGAACCGAGTCGAGTCGCTCGACCCGCGACAGCTCCAACTGTCCGGACTGTAGGCCGTCGTCGAGATCGTGGAGCGCGGTGGCGATCCGGTCCGCGACGCGTACGACCTGCCCCTCGAGATGAACCCCGCAGCCCCGTCGCAGACCGAGACTCTCCCACGGAGGTGGGTCCGGCACCGGCGCGCACTTGACGACGCCTTCTCGGACCGGGTCGGTGAGATTGAGACCCGGATGGTCGTATCGCTTTTCCAGACTGTCCACGACTCGAAGCGACTGCCAGCTTCGTCGGAAACCACCGAGATCACCGAGACCGGGTCCGCCACGACCGTCGAGACGCCCACCGACGATATCGTCGAGAGCGCGGGTGCCGACGGGACCGAACGGTGGTTGACCTAGATCGTGGGCCAGCCCGATCGCCTCCACCAGGTCCTCGTTGAGTCGGAGGGCTCGGGCAACCGTGCGGGCCAGTTGCGTGACCTCCAACGTGTGGGTCAGGCGATTACGACGATGATCCTCGTATTCCGGGAGCATCCCGGCCTGGGCCTTCTGGCGAAGACGTCGAAACGCCCTGGAATAGACGACCCGATCTCGATCTCGCTGGAATCGTGAGCGGTAATCGTAGAGCCGCCCCTCATTCTCGACCGGCATCCGGCGGTCGGCGTCCGCCGAGCGCCAGGCATATATCGCCAGCCTGGCGTCTTCTTCCTGCTCAAATCGTTGTCGGACGGAGTCGGCCATCACTCTCTCGGTGGGAGGCGTGATGCTACACCCCGCAACGGGACGGTGGCAACCGGGTTGCCCGCACCCGGACCGGACCCTATGTTTTTCGCATGGGTATCACTATTGACAGCGATCTTTGCGAGCATTCCGGCGTCTGCGCTGCGGTCTGCCCCGAGGATGTCATCGAGCACGAGAACGGTGCCACCGAGCTGGCCAACCCCGCCGCCTGTACCGAGTGTTGGATCTGTGTCGACAACTGCGCCTCGGGTGCCGTCACGATCGATTAGCGACAGATAGGCTTGCAGACGGTTGTCGGGCGGGTTAACGTCCGGCCGTGATCGATGACCTGGAACGCCTGGATGACCTGAGCTCGCGCCTCTGTGCGACGGCAAGGGAGCGTGGCGTATTCCTGATCTGGCGCGCCCAATCGCTGTCGTCCCGTCACGTATCGGTGCGTCAGGGGCGGGTCGAGAACACCCACCGCTCGATATCCGCCGGCCACGGCATGCATGTGATCGACGATCACGGCTACCCCGCTCTGGCGAGCGTGGACGGCTTCGACCCCGAGGATTCCGAGAGTCTCCTCGACAGGACGATCGAGGCGACACGCCACGGCGAGCGGCTCGGGTTGACGCCGGCCGCGCTCTCGACACTTGCCGTCCATCAGGGCCGCGAGGTCCCGGTGGACGACGACGCCTTCGACGCCATCGACCAGACCCGCGTCGGCAAGCGGCTCCTGGAAATCGAGACCGAACTCCAACGGTCCACGGCGGATGCCTCCCTCCAACTGGGCTACAGAGCCGAGATGGATGCCTGGAGAATCCGTCGTAGCGACACCACCGACGTCCTGTTCGGCATGCCCCGCTGCCTGCTCTCGCTACGAGCCACGAATCACGGCACCGACGGGCGGCACGGTGTCTCCACCAACGTCTTCTCGAGCGATCCCCGGTTGATCGACGACGACGAGGTCGTTGAAAGGTTCATGACACGAGGCCGCGCTGCCGCCGGACTCGCGACACGACTGGCCGACGCACCTCATCATCCGGGCGGCAGCTTCCCACTCGTCATCGACTACGCACTCGCCAAGGGGCTGGCCCACGAGGCGTTCGGGCATGCGTCCGAGTCCGACGGCTTCCGCGCGTCGGTGCTTGCCGAGGACGGTCGATTTCGGACCGGCCACCGGGTGGGCCCGTCCCATGTTTCGATCATCGACGAACCCCAACCGAACGACCACGCCTGGCAGCCCTACAGCGCCAATGGACTGCCACGCGAGCGAGCCGTGCTGGTCGAGGACGGCCACCTTCGCGATGGCCTGTCCGATCTCTGGTCGTACCGGAACGGCGGTGTTCGCCTGACCGGTGCGGCCCGCGCGCAGTCGTACGGCTCGGCGCCGCTCCCTCGAATGACCAACATTCGCATCGAGTGTGCGACACCCCTCCCCGCCCCCGGTCGATTCGAAGACTACGGTCCGGAAGAGGTTCGCGACCTGCTTGCGGACGCCGGCGTGTTCCGTCGCCATCCACGGGTCTGTTATCTCTCTGGCTACACCGGGGGACAGGTCAACACGTCGGTCGGCGAGTTCGTGTTCAACTGCCGGGCCATCTATTCGCTCTCACCGGACGGCGTCACGCTCCACAAGCCGGCGATCTTCTCCGGTTCGATGTTCGGCGCACTGGAGTCGATCCGCGAGGCCTTCGGCCCCCTGCGACTGGACGCCATCGGATTCTGCGGCAAGTGGGGCCAGCATGTCCCGTCCAGCGGCGGGAGTCATTACTTCCTCGTCCTGGACCCTCACCCGGACGTCCACATCGGCGGCAGTTGATGTCGGCCGACGCCCTACGGGAGTATCTGGAGCACCAGACCGGTCGGCCGGACGGGCCGGCCGCGTGGTCGCTGTTCGTCTCCGAGGCATCCGGCATATCGCTTGGCATCAAGGATCGGGAAATCGGGAGCGTTCACTCCCCGATCAACCTGACGCGCGGTGGGGGCGCTCGCTACCTGTTGGTCTGGAACGACGGCCGTGTCAGTCGGGGGCATCTCGAACGGCGTCAGCTGGAAAGCGAGCCGAGGGAGGTCCTTCAGTGGGCACGGGAGACCGCCTACGACGACCCGGATGCGGCGCATGTCAGCGAACCGACGCCGATGCCCGATGTCGAAATCTACGACGACGCGGCGGCCGAGGTCGCCGACGGAAGCGTTGAACCGCTCGCGCAACAGGTTCAGAGAATGCAGGCCCATGTCGATCGCGAGGGCTATCGCACCTGGAGTGGGTCGCTCTCCGCCACCCGTCGCTCGGCTCGTCTGACAAACTCCAACGGGGTCGACGTCCGCTCACGTGGCACTCAGTGCGGGTGGTACGTGTACGTCAACGGAGAGGTCGGCGACGGACACGGCTCTCGGCGGCTGGAATCCCCCGAGCGGATCGACTCGCGCCTGCAACGGATCGCGGTCCTCGCCCACGCCCTGGCCGGCGCAGAAGCCACGATGTCCGACGGCGTCCAGTCGGTCCTGCTGCACCCCCACGTCGTGCAGTCCTACGTCCTCAGCACGCTCCTGTTCAACCTCCGCGGCTCGGTCGTCTCTCATGGTGAAGGACAATTCGCCCTGGATCGCTTTGGCGCGGAGGACGCCGTCCTCCGAGACGATATCCACCTGCGATTTGACCCGCTTCACCCGTTTCGCTCAGGCACCTATCGCTTCACCGCGGAGGGCATCGCCGCTGAGCGGTGTTCGTTCATCGATCGAGGGCGCCTCGTCCAGCCCATCCTCGACCTGAAATTCGCACACCGCCTGCAAATGACGCCGACCCCGCAGATCACCGATAGCGACAGCATCGAATTCGGCGACGGGAAACCGCTCGATGAGGAACAAGCCGGCGCCGAAACCGCCGGCGGCCCTCTGGTGCTCTCCGTGCTGGGTGTCCATACACAGGACAGTTCGAGTGGAGACTTCTCCCTCTCGGCACCCCACGTGTTGGCCCTCGGAGCCGACGGTTATAGCGGCCGAGGCCGCGGCACACTTTCCGGAAACCTGTTCGACATCCTCCGCGACCCGGAAACGAGATTCGTCCGCTTCGAGGGAGAGAGTGTTCCCGGGATGCGTGTGCGCTGTCGATTCGACCCTCGCTGATCCACCGTCCCCGCCCGGCTTGACAGACCGTCTAGAGAATCCCAACCCCCCGCTAACCCGGAGACCGTTCCGGTTCCAGGAGACGACCATGAACCCAGAACGAATGACGCTCAAGACCATTGACGCGCTCCAGAACGCCCAGCAACTCGCGGCGGGCGCCGGCCACGCGGAGTGGACGTCCCTGCATCTCCTGGCCGCGCTGACCTCTCAGAGCGAAGGGATCGTCACACCGATCCTGCAGCGACTGGGAGTCGATCCCGCCGGAATTCAGAACGCCGTTCAACAAGAACTCGCGACCTTTCCAACGGTCGCGGGCGGAGCGGAACCACAGACCTCCCGACAGCTCGCGGAGACACTGAAACAGGCCGACGGGCTCCGCCAGGAGTTCGGCGACGAGTACCTGTCGACGGAGCATCTGCTCCTGGCAATGACACGCGGGAATGACCGTGCCGGCGAGACGCTCAAGCGATTTGGTGCGACGGAGAAGGGTGTCCTCTCGGCACTCCGCGACGTGCGCGGCGACCGCCGGGTCACCGACTCGAGTCCCGAGGACAAACTTCAGGCTTTACGAAAATACGCCCGCGACCTGACGGAACTGGCGCGGGAGGGCAAGCTCGATCCCGTGATCGGGCGGGATGACGAGATCCGTCGCACGATGCAGGTCTTGTCCCGCAGGACCAAGAACAACCCGGTCCTGATTGGCGAGCCGGGTGTGGGCAAGACGGCGATTGCCGAGGGGCTCGCCAGACGAATCGCGGACGGCGACGTCCCGGAGTCGCTAAAAGATCGCTCGTTGCTGGCCCTCGACCTGGGGGCGCTCGTGGCGGGAGCGAAGTTTCGAGGTGAGTTCGAGGATCGCCTGAAGTCGGTCCTGAAGGAGATTCAGGACTCCGACGGCAACAACCTCCTGTTCATCGATGAGCTGCACACTCTGGTCGGCGCGGGCGCGGCGGAAGGCGCGATGGATGCAGCCAACCTCCTCAAGCCTGCACTCGCACGCGGTGAGCTGCGTTGCATCGGCGCGACCACCCTGGCCGAGTATCGGAAATACATCGAGAAAGACTCGGCGCTAGAGAGACGGTTCCAGCCGGTCAAGGTGGGAGAACCGTCGGTCCCGGATACCATTTCGATCCTTCGCGGTCTCAAGGAACGCTACGAGGTTCACCACGGTGTTCGAATTCAGGATGCCGCCCTCGTGGCCGCAGCAACACTCTCGGATCGCTATATCCGCGACCGGTTCCTCCCCGACAAGGCGATCGATCTCATCGACGAGGCAGCCGCGCTGCTGAAAATGCAGATCGACTCGGTGCCGACCGAGATCGACGAACTGCAGCGTAAGACCCTGCAGCTTGAAGTCGAGAAGCAGGCGCTCTCCCAGGAGAGCGATCGGGCTTCCCGCGACCGTCTCGCCGCGATCGAGTCGGAGCTGGCGGATCTGAATGAACAGCTCATCGCCATGAAGCAGCGGTGGGACAACGAGAAGAGCGCGATCCACGAGGTTCAGGAGATCAACAAGCGCATCGAAAAGACGCGGGAAGAGACCGAGAAGGCGGAACGCGCATCCGCATTGGAGCGGGCCGCCGAGTTGCGGTATGGCGAGATCCCCGAGCTTGAGTCTCGACGTACGGAGCTGAACGCGTGCCTCGAAGAACTCCAGAAAGACGGCGCGATGCTGAGTGAGGAAGTCACCGACGAGAACATCGCCACCGTCGTGGCAGAGTGGTCCGGGATTCCGACCGCGAAGCTCCTCGAGGGCGAGGTCGAGAAGCTGATTCATCTCGAGGACCATCTTCATTGTCGTGTCATCGGACAGAACGAGGCGGTCACGGCCGCTGCAACTGCGGTCCGACGCGCGCGAGCCGGCCTCAAGGACCCTGCCCGGCCGGTCGGTACGTTCTTGTTCCTCGGACCTACCGGCGTCGGCAAGACGGAGCTGGCCAAGGCGCTTGCGGAGAGTCTCTTCGGTGACGAGAGGGCATTGGTCCGACTCGACATGTCGGAGTACTCCGAAAGACACTCGGTAGCCAGAATGATCGGTTCTCCTCCCGGCTACGTCGGTCATGACGAGGGTGGACAGTTGACCGAGGCGGTGCGACGTCGACCGTACTCCGTGATCCTGTTTGACGAGATCGAGAAAGCTCATTCGGAGATCTTCAACGTCCTACTCCAGGTTCTGGACGACGGGCGACTGACGGACGGCAAGGGCCGTACGGTCGATTTCCGCAACACGATCTTGATCCTGTCGTCGAACGTTCAGCCCGACGCCCTTCAACACACGTTCCGACCGGAGTTTCTCAATCGCCTGGACTCGACGATCGAGTTCGAGTCCCTTGGTCGCGACGCGTTGTCGCAGATCGTCGATCTACAGATTTCCCGCTTTGCCGGGATCCTCAGCGAGCGCGGGTTGTCCCTGGAGGTCAGCGACGCGGCGCGAGGCCGGCTGGCGGAATGGGGCTACGACCCGGCGTTCGGCGCGAGGCCGCTGAAGCGGGCGATCCAGAAATGGCTCCTTGATCCACTGTCGTTGGACCTTCTGGAGGGCAAGTTTCTGGCGGGCGATACGGTTCGGGTCGATGTCGCCACCGACGGCGAATCCCTGGCCCTTTCCACCGGGGAACTCACGCGGACATGACGGGGATTTGGTCGTACTATCTAGGGGTGGTCCTGCTGGTGGGGCCGACGATAGGAAGTGACTGATGGCGATCCAGCGATGGGACCCGGTTAGGGATCTGGTCGAACTCCAGAACCGGTTGAATCGGATGTTTGAGGATGTTCTCTCCCGCTCGGACGGAAGCGGCGACGGCATCGCTGCGGGCTGGCATCCTCCGGTGGACCTCCACGAAGAGCCAAACCGCTATGTGCTACGTGTCGACCTCCCGGGCGTCACGGCAGACGAGGTCGATATCCAGATCGAGAACGGCATGCTTCGACTTCGTGGTGAGCGCGGCGTCGACGAGAGCGAAACCCGGGAGAACCACATGCGGGTC
>Ga0224508_10000112_pt1 | contig 84193 bp, 61 predicted proteins | sample SF_Jan12_sed_USG_4_FD_170157 | JGI IMG/M metagenome (GOLD analysis project Ga0224508, IMG submission 170157) | Sediment microbial communities from San Francisco Bay, California, United States - SF_Jan12_sed_USGS_21 | ecosystem: Environmental > Aquatic > Marine > Sediment | place: USA... | reverse complement strand
CCGAAGTACTACGTTCTGGACATGTTCCCCTACCCGTCGGGCTCGGGGCTGCATGTCGGGCATCCGGTCGGGTACATCGGCAGCGACATCGTTGCGCGGCGAAAGCGCATGGAGGGGTTCAACGTTCTCCACCCGATGGGCTGGGATGCGTTCGGGCTACCCGCAGAACAGTATGCGATCCAGACCGGGAAGCATCCTGCCGAGACGACCCTCGAGAACGTCACCAACTTCAAGCGACAACTCTCGCTGATCGGGCTGGCCTACGACTGGGATCGTGAAATCAACACGAGTCATGTCGAGTTCTATCGCTGGACCCAGTGGATCTTCGCCAAGCTCTACGACAAGGGCCTGGTCTACCAGGCCGAGGTTCCGGTCTGGTGGTGTGAAGAACTAAAGACCGTGCTGGCCAACGAAGAGGTCATCAACGGTCGATCCGAACGCGGCGATCACCCTTGCGTCCGTCGTCCGCTGAAGCAGTGGATGTTTCGGATCACGGAGTACGCCGATCGGCTCCTCGAAGATCTCGACGACCTGGATTGGCCGGAATCCATCAAGGCGATGCAGCGTGCCTGGATCGGTCGATCGGACGGCGCGGAGATCCGTTTCGCCGTCGAGAACGGCGACGACACGCTCACGGCCTTCACGACCCGACCCGACACGCTGTTCGGTGCGACCTTCATGGTCGTCGCGCCGGAACATCCGATCGTCGAACAACTGACGACGGCGGAACACAGGGATTTGGTCACCGGCTACGTCCGGGCTGCTGCCGCCAAGTCCGAGATGGAGCGCACCGAACTGGACAAGGAGAAGACCGGCGTTCCGACCGGCGCCTACGCACTCAATCCGCTGCTACCGGCCGACGATCCGCGGGCGCGGATTCCGATCTGGGTTGCCGATTACGTCCTCTTCTCCTACGGCACCGGTGCCATCATGGCCGTCCCCGGTCACGACGAACGGGACCACGAGTTTGCAAGACGTCACGATCTGGCGATCCGTGAAGTCGTCCGTCCGCCCGACGGCGAGGATGGCCTGCAACAGGGTGTCTGTTTTACCGGAGACGGCACGTCCGTCGACTCGGGCCCGATCGACGGGCTCCCGTCGAAAGCGGCACAGGAGACGATCGTCTCGCTTCTCGAAGAGCGGGGTGTCGGGAAGCGACGGGTCACCTACAAGATTCGCGATTGGCTTTTCAGTCGACAGCGCTACTGGGGCGAACCGTTCCCGTTCTTGCATCTCGAGGACGGGACGACGGTTCGGGTACCCGAAGAGGATCTCCCGGTGGAGCTCCCGGAGATGAAGGACTTCCGTCCGGCCTCCGATGGGTCGGCGCCGCTGGCCCGAGCAACGGACTGGGTCCATCAGATCGACCCCTCGACCGGACAGGCGGTACGACGGGATACGGACACCATGCCCGGCTGGGCCGGTAGCTGTTGGTACTGGCTGCGGTTCATGGACCCCCGCAACGACCGCGCGCCGTTCGACCCCGAGGCCGAGAAGTACTGGGGGCCCGTCGATCTCTACATCGGCGGGGCGTCGCATGCCGTCATGCATCTCTTGTACGCCCGCTTCTGGCACAAGGCCCTCGCCGATCTGGGCATCGTCTCGACCGCGGAGCCGTTTGGAAGACTGTTCAATCAGGGCATGCTGGTCGCCGACGCGTTCAAGGACGACACGGGGCGCAACGTACCCTCCGATGAGGTCGAACAACGGGACGGAACATCGGTGCGTGGGTCCGACGGGGCCGCCGTCCATCGCTACACGACGGCCATGTCCAAGTCGAAGCGCAACGTCATCAATCCCGACGACGTGATCGCGGACTTCGGTGCCGATGCCTTCCGCCTGTATGAGATGTTCATGGCGCCGCTTGCGGATCAACGCACATGGGATACCAACGGCATCACCGGGTGTCGTCGCTTCCTCGATCGGATGTGGAAGTTGTTCGTGGACGCGGAGGGCGAACTCGCGGAATCTTTGCGGGTGACCGATGATCCGGCCACCTGGTCGGCTGAGACTCGGGCGCTCGAGTTTCATCTCAACCAGGCGCTGAAGCGGATCGCGGACTCCTTCGAGGCCTTCAACTTCAACACCGGGATCGCGGCGCTGATGTCGCTGGTCAACGAGGTCGTACGCACACCCCAGGCGCTCGTTCGCTCTCAGGCCGAACGCTGGCTGCGGGGCATGGCCCCACTGGCACCCCACATCTGCGAGGAACTGTGGTCACGCCTGGGTCACGAAGACTCGATCTGTATTGTCGAGCCACCGACCGTCGACGAGGCGTTCCTTCAGCAGGACAACTTCGAACTCGTCGTTCAGGTGCTCGGCAAGCTCCGGGGACGCGTGCAAGCGCCGCGTGACGCGGACCGTGACACACTCGAGGCCCTCGCACGCGACACGGTCGCCCAGCAACTCGAAGGCAAGCAAATCGTCAAGACCATCGTGGTCCCGGGACGCCTCGTGAATTTCGTCGTCCGATGATCCGTCGCCTCGCAGCCGTCGTCTTGATTCTCCTCGTCGGCGTCTCGGCGCTGGATGCGCGACCGAAGAAGAAGAAGAGGAAGAATCAGCCGCCGCCACCGAGTCGTTGTGATGCGGTGCGCCTGGACGGCGATCGCCTGTTTGTCGGCAGCACCGGGGGCCTCGTCTGGCACGATGTCAGCGATCCGTACTCGGCCACGACAATCGATAACTTCTTCCTACGGAATGCCGTGTGGGACATGGCCGTGCGCGACCGCTACGCGATGATCGCCGTCGGCACCCACGGTGTGTACTCGATCGACTTCGAGCACGAGGACGGCATGCAGGTGATCTACCGGCACGAAGTTCCGGGAAAGGCCCGGCAACTCGAGTGGGTCGGGGACGCCTTGTTCGTCGCGGCGGGACGCCACGGCGTGGAGGTGATATCGACCCGCTACGCCGACCGGTTGCAGCGGATCGCCCATCTCGCTGCGCGGGATCGTGTCCGGGCCATTGCGATCGTGGATCAGCGTCTGTTCGTCGTCGACAGCGGTTCCGGCCTCTCAATCTATGACATCTCGCGACCGTCTTCCCCGCGACTACTGACCGATCGTCGACTCGAGGCGACCGTCTGGGATGTGGTCGTTGACGGCGATTTGATCTATCTGGCCGCGGACGACGACGGAATCCTGGCATTCCGTCTCGACGCCAAGACCCTGACTCCCCTTCCGACGATTCCAACGACGATTCGAGCCTACAGGATTGACGTCGGTTCGGGCGCTCTGGTCGTAACGGACGGCCGATCGTCGATGGAGGTCCTCGACGGGATCCCCGACGCTCCACGTTCACGCGGCGTGACGGTCGTTCATCGTTCTGCGACGACGACGGACATCGCCGTCGACCATGACCTGGTCGTCATCGCCGGTGGCACCCAGTGCTTCACGTTGTTTGGAATCGGCGACCCGGAAGAGACCGAGCGCTACAGCGGGCAGCGCCGCAAGATGACCGTCGAGTTTCCCTGACGGCTGCGGGACTCAGTTAGAGCTGGCAGCGTCCACCGACCATAGTTCGACGATGACTTCCGTCTCTTCCGCCGCCACGAGGTCGATCTCACGGGGTTCTGGCAGGGCATACCCGTCGGCCGAAACCATCACGCGTACGATCCCGGGACGAAGCGTGCGCACCGTCAGCCCCTTGTCATTGGGAAAGAAGGGGCCATGGCGCCGGCCGCTCGCGAATAGCAGGTTGACGGTGCTTCCGTCCAGCCCTTCGCCCGTGGCCGCGTCTCGGACCCTCACCTTGAGTGTCGCCGAGGGGAACAGCTTGACCGGCTTGTCCCGCGCAACCGCCGACAGCACCTGGGGTAGGTAGCCGCGCTTCTTGATACGGATCTCCTTCAGCTCGCTATCGGGCAGTCCCCAGAGACCGCGTTCGTCGGTCATCGCACAGATGCCGTCGATGCCACCCGGTACCAGGTAACAGACGGACGCCTCGGGGAGCGGTTGGTCGTTTTCGTCGTAGACGTGGCCGCGATACTCGGCCATTGCCGGCAGCGTCGTCGCGACAACGAAGAACAGGATCGCGACGGACCATGACGCCCGGCGGTTCATCAATGGGAGCCCGCCGTCGACGCCGCGATCGTGTCGCCAGCGACGTGAGACCGGCTCTTTGCGCCCTTGTTCTCCGGGGACCACTTATTGATGTCGTCTTGTCGCTCGCCACCTAGCTCGTAGAGTTTCTCTTTGTCGAAGATCATCAGATCCCGGCTGTAACCCGTGACCGCGTAGGTCTTCGACATGAAGATCGCCTCCTCGGGGCAGGCCTCCTCACAAAGACCGCAGTAGATGCAGCGCAACATGTTGATGTCGAATTTCTCGGGGTACTTCTCGATTTGATGTTGGTCGCTGTCGCTGGAAATCTCGGCCGCCTCGATCGAGATGGCGCGTGGCGGACAGACCCACTGACACATGTAGCAACCGACACACTTCTCGCGGCCGTCCTGGTCCTTGACGAGAACCGGTACGCCACGATAACGTTCTCCCAGTTCACGCTTGGTCTCCGGGTACTGCATCGTGTCCTTTTTCATGAACATATGCTTCAGCGTCACGACCAACCCGGCCAGGATCGCCGGGAAGTAGAGCCGATGCCAGAGCGTCGGACGAACACGATTAACCTTCATGACTGCTCCCCGGTCGGTAACAAAACTTCGACCGAATCGTCGGTTTGCCGTGTTGGGTAACACCCCACCGGCTCATGACTCTCTCTCGGACACGCACCGGTCTTCAGATCGAAGACCCAGGAATGAAGCGGACAGATGACCCGGCCGTCCATCACCACACCCTCCGCAAGCGACGCCCCCTGGTGCGGACACGCATCGTCCGTGGCATAGAACGTGCCCGCCTCGTTGAAGACGGCAAGAGCATGATGCTCCACCTGGATGGTCCGCGCACATCCCTCGGTGATCGACGATGCTTCGGTGACGGCGACCCAGCGGGACATCGAGTACCTCTCCTCGCTTATGCGAGACCCCTGCGGGTCGTCGAGCGGGATTCTAACATACGACCGCACCGGACCCAAGCCAAGTAGATTCAACAACTTACGGCCCTTGCGGGCTACATCTTCTTGTAACGTGGCCCGGAGCCGCCCTCACGAGGCATCCAGCGTGGGCCCAGAACATCGGTCGCCTTGCAATCGACGCAATTGGGCGCGTTGATCCGAAGTTGTTCCCCATCCCATTCGTACACTCCCGCGGGGCAGAGATGCTCGTACATCTGAGCGACCTCCGCCGGAACCGATTCGATCGCCGTGAGATGGCCGGGAATGTCGTCTCGCGTCGCGTTACCCGAGCGGAAGACCGCATCGACCTTGCTGAGTGTGCGGCTGCCGTCCGGAGAGAACGGCTCGGCCGGGGACACATCCTTGGGTTCGTCGGCGTCGGACTCGCTGGCGATCCGCCCGCCGGGAAATGCGCCGCGGCTGAGGTCCATCATGAACGCCTTGATACCCCCCATGAAGAACCCGGACTTGAACGCAAGTCGCATGTTCCGCGTCCGATACAGATCGGTTCGAATGGGACTCTCCGCGATCCGGCGATCGTATCCCGCCAGGGCGGCACTCGAGGTGTCATCGGCCTTCAGCGCATCAAGAATCGTATCCGCCGCACACAGCCCCGAGTGCATCGCGTAGTGGATCCCCTTCAAGGCGGCGACGTTGACGAAACCTGCGGCGTCACCGGCCATCAGCAGGCCATCCCCGTGGAGTCGCTCCGGCAATGAATGGAAACCGCCTTCCGGGATCGTCTTGGCTCCCCACTCGAGTAGCTCACCCCCGTCGAGCATCTCCCGGAACAGCGGATGATCCTTGAGTTGCTGCGTGAGCTGATGGACATCGAGGGAGTGCTGCCGGTAATCGAGACCGACGACCAGCCCCACCGAGACCGTGTTCTCTCCCATCGGGTAGGCCCAGCTGCCTCCGAAGGCAGACCGGGGAAGCGGCCAGCCCAGCGTGTGGACGATGCCGTCGAGGTTCTTCGGAGTCCGCCAGAGTTCCTTGACTCCCAACGCGAAGATCTGCGGGTTGGGAGACTGGATCTGTTGCCAGGCTTGCCACGCCTGAGCTAACGGACTGCGGGTCCCGTCGCAGAGGACGGTCACCCGCGACGTAATGTCGCCGGGTGGCATGTAGTTCGGCCCGGGGTTGCTATCCCGATCCAACCCCGTCGCCACCGTGCGAACGCCGATGACCTTGTTCCCATCGACCAACAACGACTCTGCGGGGAATCCGGTGAAGACATTGATTCCCAGGGCCTCCGCCTTCTCGCCGAGGAACCGGACGATCTCGCAGATCGATGCGGTGAAGTAGCCGTGGTTGCGCATCTCCCGTGGTGCCGGAATCCGACGCGACCCCGACTGTGATAGCCAGTAGACCCGCTCCTGTGTGACCGCATCGCAAAACGGCAGTTGGTCGTCGGTCAGGTCGGGAAAGAGTGCGCGAAACGCGTCCGGGTTGACGACGGCGCCGGAGAGGTTGTGCTCGCCGAGCGACTCGGCCTTTTCCAGAACGCCAATCTCGATCTCTCCGGGTCCGTGTCCTGCATCATTGGCCGCCTTGACCTGTTGCGCCAGTCGAATAGCGCCGGCCAACCCCGCCGGTCCGGCACCGACGAAGAGCACGTCCAGCGGGATCGATTCATCGTCGGGGGACTCTCTGAGGATCAGTTTCTTCGGTAGATCGGGTTGATGCTTTGCGGGGATGATTTCGGCCACGATCTCTCCTCGTGAGGCGAGCGGATGACGGTTTCAGGATAGCAAGTCAGAACGGCTTCTGGAGGCCTCCGAGGGTCTCACGCGGCTGCTGTCCCTTGCACAGGAGCAGGACCCGGAACGTGCGCCCCATCCCCTCCGGGTGGATCAACTGCATGACCCGTCGACGCTCACGCACCCGCCGGGGATCTCGAGACATCTCGATGTCGGTCGCCTCAAACGCCTCCAGGATCCCGTTGCCGATCAGGAATCGATCCTGGGTCGTCAGCCCCAGGCTCTCCCAGCCTCGTGTCGATGCATGCTCGGACAACGCGGTGAAATTGACGTGGGCCGTCAGATCCTGTTGACCCAGGCAGGCCAGGAGATCGTCGGAGGTGCCGTGCCGGTGATAGGCCATGAGCGTCCCGTGAGGGCGACGGTTGTAGAGGGGCTCGGCCTCGTCGCCGTAGTCGACGATGATCGCAAGTCCCTCGTCGAACACCCGGTCGATTTGATCGAAGACCTCGCCCATCGCCAGACAGACCTCCGCCTGCATCCCGTCGTGGGGCGCCGCACCGAAACGTTCGGCCCAGTCGGCGATCTCATCGCCGGCGGGTTGGTCGATGAATTGCAGATCGGCATCCACGCGCCGCTCCATCAACGTGCTCCCACGACGCACGACACGGTGGACCGGCAACGCATCGAACAACTCTACGGCGAGCCACGCGCCCCGGGTTCGGCCCGCCATCACGGCGCCAAGCTCGGACGGTGCTACCACACGGGCTTCGGGCGTGTTCCGGCGGGCTTCCTCTCGCATCCCCTGCGATCGATCGACCAGCGTGCATCTCGCCCGCCCACGGAGAGGCTCCGGTAGATGGTCCAGGAGGTCGCGGGCCAGCGTGCCCCTACCCGAACCCACTTCGAGGATGTCGAACGGATCCGGCGAACCCATCGCGGCGTCGAACTCCGCCAGCTGCCGGGCGAAACAACGTCCGAGACCGCTGCCGATGTCGGCGGCGGTAAAGAAGTCGCCCTCGGGACCCACGCGGGTGGGCCCGGCACGGTAGTACCCGTGCTGAGAGTCGTAGAGCGCGGTCTCCATGACCTCGGCGAACGAGAGCGTTCCCCCGTCACGGATCCTCGCCTGGAGGCGTTGGGTCAGCGGGGACGACTGGAGGTCGTCTTCGGTCACGATCTCAGGAGACGGGGTCGGTGTGGGTCGCGAGTTCCGAGGCGCTCTTCTCACCACGCGTGATCTTCCGCTGAATCTCCATGATCGCCTCGATCAAGGCCTCGGGGCGTGGCGGGCAGCCACTGATGTAGACATCGACGGGCAAGATCTCGTCGACACCCTGGACCACCGAATACGAGCGGTACATACCACCGGAGGAGGCACAGGCACCCATGGAGATGACCCAGCGCGGGTTGGGCATCTGGTCGTAGATCTTCTTGACGGCAATGGCCATCTTCTTGGTGACGGTGCCGGACACGACCATCATGTCTGCTTGACGCGGGGAAAATCGCATCGCCTCGGCGCCGAATCGGGCGACGTCGTATCGCGGTCCGACCGTGGCCATCAACTCGATGGCGCAACAGGCGAGACCCATCGGCATCGGCCACAGGGAGTTCTTACGTCCCCATCCGATGCCCCAGTTGATGAACTCGTGCACCTTGGTGGTGTAAGCGATCTGATCGGCGTCCTCCGGGGGACGCTGATGAAGGATCGGAAGGCTTTCGGACATGGTCGGTCACTCCTCGGCCCAAATGTAGCCCAGGCCCGGAACGAGGGCAAGAAATTCAGCCCTCATCCGCTTCACTCCAATGACGGACGCCGTCCTCACCCAGGGTCCAGATCAACCAGACTCGGCGACCCCGACGACAGGCGGGGAAACGGATCTTCCCGGCACGCCCGTCCTGGACCTCGACCCCCTGACGACGCAATCCCGCCACCAGCTGACGATGACGGATCAGAAGCGTGAAGCGGGCCGCCGAAACCGGTTGATCGCCCTCCCGGGGAGGGCTGGGGAATCGCTCGAGATGGAGGTGGGTCTCCCGAACCCGTTCGACGAGAGGTCTGAGGCGGTCCAACGCGGCGGTCGCGCTGCGAGGCGTGAACAGGGGTTCCATCGGTAGCGATCTCCGGAGGCGGGGCGTCAGGCTAGCAGGGAGCCGACCCGAACGGCAGCCACGCCCCGAACTTTCGTTGCGACAGGGGGAGATCCTTGACGCTCCCCAACCCCTCGGATAGAGTGCCTTTCCGCCACCGAGAGTCCGAGATTCCAGCAAAGAGAGGGATATTCCCCCCGACTCGGAACGGACGTCTCCGTAATCACCGGACACGTTCGACGATGGCGAACAGACACTGTCGAAGGAGACTGCCGTGTCGGCTGCCGCCAACCCATCGTTCGATGTCACGGTGATCGGAAGCGGTCCTGGAGGCTACGTCGCGGCCATCCGGGCCGCCCAACTCGGGCTCAAGACCGCCGTCATCGAGATGGCCGAGGCACCCGGAGGCACCTGCCTTCACTGGGGCTGCATTCCGACCAAGGCGCTGCTCCGTTCCGCCGAGGTTCTCGATACGGCGCGGCACGCGGCGCAGTTCGGTGTCCAGGTCGAAGGGGCGGAGATCCAGCTGGATGCCGTCCACGACTATAAGAAGAAGGTCGTCGATGCCAATGCCAACGGCGTCTCCTATCTCTTCAAGAAGAACGGCGTGGAGTTGATCCGCGGTCGCGGCCGTCTCGCGGGCAAGGGCCAGGTAGAGGTCACTCCGATCGAGGGTGCGGCGTACACGATCCGGAGTACCCACACGATCCTCGCCACGGGCTCGGCGGTCCGCGGTATGCCGGGTGTCGAGTTCGATGGCGAGCGGGTGATCAACTCCGACCACGCACTGTTCATCGATCGCATCCCGAAATCGATGATCGTGATCGGTGCCGGTGCGGTCGGCGTGGAGTTCGCATCGATCTATCGGAGCTTCGGGGCCACCGTCGACGTCGTCGAACTACTGCCGACCCTGGTCCCGATCGAGGACCAGGATCTCGGTAAGGAGCTCCAGCGTGCGTTCAAGAAACGTGGGATCGGCGTCCACGTCGGGAACCGGGTGACCGGCGTCGAAAAAGGCAAGGGCTCGGTCAAGGTTCACACCGAGAAGAAGAACAAGAAACAGACGTTGGAGGCGGACGTCCTCCTGATTGCCATCGGTCGGCGCCCGCTGACCGACGACATCGGCCTGAAGGGCACGAAGGTCAAGGTCGATGAACGAGGATTCATCGAGGTCGACTCGATGATGCAGACCGGCGAGCCGGGTGTCTACGCCATCGGGGACATCCTCCCGACGCAGGCGCTGGCCCACGTCGCCTCCCACGAAGGCATCATCGCGGCGGAACATATCGCCGGCGGGTCGGCCCACCCGATCGACTACGACAAGATTCCGTCATGCACCTATTGCACCCCGGAAGTGGCGTCCATCGGCCTGACCGAGGCCGAGGCCAAACGCCGCGGGATTGAAACGGCCATCGGCAAGTTCCCCTTCTCGGCCAGCGGGAAGGCGAAGATCCTCGGCGAGACCGGTGGATTCATCAAGATGATCACGGATAAGAAGTACGACGAGGTGATCGGTGTCCACATCGTCGGCCCCCACGCCACGGAGTTGATCGCGGAGGCTACGGCCGCCGTCAACCTCGAAGCCACTGCCGAATCGATTTTTCAGGCGGTTCATGCCCATCCGACTCTTGCAGAGGCGATGGGCGAAGCCGCACTCAGCGTTCACGGTCGTCCGATCCACAGCTGATCAGACCAGGAGAATCCACGATGCGTGTAGACGTAATCATGCCGCAGATGGGCGAGTCGATCGCCGAGGGCACCATCACCCGCTGGATCAAGCAGGTCGGAGACACCGTCGAACGCGACGAGCCGATCTTCGAGATCTCGACGGACAAGGTGGATGCAGAGATCCCGGCGCCATCGGCCGGAACGCTGGTCGAGATCAAGAACCAGGAAGGCGAAACGGTGCCGGTAAACGATGTCGTTGCGTTCATCGAGACCGATGCAAGCGCCGCCGCGAGTGCCCCGGCGTCGACGGCAGAGCCGGCCGCCGTAGCCGAGGCACCGGCTCCCACGGCCGCACTGGCTGCCGCCGCACCGACCCCACCGGCTCCAGTCGCTCCTGCTGCGGCGCCCGTCGCCGGAGTCTTCGTCTCGCCGGTGGTCCGCCGGATCGCCGCTGAGCACGGGATCGACCCGACCACTCTCGCCGGCACCGGTGCCGGTGGCCGAGTGACCAAGAAAGATATCCAGGCGTTCATCGCGTCCGGTGCCGCGGCCCCCGCGGCGGCGGCGTCCCCCGCACCTCTCGCCCCTCCTGCGCCGGTCTTTGCCGCTGGAAGTCGCGAGACCCGCGAACCGATGACGATGATGCGCAAGAAGATCGCCGAGCACATGATCGAGTCGCGTCGCACCTCGGCACACGTCAACTCTGTGTTCGAAGTCGATCTCACTAACATCGGGAAGATCCGAGCCCAACACAAAGCGGCGTTTCGCGACCGTCACGGCGTCAACCTGACCTACATGCCTTTCATCATCAAGGCGGTCAGTGACGCACTCCGAGACTGGCCGATCGTCAACTCGTCGGTCGAGGGCGACACCATCGTCTACAAGAAGGATCTCAACATCGGCATCGCCGTGGCACTCGAGGGCGGCCTGATCGTTCCGGTGATCCGAAACGCCGACGACCTCTCCATCGCGGGCATCGCGAAGCGCGTGTTCGACCTTGCAGATCGTGCTCGAACGAAGAAGCTGAACCCGGATGAGGTCCAGGGCGGAACGTTCACGATTACCAATCCCGGCCAGTTCGGGGGCCTGTACGGTCTACCGATCATCAGCCAGCCTCAGGTTGCGATCCTCGGCATCGGCGGCATCGAGAAGCGTCCGGTGGTCATCGATGACGCGATTGCGATCCGTTCGATGGTCTACATGGCCCTGTCCTACGACCACCGTGTGGTCGACGGGGCCGTTGCCGACCAGTTCCTGGCCCAGATCAAACGGGGCCTGCAGGAGTTCGACGCATCGCTGCTCTAGACGAGCAAGAGATCGCCGCCGGCCGACGCTCCTGGGAGATCCGTTGGCTGGGGCGGGTTTCGTACGACGACGGTCTGGCCCTTCAGGAACAACAGGTCCAGAGTGTCCGTCGTGGGGGCGGCAGGGATAGCCTGCTGCTCCTCGAGCATCCGCCGGTTATTACCGTGGGACGCGGCGCTGACGATCGGCATCTGCGCGCGTCGGCCGAGGAGCTCGAACGTCGCGGGATCGAATACCACGAGACCGGACGTGGCGGAGACATCACGTACCACGGACCCGGACAGTTGGTGGGCTATCCGATCCTCGCGCTCCCGGAGGATCGACGCGATGCGCATCGCTATCTACGGGACCTCGAAGAGGGACTGATCCGGACCGCGGCAGAGTTCGGGATCGAGGCCTCAAGGGTCAAGGGGTTGACCGGAATCTGGGTCGGCAACGCAAAACTCGCGGCGATCGGTGTACGCCTGTCGTCCGGCTGGATCACGTCTCATGGCTTCGCGTTCAACGTGACGACCGACCTGACGGGGTTCGACACGATCGTCCCCTGCGGCATCAGTGACCGCGGCGTCACCTCGCTGGAGCGGCTCCTGGGACGTCGTCTGTCGCTGGAGTCGGTGGGCCGGGTCATCGGACGCCATCTTTCCGACGTGATGGATCTTCAGCCGCTATACGCCGACGAGACTCCCTGATGGAGAAGCAACGTCGCCCCGAATGGTTGAAAGTTCGTCTACGGACCGATCCGAATTTCCGTCGACTTCGGAAACTCGTCGATGAGTTGAAACTCAACACGGTCTGCACCGAGGCCCGCTGCCCCAACATCTACGAGTGTTGGAATGCGGGGACCGCGACCTTCATGATCCTCGGCGAGACCTGTACGCGACGCTGTGGATTCTGCAGCGTACACAGCGGACGACCCGACCCCGGTGTCGACAAGGACGAACCGCGTCGGGTCGGCGAGGCCATCGCTCGTCTCGGTATCCGTCATGCGGTCATCACCAGTGTCGATCGCGATGACCTGCCGGACGGCGGTGCGGCGCATTTCCGCGACGTAACTAATGCGATCAGGAGTCACGCCGCAGGTTGCGCGGTCGAGCTCTTGACGCCGGACTTCAAGGGGCGCGTCGATGCGTTGGACATCGTCCTTCAGGCCCCACCGGACGTGTTCTCGCACAATATCGAGACGGTTCCACGACTCTACAAGACCGCACGACCCGGCTCTAAGTTCCTCGGCTCGGTCGCCCTCCTGGAGGCGTCCGCCCGTGAGCGGGACGCCCGCGGGCTCACGATGCGAATCAAGTCCAGCATGATGCTGGGGCTGGGCGAGACCGATGACGAGGTGCTCGACGTGATGGCCACGCTACGAGAGGCGGGCGTCGAGGTGATGGCGATGGGACAGTACCTGCAACCCACCCGGGACCATATGCCTGTCACACGCTTCGTTTCGCCGGATCACTTCCGGCGGTTCGCCGATGCGGGGAAAGCCATGGGCTTCCTACACGTAGAAGCCGGTCCGCTGGTCCGATCGTCCTACCACGCCGAGCAACACCATCCGGCGCTTCCCGTGATCTCGAGTCACTCGGGGTAGATGTAGGGTCCGAGGCCGCCACCAGCCAGGTAGGAATCGATGTCGAACTTAAGCCCGACGACCTGCTTCTCCGAGGAGCCGATGTAGCGCCGCAGGATCTTGCCCTGCTTATCGATCAGGAAGCTGGTCGGCAGGATCCGTATTTCGCCCCACTGCTTGTAGGCCCTGGGCCACGGATAGATGTTCGCGTAGAGCACCTCGAGATCTTCCAGAAAGACGGCGAGATCCTCCGGCTGCGGCTGGTCCTGCAAGACACCGATCACCTGCAACTGGTCGTGCTTGTCGACCAGCGACTGCAACGCAGGCATCTCCGCCTTGCAGGGCTCGCACCAGGGGGCCCAGAAGTTCACGATGGTCAGCTCCTGGGTCGCGTAGTCCACCATGACATAGACGTCGTCGTGGGTTCGCCCCCGAAGCTCGGGAGCCGTCTGACCCGGTGCCAACGCCAGGCCCTTACGCTCTTTCTGGGCCATCGCGACCGGCGATGCCAGGGCAAAAGCCAGGACTGCGAAACCCAGTACGCGCGAAATCACTCTCGGCCCCACAACTCTCATGACGTCACTACCTCTTCGTTACCGACGGAACCCAATGATTCTACGACCGCAGATGGCCCCTGGCCACCCGGCGTGGCAATCGTCCGACGATTCTGGTTGGGGTGAGACTGGAGCGGGAAACCGGACTCGAACCGGCGACCCCGACCTTGGCAAGGTCGTGCTCTACCAACTGAGCTATTCCCGCGGGTCTTGATTTTGGCCGTCTGCTCCGGCCAAAATCCACGGCAAAGTACCGCAATCCCGGGAACCCGTCAACATCGGCCCCTCCGTTGCGAACGACCGCCTTCGGGACGGAATGCGTCGAGCGTGTGATCGACCACGGGAGCGGAATCGGGAGGCCAGAGGACCTCGACGACGTCGAACCGACAGGGTCGCTCAAGCCAACCACGGGCGGCCAGGTAGGCCGTGGCAAGCCGGGCTAGCCGTCGCTGTTTGGAGGGACCCACGGCCTCTCCAGGCTGCCCGTAGCCGACCCCGCGTCGCGTCTTGACCTCGACGATGACGACGATCGGACCGTCCAGCGCGATAAGATCGATCTCCCCCAGTCGGCAACGCCAGCCATGTTCGAGAACACGGTATCCCCAGGAGCGGAGCTGCCGAGCGGCCAGCTCCTCACCCATCTGACCGGTCCGACGACGACTGTCCATTCGTTTAGGCTAATCCGAGCGGCTCAGGGCGATGCGGCTTTCCGTCGCACGACGGTATCCGATGAGAAACGGCTAGCGGCGTTTCCAGAGGGTTCCCTGAGGTGTGTCTTCGAGCACGATCCCGTCTGCGGCCAGTAGATCGCGGATACGATCCGACTCGGCGAAGTCCTTACGCGCCCGCGCCTCCTCCCGCTGCCGGATCAGATCCTCGACATCCTCAGAGACCGCCTCGGTCTCTTCCTTGAGGGCCAGGACCGTGTCGAAGCCGTCCATGGCGAGAAGGAGGTGACGACGACTCTCCACCGGAAGCTCGCCCCGATCCATCGCGACGTGGGCCTCGCGGATCAGGCGAAATAACGCACCGACCGCGCTGCTGATATTCAGGTCATCCGCCAATCCATCCGCGAAGGCCGAACGTTCGGTGTCGCACAGTGCATCGAACGTCTCGTTCCGTCCATCGGCTGCCGGTTCGTGATGCAGACGCGCACGGAGATCGTCGATCCGTTGAACCTCCGCCGTCGCCTTGGCCAGGGCGTCCATCGTGAAGTTCACCGAAGAACGATAGTGGGTCGACAGCAGCAGAAGTCGGATGGCACGCGGATCGGCTCCCTTCGTAAGGAGATCCCGGAGCGTGTAGAAGTTCCCCTTGGACTTCGACATCTTCTGGCCGTCGACCATCAGGTGGGCCGCATGGACCCAGTGGCGAACGAATGGCTTCCCGGTTGCGCCCTCGCTCTGGGCGATCTCGTTCTCGTGATGCGGGAAGATGTTGTCGACACCACCCGTATGAAGATCGAACGATTCACCCAACAGCTTGATGCTCATCGCGGAGCACTCCAGGTGCCACCCGGGACGCCCCTTCCCGAACGGGCTATCCCAACTGGGCTCCCCCTCCCGATAGGCCTTCCACAGGACGAAATCCCGGGCGTCATCCTTCTCGTACTCGTCGTTGTCGACCCGGGCGCCGCTCATGACGGTTCGGTTTTCGAGGTTGGATAGTTTTCCGTAGGCTTCGAACTTCTCGATCTTGAAGTAAAGCGACCCCTGACTCTCGTATGTAAGACCCTTGGCCTTCAGCTGCTCCGCGATGGCGATCATCTCCGGTATGTGATCGGTCGCCCGCGGGTAGGCTTCGGCCCGTTCGATCCCCAGCGTGTCGAGATCCTCGAAGAACGCCGCGATGTACGGGGCGGTCGCGTCATCCAGAGTCAGATTCTCCGCCATCATCTTCGCGATGATCTTGTCCTCGATATCCGTGATGTTCATCACCTGGGTGACGCGGAAGCCGAGGTACTTCAGAGACCGCCTCAGCAGATCCTCCCACACGTACGCACGGAAGTTGCCGATGTGTGCGAAGTCATAGACCGTCGGCCCACAGGTGTACATCCTGATGTGACCGGACTCCAGGGGCACGAGCGGTTCGACCTTGCGGGTCATGGTGTTGTACAGACGGATCGGATGCGGTAGACGATTCACGGTGCGATCTCCCGGTGGCGAGGCATTGTAGCCAGCGTTGCGGGGTGCATCAACGACCTGCGCTCAAAGAAAAGGGCCACCCCCTGAGGAGCGGCCCTTCGAAACCAATCGATCGCAGCGAGATCAGAAGGACATTCGGATCCCGACCTGCCACTGGCGGCCAAATCGCTGGGTGGCGATGTTATTTCCGTTGATCTGAGCGAAGTTGACTTCAAGGGTGTCGTCGTTCAGGAGGTTGAAGACCTCTGCGGAGACCTGCATGTTGACGCCGCGGGCCAACTGCATTTCCTTCGTGAACTTGGCATCGACGTTCCAGAAACCCTCGTTACGCTGGTCGTTCCGCTGACCGGTGAGATAGCGTTGCCGGGTCCGCGCGGCGTTCGCCGTGCCGATTCCGGCATACTGCGGAGGGACCTGATCGAAGGACAGCTGCTGCGAGAGCAACGAGTACGGCAAGCCCGACTCCCAGCTGATGGCACCACCGAGACGGAAGTTCCACGGGGTGATCGTCGTCGCATTGAGTTTGACGACGTGACGCTGATCGTAGGACTGATACCCGCTCTCGTCCCGAAGGAGCGAACGGTCATCGCCCAGCAGCTGCTGGAAGTCCTCGCCGTCCCCACGGGCACGGGAGTAGGTGTAGGACGCCTGCATCTCCCAGCTCTTGTATTGCCGGCGCGTCAGTGCGAGGACGACACCGTCATAGTCGATGCTGTTGAAATTGCCGACGACGTAGATGTCGCCCCAGCCCGGGTTCTGCAGATAGAGATCCGGGATACCGTCGGGCCGCTCAAGACGGGTCGTCTCGGAGAGCGGGTCGTCGGTTTCGACCGGATCGTCGTCATCGGAATTGTTGGAGAAGAAGATCTCTCCCGCACAATCGTCGAGAATCCCATCGCCGGGAGCCAGCGCGGGGTCCAGACCCAGAGCCTCGGCCTCGAGAGCCGTCAGCGGCTGCACGGTGCGATTGTCCAGCAAGGATGGCTGACGACAGCGACCGTAGTCCCCCGGAACGTGGTTGACGTCGATGTCCTGGAGTTGGTCTTTGAATGCTCGATTGACGTAGGTCACGGAGATCGAGGTCTCGGCCCACAACTCGCGCTCGAACGCGAAGGTGAACTCATCCTGGTAGGGCGTTCCCAGATTGCGATCCACGGCGCTGACGTTGATCGTCGTACCGACCGAGCTACGGAGACCGTCGACGAGGAACTTGTCCTCGTTGTCGATCGTCGCGTCGTAGACCAGGCTGGTAGTCACCGGCTCGAGTTCGATCAGCGGGATGTTGAGGAACAGCTTGTCGTAGAACCGACCGGCGGTGCCCACGAACTTGGTCTTGCCGTTGTTCCACGGATCCCACGAGACCGAGATACGCGGCGCGATGTTGGTATTGGTCAACGCGATGTTCTCTGCCCGACGGGTCTTCTCCCAGTCGCCCTGCTGCTGATAGAGCAAGGCCATTCGGCTGTTGATCTCATCCAGGCGTAGGTTCAGGACCGACTGAAGTCCCCGAGCGAAATCGTCGAGCGACTCGTAACCCGTAAAGGTCTCCGCCATCGGAATACTGATCGAGCCGCCCGCATCGGCGATCGAGCGGATGAGTGCGGCTTCGTTTTCGGCGTCGATGGGGGTGAAACCGTTGGCGGTGATCTCCTCGCGGTCGATGCGGACCCCAAGGGTGATCGATAGATTCGGGATCGGCTTGAACTGATCGCGGAAGAAGGCGCCCCAGTTGGTTCCCGTGGCGCGAACGTCCGCCGTTTGCGGGATCGCGAGGGTTGCCGCCACGAGGGGGACCAACGTCAGCTCGGTGTCGCCGCCCATGTCCTGGTTATCCATGTTGCTGAGGACGAAGGTGGTCAGGTTGGGTCGTCGCTCGAGGAAACGGAAATACCGCTCGTTCTCGACCTCGAAGCCGAGACGGAACTCATGGCTCATGCCCCAGAAGTTTCCGCCGAAGATCGTGGCCTGCGAACCGATCGTCAGTCGCTGACGATTGTCATCCCAGGTCTGGAAGAACGATCCGGTGCGTTCACTGTTGACCGCGTTGAAACACTGGGCACCTTCCAGGAACTCGAAGCCGGTCACGCAATCGTTCGCCTGTCCGGCGACCGTCGGGAAGACACCGGTCTCGAGATCGAACCAGGCCGCTCGACTGTCGACAAAGATCTTCGGAGAGACCGGTGCCTGCCAACCCATCTGATAGGTGCTGCCGCTGCGCTCCGTGCGACGGGCGGCCTCGGCCGGGGTCCTGGAGTTGACACCCAGGTTGTTGATCTCTTGCGGGTCCGATCGCAGCGTAAACGTCAGTTTGTTTCGCGGCGAGGCCTGCCAGGTGAGCTGGTCGCTGTGGATCCCCTGATCCACGGTGATCGTCTCGATACCCCCGATCACGTTTACGGGAATCTCTTGATCGATCAACTCGTGAGAGAGCCGATACCACAGCTTGTCCTTGAGGATCGGGCCGGAAACCTGGACGGAAGGCTGGAACCAGTCGAAATTGGGGTCGGTGACGTTGTTGTTGTCACCGGCTCCATCCCCATCCAGCTTGCTGGATCGGTAGAAGAACTCGAAGACGCCCTCGAAATTGTTGCTGCCTTGCTTCTCAATAATGTTGGCGAAGCCACCTTGTGCGCGGGAGTACTCGACACCGGCACCGGCGGTGATGACTTCCATCTCCTCGATGGAGTTCGGGTTGACCTGGCTGCCGAACTGTCCGGTCAACGGATCCACGTTACTGACGCCGCTGACGACGGCCTTGAAATCGCGGTCACGAGAACCGTGGACATTGGGGTTGCCGTCGCCATCGGAATCCTGCACGCCGGGCGCCAGGGTCAAGACGTTTTGATAGAAGCGACCGGCGACCGGAAGATCCTGAATGAAGTCGTCCGAGAACTTGGTCGACGTCTGGGTCTTCTCCAACTCGACCGTGTCACCCTCGCCGACGATCGTCAGCGTCTCGGTGTACTCGGCCTGCAGTTGTACGGTATAGGGCGAGCGTTCGTTCAGGCGAATACGCAGGTCGCTCAACCGTTGCGTTGCCATCCCGGGGAAACTGACCTCGATGACATAGCCACCGCCGGCTCGAAGCACCGGGAACTCGGCGACGCCCTGCTTGTTGGTCGTCACCGTCGATTCTTTGACGTAACCATTCTCGTTGGTGATCGTCACGCGCGCCGTCGGAAGAGGACCGTCGCTATCGACAACCTTGATGATGAGACCACCTGTCTGGGCGGAGACCGCCGAGATTGCAAAAACGGCGACAGCGATGAACAACACCGTTCGCATCAGCTTCATGACACCCTCCTGAGGACCGGTCCTAAGCGTGTTTCGAATCCGGGAGGCCACCCCCGTTGCAAATCCGGTACACCCCCCCATAGCCCTCGGTATGGCTCAAGCCACGATGAGAGATACGAGATGCACCCATCCGGTAAATCCAGATTGATTTGCGCGGTTTATGTACCACCCTACCCCCAATGCGTCAACCATCAGATCGACGCCCTATGAAGGATACTTAAGGAAATTGGGACGTTTGGGAAGGCACGAAGCCAAAGGTCTGCTGCAATTCTACCGCGATCTTGCCGGCCGGCCGTGTAAAGCGTGGGCACCATCTGGTTTTTGCCGAAGCTAGACCCGAATACCCAGACGTTTAAGCTTCTCATTCAGGGTCGTGGGCTTGAGGCCCAATCGGGCGGCGGCCTTCTTCTGAACTCCGCCCGATTGTTCCAGGGCGTCCAGAATCATATGGCGCTCGAAGCTGGCGACGGCCTCCGCCAGTCCGACCCCTTCCGGGAGACGAGGCGACGACTCCTGCCCGGGCGTCCCGCGGACCTCCGATGGAAGATCACGAAGATCGATCCGTGGACCGCCGGCCAGAACGACTCCCCGCTCAACGACGTTCTCCAGCTCACGAACGTTCCCCTGCCAGCCGTAGTTCAGGAACAACTCCATCGCCTCCGTCGTGAACCCCTCAAGATGTTTGTCGTTCTCGTTGTTGAATCGATCGAGGAAGTGGTTGAGCAACATCGGCACGTCCTCCATCCGTTGCCGCAACGGCGGGATCGTGATCTTGATGACGTTGAGTCGGTAGTAGAGGTCCTCGCGGAAGCGTCCCTCACGCACAAGCTCTTCCATGTCCTCGTTGGTTGCCGCCAGGATTCGGACATCAACCGAGCGGGTCTCGGTCGAACCAAGACGCAAGTACTCTTTGTTCTGAATCGCACGCAATAACTTCGCCTGCACCTCCGGCGAAATGGCCGTGATCTCGTCAAAGAGAATGGTCCCACCCTCGCTGGCCTCGAGGAGTCCCGCCCGATCACTCGTCGCGCCGGTGAACGCGCCGCGAACATGACCGAAGAGGTTGTCCTCCAGAAGCTCGGTGGGGATACTCACGCTATTGACCACGGTGAACGGCTTACTGGAGCGGGTCCCTCGCTGGTGGATTGCGTGGGCCACCAGTTCCTTGCCGGTCCCCGACTCTCCCTGGATCAGGACGGTCGCTCGGCTCGGGGCGACCTGGTCGATGAAGCGATAGACCTCCTGCATCGGCTTCGACTTGCCGACCAGTTTCTCGAAACGGTACCGCTCTTCGAGGGCCCGCTTGAGGTCACGATTCTCCCGGCGCAGCAAGGTCGACTGAACGGCTTGCGCGACCAGATGTCGAACCTCGTCATTCTTGAAAGGCTTCGTGAGATAGTGGAACGCGCCACTCTTGATCGCCGCAACGGCGTCCTGCACCGACCCGAACGCCGTGATCATGACGACCGCCAGCTGATCGTCACGTTCGCGGACCCACCGGAGCAGCTCCATCCCATCCGCGTCGGGGAGCATGACATCGAGGAGCAAGCAGTCCCAGGATCCGTCGTTCAGACGTCTCCGCCCGCCCGCCGCGTCGACCGCGACGGCGACCTCGAAACCCTCACGCTGCAGAAGCGATCGAAGGACGTCGACGACCACGGGCTCGTCGTCAACGACGAGGACCCTCCCTCTTGACGGTTCGGGGAGAGCGGTTTCGTTGGGTTCATCCTGAGGGGTGGCGCTCACGCCATCGCCCGGGCCGTGCTCCCGATCGGTAGTTCCACGCGGAATCGCGTGTACTTCCCACGTTCGCTATCGACACGGATCTCGCCGCCGTGCTCACGCACGATTCCGTAGGAAATCGAAAGCCCGAGCCCCGTGCCCTTCCCCCGTCCCTTCGTCGTAAAGAACGGATCGAAGATGCTTGGGAGATCCTCCGCCGCGATTCCCTCTCCGTCGTCCCGAATCTCGAGAGCGACTTCCGTTGCCGTCTGATGACTGCGCACCTTGATCGTGCCCGCGTCGCCAACGGCATCTCGCGCGTTGATCAAAAGGTTCAGAATGACCTGTTGCAGCTTGCCTTTGTGCCCCCTGATCATCGGAATGCTCGGGTCCAGGTCCACCTCGATCGTGACGCCACGTCCGCGGACCTGAGGTTCATACAGCTGAAGAACTTCCTGCGCCGTCGCGTTGAGATCCAGGGCCTCCAATGCGGTCGGCTCCGAGCGCGCGAGGCTCAGTAGCGACTGCGTGATCCGCGAGGCGCGCTCGGTCTGGGACTCGATCTTCTGCAAGACCTCCCGGTCCCCGGGTTTGCGGTCATCTCCCTCGAGGAGCATCTGCGCATAGCTGGAGATACCGGTCAACGGCGTGTTGATCTCGTGGGCGACACCGGCGGCGAGCATCCCCAGCGAGGCAAGCCGTTCCTGGCGAGCCATCTGCTCTTCCATGTCCACACGCTCCGAGACATCGTCAAACGTAACAACCGTCGACGCTCCGCCGAAGCCTTCGCGGGTTCGGGAAATCGATAGGTTGGCGACGATCCTCCGCCCCGCCCGGTTCGTCAGGCTGAGACGAAAGATCCGCGCGCCATCGATCCCCGCTCCGAGATCGCCTTCCTGCTGGAGTCGACGAACGACATGCAGCGGGAACACATCGCCGATCTCGCGACCGAGCGCCTCGTCACGCGGGATGCCGTAGATCTCTTCGATCGCCGGATTCCACTCCTGAATTATTCCGTCGGCATCCATCAGCAGCAGGCCGACCGCGCTCGCATCCAGGAGCGTGGTCTGACGCGCGTGGAGTTGTTCGATCTCCACGGCGCGTTGCCGGACTTCGCGGACCAGTCGAGCGGCCTCGAAGGCCGTCGCGGCATGGGCGGCCAGTGTTCGCAGCAGTGCGCAGTCCTCAGTCGTCAACGGTGGTTGCGGGTGCGTGCGTTCGCCGACGCAGAGTGCCGCCCGCAGGGTTCCCTTGACCTTCATCGCGAACAGGTAGCGCGCCCATGGAACTTCCGCGATCTCTCCGGCGTCGAGCGTCACAAAGCCCTCGTCGTCGAGACGGGCCAGCGCGTCGGACTCCAGTTCGAAGAACCCACCGGATCCCGTTGGCATACAGTCAAAGCGACCGTCGCCCGACTTCACCGCGACTTCGCTCTTCTCCACGTCCAGCGTATCTCTTACCCGTCTCCGCAGATTCTCGAGGAGCGTGGGCAGATCCGTGTCTGCACTCAACTCGCGTGCCCAATCGAGTAGCGTGGCCCGATAGCTGTAGCGCCGACGATAGAACGCGCGGTCCACACCTGCCTTGACCCACGCGCGCAGAGACGGGTAGCTGGCGATCATCGCGAAGAGCCCAAAGTACCGGGAGGCGCTTCGTGAGAGATCGAACCAGTCGCCGACAAATTCGCGCACCAGGAAAACGGTCGCGGCGTAGATCGCCGACGCGGCAAAGATGGACGAGACTTCACAGATACCGCGCAACAGGAACAGGTCGACGTCGTACGGTCGATAACGCGCCAGGGCCGCCGTGAATGCAGCCGGAACGAAGAGCATCGGCGCGACCGAAACGAACTGGGCCCACAAAGGCAACTCGCTGGCACCCAGTGCCCACGGTGCAGCGTAAAGCACGGCAAACGGTCCGAGGCCGAGTGCCAGCCCCCAGAGGAGCCATCGCATCTGTCCTCGATGAAGCGCCGAGGCCGAAGCCCGATACGATTTCGCGATCAGCGTCACGCAGACGATCAGGGCGACTGCAAATAACAACTGTGAGAGACGATCCGGCCATTCCGCGGCACGGACGGGATCATCGAATCGGTAGACGCCGCCCAGAAGTTGCGGAGACAGCCAGAGCGCGGCTGTGAACAAGAGCGCACCGACCCCGTACCCGGTGAGGATCAACACCGGTCGCTGGCGGAATCGCTTGCGTGTCAAGAGGACACCAAGATGGATCAGCAGCGCCGGCACCAGCGCCGACGCCGCGACATCGCCCCAGTAGATGACCCAATCCAGCGCTCCACCGTTACCGGTGTGACTGAACGTCAGCTGCGTAAAGAGCGCCAGAGCCAGCGCCGTATAGAGGCGTCCTCCGCGGATGCGTGGCCAGCGGAGCGTGATGAAGAGCCCGGTCGCCCAGAACGCCATCCCGACGATGGCGAGATAGGTGTAGGGCTCGGTTCGAGTCTCACGCCCGGGCATCAACGAGAGGACGAGGTCTTCCGCGCCTCGTCGGACTTCGATCTCCACGGTGTTCCCGCTGCCGTGTTCCCAGCCGATCTGCGAGGCCTCGAGAGCGAGGCGTATCTCGTCACCGTCGACGGTCAGGAGTCGATCTCCGGGGCGGATCCCGGCGTTCCACGCGATGCTGTTCTCGTCGACGAACATGGCGATCGCGCCACCGGCGGACTGCGTCCATTCGACGCCGACCAGAGGGCTGGATGCGCCCACCCGCTCTCCGAACGAGACTGCCCCGACCGCCAACAGAATGGCGGCGATGCCGAGTGTCAGCGGCAGGCGCAGAGTCTGGATCAGTGAGCGCACGTCGTTAGTCCTGCCTCACTAGAATTGTACGGAGAGACCAGCGCTGACACGTCGGTGAATCCCGGCGACGATCGCGTCGCCTGTATCGGGGTCATCGGTCGAATCCGGCGAGTCGAGTTCAAGATCGGAGCGTCGGTACGCAATAAGCAATCGCCAGTCGCCACCGGTCAACGCGGGGAGGACCCGTTGGCGCAGGCGAAGCTCCAATGCGCGTTGCTTGAGTCCGCTTGCCAACAGATCGTCGGCGGCTCCGTTCTCACGAGTTCGCCGATAGTCGAGCAGGATCCCGGTTCCGCTCGAGACCACGCTGAGACCCAGCTGACCACTGTCGAATCGCATGTGTCGATTCTCAAGTCGACGAATGGGCATCTCTTCCGGCAACCAGGCCGCCAGCGTGCCCTCCGCCCAGCCGTGCTCGACTTCGAAGACGGCGCGAACGGGCCCGCTATCCTGAACAAGAGCGACGCGCGATTCCTTGACCGCCGCGTTGCCGTTGGTCAGATAGAGCGGATCGCTTGGGCCCTGGAGCCCGCCGTCATAACCGAAACGGTCCATCTGACTGGGTGAGAACGCCGTCGACCCGCGAAGAGTCAACGACGCGACGATCGGCAGCTCGACGCCGACCTCGTAGCCAAGACGACTACTGGGCGTAAAGTGCGTCGACAGATCGCTCTCACGATCCGTCCATTCGGTGACGGCGTGATAGGAAAAGAGCGTCTGCACCGAGAAGCGTCCGTAGCTCCATACGCCGCCCAACCGTGGGGCAAACAGTGCGCTGTCGCCTTCTTGAAGGGCATGCTGATAACCAAGACCGTAGATCAACGCGATCGGTCCACGGATCTTTCGTGTGTCCTGTGCATCGATCCCGACCGAGAATCCGTCCACACCCAGAAGGGCCGGCGTCGCCATCCCATAGGTCAGGTTAGACGGTGCATCCAGAGAGCGGGCATGGAACGCAACCTGGAGTTCATTGGTACGCGTCGAGCGCTCGTAGGCACCGGCCGCCCGAACCGATTGATTCAGGTCGCCGGGCATCTCGGGGCCGTTGATGGACCGTGCCTGTGTCGCTTCGGTGCCAACGTAGTCCAGCGAGACATCGAGTCGAGACGAAGGGTTCAACTGTTGCGACCAGCGTGCGTCGTAACCCCACGTCCGCTGCTGGGGACGCTCCCGCGGGATCGTTGCCGACGACTGTAACTGCGTCCCGAACTGCTGGCCCGCATAGAAAGCGTTGACCTCCAATCGCGAATCCAGGGTCGTTTCATAGTCCATCGACACCGTCATTCCGGAGTCGCCGAATCGTTGATGACCGTCGGTCGCGCTGCGATCGCCTCCCAACCGTTCCTGGTACGCGGTCAACGCGACCGAACCGCGATCGCCCACCGGAGATGCCAGGCGAACCCGCGTCCCGTTTCCCGCATGCCCCTCCGGCGAGCCGGTCGCTCCGGCACGCATCGACACCGTCTGCTCCAACGACATCTGAAGCGCGTCGGGGGACGGCTGGCCGCCCTGCTCGAGGTCGCCGATGTGAACGGTATCTTCGACATCGTGCAGGAGGCTTCGCCGTGGCAGTCTCAGCGCCCAATCCGGTGACAACGCGTCGACCGGCAGGTCCGGGTTGGCCGACGACAGCGCGGGCTGCAGCACGACCTGGAGTACCTGATCCAGTCGGGTGTTGACCGACGCGATGAGCGTCAGGTAGCCCTCTTTCAACAGGGCGACGCGATAATCTCCGGGAAGAAGTCCGGCGAACTCGAAACGGCCCTGCCGGTTGCTTCGACCGACCGCTACGGGGTCGGGACCCCCGCCGGGCTGAACCACCAGGACCTCGACACCGTGGACGACGTTGCCGATGGTATCCTTGATGACTCCCGAGAACGTCGGGTTGTTGGCCGGGTGGGCCGGTCCGGACCCGAGAACCATGACGGCCAGCGCCAGGATGCTGCAGAACGTAAGCCGCAGCCCTGTCGTAAGGCTTCCGAACGGTTTACGATGGTGAACCATGGGACAGCCCTCCGACACCGACCCCCCAGGCGCGTCTCTCAGCGCAGAGTCTATGCCCACGCTCAATTGTTGTCAAACCTAGAGCCATCAACGAGATAGCAAGTATGTCGCACCCCCTCTCACCACGATTGTTCGTCCTGCCGTTCGGGCTGCTCCCCCTCCTTGTGGGGCTGAGCTTCAATCCCGCCGGGGCTCAGGTCGAACTGGGACGCAGCACCGTCGTCTCCCTGGAGATCTCACCGCTCACCGGGGAGGCCCGAGTCGACACGCTCCCCCTTCGGATCGAGCTGGATCCCGTCAAGGGCGGGCACCAGGAATTCGTGCTGGTCTGGCCGGACAACCCCGCCACGGCCCGTGAGGTCACGGTCACCCTGACCGCCGACGCCCCGAAGTTCGACCAGCGTCCCGGAGGCACCTTTCGATTGACCACCACGGTCACGGGCCTCGATGACGGGCCGGTCGAGACCCGCCAGGAGTTCTGGGTTCAGGATGGTGGGACCAGCCTGCTGGAAGTGCTGCGAGTGGCCGATGACCCGCTGACCCTGGCCATTCGGATGTCGACGCGGGAGGTACCCTTCGTGGCCAATCGCGGTACGGAGGTCGGAGTACCGCTGACCCTTAATCTGGAGATCCATCGAATCGAGGGCGAATCGAGTACCCGCCTGGAAACCAACCGCATGCAGACCTTCGTCGGACAACCGGTCAGCTACTCGTTTGACCTCGGTGGGCAGCCGGACTCTCCGGCATTGCGGCTGACCTTTCGCCCGACGCGCGTCATCGGGGAGATCGTCGAGATCGTCGTGGACGCCAACGGCAAGCTCCCCGTCGACGGCCAACTTAGACTGATCGGCACTCGCGAGACGTGGGTTGCGTCCCGTGGCGTCGCGTCATCGCTGACCATCGCCGAGGGCACACCGCCCGCCGGATATCGTTTCATGGTCACTCCACAGTTCTGAGCTGAAGATGCGACGGATACCAACAGCGCTGTTCACTCTCGCGGTCGTGTGGGGTCTCCTTGCGCTCACGGCGTTCCCGGCGAGCGCGGAGGCCGAACGGCTGAGTATCAGCGCGTCGCTTGGTGTCCACCTGCAGAACGGTCGCGAGTTGGCCCTCGAGGTGGACCCATCGGCCTACCGCGACGACGCCCATGTTGCGTCTCGGCTTCTCGCAGCGAATCAACGGGTCGATCCGGCCTGGCGTGTCCAGACGACCCATGCCGAGACCGGGGAACCCGAAGAGCGGATAAGGATCCCCCTGCGGTCGCTCGGGGATGAGATGCGGAGTCTGGTGCTCCGGACAATGTTCCCCGAGGATCGTCACGTCGAGGGGGCGTGGCTCCATGTCGTGCGACGGGGCCGCCTCCCGACGTTCGGCGAGGGTCTCTGGCAGGTCGCGGAGTGGTTCGTCGGGGAGGGTTCCTCGTTCACGGAGTTGATGACGGCCAACGGACTCTCGTCTCCGGAGCTTCGCGCCGGTCAAGAGATCCGCATCCCGCATACGCAGCTTCATGTGGCTTTCCAGCCACGCCTGACCTCCGACGACGGGCTGCTCGAATTCGGTGCAGACGACGGCGGCCCCTACGGTGGCTACCGTCTGCGATCGGGAGAGGCGCTCTACTCCGCGGTGGTCCAGCGATTCAGCGGCCGGACCGACTCGGAGGACGTCAACACACTCTCGAGCCTCCTCTGTGAGCGGAGCGGCATCGACGACCTGCGTGACATTCCCGTCGGCTTTCTGGTCAAGATTCCTCTGGACTATCTCGAGCCGCAGTTCTTGCCGGCATCCCACCCACGCCGCAAGGAGGCGGAAAGATTGGCCCGCGAGCTCGAGGCCGAGCTGGCGGCCCACCCACCGACAGAAACGCCACGCGGCCTCTCGGACGTCGTCGTCATCCTCGACCCGGGCCACGGAGGCCGCGACCTGGGCACCATGAACAACGGCATCTGGGAGCATGACTACGTCTATGACGTCACGTGTCGACTCAAGAAAATGCTCGAGACGCGGACCTCGGCACGGATCGAGATGACCCTGATCGACGAAAAGACCGGTTGCGTCCCCTCCCGGCGCGACAAACTCGTCGCCAACCAGCAGGGCACCATCCAGACGAATCCCCCCTACATGGCGAAGGAGAGAGGCGAGGCGCGGATCGCGGTCAATCTCCGTTGGTACCTGGCCAACTCGATCTATCGTCGGGAAATAGCGAAGGGCACGGACCCCGACAAGATCATCTTCGTCTCGATCCACGCCGATGCCCGTCACGCCTCTCTGTCCGGCGTGATGGTCTACGTCCCCGGCTCTGCCTACCGAACGCGAAGCTACGGGCAGTCGGCGCCGGTCTACACCAAACGCGCCGAGGTCAAAGAGAAACCGACGATCCGCTTCTCGAAGAGCGATCGTATTCGCTCTGAAGCGGTCTCTCGAAAATTCGCAGACGAGGTGGTCAACGCGTTTCGGAAGAACGGCCTTCCGGTTCACGCCCACGAACCGGTTCGCCATCGGATCATCCGCGGCAAGCAGCGTTACGTTCCGGCGGTTCTGCGGGGCAACTCGGTCCCCCACAAGGTCCTCGTCGAGATGGTCAACCTGAGCAACAAGAAGGACGCTCGGATCCTGGCCTCGGCGAAGAAGCGGCAGACGCTTGCAACCGCGCTGTACGATGCATTGTTGGGCTACTACGGCGACAGCGCCTTGCGGGCGCAGGCGACCCGGACCTCGGCACCTTGACACACCCGGGACATGGTCCTATGGATAGGCGTTCGTCTGAATCACGGAGTTCGATCCATGCCGATTTATGAATATCGCTGCACCGGCTGTGATGAGGCCTTCGAGGTCTTGCAAGGCGTCAACGAGCGTCAAAAACGGACCTGCGAGAAGTGTGGCGGAAAACTCGAGAAAATGGTCTCGCGAACCTCCTTCCAACTGAAGGGTGGCGGCTGGTACTCGGAGGGCTACGGCTCCTCGGGTAAGACCGGCGGCGAGAGTAAGAAGCCGGCGGAGAAGCCGACGGAGAAGCCGGCGAAGAAGACGACGAAGAAGGACAAAGGGTCCTCGTCGTCATGAAGGTGCTTCTCATCGGTGGTGGCGGGCGCGAGGCTGCGTTGGCCTGGGCGCTCTCACAGAGCGGGAGACTCTCACAACTCGACTGCGCACCCGGGAACGCCGGGATCGCGCGTCACGCCAACTGTCTAGACCTCTCGGCGACCGATGTCGACGCGCTCGTCCGGCATGCCATCGAGGTTCGCTACGATCTCGTCGTTGTCGGGCCGGAGGCGCCGCTTGTCGACGGACTCGTGGACCGGTTACGCGAACACGACATCGCCGCCTTTGGTCCCTCGGCTGCCGCCGCCCGCATGGAAGGCAGCAAGATTTTTTCCAAACGATTCATGCAACGCCATGGCATCCCCACCGGCGAGTTCGAGGCCGTCGAAGATTTCGCCACCGCCCGTGCGTATCTGGAGGCGACCGATCGACGTTACCCGTTGGTGGTCAAGGCCGACGGACTCGCGGCCGGCAAGGGCGTCATTATCGCGGAGAGCCCCGAGCAGGCCGTCGAAGCCGCAGAGTCGATGCTCAGCGGAGAGGGCTTCGGCGATGCGGGACGACGGGTCCTGATCGAGGAGTTCTTGACCGGACGAGAGGCGTCGTTCTTCGTGCTGGCGGATGGTCACACCGCAGTCGAGTTGGCCACCTGCCAGGACTACAAGCGGGCCCACGACGGCGATCGCGGGCCCAACACCGGCGGGATGGGAACCTACTCACCGTCGGTCTATCTGGACGACGCGCTCAAGCAGACAATCCGACGGACCATCGTAGAACCGACCCTCGCCGGAATGAAACAGGAAGAGTTTCCGTTCAAGGGCGTGCTGTTCATCGGCGTGATGCTCACCGATCGGGGGCCACAGGTTCTTGAATACAACGTGCGCTTCGGTGACCCGGAGACGCAGGTGCTGATCCCCCGCCTCGATGGCGACTGGCTCGATCTCCTCGATCGCTGCGCACGCGGATCGCTGGCGGAGGCCTCGGTCCGCTGGGACCCTCGATCGGCCGTCTGCGTCGTGATGGCGGCCGGTGGCTACCCGGGGGCATACGGTAAAGGGTTCCCGATCGAGGGTCTGGACGCCGCCGGAGAAATGCACGACGTCCATGTCTTCCACGCGGGAACCGCGTTCGACGAAACGCAACAGGTCGTCACAAGTGGCGGCCGTGTCCTCGGCGTCACCGCACTCGGTGAGAACCTAAACGACGCACGGGAACGTGCTTACTCTGCAACTCGAAAGATCCAGTGGCAGGATGAACAGCATCGCGGCGATATCGCTGCGGATGCGATTGAAAGGCGAGACGGATGAGCGAGTCACAAACAGTCCGGGTAGCGATCTTGATGGGAAGCGACTCCGACCTTCCGGTGATGGCGGAGGCGGTCAAGGTCTTGAATAAGCTGGCGGTCGGTTGTGAGGTCCACGTGACCTCGGCGCATCGTTCGCCGGAACGCACCGCGGAGATCGTCGGCGGCGCCCCCGGTCGTGGCGTCCAGGTCTTCATTGCCGGCGCCGGTAGCGCCGCCCATCTGGCCGGAGTGGTCGCCGCCCACACCACGTTGCCGGTGCTCGGCGTTCCGCTGGCGGCGTCGGACCTCAACGGTCTCGATGCCCTGCTGGCGACCGCCCAGATGCCGGCCGGCATCCCCGTCGGAACCCTGGCGATCGGCAAGGCGGGTGCCGCCAACGCCGCCTGGCTAGCCGCCGCGATCCTCGCCATCGGCGACGAGGGGCTGGCACAGCGGCTCCGCGAAGCGCGAGATGCGATGGCGGGCAAGGTCGCCGAGAAGAGTCATGCCGCCCAGAAGCGACTGGCCGAGCTGCTCGGTTCCTGAGCCCCTTGTGTCCGGCGGCTTTCATACGATTACTCTTGGCTGCAAGGCGAATCAGTTCGATAGCGCCGCGATCGACGGAGAATTGGTCCGGCGGGGGTTCGACCGACGCGAGCATTACCGCGATGCGGACGTTGTCGTCGTCAACACCTGCACCGTGACCCATCGTGCCGACGCAGACGCCCGGCGGTTGATCCGCGCCGTACGGCGCGCGAACCCGGCATGCACCTTGATGGTGACCGGTTGCTACGCCCAGCTCGACCCCGAGATTCTTCGGGCCATGCCGGAAGTCGACGGTGTCTTCGGAAACGACGAGAAACAGCAGTGGCCGGAGATCCTCGACGGCCTCGGACTCCCGACGGCGACCGACTCGAATCGTGTTCAGCCCGATCGCGGCTGTGACGGGATGCCCAACGCCGCCGGGCTCTACTTCGGCTCGCGGACACGCGCCTTTCTGAAGGTTCAGGACGGCTGCCGCCTGGCCTGTTCGTACTGCGTCATCCCGACGGTGCGGGGCGCAAGTCGTTCGGTGCCGACGCCGGTCGTGGTCGACGCGTTCACCGGCCTTCTCCGCAGGGGCTATCGGGAAGTCGTCTTGACCGGCATCAACACCGGCGACTACGGCCGCGATCTCGAGGACGGTTCGACGCTGGCCACGTTGCTGCGGACGTTACTCTCGGTCGCCGGATCCAACCGCATCCGCCTCAACTCACTGGAGCCGCTGACGGTCACCGACGAGGTGATCGAACTGCTCGCCGACCATCCGCGCCTGGCGTCGCATCTGCAGATGCCGCTGCAGTCAGGATCTCCTGCGGTGCTGCGGGCGATGCGACGCAACTACCGACTGGAGACCTATAGCGAACGTCTGGAAACGCTGGCCACGCGTGTCCCGGACATCGCACTCGGAGCCGATGTGATCGTCGGCTTTCCCGGTGAGACGGACGCCCAGTTCGAGGAGACGTTTCGCTTCGTTCGGGACTCGCCCCTCTGCTATCTACACGTCTTCTCGTGGTCGCCACGACAGGGAACCCCGGCCTCCGAACTCGACGGGCGGGTTCACTCCCGGGTGATTGTCGAACGAAGTCGTCGCCTGCGGGAGCTCGCGGCGCAGAAGGCTCTTCAGTTTCGCCGACGCTTTGTCGGTCGACGACTGGACGCGGTGGCGCTGGGAAGCGAAGGCGAACGGGCGCTGACCGGGAACTTCATCGATGTGAAGCTACAGGCCCCCGGCGGGACCTGTCGGAGATCGGCGGTGGGACTGGTCGACGTCGAGCTGACGAGCGCTAACGAGGAAGGGGCCACGGCGCGCTGGGTCGGTCATCCGTCATGGGCGACCCCGGCCCCAGGATCTCTCCAGGTACCGGAGCCGCTCGAAGGCAAAAACTCGACGGTCTAGGTCGAAGGGACGAGATCCTTGAGGGCCTTGGCCATCGTGAATTTCGCGACCGTCTTGGCGGCGATGTTGATCGGCTCTCCGGTCAACGGATTCCGCCCGATGCGCGCTTTTCGATGGGAAACCTTGAACTTGCCAAGGCCCTTCAGCGGCACCTCGCCGCCATTGCGCATCTCCTGCTCGATGAGCCCGGTCAGATGGTCGAGAAACGCCTTTACGTCGCGCTTTTCCATCCCAGATCGTTCGGCCAGAGAGTCGATTACTTGCGTGCGGGTCATCTTTTTCCTCCAAAACTAAGGTCACCGACGCGGCTAGTATCTCTGATCCGTTGCCCGAATCAACAAAAATCTCAGGAAACTACGGGTATTGCTTGCTGAGACCCAGCCCGACGACGATCCGTCGGGCCACCTCCTCGGCACTCCCCGACCCCGCGTCAACCCGGACCGCCGCCAGGGCGTAGCAGGCTCGCCGTTTTTCGAAAAAAGCCCTGAATTCCGGCGAATAATCCGATTTGAAGAGCGGGCGATCGTCCCCGCGAGGAACCCGCTGACCGACGACCTGCCAGGGAACATCCAGCCAGACCGTCGTTCCGTGGCGGTGGAGGGATCGACGCACGGAAAAACTTTGGTAAACCCCTCCCCCGGTGGCGACCACCGCCGGTCCGGCACCCAGGAGCTCCTCGAGTCGATCGGACTCCAGCCGGCGAAAAACGGCCTCGCCGTCCTCGGCGAAGATCTGTCGGATCGATCGTCCCTCCCGCGATTCGATCAATGCGTCGGTGTCGACGAACGGGAGCCCCAGATGTCGGGCGACGATGGGACCGACGGTGCTCTTGCCCGCCCCCATGAAACCCAGAAGGAAGATCGGACGGAGGATGTCAGGACGGGTCGCCATCGACCTCAAAGCCTCGCTCGCCAGCCTCGACCGACACCGACAGTCGATTCTCCTCGGGGGTACGTGGGCAGGCGTAACGCTCCGGTTCGCCGTAGGCACAGTACGGGTTGTACGCACCGTTGAAGTCGAGAACATACGGTCCATGGTCCGGTCCCCGCAGCTCGAGGTAGCGTCCGGCGGGATAGGTCTCGGATCCGGTGGTGCCGTCGGCGAACGGCAGGAACAGACCCTCGGACTCGCCATGATCGGTATCGAGCATGCGATAGACCTGCAGCCGGTGCAGGTTGCCGTCCAGTTCGAACTCCAGCCAGCCCACTCGCTCCGCTTCCCGGGTCTGACCGGTGGTGGTCACCATCGGAAGACGTTCGGGTTCGGCGTACCGCGTCACGGAACCGATGAAGTAGAAACGAGAATCCGCCGGGAAGAACTGAAGCCCCTCGAAGGTCGCACGAGAAGCAGCCGGGATTGGACTCCACGCCTCCGTGCGAAAGTTGGCCTCGCGCTGCTGACGGCCATGCTCGATCTGGTGCGACCAGTCGGGCGGTGGAGCCACCGAAACCATCCGGGTGGTCGGAGCCGACCGATCGCACCCCACGACCGCGAGAGACAGGGCCATAACGCCGAACACGCATCTTCTGAACATCACGCTTCCACCCCGCTTCGTCCCCAGTCCACCGGTAACCGGAGGAGTTGCTCGTCCCGATTGCGGTAGAGCAGAAATCCCTGTTCGCAGCCCAGTCGGTAGAGCCGATGGGTCAGATCAACATCCTTCTTACAGTATTGCTCAATCAGATCGATACGTCCTTCCTTCCACCAGACAAGACTCTGCAGACCGTCGCCACCCTTGGACTCACCGAGGTTCGCCTCGCTCAGGTGGGCCAACGACAATCGAAAGTGAAGTCGATCGTGGATGTCGGCCAACATGTCAAACGTTCGGATGCGATTCAAGTCGCGATCGGTACAACCCTTCAGAACCAGCATGTCGAATCGGTCGATATTGAACCCGACGACCCGATCGGCCATCACGAGATCCAGGAGCAACGCGTCAATATCGTGCTCGTGGTAGGTTCGGAATGCGCTGCGTTCGACGTCGTAGACGACGGCCAACGCCAACCCCATTCGATCCGCCCGATTCCACCCACCGACCTCCTCTGCCGACCGCTGCGTTTCCAGATCGAAGATCAGGGTACGCCCACCGACCCTCGCGACGGGGTCGATGTTCCCGGATCGCCGCACCCCATGACGAGAACCCGCGGCATCCTCTTCCGCCGGCGCTCGATAGGGTTGGACCTCGGGCTGCTCCGCTTCGATCGCGGCGGAGTCCAGACCGTAGCGTTCCGCAGCGACCTGTCCCGTGAGAAGCTCGAGGACCCTCAGCGCCCCCGACTTGTCCAGTGGCTTGTTCCCATTGCCACAGCGCGGCGACTGGATGCAACCGGGACAACCGTCCTCGCACTCGCAGGCGGCGATCAACCCATGGGTCCGCTCCAGAAGGCGTGGCAGATCGTGGAACGCCCTCTCGGCCAGCCCGACGCCACCTGGAACACCGTCGTAGATGAAGATGGCCGGACGACCGAGCTGCGGATGCCCCGTATACGAGATCCCGCCGATATCGCCTCGGTCGGAGATGGCCATCAACGGAAACAACCCGATGGCCGCATGCTCCGTCGCGTGGATCGAACCCATGAAGTGGTGTTCCTCTGCGGTGAAGGCGGCCGGCAGCTCGGTGGGCAGAGCGACCCAGAGTCCGACCGTCTCGAAGATCCTGGGCGGGGCCTCGAGTGAATGCTGGGAGATCGTCTCGCCATCGAAGAGTCGCTTCTTCTGGTAACCGCGAACGCGAACGGTCACCTTGAGACGTCCCAGCGAGACCGGAAATGGACCGACCCGGCCGGTTTCCAGCTCCTCCAGGATCTCGGTCTCTTTCTCACCCTGGACGACCGTGAAGTAGTCGACCCGTCGGCGGCGGGCATGCACCTCGTGACGATCGACATCGAGCCGCTCGACATGGAACGACTGGCCGCCGTGGAGATAGACCGCGCCGGCGTGACATTCCTGATAGACGCGAGCGCCATCCACGGAGCCGATCGCCTTACCCGATTCTGCATCCAGGATCGTGAACGGTGCCGCCGCACCCCGCGGTCGCACGTCGCGGTGCGGTCGACGCCCCGGAGAGAACAGCTGCTCGCCGCCCGCGTCCTGCACGAGACGACCGTCACGGGTCATCTCGGCGACCATGGACTCCGTGCGTGCGGACCCGTCCTGCACCTCGTGACGCTGCAGGGGGCTCTCGGCCGCCGCACAGACAAGGTGCGGTCCCGCGATCATGGGGTTATGCGGATCGAGTACCGCCTCCTCGAACTCGCCGTCGAAGAATCGATCGGGGTGCCGGATCATGTATTGATCCAGCGCGTCGGGCATCGCCACCTGCACGACCAGTCCTTCTCGGCCCGAACGCCCGACACGACCGATCCGCTGCCACGACGAGATGAGAGACCCGGGATAGCCGACCAGCAGACAGCAGTCCAGCGCGCCGACGTCGATCCCGAGCTCCAGGGCACTCGTCGAGAACACGGCCGCGAGTTGACCGCTGAACAACCGTCGCTCCAGAGCCCGCCGCTCCTCGGGCAGGTATCCCGCACGGTACGGTGCGACGCGATCCGCCAACTCCGGATTCTGCCGAACCACCCAGCTGTGGAGGAGTTCCGTCACTCGCCGGGCACGGGTGAATGCGATGGTCTTGAGTCCGGCGTCGATCACCTCTCCGAGCACACGGACCGCCGTGGTGTACGGCGAGACCGTCACCGGGTTGACGAACATCACGGTCCGCGCTGCCGTCGGGGCCCCCGATTCGGTGACCACCTCGAACGGTTCGCCAAGGAGGGTCTGCGCAAACTCGCCCGGTCTTGCAACGGTCGCAGAGGCCGCGATCAGCCGTGGCGTCGCCCCGTACTGCCGGGCAAGACGCTTGAGCCGACGAACGATGTGGTGGACATGGGCTCCGAATATCCCGCGATAGACGTGCAATTCGTCGAACACGATGAACGTCAGCCGGGACAGGAACTCCGACCAGGACTCGTGATGGGCCAGGAGCCCGTAGTGCAGCATGTCAGGATTCGTCAAGAGGACATCGGGGGGATCCGCACGCATCCGACGCCGAGTCGACTGGGGCGTATCGCCGTCGTAGATCTCGAATCTTGGAGGCCGAAGTGCCCCCAGCGCCCCGGTCATGCGCCGAAACGCCGTCAACTGGTCCTGGGCCAGCGCCTTGGTCGGGTAGACGATCAACGCCCGGGAACCCGGCGATCGCTGAATCTGCTCGAGCACCGAGGTCGCAAACAGGAGCGTCTTCCCCGAAGCGGTGGGTGTGGCCAGCAGAACGTTGCGTTGGTCGCGAACGTGGTCCAGGCCGCGCGCCTGATGACTGTAGAGCCGGGAGATCCCTAATTCGCCAAGAGCCTCCTGAAGATTGGAAGGGAGGGGCTCGTTCGGCTTGGCGTAGCGTGCCTCAACACCTTCCAGTCGCCGAACATGGGACACCATTCGACCCAACGTCTCATGCTCACACAATCGGTCAACGACTCGCTGCATCGGACTCCCGTACTGTCCATTATCGCACGCGATTCTTGCACCTCCTTGAGGGATTGCCTTATCATCCGGCACGCAATGCGTCGCGCACTGAAACTCCTCGACAGCACGGTGGGAAAGAAGCTCCTGATGGCCCTGTCAGGGTTCGCCCTTCTCGGCTTCGTCTTCTTCCACATGCTGGGCAACCTGAAGATCTATCAGGGGGCCGACAAGTACGATGCCTACGCGGAGTTCCTGGAGGTGATGGGGGCCCCGATACTCGGCTCGCACCAGGCTCTCTGGTTGGCGCGCCTGGCTCTGCTGATTGCGGTCGCCGTTCATATCCGCTGCGCGGCCTCACTGACCCGACTGAGCCGCGGCGCCAGACCGGTGAACTATCGCAAGGACAACGACCTGGCATTCAGCTACGCCTCGCGAACGATGCGATGGGGAGGGCTGATCGTCCTGGCGTTCATCGTCTATCACTTGCTGCACCTGACGCTCGGCGTCGTACACATGCCTGCCGATGATGAACATTCCGTCTATGCCCGGGTCGTCTTCGGATTCCGCCAGTGGCCCATCGCGCTGGCCTACGTTTTCGCGATGATCCCGCTATCGCTCCACCTGTATCACGGCGTCTGGAGCATGACCCAGACGCTGGGCATCGAGACGCCATGGGTGGTTCGATGTCGACGCCCTGTCGCCGCCGGCTTCGCCATCATCGTCGCGACCGGAAACATTTCTATCCCGCTTGCCGTGCTGACCGGACTGGTTCGCTAATGGGCCAGCCGCGAATCATCGAGATTTGATATGGAATTGAACGCACGCGTCCCGGGTGGTCCGATCGCCGACAAGTGGGATCGCCACCGCTTCGATCTAAAACTCGTCAATCCTGCCAACAAGCGTCGTTTCAATGTCATCGTCGTCGGCTCCGGTCTCGCCGGCGCCTCCGCATCGGCCACGATGGCCGAACTGGGCTACGGGGTTCAGTGCTTCACGTTTCATGACAGCCCGAGACGTGCCCACAGCATCGCGGCGCAGGGGGGCATCAACGCAGCCAAGAACTACCAGAACGACGGCGACAGCGTGTTTCGGTTGTTCTACGACACGGTCAAGGGTGGCGACTTTCGGTCGCGCGAGGCCAACGTGCACCGCCTGGCGCAGGTCAGCGTCAACATCATCGATCAATGCGTCGCACAGGGTGTTCCGTTTGCGCGTGACTACGGTGGGCTCCTGGCGAATCGCAGCTTCGGCGGCGCACAGGTCTCCCGCACGTTCTACGCCCGCGGGCAGACGGGTCAGCAACTGCTCCTCGGTGCCTACCAGGCCCTCTCTCGGCAGATCGCCGCCGGTAGAGTCCAGATGCATACCCGCACCGAGATGCTCGACGTGATCGTCCATGAGGGGCGCGCCTGCGGCATCGTCACGCGAAACCTGACCACCGGGTCGATCCGTTCCTTTACGGCCGATGCCGTCGTGCTTGCGACCGGCGGGTACTGCAACGTCTTCTACCTCTCGACGAATGCGATGGCCTGCAACGTCACAGCCGGGTGGCGTGCCCATCGACGTGGCGCCGGCTTCGCCAACCCCTGCTTCACCCAGATCCACCCCACCTGTATTCCGGCCAGCGGCGAGTACCAGTCGAAGCTGACGCTGATGAGCGAGTCGTTGCGTAACGATGGCCGCATCTGGGTTCCGCGGACCGGCGAGGATCGGCGGACGCCTGCCGAGATTCCGGATGCGGAACGGGACTACTACCTGGAGCGGATCTACCCCAGCTTCGGCAACCTGAGCCCAAGAGACATCTCGTCACGGCGTGCCAAGGAGATGGTCGATCGGGGTCACGGCGTCGGCGAGCTCAAGAACGGCGTCTACCTCGATTTCGCGGATGCCATCTCCCGCCTGGGCGAATCGGTGGTACGCGAGCGTTACGGCAACCTGTTCGACATGTATCAGCGAATCACCGGCGAGAGTCCGGTCGAGACCCCGATGCGGATCTATCCGGCGCCCCACTACTCGATGGGCGGTCTGTGGGTCGACTACAACCTGATGACCACCGTTCCGGGTCTGTTTACGATCGGCGAGGCCAACTTCTCCGATCACGGTGCCAATCGGCTCGGTGCCAGCGCACTGATGCAGGGTCTGGCGGACGGCTACTTCATCCTGCCCTACACCATCGGCGACTACCTCGCCCGGAAACCGCGACACGGTGTCGATCCCGAGGACGGCGTGTGCAAGCAGGTCGAGACAGAGGTCGGTGCCCGGATCAAGCATTTCATCGAGAACAAGGGCTCGCGCACCGCCGACTCGTTCCACCGGGAGCTCGGGCGCATCGTCTGGAATCACTGCGGGATGTCCCGCAATCGCGCCGGCCTCGAGGATGCCATCGGCAAGATCGCTCAACTGCGTCAGCAGTTCTGGGCCGACATCACGGTTCCGGGGAACGGGGCGGAGCTGAACCAACAGCTGGAGAACGCGGGTCGCGTCGCCGACTTCTTCGAGCTGGCAGAGCTGATGTGTCGCGACGCACTCGGTCGAAACGAGTCTTGCGGCGCCCACTTCCGCGAGGAATACCAGACGGAAGAGGGGGAGGCGCTCCGGAACGACGAGGACTACGCCTACGCCTCCGTCTGGGCCCACGAAGGTGAGGGTGCGACCCCCAGCCACCATCGCGAGCCTCTGGTCTTCGAGAACGTGGCACTGGCGCAGCGGAGTTACAAATGAACCTGATCCTCCACGTGTGGCGTCAATCGGGGCGGGACGACGCCGGTCGCTTCGTGCGCTATGAAGTCCAGGAGATCAGCGAGCACGCATCGTTCCTGGAGATGCTGGACGTTCTCAACGAGCGACTCGCCGGCGAGGGCCAGGACCCCGTCGCCTTCGATCACGACTGCCGCGAGGGCATCTGCGGCTCCTGCGGCATGGTGATCAACGGCGCACCCCACGGGCCTCGACGCGCGACGACCACCTGCCAGCTGCACATGCGTAGCTTCACGGACGGGCAGGAGGTGTGGGTCGAGCCATGGCGGGCCCAGGCCTTCCCGGTCCAGCGAGATCTTGTCGTCGATCGGTCGGCCTTCGATCGGATCGTCCAGTCCGGGGGCTTTGTGTCGGTCAACACCGGAAACGCCCCCGACGCCAATGCCCTCCCCATCGCCAAGGAGGTCACCGAGAAGGCGCTCGATGCCTCGTCCTGCATCGGCTGTGGGGCCTGCGTCGCCGCCTGCCCCAACGCCTCGGCGATGCTGTTCACCGCGGCAAAATCGGGCCATCTGAACCTCCTGCCCCAGGGCCGCCCCGAACGGACCGACCGGGTTCGGGGGATGGTGGCCCAGATGGACGAGGAGGGTTTCGGCAGCTGCACCAACCATGGCGCCTGCCAGAACGCCTGCCCCAAGGAGATCGGGGTCGAGTTCATCGCCAGGCTCAATCGGGACCTGGTCCGCGCCAGCCTGGCCCGAACCGAGGACGGTTGATCGGACCCCGTGCGGAAAACGTCGGTATTCGCTAGAATGCCGCCCGGTCGGATGGCCGTCCCCCGTGGGTCGCCATTCCATGTAATCGGAGAGACCGGCACCGCGACGCATCGGTGTGCGAAGGCGGGCCTTCCCAAACCAAGAGTCAGGTATTCCCGACCGACACCTCGCATCGATCCGTCGAGGCGTGTGGAAACGGAAACTCGACGAAAGGTAGTACCGTGAGCCAGGATCTCAGCAAGCTCAGGAACATCGGCATCAGCGCCCATATCGACTCGGGCAAGACGACGCTGACCGAACGTGTTCTGTTCTACACAAACCGAATCCGCAAGATTCACGACGTCAAGGGTAAAGACGGCGTCGGGGCAAAGATGGATTCGATGGAGTTGGAGCGTGAGCGTGGCATCACCATTGCCTCGGCCGCGACCCACTGTGAGTGGAAAGACCACCACATCAACATCATCGACACCCCCGGTCACGTCGACTTCACCATCGAAGTTGAACGATCGCTGCGTGTGCTGGATGGCGCGGTTCTGGTGCTCTGCTCCGTGGCCGGCGTTCAGTCCCAGTCGATCACCGTCGATCGGCAGATGCGTCGCTACAAGGTGCCGCGCCTGGCGTTTGTCAACAAACTCGATCGGTCGGGTGCCAACCCGATCAAGGTCTGCGGGGAGCTTCGCGAAAAGCTGAAGCTGAACGCGGTCCTCCTGCAGCTCCCGATCGGGCTCGAGGACAAACACGTCGGCGTCGTGGACCTCATCGAGATGAAAGCCTCCTATTTCGACGGCGAGGCAGGGGAAACGATCCGGGTCGAGGATGTTCCGGAAGATATGGTCGAGCGTGCGACCGAGTATCGTGAGATCCTTCTAGATGCAGCCTCGATGCACTCCGACGAACTGATGGAGGCCATCCTGGAAGAGAAGGTGGACAACGAGATGCTACGGACGGCCATCCGTCGTGGCGTACTCTCCCTCGGCCTCACTCCGGTGCTGATGGGCTCCGCCTACAAGAACAAGGGTGTCCAACTGCTGCTCGACGCGGTCAACGCGTTCCTCCCTGCTCCCGACGAGATCGAAAACGTCGCCATCGACATCGAGGACGACGAGAAACCCGTTCCGCTGCACAGCGATCCGTCGAAGCCGTTGGTTTCTCTCGCGTTCAAGCTTGAAGAGGGTCGATTCGGTCAGTTGACCTACGTCCGCCTCTACGAGGGCTCCCTCAAGAAGGGAGACGAGATCGTCAACACGCGGACGGGCAAGGGTGTCCGTGTCGGTCGTCTGGTCCGCATGCATTCGGACGAGATGGAAGACATCACTCACGCCAGCGCCGGTGACATCGTCGCCCTGTTCGGCATCGATTGCGCATCGGGCGACACCTTCACCAATGGCCGCCGGGTCGCGATGACGTCGATGCATGTGCCGGAGCCGGTCATCCATCTCTCGATCAAGGCGAAAGATCGCAAGGCAGAGGCCAACCTCGCCAAGGCGCTCAATCGATTCATGAAGGAAGACCCGACGTTCCGCAGCCGGGTGGATGAGGAGTCGCTGGAGACGATCATCTCCGGAATGGGCGAGCTTCACCTCGACGTCTACGTCGAACGGATGAAGCGCGAGTACAAGGCCGAGGTCGAGGTCGGCGCCCCGCAGGTGGCCTACCGCGAGGCGATCAGTCGGCGGGCCGAGTTCAACTACACGCACAAGAAGCAGACCGGTGGTGCCGGCCAGTACGGCCGTGTCGCCGGTTACATCGAACCGATGGAGAACGGCGACTACGAGTTTGTCGACAGTATTCGCGGTGGGGCGATCCCCGGCGAGTACATCCCCTCGGTGGACAAGGGCTTCAAGTCGATGATGAAGACCGGTCTCCTCATCGGCTTCCCGGTCACGGGACTTCGCGTCGACATCAACGACGGCAACTCCCATGCAGTGGACTCGTCGGACAACGCGTTCCAGGCCGCCGGTCGTGGTGCCTTCCGCGAGGTCTACATGAGGGCCAAGCCCGTCATCCTGGAACCGATCATGAGAGTCTCCATCGAGGGCCCGGGAGAGTTCCAGGGCGTGTTCGTGAAGACGGTCATGCAACGCCGCGCGGTCATCGCCGGCACAACCGAGGAAGAGGGCTTCGTTCGCGTCGACGCGGATGTCCCGCTCTCCGAGATGTTCGGATACTCCACCGACCTGCGGTCCGCGACCCAGGGCAAGGCGGAGTACACGATGGAGTTCGCGAAGTACGCCCCCGTTCCCAATGAGATCTCGGAAGAGCTCATCGAGAAATATCGCAAGGAAAAGGCCAACGCCTGACGGCTTCCTGGAGTCATTTGAAATGCACCGAAAAGAACTAATGATCGAAGCCCGTTGCGCGTCCTCGAGCAGTCCATGCACGGTGGGCTCGGGCTCGGCAAACTCGGCGTCGTCATCGCCCGACACGGCGTCGGCAAGACGGCTTTTCTTGTCGGCGTGGCCCTCGACGACCTGATGCGCGGGAAGAACGTGCTGCACGTCACCCTCGACCAGCCACTCGAGAAGGTCGTCGCGTTCTACGACGACATCTTCCAGGACCTGGCGCATTCGCAGGAACTCGAGGATGTGTGGCAGGCCCGTCTCGACTGCGAGCGTAATCGTCGCATCCAATGCTCGCGCGCCGTGAACTTCAGCCCCGCCAAGCTGAAGGAGATCGTCAACTTCTGGAAAGAGACCGACAATTTCGAGCCTACGGCCATCATCCTCGAGGGCTTCCCCTTCGCATCCAGCAGCGACGAGGACCTCGCGAAACTGCGAGAGATCGCCTCGGAATTCCACTGCGAGCTGTGGATGTCTGCCGTGACGACCCGCAGTGCGGAGCGCAACTCCCGAGGCGTCCCGGAACCGATTGCTCGGCTCGAGGGTTCGGTGGACGTGATCCTGACCATGGCCCACGACGGAAACGCCGTCCATGTCGGCCTACACAAGGATCACGAGAACACGGATGTCTCGGAATTGAAGCTGGCGTTGGACCCAACCACCATGTTGTTGATGGCCGAGACGACGCCCGGCTAACTCGGGACCAACGAACAGGTCGTTCCGGGTCGACGTGCCCGCTGCCGGCCGTCCAGACCCAACGAGCCGTCCCCCGCGTTCCCGCGGGTTCCGACCAGGTAGAAGAACCCGGCGCCGGGCGCAGGGGTGTCCTGCAGGATCCGTTCGGCGAGGAGCAGCGGCGGTCCGAAGCAATCGCCGGCGTTCACGGCGACATTCGCGATATCCCCGCGATAGACCAGGTAGAACGCCGCACTCGTCTCCGGCCGCCAGTCCATGTACACGATGCGCTGCCCCGCGACCTCGATCGTATCGACGTTCAGCCCCTCGACCTGCCCGTCGTCATCGTCACAGGCATCGCCCACGAGGTCTGAATCGACGTCGCGTTGATTCCCGTTGGCCACACTCGCGCAATTGTCGTCACACCCCAGGTGCCCGCCACTCCCACAGGGCTCGTACTCTCCGTCACCGTCGAAGTCGGTCAATACGCCGTCGCCGTCCGGATCCGGGTCATCGACGTCATCGACACCGTCGTTGTCGTCGTCGAGATCGCAGCGGTCCCCTACCCCGTCACGATCGGTATCGCGCTGGTCCGGGTTTGCGAACGTGGGACAGTTATCGCAAACGTTACCCACATCGTCCGAGTCATCGTCGCACTGCATGTCAGCGGTGTTCGCGTCCATGTCACAGTCTTGCAACGCGTTGGCGGCAAACGGGCAGCTATCGAGATTGCCGCAGACAAGATCGCCATCGATATCGTTCAGCGGGTCCTGAACGCACAGGTCGTCCTCTTCGGGGCAATCGGTGGTGACAGACCCGAAGTCGCCAAAGCCGTCGCCGTCGCTATCGACACAGGTGTCGCAGAGGACCCCGATACCGTCGAGATCGAAATCGAATTGGTTGGTATTGGCCGTCATCGGGCAGTTGTCGCAGAGATCCCCGACACCGTCCTCATCGACATCTTCCTGAAGCGGGTTGGCTGCGACGACACAGTTGTCGACATCATCGTCGAGCCCGTCGGCGTCGTCATCAAGATCGCACTCGTCACCGGCGAGATCGCCATCGGTGTCGACCTGAAACGCATCCGCGGTCGCCGGACATAGATCGCACGGCTCGCCCACTCCGTCCCCGTCGCTGTCCAGATTGGCCCCACCGCTGAGGAACGGACAGAGATCACAGGCATCGCCGAGCCCGTCGCCGTCGCCATCGAACTGTCCGGCGTTGCCCACGGCCGGACAGATGTCGCAGGCGTCGCCACGACCGTCGAAATCGGCATCCGCCTGGCCCGGATCCGAGATCCCGGGGCAGGTATCGCAGGCATCGCCGGCGCCGTCGGCGTCGCCATCGGCCTGGGTGAGATTAGAAACCCGCGGACAGTTGTCGTCGGCACAACCGTTGCCGAATCCCGGATCGCCGAACCCATCGTCATCCTGGTCGGTGCAGTTGTCGCAGAGATCTTCGTCACCGTCGTCATCGAAGTCTTGAAGTGCGGGCCAGGCAGGATCGAGACAATCGGTATTGAGCCCGTCACAAACCTGTGTCGCGCCGGCGAACACGCCCGAGTCATCGTCGTCACAGTCCCGCGAACCGCCGGCGGGACAGGCGGGGCTTCCAGTAACACCGTATCCATCGCCGTCCACGTCGACGCAATCGCGGAGCACCAGGTCGCGCTCTTCCTGACCGCGATCGGGGACGTTGACCCATCGTCCATGCCTCTGAAATGGAGACGTCAGCGGTTCGTACCGGATTCGGGCACGCCAGTGATACGCCGTGTCGCCCGGCAGTCCGGTGACCGTCTCGCTGAACGACGCGCCGACCAGGCCACTGTCGAGCCATGCTCCGCCGCCGGTTTGACTACCGTCGAACTGCATGCCGGATGGCTTGACCTCGGACTCCAGTCGCACGCGTCCGCGACCCATCGGAGATCTCCCGATCGCCGCCAATCGGAAACCATCCACGACGTCGCTCACACCCGGGGAGCCGATCGGAGCCAGGTCGTCGTCTCGGCGTTGCTGTGCCCCGATCGTCGTCCCGGCGCCGTCGTTGCCGAAGTACAGAAACGCCGAACCGCCATCGGTAGCGGCCTCGTCGTACTGCAACGCGCCGATGATCAGGTCGGCGACGCCGTCTCCGTTGACGTCTCCGGCGGAGGAAACCGAATAACCGAAGGAACCGAACACCTGGTCCGAACCGACGGACCACGAAGGCGTCGTGGGAAATCCGGTATCCGTACCCAGATAGACGAACGCCCGACCGGCGTCCGGCACGAGCTCGTCGAATCGATAGGATCCTACGATCAGGTCCGCGTGTCCGTCACCGTTCACATCTCCTGCACCGGAGACGGAGAAGCCAAACTGGGCCGACACCTGATCCGACTCCCCGATCCAGTTCGGATCCACGGGAAGTCCGGCGGCGGACCCGTAAAAGGCGAACGCACACCCCTCGTCGATTTCGCCGTTCTCCTGAAGGGGCGCGCCGATCACCACATCGGCAAATCCATCGCCGTTGATATCGCCCACGCCCGTCACGGAATTCCCTAGCAAGGCCTGTGTCTGATCTCCACTGAACGTCCACACAGCAGAGCTATCGAGCCCGCCGGCAGAACCGAGATACAGGCGGGCCTGCCCCTCATCGAACTGGCCGTCGTCGTAACGCGGCAATCCGACGACGACGTCATCGTAGCCATCTCCGTTGATGTCGCCTGCGCCGGCGACGGATCGTCCAAGGAGGGCCTCGGCCTGTGCTCCATCGGCGGTCCAGTCCGCAACCAGAGAGAGCCCGTCGGCACTCCCGTGGTAGACCAACGCTCGGCCCTCGTCCTCGAACATCTCGTCATGAAGGACCGCGCCGATCAGGAGATCGGCATAGCCGTCTCCGTTGACGTCACCGGCACCGGCCACTGCGGCACCGAAGAGCGCATCGATTTGATCGCCCTCGGCATCCCAGGCCGGTATCGCCGCGAGTCCCGTCGGCGACCCGTGATAGACAAACACCCGACCCTCGTCCGATTCTCCGTTGTCGTGAAACGCCGCACCGACCGCCACGTCGTCGTACCCGTCGCCATTGATGTCTCCCAGCCCGCTGACCGAGTATCCGAACAGGCCTTCCGCTCGATCCCCATCGGCACTCCAGTCCGCCATGGCGGATAGCCCCGACGGGTTGCCGTGATAGACCAGGGCGCGACCGCTCTGGGGACCCACGCCATCGACCAGGTATGCACCGACGATGACGTCGGCGAACCCGTCGCCGTTCACATCACCGGCACCCGAGACCGAACGACCGAGCTGGTCGAAGTCGGCCATCCCGTCGACCTGCCAGCTCGCGTCGGTGGCTGGACCCTCCGGTCCGCCGAAGAAGAGGTGTGTCCGGCCCTCGTCGATCGCGACATCGTCGAACGCCGGGGCACCGACGAGCAGATCGGAGAACCCGTCCCCGTTGACGTCCCCGGCCGTCGCCACCTGCGCCCCGAACTCGGAGCCGGTCTGACCACCGCTGGCGATCCACGCCCGTTGCAGCGCGAGGCCGTCGGAGGAACCGTAGAACGCCTCGACGGCCCCATCGGAATCGTTGGCGTTGCCAAACGGGATGCCGACGATCACATCGGCGTAACCGTCGCCGTTGATGTCCCCCGCGGAGGCGACGGAACGACCGGAACGCAGCCCACCGAGACTGCCCTGAGGTTGGAACGGTGAGCGAAACCAGTCGGGTCCGACCGACAGGCCGGCGGCCGAGCCGTGAAAGACGAACGACCGGCCGCTATCGACCGTCGCCGCATCGAAGCCTTCTGCGCCGACAATGACGTCGGAGAAACCGTCGCCGTTGACGTCACCGGCAGACGCGACGGAACCACCGAGCCCGGCGTCCGGTTGGTTGGAGTCAAAGCTCCAGTCGGGCGTCGACGCGAGGCCGCCTGCGCCACCGTAGAAGGCGAACGCGGTCCCCTCACCGACGGGTAGGTCGTTGTACCCGGGGGCACCCACGACCACATCCGCGAAGCCGTCACCATTGATGTCGCCGGCCCAGGCAACGGATGTTCCCACCGCTGCGTCGATCTGATCGCCCTCGAAAAGCCATGCAGGGGTCGTCGCCGGCAAGACGGCGGAGCCGAGGAACAGGGCCGCGGCGCCCTCCGCGGATTCCGGTTGGCCGTAGCCGGGCGCCCCGATGATCAGGTCCCCGAAGCCGTCTCCGTCGATGTCACCGGCCGCGGCGACGCTGGCACCGAAACGATCGTCACCGAGCGTCATCCCGAGCGGGCTCTCGACCATCCAGTCGGCGACCAATGCGGGTCCGGAGGAGGATCCCAGATAGGCGTACGCGGCTCCGTCACGACCCCCGCCGCCGGTCAGATAGGCCTCGGCACCGATCGCGAGATCCGCGATGCCATCTCCATTCAGATCGCCGGCCGCAGCGACGGAGGAGCCGAACAGGGCCCCCGCCTGCTCGCCTTCCACGGTCCATGCCGGGGTCGTGCCCGGGCCGCCAGCGGCGCCGAGGAACAGCTGCACCCGCCCCTCGTCGACGAGTCCGCCGTCAAACCGGGGTGCTGCAACGACGATGTCATCGAAGCCGTCGTCGTTGACATCGCCCACACCGGTCGCCGCGGCGCCGTGAGCAGCGCCGGCGAGGTCGCCGTCGCTGGTCCAACCGGGCACCGTCGCCAGAGGATCCACGACGATGGGGTAGACCGCATCACGATCGTCGACGCGGATCGTCAGTCCCCGCCGACCGGCTCGGTTCCAGGCTTCCATCCAGGCCGACAGCTCGGCACCGGTCGCATCGTTAACTTGTAGTCCGGCATAGCGAAGGCGACGTTGCCCCGAGGCGTCGAGAAAATCGGCTCCCCTCCGGTCCGAGTCCAGTCGCGCGGACAGAGTTCCGCTCAGCTCCAACTCCAGGCGGAGGTCGCCGGTCTTCTCGCCGCCGGGTCTCGGCGGTGTGTAGAACGTGAAGCCGTGCTCAAGCCCCTCGGGGTCGTTGACGAACCACTCGTCGTGACCGGCACGTGGGTAGTGGACGCGATTCGGTGCCCTGCGATCGGCGATCGGCGCCAGCGCCTCGACGTCCTGTCGGCCGATCCCGCCCCGAGAGATTCGCGTCAGGCTCAGACCCCAGGACCACGCATCGTCGGCAAGCGTCGATCGAACGACGTCACGGGGCTCGAGGCTCACGCCACGACGGTCGAACGTCGAGCGAAACCCCTGGGCACGATTGGGCGCCTGGAGTCGGCTCCCCTGCTCGTCGACCTGCTGGCGGACGGCATACTCGCCGTCGGCGATGTCGGCCTGGACTTTCTGCCACCAGGCGTCGTCGTCAGCGGTCGCGGCGCTCACAAACCCCGCGATCCCGACGAGCGTCCAGAAGAAGATTCCAAGCGTTGGCGTGATCGAACGGGACACGAATGATGGTCTTGGCATTGGGATTCCTGGCTACCGTGAAGCTGTCGGTTGACGCAGAAACCTGAGTATATCGTTAACGGGGCGGTGGACCCAGCGAGGCGCTGCGGCTCTACCGCATGTCCGACGGCAGAGGTGCGTGGACATCCAGCGTGGGGCCATCGTCGGCAGCCAGGGCCATCCGGGCACAGTGCAGCAGCTGCCGGAGCGGCTCGTTTCGACCGGGTCGCGGATCGTCGCCGGCCACCATCGCAAGGTAGTCCTGCTCGTCACGGCCATAGAGGATGTCCCCGAGGATCGGGTGACCGAGGGCCAGGGCGTGGAGCCGCAACTGGTGCCGTCGGCCCGTGGCGGGGAACATCCGGACCAGCGTGCGTCCGACCTCACGACGCTCGACCCTGAAGCGGGTCCGCGCCGGCTTCCCGCAGCCGGTCTTCAGTTTGACGTAGATTGGCGAGGCCTCGTCGTTTCCGATGGGTTGATCGACGACACCCTCGTCGTCGGCCAACTCCCCTTGCAGCCACGCAAGGTATTCCTTCCGCATCTGTCCCTTCGCGAACGCACGGGATAGCTGTCGGGCAGTGGCGGCATCCTCCGCGACCAGCAGCGCCCCGCTGGTCTCGCGATCGAGCCGATGGGCCAGCCTCAGGTCCGGCTGCTGTTCCTGACGACGGAGCATGCGGATCAGCGTGTTCTCGCGAACACGATTGACGGGATGGACCGGGATCCCCGCCGGCTTGTCCACGGCCAGCCAGCCGTCGCCGCGGGTGAGGACCGGGATCGTGATGTCCAGCGGCTCCTCGTTCAGGGGAACCCAGCCGATCTCGATGACACCCTCCGCCCGCACCGGCGTGGCCACCCTCACCCGCTCCTGCCACGAGAGGGTGACACGCTCGCGGATCATGAGCTGGATGCGCGCGCGAGACAGGCCGGGAATGCGTTGGTGGAGGTAGTGGTCCAGTCGCTTGCCGTCTTCACGACGACCGACGACGTACCGTGTGATCGGCTCGCTCACGACCGCCAGCGCAGCGCTCGGAGGATCTGCCGGTTCGCCTCGGGCATCTTCAAATCAGCGAGGCCCGCCGGATCGACCCAATCCCACGGACGCCCCCCGTCGGTACAAACTTCGCCGACGGGATCCCGCGCCAGGAAGACATGAAATCGTAGCGGCGTGTCGGGATCGTCGTGAACGACGATCGTGAGCGGATCCAGCGTCGACGCCTGAAGACCCGTCTCTTCACGCAGCTCCCGGCCGGCCGCCTCCGAAGGGATCTCGCCGTCCTCGATCTTGCCGCCGGGGAACTCCCAGAGTCCCGCAAGGCGCTGGTCGGCACCCCGCTGGGTTACGAGCACGAGGCCATCACGGATCGGCACCGCGAGCGCGATCTCGACCGGGTCCACGGCCCTACTTTCGGTAGTCGTAGAAGCCTCGCCCGGTCTTACGACCCAGCCAACCCGCCTCGACGTGCTTGCGAAGCAGTGGGCATGGTCGGTACTTCGGATCGCCGAGCCCGCCATGCAGCACCTCGAGGATCGAGAGACAGGTATCGAGCCCGATGAAGTCCGCCAGGCTCAGCGGTCCCATCGGATGGTTCATGCCCAGCTTCATGATCGTGTCGATGGCCGCCGGCTCGGCAACCCCTTCGTAGAGGCAATAGATCGCCTCGTTGATCATCGGCATCAGCACGCGATTGCTTACGAACCCGGGGAAGTCGCGACACTCGACGGCCGTCTTGCCCAGTCGCTCGGAGAGCCCCAGGACCGTCTGTGTCGTCTCGTCGCTGGTGCCGAGACCCCGGATCACCTCGACGAGCTTCATCACGGGGACAGGATTCATGAAGTGCATGCCGATGACCGACTCCGGTCGTTCCGTCGCGGCGGCGATCTTCGTGATGGAAATCGAAGAGGTGTTGGTAGCCAGAATCACGCCTGCGGGAACGATGCGGTCGAGACGCGCAAACAACGCCTCCTTGACCGAGAGGTCCTCGACGATCGCCTCGACGACAAAGTCACAGGCAGAGAACCCGTCGAGGTCGGTCGTACCCTCGACACGAGAGAGCACGTCGCTCTTCTCCTGTTCCGTCATGCGGCCCTTGTCCACACCTCGCTGCAGGTTCTTATCGATCGTGCCGAGGCCCCGATCGACGAACTCCGTTTCGATGTCCTGCATGATGACCATCAAGCCGGCCTGCGCCGCCACATGCGCAATGCCATTCCCCATCTGGCCGGCACCCACAACGCCAATCGTGTCGATCTTCATCGTCATACCCCTAGTCCCGTTCGATACCCATGGCGACGGCGTTGCCACCACCAAGACAGAGTGCCGCAATGCCGCGCTTCTGATTACGATCCTCGAGCGCGTGCAGCAGTGTGGTCAAGACTCGCGCACCGGAAGCACCGATCGGATGACCCAGCGCGACGGCCCCACCAAGAACGTTGTGTTTCTCGGCACTGATCCCGAGCTCTTTCCCGAGAGCGATCTGCTGAACCGAGAACGCCTCGTTGAATTCGTAGAGATCGACGTCGGCGTCGGTCCAGCCGGTCTTCTCCCAGACCATCCGGACCGCCTTCTCCGGCGCCATCATCACGAGTTCCGGTGCCAGGCCGCTCGTGGCATAGCTCACGATCCTCGCGCGGGCGTTCAGCCCCAGCTCCTTCGCTTTGGCGGCTGAGGTGATGGCGACGGCACTGGCGCCGTCGTTGACGCCGGGCGCGTTTCCGGCCGTCACGGTGCCGCCCTTCTTGAAGGCGGCTCGGAGACGACCCAACGACTCGAGCGAGGTGTCCCGTCGTGGGGACTCGTCGGTATCGAACAGGATCGGATCCTGTTTCCGACGTGGCACTTCCACCGGCAGGATCTCCGCCTTGAACTTCCCGTCATCGATGGCCGCAAGCGCACGCTGGTGGCTCTGGAGCGCCCAGGCATCCTGTTGCTCTCTACCGACTTCCCAGCGCTCCGCCACGACCTCGCCGGTGTTCCCCATGTGGTAGTCGTTGTAGACGTCCCAGAGTCCGTCGTGGATCATCGAGTCGAGCATCTTGCCGTGCCCCATGCGGAGACCGGTCCGACCGCCCTTGAGCAGGTACGGCGCGTTGGACATCGACTCCATGCCGCCGGCCACGATGATGTCGGCGTCGCCACACTTGATCGCCTGGGCGGCAAGCATCGCGGACTTGAGACTGCTACCGCAAACCTTGTTGATCGTGACGGCGGCGATCGAGTCGGGAAGATCGGCACCGAGGGCCGCCTGGCGCGCCGGGTTCTGCCCGAGGCCCGCGCCCACGACGTTACCCATGATCACCTCGTCGATCTGCTCGACGTCGAGACCCGAGCGACGGATCACCTCGGCGACCACCCGGGCACCCAGGTCCGTGGCCTGGAAACCGGAGAGCGTCCCTAGAAATTTACCGATGGGTGTTCGAACCGCACCGACGATGACGGGTTGTTGCATCGAAGACCTCCGCGAATTAGCGCTTCTGTCTGTTGGAAATTCAGGTTCGGTCCGAGGATTCTAGCGCGTTCGGCGCTCGATCGCTCAGCCCGGGGGCCAGCCGAGATCTCGTCCGGCCAGGAGGTGGAAGTGCAGATGAAACACCGATTGACCGGCGTCGGCGCCACAGTTATTGACCACGCGGTAGGCCTCGGAGACGCCCTCGCGCCGTGCGATCTCGGCACACGCCAACATCACCCGTCCCAGGAGGGCGCCATCGTCCTCGGTCGTGTCGTCGAGGCGCGGGATATGCTTCCGTGGGATGACGAGCAGATGGGTCGGTGCCTGAGGTGCGATGTCGCGGAACGCGAGAATCTGGTCATCCTCGTAGACGATCGATGCGGGGATCTCGCCGGCCACGATCCGGCAGAACAGACAATCGCCGACCTCGCTCATACCATCCTCCGATCAGCGGATTCGCTCTACGTCCGCCCCCAATGCCGTCAGCTTGCGATCCATCTCCTCGTAACCGCGATCAAGATGATAGATCCGATGGACGAGCGTCACACCGTCCGCGGTCAGCGCAGCCAGAACCAGGCTTGCCGAAGCGCGCAGGTCCGTTGCCATGACCTGGGCTGCGGTCAACGCCGCGGGACCGACCACGACGCAACTGTGTCCCTCGATACGAATGTCGGCGCCCATTCGGAGGAGTTCCCCGACATGCATGAATCGTCGTTCGAAGATCGTCTCGGTGATCAACGAGGTCCCGTGGGCCTGAGTCATCAGCGCCATGTACTGGGCCTGCATGTCGGTCGGAAACCCCGGATGGGGGGACGTTCGGAGATCGTGGGCCTCGAGGCGGGACGGACGCGAGACGTTAAGCGTCTCCCCGTCCTCCGATACGTCAATGGTGACGCCGCATGATCTCAGCTGCTCCAGGACCGGCGCGAGGCTTTCGATGTCGGCACCACGGAGCTGGACGTTCTCGCCCATCAGCGCGCCGGCTACCAGATAGGTGCCCGCCTCGATCCGATCCCCCATCACACGATGGTCGACCTCGCCGAGCGCCTTCCGCCCCTCGATCACGATCTCATCCGTCCCGTCGCCACGGATCGAGGCACCCATCCCACGGAGCATGTCGGCCAGATCGATGATCTCCGGCTCCTGAGCACAGTTGCGGAGAATCGTGGACCCCTCTGCGAGGGTCGCCGCCATCATCAGGTTCTCGGTGCCCGTGACGCTCTTCTCGGGAAACGAATACTCGGTCCCGTGTAGGCGATCGACCCGTGCCTCGACGTAGCCGTGTTGGAGATCGACCTCCGCACCCATTCGCGAGAGACCCTCGATGTGGAAATTGATCGGGCGCTCGCCGATGGCGCATCCGCCGGGGAGCGAGACCCGCGCCCGGCCATACCGCGCCAGAAGGGGCCCCAGGACCAGAACCGAGGCCCGCATCGTCTTGACCAGATCGTACGGGGCCTCGAACGACGCGACCTTCGACAGCGTGACCCGCCGCTCGGCCGCAGCAAGCTCGTCGACCGATGCGCCGAGGGTCTCGAGGACTCGGATCATGGTTCGGACATCTCGGACCAGAGGCAGGTTCCGTAAGACCACCGGCTGGTCGGTCAGCAGGCATGCCGCCAGCGCCGGCAACGCGGCGTTCTTGGCGCCCGCGATGGCCACCGCGCCGCTGAGGGAGTTCCCGCCCGTGATGCGAAACTTGTCCATGGAAGCGCGCATCGTATCACGCACGATTGCTACAATGCGCACCCGTACGGACGGAATGGGGAGCACCGATGCTGGACATACAACGACTCCGAGAAGACCCTGAGGATTTCGCACGTCGTCTCGCCGATCTTGGCCACGAAGGGGGGCTGGAGGTCATCCTCGAGCTCGATCGGAAACGCCGGGAAGGCCAGACGCGGATCGACGAACTCAAGCACAAGCGAAATGCCCGTTCGAAGGAGATCGGCGGCATCCTGAAGTCCGGTGGCGATGCGACCGAGTTGAAGGAAGAGGTGCGTCGCGTCGGCGACGAGGTCGCAACGCTGCAGACCCAACTCGAGGCATCGGAGACCCAACTCACCGCACTGCTCGCGACGCTCCCCAACCTCGCCCACGAGAGCGTTCCGATCGGGAAGAGCGAGAACGACAACGTCGTCGTGCGGACCCACGGAGAGGCCCCGGAACTGGACTTCGAACCCCGACCCCACTGGGATGTCGGTGTCGACCTGGGAATCCTCGATTTCGAGGCGGCCGCCCGAATGAGCGGTGCTCGATTCGTGGTCTATCTGGCCGAAGGGGCTCAACTCGAGCGAGCGTTGATCCAGTTCATGCTGGACTTCCAGACCCGCGAGCGTGGCTACACGGAGGTTATCCCTCCGCTGCTGGTCCAACCCGGGGCGCTCTACGGTACCGGGCAACTTCCGAAATTCGAAAAGGATCTGTTCAAGATCGACGACGGAGAGTTCTACCTGATTCCGACCGCCGAGGTTCCACTGACCAATCTTCATCGTGAGGAGATCCTCGACGACGATCGTTTGCCGCTCACGTATTGCGCCTACACTCCGTGCTTTCGGAGTGAGGCGGGCTCGTACGGCAAGGACGTGCGTGGACTCATCCGACAGCATCAGTTCAACAAGGTTGAGCTCGTTCACTTCAGTCGTCCTGAGGAGAGCTACGAACAGCTGGAGATTCTCACCGCCAACGCGGAAGAGATCCTCCGTCGGTTGGGGCTCCACTATCGAGTCATGGAACTCTGCACCGGAGATCTCGGATTCGGTGCGTCGAAGACCTACGACCTCGAGGTCTGGCTCCCGTCCCAGGGAGTCTTCCGCGAGATCTCGTCCTGTTCCAACTGCGGGGACTTCCAGGCTCGTCGCGCTCGAATCCGTTATCGACCGGAAGCGGGTGCCAAGGCCCGGCTGCTCCACACCCTCAACGGGTCCGGTCTGGCCGTCGGGCGCACCCTCGTGGCGATCCTGGAGAACTACCAGAACAAAGACGGCTCGGTGACGATTCCTCCCGCCCTGCAGCCTTATATGCATGGAATGGAGAAGATCGGGCCTCGCTAGCCCCGTTAGAATTGACAATCCGGTGAACGGACGTCTATTTTCAGATAGATGCGTTATTTCGTCCCATCGGTCGGCCTCGGTCGCCGACTCCTGGTTCTGGCCGCGATGCTGGCCATCGTGCTGCCTGCGCTCGCCGGCCCCTGTTGCTGTGGCGACGAGGCGCCCAAGCCTGCCGACAACATGGCAGCCGATCATTCCTGTTGTCCCAAGAGTGGGACGACGTCGACCCATCGTCTCGTGCCGGCGGCCTGCGATTGCGAGCCGGCCCTCGCCGACGACCATGCCGACGTGGCTCTATTCGGCCAGCGTCACGCACACGACTTCGACTTCGTCATCTCCCTGAACGACGACACGGTCGCCGTCTCGTTGGACGAGCACGACCTGCTTGACGCTCGTTCGAGTGACCCACCCCCCGGCGGCGATCACGCCGACACCCTCCCCGCCCGCGGACCGCCCGCAGCCTGATACGTCGACGACCCGGTGGTCCTCGTGCGCGAGGTCACCGGAGATTCTGCGAATCGGCATGCGGAGTGGTCTATGTCTCTCTCTATCCGGAGATCGTTGGAAACTGTCTCTTTTGTCTTGCTCATGCTCGTGGTCTCGGATGTCCGCAGTGCCGGATCGACGCGCACGCTCCAGGTGCGCGAACCGGAACTGGACCGTCTCGTCCGTGCCTACTTCGATCGCAACCCCGACTGGATCGGACGCGACGACCGGGTCCAGGCGATCCGGAGCCAACAAGAGGTGGCCCTCGCCTACCCCGACCCGCTGTTGAGCTATCGCTGGTTCGCGGCACCCACCGAGACCCGTGTCGGTCCGACTCGTCACGCATTCGGCTGGCGACAGCCCATCCCGGGGCGGGGCAAGCGTCGTGTCGAGAGTCAGCGTCACGAGCTGCGCGCCTCGGTAGAGACGTGGGAATCGAGAAGCGTAGCGGTCGCCGAGGTCAGCCAACTTCAGCGGTACTACCTGCAGGCGGCCGGTCGCACGGAACGGTCCACACTCTTGAAACAGGAGATGGAACTCCTCAGTCGATTCGAGGAGGTTGCCCTCACGCGCTATGCCACCGGCGAGGGCACCCAGGTCGCGGTGATCAAACTTCAGACCGATATCAACCGACTGGCGGATGAGCGATCGCGTCTCGCCATGGAATCCCGGTCGTTTGCATCAGAGATCGCGGCCCTTCTCGACGGCTCCCCCCTCACACTCGACGACGCTGCCCTTCCGACACGCAAGCCGGGACGGCCCCCGAGCCTCGCGCCTCTACTCGAGATGGCCGACAACCTGCACCCCGCCGTGCGAGCGCTCCAGTTGGACTTGAGGGCCCACGACCTGGAGACGGATCGCACCCGCCTGTCCGGTCGCCCCGATTACACGGTGGGTGTCGACTACGTCGTCGTCGGCGATCGACGTGACCGCATCGGGCGCTTGACTCCCCCGGCAGATAACGGCGACGACGGCGTCTCGCTCAATGTGGGCGTACGCATCCCACTCGATCGCAGCAAGACCCGGTCTGCGGTCGCCGGCGTCGAGGCCCGACGCGCGACTCGATCTCATAAGCTTGCGCGTCTAAGGAACCGACTTCTGTCTGCGGTACGCGATGCCTCGACTCGGATCGAGACCTATGCGGAACGGATGACGTTCTATGACGAGGTCCTGCTGCCGCAGGCCCGGCAAGCGCTGTCCGCGTCGGAGGCCGCCTACCGATCGAACCGACTCGGGTCGATCGACCTGCTGGATGCCCAGCGGGTCCTGTTCAACATCCGGCGTCAACGCCTCACACTGCTGACGGACTACTGGCTGGCCGTGGTCGATCTGCAGGAGGCCACCGGCGATCTCCCAGCCATGGGGCGGTCGATCGCGGAGGACCAACGATGACCAGACGCGGAAAGCTGCCCCCGATGGGACCGATATTTCGACGATTCGCCATCGCCATGTTCTTCCTGCTTGGCGTCGTCCTCGCAGGGTTCATCTTCGGGAACCCGCTCCAACTCGGTTTCCTGCCCAACTACCGCGGCGACGGACCGCCCGGGGGATCGGCGACGGCGACACTACCCATGCATATCTGCCCGATGCATCCGCAGGTTGTCCAGGAAGGCCCGGGGTCGTGCCCGATCTGCGGGATGGATCTGGTGCCGGTCACGAGCGTACAAGACTCACAAGGAACCGAGTCTGATCGAGCGATCTTCATCGACTCCGCTCAAGCCCAACGCGTCGGCGTCACAAGCGAACCGGCACGACGTGAGACCGTCGGCCGAAACCTCAGGACACTCGGCGTCCTCGATTTTAACGCGGACCGCATCAGCTGGATCAACACCAAGTTCTCCGGTTGGATCGAGAACGTTCATGTCTCGTACGTGGGGCAGACCGTCGAAATGGGCGAACCGCTGTTCGATATCTACAGCCCCGAACTCGTCTCGACACAGGAGGAGTACCTCCGCGCACTGGAATACCAGCGGTCTCTACAAACCGGTCGTAACGCGGACGTGCGACGACAGGCTGCCAGCCTCCTGCGCTCGAGCGGCGACCGGCTTCGCTACTGGGATGTCTCGGAAGAACAGATCCGGCAGTTGCGAGACCGCGGGGAGGTCCAGCGCCTGATGACGGTCCGCTCCCCCGTCGGCGGGGTCATCACGGAGGTGATGGACCAGGCCCTGGAAGGCATCTTCGTCAACGCGGGACACAACCTGTACCGGATCGCGGACCTCACGTCGATCTGGGTCCACGCCGATATCCACGAGGCTGACCTCGGCTGGATCGAGGAAGGCCAGTCCGCGTCGGTGGCCTTCTCCCATCGACCGGGACGGACGGCCCGTGGAACCGTCCTGTTCCTCTACCCGGAACTGAGCGCCGAGACACGGACACTGAAGACCTGTGTCGAGGTCGACAACCCCGACGGCTCTCTACGAGCCGGGATGTACGCGGAGGTCACCATCGAGGGTCCCTCGATCCGCGACGCCGTGACCATCACCGACACCGCGATCCTCCGGAGCGGCCAGCGCGATGTCGTCTTCGTCGATCTTGGCGACGGCCACTTCGAACCGCGAGACGTCCAGATCGGCGTTCGCGGCGAGAATGGCCGGACGCAAATCGTCCGCGGAATCGAGGACGGCGAACGAGTCGTGACCCACGCGCAGTTCATGCTGGACTCCGAGACGAGCCTCCGTGAGGCCCTGGATCGTTTTCGTCGACGAGAGACGGCAAAACCATGATCCACCGATTGATCGCGATCTCGGTTCGTCATCGTGGGTTGGTGCTGATGACGGTCTTCGCCCTGGCGGTCGCCGGCATCTGGTCGGCCGGTCAACTCTCCATCGATGCGATTCCCGACCTCTCGGATACGCAGGTGATCCTTCTAAGCCACTACCCGGGTCAATCGCCGCAGGTCGTCGAAGACCAGGTCACCCACCCGCTCTCCAGCGCCATGTTGTCGGTACCCCAATCCACGGACGTGCGTGGGTTTTCCTACTTCGGTCTGTCGTTCGTCTATGTCCTCTTCGAGGAGGGAACGGACATCTACTGGGCTCGGAGCCGGGTCCTCGAGACGCTCGCCGGTCAGCGCGAGCAACTCCCCCCCGAAGCCCGTGTCGAGTTGGGTCCCGACGCCACCGGAGTGGGTTGGGTCTTCCAGTATGTGTTGCGGTCCTCGACCGTCCCACTCCATGAGTTGCGATCTCTCCAGGACTGGTTGCTGCGCTACGAACTCCTGGCAGTCGACGGCGTCGCCGAGGTCGCCAGCGTCGGTGGTTTCGTCAAGCAGTACCAGGTGACGGTCGATCCGATAAGGCTTCGCGGCTACGACATAACCCTGAAACAGATCGAACAGGCCATCCGTAGCGGCAACCGCGATGTCGGTGGACGACTCCTGGAGATGGCGGAGACCGAGTTCATGGTCCGCGGTCTCGGCGCGATCGAGAGTCTGGAGGACATCCGCGGACTCGCGATCGGACGATCGAGCGACGACACGCCGATCACGATCGGTGATGTTGCGGAGGTGCAGATCGGCCCGGAACTCCGTCGCGGTGTCGTGGACCTGAACGGTGACGGAGAAGTCGTCGGTGGCATCGTCGTCATGCGAGCCGGTGCCGACGTCATGGATACCATCGCCGGGGTCAAGCAACGACTCGAGGAGCTAAGACCGGGTCTTCCCGAGGATGTCGAGATCGTCACCGTCTACGACCGCTCGACGCTCATCCGCCGCGCAATCGATCTCCTGCGCAAGACACTGACCGAAGAGCTGATCATCGTCATCCTCGCGTGCGGCGTGTTCCTGCTGAGTTTCCGAAGTTCGCTGGTGGCGGTCGTCGCCCTTCCGGCGGGCGTCCTCGCATCGTTCGCGATCATGCACCTGCTGGGACTCGGCGCCAACGTCATGTCTCTCGGCGGCATCGCCATCGCGATGGGGGTCATGGTCGACGCAAGCGTCGTGATGGTCGAGAACGCCCACAAGCGGATTGAACAGGCGCACGAGGCCGGCGAACCCTACGACCACGCCACGCTGATCATCTCGGCGGCCCAGGAGGTAGGCCCGGCGTTGTTCGGCAGTCTGATCATCATCACCGTCTCCTTCCTGCCGGTCTTTTCCCTGCAGGCCGCAGAGGGTCGTCTATTCAGACCTCTCGCCGCGACCAAGACATTTTCGATGGCGGCGGCGGCATTACTTGCGATCACGTTGATCCCCGCGCTCATGGCGCTCGTCCTGCGTGGAAAGTTCCGCAGCGAACGAACCAACCCGATCAGCCGGATCTTCGCGGCGATCTATCGCCCATTCCTTGAATTCGCCCTTCGCTTTCCGGTGCTGGTCCTCGCGGTCGCGTTTCTCACGACCGCGATCTCATGGGTGCCCTACTCCAGACTCGGGAGCGAGTTCATCCCACCGCTGTATGAGGGTGATTTCCTGTGGATGCCGACGACCAATCCCGGAATCTCGATCGGCAAGGCACGAGAGCTGTTGCAGCAGACCGATCGCGCGCTCGCGGAGTATCCGGAAGTCGAGAGCGTGTTCGGCAAGATCGGGCGGGCCGAGACGGCCACCGATCCCGCGCCCCTTTCCATGATCGAGACGACGCTGCGCCTGAAACCACCCGACGAATGGCCGCGCGAGGAGGTCTCGCGCTTCTACAGCCGCTGGCCGTTACCGGCGATCGTCCGTCGTGGCCTCGGAAAGCTGTGGCCCGAGAGCCGTCCGAGCCGGACTCCTCAGGACCTCGACCGAGCGGTGCAGGAGTCGGCCCGCTTCCCCGGCCTCACCGGTGCAACGATGGAGGGACCGATCAAGGTTCGCCTCGATATGCTGACCACCGGTATGCGCGCACCGGTCGGTGTCAAGATCGCCGGCCCCGACCTGGCGGTCCTAGAATCGCTGGCCCTTCAGGTCGAATCGGCCCTGCAAGACCTGGAAGGAACCCGCTCGGTCTATGCGGACCGCACGGTCGGTGGACATTACCTCGACATCGAACTCGATCGTGACGCGATCGCACGTTACGGACTGGCGATCGGTGACGTACAGGACGTGATCGCGACCGGCATCGGTGGGCGAAAAATCGGAGAGACGATCGAGGGCGTCGAGCGGTATCCGATTAACCTGCGTTACCAATCGGAACTCCGCGACGACCCGACGAAACTCGGTAGGGTCCTGATCGCCACGCCACGGGGAGAGCAGATCCCCCTGGAACAACTGGCACGAATCTACGTCGCGGATGGCCCCCCGATGATCAAGAGCGAAGGCGCTCGCCCCAACGCCTGGGTGCAGATCAGCATTGACGACGGCGTCATCGATCTCGGCACGTACGTGGAACGAGCCCGCAAGCGAGTCGACGAGACGATCGACCTACCGACCGGCTACTCGTTGCGCTGGAGCGGTCGCTACGAGCAGCTGCAACGGGCCAACCAACGTCTTTCGATCGTGATCCCCGCCACGCTTCTGCTCATTGTCGGACTTCTCTATCTTCACTTCAGACGCTGGGCGCCGGTCTCGATCGTACTGCTGACGATCCCCTTCTCGCTTGTGGGAGGCGTCTGGCTACTCTACGCGCTGGACTACCGATTGAGTGTTGCCGTCGCCGTCGGCTTCATCGCGCTCGCGGGCCTCGCGGTGGAGACCGGCATCCTGATGTTGGTCTACCTGGATCATGCCTACGACCGGCGCGTCTCGGACGGACGGATGAACACCGTCACCGACCTGTACGACGCGATCGTCGAGGGCGCGCTGCTCAGACTGCGACCCAAGTTGATGACGGTGCTGACGACGATTCTCGCCCTGGTTCCCGTCATGCTCGGTAGCCCGTTCGAATCGGGCTCCCAGGTCATGCAGCGGATAGCGGCACCGATGGTCGGCGGCCTGGTCAGCGTCGCCGTTCTGTCGCTGGTGATTCAGCCCGCGATCTACATGTTGTGGAAACGGCGGTCCCTCGGACAGGTGCTAAAGTGAGCCGGCGCGGAGGGATGGGTGAGTGGTTTAAACCACCGGTCTTGAAAACCGGAAACCGCAAGGTTCGTGGGTTCGAATCCCACTCCCTCCGCCACTTGTGCCCCCTGGACGCTCGGGTGTTGACGGGCAGTGGCGGTGCGCTACAATCTCGCGGTCCCGCACATCCAGGAGAGGTGGCCGAGTGGCTTAAGGCACAGGTTTGCTAAACCTGCGTAGGAGCAATCCTACCGAGGGTTCGAATCCCTCCCTCTCCGCCACACTGGAAAATTGTCATGTCGGTGCGTGTCCGTTTCGCTCCCAGTCCAACGGGCTTCCTCCACGTCGGCGGCGCACGCACGGCGATCTTTAACTGGCTCTACGCGACCCGTCACGGCGGGACGTTCGTCCTACGGATCGAGGACACGGACGCACAGCGATCGTCGGACGAGATGGTTCAGGCGATCCTCGACGGGTTGGCCTGGCTCGGTATCGCCCCCGACGAGGGGCCGCACTTCCAATCGCAGTCGCGGGAACAACACGTTCGAGATGCCCACACGCTGATCGAGAGTGGTGCCGCGTATCGCTGTTTCTGTACGGCCGAGTCGCTGAAACTCCAGCGCGAGATGATGGAGAAAAAGGGCGGTGGTTACGTCTACCCCGGTACCTGCCGTCAGATTCCTCGCGACGAGTCGGACGCCCTGGTCGAGAATGACGAACCCTTCACGGTTCGCTTCAAGGTGCCCGAGGGTGAGGTCATCTGGAACGATCTGATCCACGGCAAGACACGGTTCGACAATAAGGTCATCGACGACTTCGTGATCCTGCGAACCGACGCCACGCCGACCTACATGCTCTCGGTCGTATCCGACGACATCGCGATGAAGATCTCCCACGTGATTCGTGGGGATGACCACCTGTCCAACACACCCAAACAGATCCTGCTCTATGAGGCCCTCGGCGAAGCACTGCCGGCGTTTGCGCATCTCCCGCTGATTCTAGGGCCCGATAAGAAACGTCTTTCAAAACGGCACGCGGCTGTCTCGGTCCTCGAATACCGTGGCGCGGGAATGCTGCCGGACGCGGTCTTCAACTACCTGACACTCCTCGGTTGGTCTCCCGGCGACGATCGACAACAACTGGACCGCGAGACACTGATCGAGACTTTCGAGTTGGACGGGGTCGGCAAATCCGGTGCGGTCTTCGACATGACCAAGCTGGAGTGGCTGAACGGTCAGTACATCGACCGGCTATCCCTCGACGAGTTTGCGATCCATGTCAAACCGTGGCTCCAGCGCGACGGACTCTGGAGGGACGAGTTCGTCGACGAAGAGGCCGTGGAGTACCGGCAGTTTCTGGCGCTCCTCAAGCCCCGCACTCGAACGCTCGCGACCGTCGGCGAGGCCGGAAGGTGGTACCTCGATCCCAACGACCCCGAGGACTACGACGAAAAGCCCGCCCGAAAACACCTGAAGGGTGAGGACCTGGAGGATCGGCTCTCGGCGCTGAACGACGGTCTCGATGCGATGACCAAGTGGGATGCGGAGGCGCTGGAGAGTTCGGTTCGAGCGCTGGCCGAGGAACGGCAGCTCTCCGCGGCCAAACTGATCCACCCGCTCCGACTGGCCGTCACCGGTCGCGGCGAGAGTCCCGGAATTTTCGAGGTCCTGGAGCTACTTGGGCAGACGACGACCCTTCGCCGATTCACGAAGCTGATGGAATATGCGAGGCGTCGGCCGTCGGAATAGGCGTTGCTTGAAATCGCATGGCCCCGAACCTATAATCCCGGCTCTTTTGCGCCAACTGGGGCGTCGTCCAATGGTAGGACATGCGGCTCTGGACCGTAGGATCGGGGTTCGAATCCCTGCGCCCCAGCCAACACGCACTTACTCCGGCCAGGCGGCCAGCGCGGCTTCCACCGTGGACCGTGCGTTCGCCGACGCGGCGCCGTGGGCCGGACACAGCCAGTCCGGCGCGCACGCCAACAGTCCTGCGACCGCCAGGCGCGTCGCCCCGTAGTCTTCGTGATGGGTCGCCGGAACCGGCGCAAACGGAGAATCGTCACCATCCCGCATCAGCAGGTCACCGACGAACAGGACCCGCGGATCGGATTCCCAGAGGATCACGAGATGCGGATTCGAGGGGCCGGTCACAACGCGACTGGTCACATCGTTCGCCGGTCGACTGCCGTCTTCGAGCCATGCATCGGGTAGTTCGTCGAGTTCGGCCCCCTCGGGTGCCATGACCGGTGCCTCCAGCCGATCTCGGAGCTGCCAGGCGGCTCGCTGATGGCAGCCTGCGGTCAAGAGAATGCCGGCCACCTCGGGCAGATTGGCCAGCGCAGTCTCTGCCAGCGGCAAGGGGTCGATCAATAACAGGCCGGCAGGCGTCGGGACACCGTAGGCGTCGCTACGAAAGTCAAGCCGATCGTCGTGGACCTTCCAATGAACAAAACCGGCGACGGTTCGGGTGATCGTCGTCGATTTTTCCGAGGGTTGCGACACGGCTCCTCCGCCCAAGAGCGGAGAGTTTAACAGCTAGCCCCGTTTCGGCGTCCCCCCGCAGTGCCTGCTATGCTCTAGGACGTTCTCCAGGAGGCCCCATGAGCGACAAGACGGTACTGGTAACAGGCGCCGCCGGCGAGATGGGGCAACTGCTTATCCCCCGGCTGACTGAGACCGGCCATCGTGTCGTCGCACTGGATCTTTCCGAGATCCCCGCAGCTCTAAAGCCTCACACCGCTCGAACGGTGAAGGCCAGCGTCCTCGACGGTGATGTCCTCGACACGGTGTTCCGGGATGAGAATCCCCAGATGGTCTTCCACCTGGCGGCTATCCTTTCCAGCAAGGCAGAGAAGGATCCGCTCCTGGCTCACCAGGTAAACGTCGACGGGACATTCCAACTCTTCCGCCTCTGCACCCGATCCCGTCGCACCCACGGTCGTCCCGTTCGGTTCCTGTTCCCGAGTTCTATCGCGGTCTACGGGTTCCCCTCCCGACTCGCCAAGCGGAGCGTTGCCCGCGTCCACGAACACCAGTGGACGCTTCCGATCGGAATGTACGGGTGCAACAAGCTCTACGGCGAGGCGACCGGCAACTACCTCTCGCGGCGTGCGCAGGACGGCGCACCGCTCCTCGACTTCCGAGCGATACGGTTTCCAGGGCTCGTCAGCGCCGCAACGCTCCCATCCGGTGGAACGACCGACTACGCACCGGAGATGATTCACGCCGCCGCTTCGGGGAAGCCCTACAGCTGCTTCGTCGATGCAGATACGCGACTCCCCTTCATGACAATGCCTGACGGCGTGGACGCCCTTCTGAGAATCGCGGCGGCCGAACCGGCATCCCTGACACAACGGATCTACAACATCGGAGCGTTCAGCGCTTCGGCCGCGGAGCTTCGTGACGAGTGTCTGCGTCACTTCCCCGACGCTCAGATCGGCTTCGCCTCGGACCTCCGTCGGCAGTCGCTGGTGGATTCATGGCCCAGGGATGTGGACGACTCCGCCGCGCGCGCCGACTGGGGGCACCGGACGCTGCACGGCCTTCACGGCGCACTGGAAGACTATCTGGTGCCGGCGCTCCGCGAGCGTTACCGCCTGACGGGAGCGTAGAGCGGATCCGGGCCTAGAGCTTCCAGTGCTCGAGGTTCCGTTCGATCCCCGCGATCTCGTCTTCGGGCTCGGCTCCGTGGATGTGACGACTGAGATAAGTCACCATGAAGAGAGAACCGTAGAACACCCCCCCACCGGCGGCGACGATCCACGCCGGAATCGGCCCGACCGCCATTCGGGGAAGGATCTCCGAGAGCGAATGGGCGATGTCCGGGTGCAGCGTCAGCTTGACGACCCATGCGCCGAGCAAGATCAGGAAGATGCTGAAGTAGTTCCTGCGAAGCCGTAAACCGACCGCCTCCAGAAGCGTGGTCTTGTACTTCGGAAGGTCGAGATCCATCGCCACCATTTCCCGCCAGGTCACCATCGGCGACTCGAGTTGCCGCGTAATCACCGGTATCAGGAAGTTCTCTTCCAACATGCGTACCCGTGCTCGATAGACCTCGAAGTATCGGTAGCGTCGCCCCTCGATGAGAAGGAACGAGAGGATCACGAGATTCGAGAGCAATAGCACGATATGCGGGTTCTGGGCCGACGCGAACGAGAACGACAGCATGCCGGCCATCGTCACGACCGCCCAGTTGGTCGTCAGGTCGAGACGTTGCCGCCAGCTGGTCGAACGATGCACCTCACCTCGGTAGAAGTGCACCATGACCGAGATGTATTCCTGACGCGTGAGCGGATAGGACTCGAACGAGTCTTCGACGGTGGGATCCCCTGGCGGTCGCTGGTCCATGACCGCATTCTACACTGCCGCGACCACCTGTCCGAGCACGCGACGTACGGTCTCCGCCTCGAGGGGCTTGTGGAGGATGCCGTTCGGCAGTCCCTCCAGGAACGCCGTCGTCTCGTCCCTGGCGAGGTCGCCGGTAGCGAAGACGAATCGGCGGATCAGCTGGGGGTACTCCTCGCCGACACGCTCGTAGAGTTCCTTCCCGCTCATTCCGGGCATCCGAAGATCGGCGACGATGAGATCGTACTTGTCTTCTTTGTCCTGGATGTGACTCCAGGCCTCCTCACCGTCACGAGCAGAGGTCACCTGGGCGCCATCCTCCTCGAGCATCCGCGAGAACACTTCGCGAACATCCTCGTCGTCTTCGGCCAGAAGAACATGCACACCGGCCAGTGACTTTTCGGAGGCCATGGGAGATGTGCCTTCCTCGGATTCGTCGGTCGCCGTGGCGGCAACGATCGGCAGATAGACGACGAAACGGCTTCCAGAACGTCCCTCCCACTCCAGATCGATGCGTCCACCATGTTCCTGAACGATCCCAAATGAGACAGATAGACCAAGACCGGTGCCTTGCCCGACGTCTTTCGTCGTAAAGAACGGGTCGAAGATCCGGTCTCGGACAGCGTCGGGAACGCCGTAGCCGTTGTCATCGATAGCGACGAAGATCTCGTCGCCGACAACGCCCGTCTCGATGACGATCCTCCCACCATCCTGCTTGATCCCAGCAACGGCGTGTTCGGCGTTGTTGATCATGTTCAGCACGACCTGCTCAAGCTGGTGGAAGTCGAAACGAGTTCGAGGAATCGAACGATCGAGCTCAAGTTTGAAATTGATCTGGGAAGAACGCAGGTGATACGACTTGATCTCGATCACCTTCTCTACGCATTCGTTGAGATCGCCGTTCTGTTTTTCGGCGTTGTGCTGTCGAGAGAATGACAACAGGTTCTGCACGATCTTCTTGCAACGTTCGGCCGAATCCACCATTCGCTCGAGATCCTGACGCTGGTCGGAGTCGGCACTGGCGTTGTGCGCGAAGCGACCATAACCGATGACACTCGTCAGTGGATTGTTCAGTTCGTGTGCAACACCCGCGACCACCTCGCCCAGAGACGAGAGTCGCTCGGACTGAACCAGGCTGTTCTCGACCCGTCGAAGCCGTGTCACATCGCGTCCGATCCAGACGGTGCCCACCGGCTCTCCGGCTGCATCCGTCAGGGCCGCGCTGACCAGGCTGAGTTGGACCGTTTCACCATCGGGTCGTTTCAGGGTGACGTCCCGGGGAGCGCCCTCGCTCTCGGAGTTCGAGCTTTCGAAGAGGTTCGCCTCGCCGCCGAAGACATCGGCGAGCGGGCGGAACAGGACCGCCTCGACGACCTTGCCGGTCAGTCTCTCGGCGCCACGATTGAACTCGGTGACACGCCCCACTTCATCGGCGGCGACGATCATATCCGGCGTGCCATCGAGAACACGTCGGAGTTTCTCGCTGGTATCTGCGTGTCGTTGGCCCTGTTCCTTGACCTCCTCGAACAGCAAGGCGTTCTTCAGGGCGTTCGCCGAGGCGCCGGCTGCGACGCGACAAAAGTGCAGCTCTTCCTGGGTGAACGGGCGCTCGCCGCGACCACGGAGAAACAGCGTTCCCAGGATCTCTCGGCCGAATACGAGCGGGAGCACCAGCAGCGAGCGGTAACCCTTGGCCAGGAGTACGTCACGAACGGACTCGACCAGAGGATGGGTCTCGACATCGTCCACGACGACCGGCTCTCGGGTCTCCAACGCGTGCAGAATCTCCGGATAGTTCTGGAGGTCCAGCTCCAACATGTCGACGTCGGGATGCCCTTTCGAGGCTACAACGGAGGCCTTGCGCAGTTTCTCGTCGGTCACCAGGATGGAGCAACTGTCCGTCTGAACAAGATCACCCACTTGCTTGACGATCTGACGCATCACCTGAGATGCATCGAGGCTACTGCCGATCGCGTCGTGAATTCGCAGCAAGGCCCACAACTCGTCGGTTTCGTGTCGTGCGGAACGAATCGCCTGCTCGTGACCCGTCATGCACGCGGCGATCGACGAGAATCCAACTGCCGCCATCGCCAGCCCGGGGATGAAAAGGAGGTCGACCAGAGGCCAACCCGGAGTGGTTAGTCCCGCCATACTCGCGATCGCCAGGAGCGCCATGAGGATGGCCGCGGACACGAGGATCGTACGTGTACTCTCGGCAAGAAGGACCGCCGCGGCGACCACGATGAAAAACCCGGCGATTGCCGCGGGCGGCACCCCAGGCACACCGAAGAGGATCAATCCGATCAGCGTGGCGTCGGCGAACGTGAGCCAGCCGGCGCTCAGCCAGAGGTCGAGTCGTCTGGGTGCGAAGCTGTGGACCGCAAAGGTGGCCACGACCAGGGGGAGACCCAGCATCAGCATCTGGCGCAAGTCCTGGGCACGGAACACGACCAGGCAGAGCGCCGCCACTAGCATGGGAAGACGCCAGTGCAGCACCCGCCGGAGCGCCGACGGATTGGCGGCACTGGGGTGCGTGCGATTTGCCTTGCGACGAGACACGGTTCGCCCCCGTAACCCTGAAATTCTGTACCTTGGCGAATATAGATCCCAGGTCGTAAGGGGCAAGCGGGGGCCAGGTGGGTCTCTTGACAGCCCCTTCCGCGCTCCTATAATCGTCTCGATTAGGGAACTTTGTGGCGCTATCGTCTAGGGGTTAGGACGGGTGGTTCTCAGCCATCAAACCGGGGTTCGATTCCCCGTAGCGCTACCAACTTCGCCCGGTTAGGCAGGCGGCATCGACTCGGACTGGCTCAGTTCGACCTGTTCGCCCACGATCTCGCAGGCCCAGATCTCCAACTTATCGGGCAGTCGCGTATCCGGACAGAGTCGCTGCAGGATGCTGATGACGTTCCGGCGAACATCCTCTACCCGATCGGTGGTCAGGCGATCCATGACGATCTTACCCACGTAGGAATCTTCACCGTGGAGACAAATCGTCAGGAAATCCGAGGTCTCACGGGAAACGTACTTCTGATCCGATCCCTCGAGCGAGTCAAGATGTCGACGCAGGGAGGTGTCCATCTTGAAACCGATAAATAACGAGATGCTGCCGTTCAAATCCACGAGCGCCTCTTCCCGTTCCCACATCGCGGGCCGTCCGTTTCAACGGTAGCACGGATCGTGCCGACTTTGACGCCTAGACGATCCGCGACAGCAACTCCTCGGTCCGCGCCTCCATCAACGCACGGTCACCGCGAGTCTCGACATTCAGACGGATGAGCGGTTCGGTGTTGGACTTCCTCAAGTTGAAGCGCCAGGACTCGAAGTCGATTCCAACGCCGTCCGTCTCGTCGATCTTCAAGGCATCGGGGCCGTATTCGTCCTTGATCCGCTCGATGACCACATCGGCATCGTCCACCCGGCGATTGATCTCTCCGCTGGCAGGGAAGCGCTCCATTCGATCGGACACCAGAGCACTCAATGGTTTGCCTCGACTCGCGACCAGAGCCGCGACCAGCATCCACGGCACCATCCCGCTGTCGCAGTAGGAAAATTCGCGAAAGAAGTGATGGGCCGACATCTCGCCACCGTAGACGGCATCCTCGCGACGCATCACATCCTTGACGAATGCGTGACCACTCTTGCTCTGGACGGCGATCCCTCCGGCCGCCTCGACGGTCTCGAGGGTGTTCCAGGTCAGGCGCGGGTCGTGAACGATCTTCCCGCCGGGGTTCCTGGAGAGGATGCTCTCCGCCAGTAGTCCGACGATGTAGTACCCCTCGATGAATCCACCTGTCTCATCAAACAGGAAGCAGCGATCGAAATCCCCATCCCAGGCAACTCCCATCGTGGCGCCGGATTGCAAGACGGCATCACGGGTCACCTGCCGGTTGTCCGGAAGCAGCGGGTTCGGGACGCCGTTGGGAAACTTGCCATCGGGCTCGTGATGGACGCGCTCGAACGTGAACGGTAGATGGGGATCCAGTGCGTCGATCACCCTACCTGCACCGCCATTACCCGGATTGGTTACGATCTTCATCGGCGGGAGTGCGGCGACATCGATATAGGTCAACAGGTGCTGAATGTAGTCCTGCATGACGTTCAGCGGCTCACGTCCGCCTCCACCCGGTGCCGGCCCAAACGAGTCAGCGATGACCTCCTGCTCGATCTCGCCCAACCCGCTGACACTGCTGAGGGGACGGGCGAGCTCACGAACGGGCTTGAGACCGTTGTATTCCGCAGGGTTATGACTGGCGGTCACCATGATCCCTCCGTCGAGTTCGTGGTGGAACGTGGCGAAATAGACATGTTCGGTTCCGCAGAGACCGAGCTCGACGACATCGACTCCCTCGTCGTTCAGGCCGCGGGCGACCGCGTCCGCAATCTCCGGACTCGAAAGTCGGATGTCGTAGCCGACGACGACACGGGACGGCTTGAGCCACTGCGCGTACGCACGAGCGATCTTCGTGACCCGGTCGATGTCCAGTTCGTCTGGAACCTTGCCTCGGATGTCGTATGCCTTGAAACACGCGAGGTGTTGCTCTGGGTTGACTGCCATCGGACGCTCCCGTTACGTGGTGCGGACTTTGTAACCGCTTGGATCCTAGCAGAACCGACGGGCCGGTCGCGGCTGCCCAGTCGTTGCGATACCCTGCCCGGTGGATGAACGCAGGAGACGCGGATGAGTGGTACTCGGACAAGGACGGAACGAGATTCCATGGGCGAGATGGAAGTCCCAGTCGACGCCTACTACGGCGCGTCGACCCAGCGGGCGGTTCTTAACTTTCCCATCAGTGGGCGACGGCTGAGCCGACGAATGATCCAGGCGCTCGGCCTGATCAAGTGGGCGGCGGCCGACACCAACTCCGAACTGGGGCGACTGGACGGCAAGCTCGCCGCCGCGATTGGCGAGGCTGCGCTCGAGGTCGCCGACGGCAAGCTGGACGACGAGTTCGTCGTCGACATCTTCCAGACCGGCTCCGGCACGTCCTCCAACATGAACGCCAACGAAGTCATCGCCAATCGCGCCGCGGAACTTCTGGGAGGCACACGGGGCTCTCGCGACCTGGTCCATCCCAACGATCACGTGAACATGGGTCAGTCGAGCAACGACGTCATCCCGACGATGCTGCACCTGTCTGCGATGCTTGCCATCGAAGAGGTTCTACGTCCCGGGCTGGAGACGCTCCAGCAAACTCTGGACGCCAAGTCCACCGAGTTCTGGGACACGATCAAGACCGGTCGCACCCATCTCCAGGACGCGACGCCGATCCGCATGGGGCAAGTTTTCCGTGGTTTCGCCGGTCAGGTCGAGAGGGGCCTCCGTCGCACGCAGTTGGCGACCGAGGAACTCAGCGAAGTCGCCCAGGGGGGAACGGCGGTCGGAACCGGTCTCAACACTCACCCGGAATTCTCCAAACGACTCTGCGCTCAGATCGCGACCCGTACGGGACTGCCGGTACGTGAGACAGAGAACCACTTCCAGGCGCAGCAGACGCTGGACGCCGCGCTGACCGCCTCGGGAAATCTCCGGACCGTCGCGGTCAGCCTCCACAAAATCGCCAACGACATCCGGCTGCTGGCCTCGGGACCGCGGACGGGGCTCGGCGAACTTCGGATGACCGAGGTCCAACCGGGAAGCTCGATCATGCCCGGCAAGGTCAACCCCGTGATCGCCGAGTCACTGATTCAGGTAACCGCCCAGGTGATCGCCAATGACCAGGCGTTGGTGCAGGCGGCCCAGGGTAGCTACTTCGAACTGAATACGATGCAGCCGTTTGCCGCCGACAATCTCATCCAATCGATCGAATGGCTCGGTGCCGCCGCACTGAATTTCTCCGAGCGATGTGTCGCAGGTCTCGAGTGCACCAACGTGGGACCAGAGATGGTCGAGCGGGGTCTGGCGATTGTCACCCGACTGGTTCCGGTCATCGGTTACGACCTCTCGGCGAAGATTGCGCACGTCGCGGCGGATAGTGGGCGCACGGTGCGTGAGGTAGCCGAGGAGCTAACGGACCTGACGCCCGAACAGCTGGACGAAGGGCTGGACCCGTTCGCCATGACCCATCCTGAGTGATCCGTTAGAACGGGAAGAACAGCGGCACCAGCGCGACGGTGAGGATTAGATGGAGGGCCGCCAACGGTCCGCCGACCCGAACGAAGTCCCGGAAACGATAGCCGCCCGGTCCATAGACCAATAGATTCGTCTGATAGCCGATCGGCGTGTAGAACGCCGCCGACGCGGCAAACGTCAGGGCGACCAGGAAGGGACGAGGGTCGACCTCGAGACCATCGGCGCAGGCGATGGCCAGCGGAGCCAGCAGTGCGGCCGTCGCCACATTGGACATCACGCCCGTCAACAACATCGCCATCAGCGCAAACGCCCCCAACGCCGCTTGCGGTCCCCACTGACCGGTCACCGTCACGATCCACTGCGCGGCGGTAGCGGCGACTCCTGTATGTTCGAGCGCCATCCCCAACGGCAGCAATCCCGCCAACAGAAAGACGATTCTCCAATCGACAACGGAATAGATCTTCGCGACCGGCAAGCAGCCGAGTAGAACCATGGCAACGGCACCGACGACCGCCACATCGGCGATCGGGTAGAGGCCGAACGCCGCCACGCCAACCACCGCCACCACGATCAGGGTCGCGGTCCACGCCGCGACGGGCTTGACGATCGAGACGTCCAGCTCCTCCAGAACGACGAAGCTGGGCTCCGCACGAAGCCGTTCCAGGTTGCGACTCTGCGCCACCACCAGCAACTCGTCGCCGATGCGCAGACGAACGTGTCCGATCTTCTCGCGAATCTCTTCGCCGTGACGACGGATCGCCAGGGTCGTCGCACCGTAGCGGTTGCGGAAGTTGATGCTCTTGAGGCTGCGGCCTTCGAGCTCAGAGTTGGGAGTGACGACGACCTCGATCAGGGCCGAATCCCCGGAGCGAAGATCCGCCTCGCCCGGTCGTCTCCCCTGTCGAACCGCCAGACCGGCGGTATCGCGCAGCTTGACCAACGCGTTGGCCGAGGCCTTGACCAGGAGGATGTCGTCCTCGCGCAGGGCACCGATCCCCGCCGAGATCGAGAACAGCTTCTTGTCTCGGACCTGCCCCAGCACCTCCAGATCGAACCGCTCACCGATGCTGGCCTCGTGGAGCGTCTTGCCGACCAGGGGGGACCCGGCCAACACGATGACCTCACTGAGGTAGAGATTGAGCTGGAACCCCTGGGTCAAGCTGTCGGCCTGGACCCTCTCCGGGGTCAATCGCTGACCGATGGTGACCAGATAGACCACACCGACCAGCAGGAGTACGAGGCCCAGCTTGCTGAACTCGAACATGGCGAACGGCGTCTGACCGTGCTGTTCGGCGATCGAACTGACGATCAGGTTGGTGGAGGTGCCGATGAGTGTGCACGTACCACCCAGCATCGCCAGGAACGATAGGGCAAGCATGAAGCGACTGGGGCTGGTGCGTCGTTCATGGCAGGCACGCAACATGATCGGAAGGAAGACCGAGACCGCCGCAGTGTTGTTGATGAATGCCGAGATCGGAGCGACGATCATCGCCGTCACCCCCAGCATGGCCCCGTTGCTGCGTGGCCCGTGACGGATGAAGCGATCGGCGAGGACCTGAACGACACCGCTCGCCTGCAAGCCGGCGCTAAGAATGAACATGCTGGCCACGGTGATCGTCGCAGGACTTGCGAATCCGGCCCACGCTTCACCGGGCTCCAACACCCGCAGGAGTATCAGGCTGGCCAGGACCAGCAACGCGACGACATCCGCGCGCCACTTCTCCATCGCCAGTAACACGGTGGCCACGACGACGATCGTACATACAGCGATCGCTTCCACGTACTCTCCCCGATAGGTTCGCTATCATAACAACAGGCGTCGTACGTGCCGGTCAATCGTTGTTCGGCGGCAACAACACTCCCGGCGCGATTCGCAGCGTCGGATCGAGAACCCGCTTGATCTCCCACATTCGGTCGATCGCCTCGGGTCCGACGAATCGTCGGAGCAACTCCTGCTTCAAGACGTTACGGCCAACGCCGTGCTCTGCCAATGGCGCGCCACCGAGACGCTGCGCCAGGCTCGCTATCTCGAGTTGGAAGTCTGCCCCCCGCTTCATCTCGTCGGCAGATTGAGCGATCACGTTGGGATGGAGATTACCGTCAGACACGTGCCCCCAGATCGCGCCGACGACCTCATGACGCGCCAGCGCCTCGCGACATCCGACCATGAATTCGTTCAGACGTTCGAACGGAACGATCGTGTCACCACCGAGTTTTTGCACTTCAGGCACTTCCAGGCGAGTCCTTCGTACCCGCTCGAAGACAGCGTGTGGGACAGATTCGCGGAGGGCCACCAGCTCCTCAAATCGGCCGGGGTCCGCATCGGTCGCAAGGTAGACGTTGTCGAGGTCACCGTAGCGAACGAGAAGCTGGAGGAACTGCCCGACGTCGGTCCCGTCGGTAAGAAGATCCATCAACTCCGTATCGGTCCACGACCGATCCGTCTCTGCCACCACGTAGATTGCGGCACCGGTCTCAGCGGGAAGCTCGATGCGCAACTTTCGGTCGATGCCGTCCTCCCGCAGCAACCGCAGGCAATCGCGATCGATGAATTCGACGCTGCGAATCGAGAGCGCGGCCGTCACCGGAAGACAACGGAGTTCACCCGTCGCGGCGAGGGCCGTCCGATCGTCGGCCAGGAAAACCCAGCCGCCGATTCGGCCCGCAGGCAGCCGCTGGAGACGTAGCGTCGCCTCGGTGATCAATCCCAGCGTGCCTTCGGCGCCGACGAAGAGATCGACCAGGTCCAGCTGCGGCGCGCTGTGATAGCCGGCGGTGATCTTCTTGAGGGACGGCAGACGATGCTCCGGTCGCGGAAGGCGAACCGTGCCCTCCCAGGGGAAGGACTCTCCGGTGGACGCGACGAACTGTCCTCGCTCGACCTCCAGTCGACGCCCATCGGCCGTGACGACGTGCAGTCCCAGGACCCAATCGCGGGTGACCCCGTAGCGGAACGACGCAGGACCTCCGGCGTTGGTCGAAACCACCCCGCCGACCATCGCCTCGAGATAGGTGGGGGTCGGGGGGTACTGCCAACCACGGGCCGCGAGGGTCCGCTGCAGATCACGGAGACGCACACCGGGGCCGACACGAACGGTCGCCTCGTCGCCGTTCTCGTTAATCGGGCCGATCGAGTTCATCCGCTCGATGGAGACGATGGCCTCGCCGTGCGGGATCGCCCCACCGGTCAGGGAGGTTCTTGCCGCCTGGAACAGGACCGGGTGTCCCTCACGATGCAGAGCCGCAAGACAAAGGGACGCCTGTCGTTCGTCCTCGGGGAGATACAGGCGCTCACACGATCCCGGTGGGGCCGCCGACGCGTCCTCGAGACGGTCGACGATGCGATCGTGCTGACGGATCGCCTCGCAGGAGACGCCACGGGCCACGGGCTCTAGTTTGACGGGGCGCATCTCGCCCAGTCTAACGTGCTACGCAGCCGCCGCTCGACGAGGCCGCATCAGCCGGAAGATGAGGTACGCGGCCGCGGCCAGGAGAAGCAGCGGGACGAGGGGCACGGCGACCACGAGCGCCACCAGCACGACGATGGAGAACAGGACCGTGGCCAGACCGCTGGCGAGGGAGCCAACGCCGCTCAGCAGCGCACCGAGCAGCCGAAACGGTAGAACGACCAGGAAGATGAGCAGTTTGAAGAAGCCCACAACCAGCATCCCGGCCATGACGAGCCCGGCGGTCAGCAATAACAGACCCAGCGCGAGAATTTCCATCGATTCGCCCCATCGCCCCGTTCGGGGGCCGTCATTACTAGGAACGGATGGAAGGCCGCTCAGGTTTCAGAAAATCTTTCGGACCGGGTTTTGGGATACTCTGCCCCGCCAGGAGCGCCCGTGAGCCACGATCATCATCATTCACACGCCCAGACGTCCTCGTCCCGCCGGATCGGCGTCGTCCTCGCGCTCACCGCCGGCTACGCCGCCGCCGAGCTGATCGGCGGCCTGCTCTCGAACTCCCTGGCGCTGTTGGCCGACGCCGGCCACATGCTGACCGATATCTTCGCTCTCAGCGTCGCCCTGTTCGCGACCATCACGGGCCGACGACCGGCCGACCGACGCAACACCTTCGGCTACAAACGGGTCGAAATTCTCGGTGCCCTGTTCAACGGGACGGCGCTCCTCGTCATCGCGGTGCTGATCGCGATCGAGGCCTGGACGCGTTGGGACAATCCACCGGAGATCGATGTGCCGATGATGGCCACCGTCGCGTTCGGGGGTCTGATCGTCAACCTTGTGGCAGCCTACCTGCTTCACTCCGACCGCCAGCAATTGAATATCCGTGCCGCCTACTACCATGTGTTGGGCGATCTACTGGGCAGTGTCGGCGCGCTCGTCGCCGCCGGTGCCATCGGCTTATTCGGTTGGCGCTGGGCGGACCCCGCCGCCAGCGTGATCATCTCGCTGATCATATTGGTGGGGGCCATTCGCCTCCTCATGGCATCGGTTCACGTCCTACTCGAGGGCGTACCCAAACACCTCGACATCGACGAGGTGGGGCGTGCGTTGATGGACGTGCCCGATGTCTGCCAGGTCCACGAAATGCATCTCTGGAGTCTTCGCGGAACCGAGCCCCTACTCTCGGCTCATCTGGTGGTCGAGACTGCCGACTGCAACGATCGCGTCCTGCGTGAGGCAACGGTCATTCTTCGCGATCGCTTCGGCATCGATCACACGACGCTTCAGATCGAACCGGCGGACTTCAACATCGACGGAGACGTTCTGCAGTCGATCAGAGATCGAACTTGACGCCCTGGGCCAGCGGCATCTCGCCGCCCCAGTTGATCGTGTTCGTCTGCCGACGCATGTAGAACTTCCACGCATCGGATCCTGATTCGCGCCCACCGCCCGTCTCCTTCTCGCCGCCGAACGCACCGCCGATCTCCGCGCCGGACGTACCGACGTTTACATTGGCGATTCCGCAGTCGCTTCCGCGGTGGGAGAGGAAGATCTCGCCTGAGGACAGGCTGTCGGTGAAGATCGCAGAAGAGAGCCCCTGCGGGACGTCGTTCTGAAGGCGGATCGCCTCGTCGAGCGTGTCGAATTCGAAGATGTAGAGCACCGGGGCGAACGTCTCGGTCTGAACGATCGGCATCGAGTGGCTGGCCTTGACCAGGGTCGGTGCGACGTAATGTCCCGGGCGATCGGCACGTCCACCGCCGCAGAGGATCTCTCCACCCTGCTCCTTGATCGTGTCGATGGCTGCGAGCATCTGGGTCACGGCATCGTCATCGATCAGGGGACCCATCAGCGTACCTTCGTCCAGCGGGTCTCCAATGCGGACCTGGCCGTAGGCCGCGACGAGTTTTCGGGTGAACGATTCGGCTATCCCCTTCTGCAGGAAGAGACGCCGCGTGGACGTGCATCGCTGTCCCGCGGTTCCGACCGCCCCGAACAGGACGGCCCGCAGTGCCAGTTCCTGGTCTGCGTCGTCCATGACGATCAACGCGTTGTTTCCACCGAGCTCAAGCAGAGATCGACCCAGGCGCTCGCCGACAACGGTCGAGACGCGCTTGCCCATCCGCGACGAACCGGTGGCGGAAATGAGCGGACAGCGGTGATCCGCGATCAGCGCCTCCCCCACTTCCTGGTCGGAACCGATCACGAGATTGAAGAGCCCTTCCAGGTCGTTACGTTTCATGACCCGGTCACAGATCTTCTGCACGGCGACGGCGGTGAGCGGCGTCTTCAGCGAGGGCTTCCAGATCATCGTGTTGCCACACACCGCTGCGAGCGCGGCGTTCCAGGCCCAGACGGCGACGGGGAAATTGAAAGCGCTGATGATGCCGATGGTTCCCAGGGGGTGCCATTGCTCGTACATCCGATGGGTGGCACGTTCGGAGTGCATCGTCAATCCGTAGAGCTGGCGCGAAAGACCGACGGCGAAGTCGCAGATGTCAATCATCTCCTGAACCTCGCCGAGACCCTCCGAGAGGATCTTCCCCATCTCGAGCGAGACGAGTCGTCCCAACGGGTCCTTGGAGGCGCGCAATTCATCGCCCAACTGTCGGACGATCTCACCGCGTTGGGGTGCAGGCAACATTCGCCAGCTCTCGAAGCGCTGGTGGGCCGCCAGTTGAACCTGTTCGTACTGCTGTCGATTCGCAAGACTCACCGCGGCGATCGGCTCTCCGTCGCCGGGACAGATCGACTGCACCTTTTCACCACTCGTAGCGATCCACTGACCGGTCGCAGCGCCGTGGCTGACGGCATCAATACCAAGTTCCCTGAGCAGTTCCTGCTTCATGCCCGTACTCCAAAAAACATGTAGTGGGGTTGATTTAACCGCGAGAAACGCAGTCTATCAGACGCCTTAGCGGACGTCAGGCAGGACGGCGATGGACTGCGGGGGAAGAATGTAACGGATTCGATCCCCCACGGCTGCGGCGAGCTTCTCGTGCGGCTCGATTCGTCCACGCAACGACGCCGACGCCAGGAGCGTTGGCCCCTCGTCGGTCCTCAGGTACAGGACGGCCTCGACACGACGCGAGCGTTCGAGGAGTGCCGCCGCGGGTCGGTACCCCCCCACGTAGAAGGCATCGGCGATGGCGTCGGCCTCGGCGGCCGAGTCCGCCAGGGCGACCGCAGCCAGGATCTGCGTCACGGCAGGCAGTCCCGTCCGACCGTCCAACCGCTCGTAGAGATACCGGTCGTCAATCGCCGTGCTATCAGCGGGGCTACCGGTGACGCTGATCGCGCGCTCGGAAGTCCGGAGCGTCATGAGCGTACTCCCCCGATCCGAGGGGTCGAGGATCGGCACGGGCCAGTCCTCCTGGTCCGGAGGCGGCACCCAGGCATAGGTCGTCGAACCGAACCGCAGAAGCCCGCCGTGCACACCGGAGGTCGCCAGCGCACGCGCCGCGAGGTCCAGGGCGAACCCTCGACGGACTCCGGCGAGGTCGAGATAGGCCTCGAGGTTATCGAGTCGGATGGCCTTGGCTTCGTGTGCCACCGTCATCCGGCGCCAGCCGATGACGTCCAGACGAGAGTCGATCTCTGCCCGCCCCGGGATTCGACCGCGTTCGACGGCGAACCGATAGGCGTCGTGCAGCGGGCCGAGCGTCGGGTCGGAGGCTCCGCGGCTGGCCTTGGCCCAGTCGTAGGCCAAGAGGATGCAGCGATAAAGATCGGGATCGTCGATGGTGTGGAATCCACTGCGCGCGCCGCGGTTGATCTCGGCTAGATCACTAGGACTTGCGGTGGCCGTCATCTTGCTAAAACGGGTCACCCGATCGAGCATCTCCTCGAACAGGGCATCACCGACCTCGGGGGAGTAGACCCAGGCCTGAACGGAGAACTCGGCCCCGTCAACCGTCGCGCTCCGCTCGATGGGAACGGATCCCCCGCAGGCCACCGACAGTAGCGCCAGACCCACGCACAGCGAGAGCGCGGTCCTGCGATGCGTTGACTGCCTCGCCGTAAACACCCGACACCACCTCCGACTCCGATTCTACCGGAACCCCGTGGGCCCGGGTTGGCAATTGCCGCAGCCCCTCCGGGACACTACGATAGGCCTCGATGAGTCGATTCGGACACAACCGCGGGTACATCGACGAGTTGTACAACGCCTACCGCGAGAACCCCGCGTCCGTCAGCGAGGCGTGGCAGGAGTTCTTTCGCGATTATCGAGACGACACGGTCGCCCCGCCGAGTGCGCCGATGTCCGCCGCCGCGGTCCCACCGCCGCCGACACCGACACCGACGGAAACCGACGCCAAACCGATCCGCGGCATTGCCGCACGCATCGTCTCGAACATGGAAGCCAGCCTCGCGGTCCCCACGGCGACATCCAGCCGCGACATCGCCGTCAAGCTTCTCGAGGAGAATCGACGCATCCTGAACCAGCACCAGTCAACCGTCATGGGTGCAAGACTGTCGTTCACGCATTTGATCGGCTGGGCGATCGTCCGCGCGTTGGTCACACACCCTCAGATGAACGCGCACTTCGTCGACGTCGATGGAAAGCCACATCTTGTCGACGACCCCGAGGTAAAGCTCGGACTCGCGATCGACGTCGAGCGCAAGGGCGAACGCGTGCTGCTCGTTCCCGGAATCCCGTCGGCGCAAACGCTGAACTTCCCCGAATTCGTGGCGGCGTACAACGACCTCGTCGTGCGTGCTCGTGACAACCAGCTGCAGGTCGACGAGTTTGCCGGGACGACCGTCACGCTGACCAATCCCGGCATGATCGGCACAAGCATGTCGGTTCCGCGCTTGATGCAGGGACAGGGAACGATCATCGGGGTCGGTCGCATCGGCTACCCCCCCGTTTACTCCGGGATGAGCCCACGAATGATCGGGGACCTCGGTCTCTCGAAGACCATGACGATCACCAGCACCTACGACCATCGTGTGATCCAGGGTGCGGAGTCCGGCGGATTCCTCGCCACGGTCGATCGTCTTCTCCAGGGGGCGGAAGGGTTCTACAAGGACGTCTTCAGCGAACTTGGCGTCCCGCGTGAACCGATCGAATGGAGTGCGGATTCCGCCTCCGACGAGGTGAACACAACCGGCGGCCGGGACGATCTCGCCCGACAGGCCGGCGTCTCGCAACTGATCCGTGCGTTCAGGGTTCGGGGACATCTGTGGGCGGATCTCGATCCACTGGGTTACCAACCTCAGCCCAACAGCGAACTCGAGTTGGCCACCTACGGTCTTGGTGTCTGGGACCTCGATCGACAGTTCCTTGCCGGGACGTTGAACACCGATGGCCGACCGATGAAGCTGCGAGACATTCTCGAGACGCTTCAACGGACCTATTGTCGCCGAATCGGTGTCGAGTACATGCACATCGCCGATCCCGACCTACGTCACTGGCTGCAGCGTCGGCTCGAAGATGGGGCGAACGAGGTTCCTCTCCCACGAGAGACGAAGATCCGCATCATGAAGAAGCTCAACGCCGCCGAGGCGTTCGAGACGTTCCTGCACACGAACTACGTGGGGCAGAAACGCTTCTCGCTCGAGGGCGCGGAGACACTCATCCCGGTACTCGACACTCTGATGGCGGGAGCCGTCGGCGTCGGCGTCGAACAGGTTGTCGTGGGGATGGCCCATCGCGGACGCCTGAACGTTCTTGCCAACCTCGTCGGCAAATCCTACCGACAGGTGTTCAAGGAATTCGAGGGCACCGATCCGGATTCGGCCCTTGGCTCGGGCGACGTCAAGTATCACCTGGGGGCCTGCGGCAAGTTCGAGGAACCGGAAGTCGGGTCACTGGACATCGTCGTGTCGTCAAACCCCAGTCATCTGGAGGCGGTCAACCCGGTTGTCGAGGGAATGACCCGGGCGCGCCAGGATCGCATCGGCGACCAAGAGCGCAACCGTGTGCTGCCCGTCTTGATCCATGGCGACGCCGCGTTTTCCGGTCAGGGGGTCGTTGCCGAGACGCTTCACCTCTCGAAGCTCCGCGGCTATCGTACCGGCGGCACGATTCACATCGTGGTGAATAACCAGATTGGATTCACGACCGGCCCACAGGATCAGAAGTCGTCGCTCTACCCGACGGATGTCGCGAAGATGGTCGGCGCACCGATCTTTCACGTGAACGGCGACCATCCCGAACAGGCGGTTCGGGTCATTCGCCATGCCCTTGCCTTCCGGCATGAATTCCAGAGAGACGTCGTCGTCAACATGGTCTGTTACCGACGTTGGGGTCACAACGAGGGCGACGAGCCGTCCTATACCCACCCGCGTCTCTACGGCAAGATCAAGACACATCGCTCGGTGAGGAAACTCTACACCGAGATGCTCCTGCGGAGTGGCGACTTCGACCCCGAGACCACCGAGAAGGCGCTGGAGGATTTCCGCAAGCGTTTGCGCGAGGTGCACGACGAGGTCCTGGGATCCCCTGACGACGACTCACCCGTCGCCGACTGCCCTGTGGCAGAGGAACGGCGGGAGATCGCAGAGGTCGATCTTCGCGAAAGTCTCGAGAAGAGTCTCGACGCCCTGAGTCGGGTTCCGGCCGACTTCGATCTGCACCCCAAACTGGAACGCCAACTCCAGCAGCGACGACAGCGCTACGAGAACGGGACCATCGACTGGGGACAGGCCGAGTCGTTGGCCTTCGGCTCTCTGGTGCTGCAGGGGATCAACGTCCGCCTGAGTGGCGAGGACTGCGGTCGAGGGACGTTCAGCCAACGACACGCGATCCTCTACGACCACTCGACATCCAGGCCTTACTCGCCGCTGTCACACATCTCTCCGGATCAGGCGACGTTCCAGGTATTCGACAGCCTGTTGTCGGAATTCGCGGTCCTCGGATTCGAGTATGGCTACAGCGTCGATCGACCGAACGCCCTCGTGATGTGGGAGGCGCAGTTCGGCGACTTCGCCAACGGCGCCCAGGTCGTGATCGACCAGTTCGTTTCATCGGCCCATGACAAGTGGGGTCAGGAGAGCGCGGTGACGCTGCTCTTGCCCCACGGTTACGAGGGACAGGGGCCGGAACACTCCAGTGCGCGTCTGGAACGGTTTCTGCAGTTGGCGGCCGACCGGAATATTCGCGTCGCCTACCCCAGCACACCCGCCCAGTACTTCCATCTCCTGCGACGCCAGGCCCACGACACCGAACGCCGGCCGCTGGTGGTGATGACGCCCAAGAGCCTTCTCCGGCTCCCCGCGTGTGTCTCCACGGCCGACGATCTCGTCAGCGGAGAGTTCCAGCCGCTGCTGCGACCCGACGTCGATCCTGCCGGCGTCCATCGAGCGATTCTCTGCAGCGGAAAGGTCTACTACGACCTGACGTCCGATCCGGACCGACTGGACGGGATCGCCGTCGGCCGTCTCGAACAGTTCTTCCCCCTCGACATCGACGGCATTCGCGACTGGCTACTGAGTTTTCCTGCGGCGACGGACTGGATCTGGGTTCAGGAGGAACCGCGCAACATGGGTGCCTGGAGCTTCCTGCGGGAGGCGCTGGACACGGAGCTGGCAGACGCCGGTATCCGCTTGCGCTATGTGGGCCGCGCCGCCAGTGCCAGCACGGCGACCGGCTCCAACCGGCGACACACAAGAGAGCAAGAACGACTGGTGGACGACGCCCTCAAGCTAGCTGTCGAGCGCAGCCTTTAGCTTGTCCGCCAGAAGGGATCCGAACGAACCGTCGTCCGGCGAAGGCGGCGGCATCTCGACACGTTCCTGGGACCGCGGCTCGCGTCGTTCACGTCGTTTGGTACGGGGCTCGTGCTGAGGCGTTTCGGTCGAGACACCCTTGCGGGCGACGCGGATCCGTTTCCCATCATCGGCAATCTCGACAACCGTCACATCGATGGAATCCCCGCCGGTGAAGTTGCGGCTGAGGTCGGCGCCCCTTGCGGTCCCGGTCCACATCGACGGCATCAACGCCACGCGACCGGGTCCGAGCCAGACGAATACGCCAAAACGCTCGAGACGCTGCACCTTCCCGCTGATCTCCTGACCGACCTCGAGTTTCTCGTGGACCTGACCTTCGTCGGTTGCCAGTGTTACGGAGATTCGCCGACGACCGGGATCGACAGAGAGAACCCACCAGTCCTTCGCCTCTCCGACCGGGGCTTGGGTTTCCCAGGCCAGACGCGAGGGTGGGAATTCGCTGGCCGGTGCCAACGCCTCGACTCCGTCGGCCAGTTCGACGAACGCGCCGAAGTCGGCTACACGACGAACCGTACCGGAATGCCGAGTTCCTGCGGGAAACCGCTCGCCGACACTATCCCACGGGTCGGCCACAGCCTGACGCATACTGAGAGATATGCGTTTCCCCGACTCCTCGATCTTGAGGATCTTCACGGAGACGGTCTCCCCCACCTTGGTTGCATCTTCGACTCGCGAGACTCGCTGATGGCTGAGTTCGGACAGATGGATCAGCCCCTGCACACCGGCACCCAGATCAACGAACGCACCGAACGCGGCGATCGAGATCACACGACCCTGGACGATCTGACCGTCCAGTAGAGCGCCACGTACGGCCTTGGCCTCCTCGACTTGCTCCGCCTGAAGAATGGCCCTGCGGGAGACCACCACGTCGTCTCCCCCTCGACGCACCTGAGTAATGCGGAACGGGAGATCCTTACCGACGTACGACTCGGCATCGGTGATCGGTTGAAGGTCCATCTGCGATCGGGGGCAGAACCCGCGGGTCTTGCCGATCCGAATCTCGAAGCCACCCTTGATGACCTTCTCGACCTGACCTCGCATCGGACGAGAGGAGCGCAATGCGCGGTAGAGTGACGCCTGGGCCGCCGACACCTTCGGCTTGGCCGGAGCGGCCTTCTCGGCCGGGGCTTGCGCCTCAACCGGAGCATTCGCCTTGGCGGGGGGCTCCCCCTCGGCGACGACCTTCGGCTCAACCACCTTCGGTTCGACGACCGGTGCTTCCTGTGGAGTCGTTTCGGGGGTG